>ENA-UOJP01000030-UOJP01000030.1-human-gut-metagenome-genome-assembly--contig:-C102-NODE-30-length-329193-cov-68.736038_pt1 | contig 329193 bp, 295 predicted proteins | sample MGYA00242353_ERZ723900 | MGnify/ENA metagenome assembly ERZ723900 | reverse complement strand
GAGCGCTTGACTGGCAGTCAAGAGGTCAGCGGTTCGATCCCGCTTATCTCCACCATGAAAAAGCCTTGAAAGTGTAAACTTTCAAGGCTTTTTTTGCTTACCATCGATCCGAAAGAAACGCGGGTGGAAAGAACATGAAACTGATCCGCATCAGTGACAGCCTGACCTTTGGATACGGCGTGCATCTGTCTCAGCGGTGGACGCGGCTGTGCGCACAGGAGACGGGCTGGGAGCTTGTCAATGAGGGCATCAACGGCGACACGACCGGCGGCATGCTGGCGCGCATGCAGGGCGGGGTGCTCGCGGAGCTGCGCGAGGGCGGCCTTGGCGCCGACCGGCCCTATGTGCTGCTGATGGGCGGGAGCAACGATGTGTTCTACTCCGGCTCCGACGCTGCGGCGCGGGAAAATATGGGCGCGATGATCCACCAGCTCTTTTCCGTGGGCGTGCTGCCGGTGGTTGGTATCCCGCTTCCGGCGGATGCACCGCATGCGCCGCGGGCGTGGGCGGCCGCGGTCGATTTTGAAGCGGCGGAGCGGACGATGAAAGGGTACTGCGCATGGCTCAAGCGGTACTGCACGACGTTTGGCGTGCCGTATATCGACTTCTGCGCGGATTTCTGTCGCCAGACGGATCGACCCGCTCGGAGCTGCTGCTTGACGGTCTGCACCCGACGCCGGAGGGACACCGCTTGATGGCGCGGCAGCTGAGCGCGCAGCTGAAAAGACAAGGATAACAGCCCTGAAAAGGCTTGAAAATCAATGACCCTGATAGAAGGAGACCACGACCATGAAGCTATCATATCTGGACCTGATGACAAGCGATCCAAGCTACAATCTGGCGATGGAGCAGTACGTGTTCGACTGCCTCCCGCGCGACCGCATGTATTTCATGCTCTGGCAGAATGATAACGCGATCATTGTCGGAAAGTATCAGAACACGATCGCTGAGATCAATGAAGAGGCCGTGCGCGAGCGCGGCATTCGCGTGGTGCGCAGACTTTCCGGCGGCGGCGCGGTCTATCACGACATGGGCAACCTGAACTTCACGTTCATTACAGATGTCGGCGAGAGCAATGCGCTGGACCTCAAGATATTCTGCGAACCGGTCGTGCGCACGCTGGCGACGCTCGGCGTGAAGGCGGAGGTCAACGGCCGCAACGACATCACGATCGACGGAAAGAAGTTTTCCGGCAACTCGCAGTACATCCGCCAGGGACGCGTGATGCACCACGGCACGATCATGTTCGATTCGGACCTCTCTGTCGTCAGCGAGGCGCTGCGCGTCGACCCGACAAAGATCCAGACCAAGGGCATCCGCTCGGTGCGCAGCCGCGTGACGAACGTTGCCGAGCATCTGCCGGAAAAGGTCACGCTGCCGGAATTCCGCCGCATCCTGCTGGAAAACATTCTGAAGGAGAATCCGGGCGAGGCCTACCCGCTGACGCAGGACGACCTTGCGGCGGTGGAAAAGCTGCGCGCGGAGCGTTACGCCACATGGGACTGGAACTACGGTTTCTCTCCGGCGTGCACGATGCTGCGCTGCCGCCGCGTGGACGGCTGCGGCCTGATCGAGGCCTACATCACCGTGGAGCACGGAAAGATCGCGGCCCTGACATTCAAGGGCGACTTCTTCAGCGCCTCGGAACCGGACGAGCTGGCGGCGCACTTTGTTGGCTGCACGCCGTACCGCGCGGGCTATGAAAAGGCACTCGGCGATGTGGACGTTTCGCGCTACTTCGCGGGCTTGCAGAAGGATGAGCTGATCGACATCCTGTGCGAGGGATAATGAAAAGGGGAGCCGGCGTAAAAAGTGCCGACTCCCTTTTTCTCGCTCAAATGGCAGGCAGAGCATGTCATTTTCCACCCATCAGCAGAGCCAGCAGCTCTGCAAGCTTCGACTTCACTACGACATCGCCGCTTGCGGCGCTCTGCGTCAGGATGCCGTCGCACAGCGGGGAGAACGCTGCGCTCCACCACTGGAGGGTATTAGTGCCGCGCGCGGCGCAGAAAAGCAGCATGACCGCGAGGCCAACGGCAAGGGAAAGCTCCCATTTCGTCCATTTCATCGAAAAACCGCCCATCTCAAAGAATTTGCTTTAAGTATGGACGGTTTTCTGAGTTTTCAAACAAATTCGGCGCAGAAAGTTTTGACGCACTCGCCTTGCAGTGCCTCGCACGCTCTGCGGCAAGCCGCTTTGTCAGAGAAGAGGCCGAACACCACGCTGCCTGAGCCGGTCATCGCCGACGTCTTCGCGCCGTAGGCGAGAAGATCGCGCTTGATGGTCTCAATGCGCTCACGCTGCTCGCCGTCGAGCGCCTGCTCAAAGACGTTGCGCACGTTTGCACACAGCGTGTCCGCGTCGCCGTGCTCGATGGCGGCGAGCATCGCGTCCGTATCAGGACGGTCGGTGATCGTCACGCCGTCTACGCGCGCGAAGAGCGCGGGTGTGGAGATCGGGAAGTCCGGCTTGCAGGCGGCGACGAAGAAGCGCGGTGCGGGCTTGAGGACGGTCAGCTTTTCGCCGCGGCCCTCGGCCAGCTGCGTGCCGCCGCGGATGCAGAAGGGAACATCACTGCCGACGCTTGCGCTGATCTGCTCGAGCCGCTCGTCCGTGAGGGTGGGGGAGACGAGCTCGCGCAGCGCGCGCAGCACCGCCGCGGCATCTGCGCTGCCGCCGGCCATGCCGGCCTCGGACGGAATGCGCTTTATAAGCGCGATGTCGATGCCGCCGCCGTAGTCCATCGCCTCGCAGAAGGCTCTCGCCGCCTTGACAGCGAGGTTGCGCTCATCGCAGGGAAGCGCCGCGCCGTCGACGCGGCAGGTGATGCCTTTGCCGTCTGTGAGCGTGACGGTCACATCGTCGTGGAGCGAAACGGTCTGCATGACCATCTGCATCTCGTGGTAGCCGTCATCGCGCTTGCCAAGAATGTCAAGCGTCAGGTTGAGCTTAGCATAGGCGGGGACAGTTATGCTGCGCACGGGCTCCTCGACCGGCGCATTCAGCGCCTTGCCGCAGTGGGGGCAGTAGGCACCGCCTTCACCTATGCGTCCGAGCGGTCTGCCGCAGTGCGGACAGCGGTAGTAAAGAACCCCAATCACGATGGCAAAGAGCATGATCGCGATACCGAGAATAACAAGCGGTACGCTGACGCTTGTGCCGACGCCGCTGAGCAGCGCGCCGGTAAGAAGCAGCGGTGTTTGGAGCTTTTGGACCCTGCGATAGTCCATCAGGGGCTTTTTGTCGTTCATCGCGGCCTCCTTGTGCGCTCAGTGCTTCTTTTTCTTGTGCTGGATCTTTTTCTTCTCCTCGGGCTCCGGCTCGTCGGCGATCCACGCGCCGCATTTCGGGCAGCGCTTGGGATTGCCGCGGCCGAGGTGCTCGCCGCACTTGGGGCAGCGGTAAAAGCGCCACCAGACGATGAGCGAAGCGCCCATCATCATGAGACCGACGAGCGCGGTGACGGTGTTTTGAAAGCCCCATGCGCCGACGAAGGAGACCACTGCGCCGCCCCAGAGCAATACGTCCTGCCAGATCCTGGCTGTTTTCAAATCCATAGAGAATCCTCCTGATGAGAAAAGCGCCGCAAGGCGGCGCTTTTCTGCAATGGTTACATTAGGTTAGCGGATCTTGCGTGCCTCGACGTAGTAGCGCTTGTCCTGCGCGTGACCCATGGAGAAGGTCTTGCGCGGCAGAACGCCGTCGGCCATGACGGTCTTGAAGAGCTGCTCCTTGCCCATCGCGGGAAGCAGGAAGCCCATGTTGCCCTCCTTGGAGCCAAGCTCGCGGGTGACCTCATCGCCGTGGATGTAGTCGACCTCACCGCCGAACTGCTTGAGGTACTCGTCGATGAAGGTCTGCAGCGTGCCGACGGCGAGCTGGACCTTCGGGTCGGGGACGGTGACGAAATCGTCGTGGCCGTTCCAGCAGACCTCGATGACATGGCCCTCGCCCTTGCCCTCGTGGGCGTTGGGGTAGAACTTCTTGAACTCGTCCATGAACTTCTCATGGTCGACGCCGAAGAGCACGCGGTGGATGGGCTCGAACTGGAGCGCATCGTCGTGGTTGTTCACGACCTCGACAAGTGCGTAGCGGGAGGGCAGCGCGAGGTATTCCTCGGGAGTCTTGCCCTTCTTCTGCTCTTCATAGCAGGCCTTGGCGGTGGCGAGGGAGTGGTTGCCGTCGCCGACGGCGAACAGCAGGGGCGCGACGCCGGAGACGCCGTACTTGCTCTTCATCGCCTCGTCGGTCGTGAGGCCGGTCAGCGCGTCGGCGACTGCGTCGATCTGCGCAGCGGAGAGCTTGTAGCCCTTGATGTGGCCGCCGTTTTCCATCAGGTCGAAGTCATAGACGCTCTCCATCTTGTCGGCCGCGGCGGTCAGGGGCTCGATGACGGTCTTCTCGGGGTCGTCAATGAGCAGCATGACGTGGGGCAGCTCGATGGGGGCGTTGCGGCGCACGCGGGCGCGCGGGGGGATACGGTCGAGCACGGTGCCCTCAGTCGCGCGGATCAGCGCGCCGGAGCCGGGGGTGAAGTCGTACTGGTCGAGGTCGACCATACCAATGAGGCCGTGACGGATCTTACCGTCGCTCTGGCCGCGCTCGATGTAGATGAGGGAGTCCTTGAGCGTCTCGAAGATGCCCTCTTCGAGGTACTTGCTCATCGAGGCGTTGATGTCGGCGATGAACTCGTCGACGTTGGGGGCCTTCAGGCTGGCCTCGGGCAGGATGAGGCGCAGGGTGGAAGGCGCGTCGCCGACGGTCTTCTCCACGCGCTCCCAGTACTCGGGCTCAGAGGTGAACTGGTCGCATGCGACGACCGCCCACTTGCTCATATCGACATCCTTCTTGGGCAGCAGAATGTCGGAAGGATAAAAGCCAAGTTTGGAAAACTTTTCGTTCATGGTGATTCCTCCGTTATTTGTTTGATAAGCGGAACGCAGGGTGCTCCGCTGGTGCGATTGTAAAACAAATTATACAATAGCCCACGCGGAAAAAGCAATGGAGAAAGTGAAAAAATGTCCAAAAGCGCTTTATGGAAATGCCATGGTAGAGCGCTTCGTGGCCCGCTTGCTTGACGAACGCCCCGCGGCATGATATTCTAACAAATTATGCGGAAAAATACGAAAGATTCAGGTGATGATTTTGGATAAGCGCGCAGATCTGAGACACGGGGATGTCAAAAAGCTGCTCTTTTCGCTCTCCGTGCCGACGATCACCTCGCAGATCGTCAACATGCTCTACAATCTGGTCGACCGCGTGTTCATCGGCCACATGCAGCCCGCCGAGACCGTCGGAAAACTCGCGCTGACGGGCGTTGGCGTATGCCTGCCGATCATCATGGTTATTTCGGCATTCGCGTCGCTCATGGCCATCGGAGGCGCGCCACGCGCCTCGATCGCCGAGGGCGCAGGCGAGAGCGAAAAATCCGAGCGCATCATGGGAAACTGTCTGACGATGCTTGTGATCACGGCGCTGGTGCTGACGGTGCTGTTCGAGTCCTTTGCCGAGCCGCTTTTACTGATGTTCGGCGCGAGCGAGAACACCATCGGTTACGCGCTCGACTATATGCGCATCTACGCCCTCGGCACGATCTTCGTGCAGCTGACACTTGGCATGAACGCCTACATCACGGCACAGGGCTTCGCCACCGTGAGCATGAAGACGGTGCTCATCGGCGCGCTCTTAAATACGGCTCTCGACCCGCTGTTCATCTTCGTGCTCGGTCTCGGCGTGCGCGGCGCGGCGCTGGCGACGGTGATCTCGCAGGCAGTGTCGGCCGTGTGGGTGATGACGTTCCTCACGGGAAAGAAGACGCGCTGGCACTTAAAGCGCGAGAACCTGCGCGTGGACGCCAAGATCGTGCTGCCGTGCATCGCGCTGGGCCTTTCTCCGTTTGTGATGCAGTCGACGGAGAGTTTGATCGCCATCTGCTTCAACTCGTCTCTCCTGCGCTACGGCGGTGATATGGCCGTCGGCACGATGACGGTGCTGACGAGCATCATGCAGTTTTCGAACATGCCGCTTCAGGGCTTGACACAGGGCGCACAGCCCATCGTGAGCTACAACTTCGGCGCAAAGAACGCCCAGCGCGTGCGCGACGCCTACTTCTGCCTGCTGCGCGCGTGCTTTACTTATTCAATGGCCATCTGGCTTCTGGTCGAGCTCTTCCCGCGCGCGTTCATCCTGATTTTCAATAATGACCCCGCGCTGGTCGAATACGCGGCGTGGGCCGTGCGCATCTACATGGGGTGCAGCGGTATTTTCGGCATCCAGATCGCCTGCCAGCAGACGTTTGTGGCGCTCGGCAACGCGAAGACGTCGCTCTTCCTCGCCGTGTGGCGCAAGATCATCCTGCTCATCCCGCTCATCTATATTCTGCCGCACTTTTTCGTGGACAAGGCGTTCGCGGTGTTCCTGGCCGAGCCCGTGGCGGACTTCGGCGCGGTGGCGCTGACGAGCTTCACATTCTATCGCCAGTTCCGCCGCTCAATGCGCGAGCTGGAAGGCGCGGAAGCGACTGGGGAGCGGTAAAGAAAATTTTTAACGCAAAAATAAAAGGAGAGGGCAAGCCCCTCTCCTTTTATTTTTTACGCCTGGCCGCCGCTTTCCATCGGCTCTTTCTCGCGGAACAGCATCGTGATACACCAGATGCCGGCAAGGCCGACGAGCGTGTAGATCACGCGGCTGAGCATGCCGATCTGTCCGCCGAAGAGAAAGGCGACGCAGTCAAAGCCGAAAAGGCCCACGCTGCCCCAGTTGAGCGCGCCGATGATAGCAAGTGTCAGCGCGATCTTGTCGATGACCATGAAGTTCCCTCCTTAAAAAGATGGTTTGGTCTTCGGTAGTCTTCCCGTGATGGGCGAAAATATGCGTACGGCGTTTTCTGCGTTGCCCGAAAAAGAAAACTATGATAAAATTAGGATAAAATATTGATAACTTTAAGAGAGAAAAAGGGGGGAGGACGCTTGCTGCACATACTGATGGGACGCGCGCGCACGGGCAAATCCGAGCGCGTGCTGCAAAGGATCGCCGCACTGGGGGACTCGTCGCAGCAAATCCTGCTCGTGCCAGAGCACGCCTCGCATGTGGCGGAGATGGACCTGTGCCGTGTTTGCGGCGACACCGCGTCGCGCCATGCCGAGGCATTGACGTTCAAGCTGCTCGCCTCGCGCGTGCTGAGCATCTGCGGCGGCAGCGCGGACGTGACGCTCGATTCGGGCGGAAAGCTCCTGACGCTCCAGCGTACGCTCACGGAGCTTGCGCCGGTGCTCAAGGTCTACAAGCGCCCGTCGCAGCGCGCGGCATTTTTGGAGAGCCTGCTCGCCGTGATGGAGGAATTGCAGGCCTACGCCGTATCGCCCGAGCAGCTATCCGAGAGCGTAGCGCAGATCGAAGGCGAGAGCGGCGACAAGCTGCGCGACCTTTCTCTTATCTATGGCATTTATCTCAGCAAGCTCCACGCACCGGGGCACGACGCGCGCGATGTGCTTGAAAAGCTGGAGGAAAACCTCGAAGCGTCGGGATATATTGAAAATAAAGACATTTTCCTCGACGGTTTTTCGTATTTTACGGGGCGTGAGCTGCGCATTCTGCGTATCCTGCTGCGGCGCGCGAAGAGCGTGACCGTCACGCTCCTTGGCGACACGCAGGACCGCGAGCTCTTTTCCGAGAGCCTGCGCGTGCGCGAGCGGCTGTACGAGCTCGCGCGCGATGCCGGCGTCGCATGCGAGGAGAAAATTCTTCCGCAGGGCGAGGTGCGCGGCGCGCTCGACCATATCGAGCGCTGCTTTTTCGGCGCGGCGGACGAATTTACCCAGCCGACCGACACCGTCGCGCTCTATGAGGCGGGCAGCGCGTACAGTGAGTGCGAGTGGGTCGCGTCGCAGGTTTTACAGCTCGTGCGCAAGCAGGGCTACCGCTACCGCGAGATCACCGTCACGGCGCGCGATCTCGACTCCTACGCGGGCGCAATCGAAAACGTGTTTGCCCGCTACGGCATCCCGCTCTATTATGCCCACCGCAGCGATATTTTGAAAAGTCCCGTGCTGACGCTGCTGCTCGGCGCGCTCGACGCCACGAGCGGAGGCTTTGAGTATGAGGATGTGTTTCGCTGCCTCAAGACCGGCCTCGCCGGCCTCAGCATGGCGGAATGCGACATTCTGGAAAATTATGCGCTCAAGTGGGAGATCCGCGGCGCGATGTGGACGCGCGAGACGCCCTGGTCGGCGCATCCCGACGGCTACGGCGAAGAATGGACGGACGAGGCAAGGGCGCGGCTCAAGACGGTCAACGCACTGCGCGAGCGTGTGCAGGGGCCGTTTGCGCGCCTAAAAAAAGGCGTGGGCGGCAGCGGCGAGGCCGAGCAGAAGGTGCGCGCGCTGTACGGCTATTTGGAGGAGATCAAACTGCCGGAGGTCTTGCAGACGCAGACCGAGCAGCTTTTCGCCGCGGGCGAGGCCCAGCGCGCCGAGGAAACGGCACAGCTGTGGGGCATTCTTTGCGGTGTGCTCGACCAGTTTGTGGAAATCCTGGGCGACGCGATCCTCGACGCCGAGGAGTTTGCGAGTCTGATGCGCCTTGTGCTGACGCAGTACAGCGTGGGCACGATCCCCGTGACGCTCGACGCGGTGAACCTGTGCGAAATGACGCGAAACGACCGCCACACGGTGCGCGCGCTGTTCCTGCTCGGCGCGAACGACGGCGTGCTGCCTGCGGCGGAGAACCGCGGCGGCGTGCTGCGCGACGAGGACCGCGAGGCGCTCGAGAGGCAGCAAATCTTCCTCGCGCCGCACGGGATGGAGCAGTTTCATCTGGAAATTCAGAATCTTTACGCCGCGCTGGCCCAGCCGACGGAAAAGCTGACGGTGTCCTATCCCGTTTCGGACGGAAAGGGCGCGGAGAAGCGGCCATCGTTCGTCATCGGGCGCATCGCGCGTCTGCTGCCGTCGATCAGCGTCGAAACAGAGAGCGCTGACAAGGAATATCGCCTGTCAGAAAAGTCGACGGCGCTCGAGTATGCGGGCGAGCATATCGGCGGCGCGCTGTGGCAGTATTTTGAAGGACAGAGCGACGCGGAGCGTGCGCTTGCCGCGATGAAGGACGCTTCGCGCTATACGCGCGGGCATCTGTCGCGCGACGCGGTGCACGCGCTCTACGGCGGCGCGGTGACACTGTCCGCCTCGCGCATGGACATGGCGCGCTCATGTCACTTTGCCTATTTCATGCGTTACGGCCTGAAAGCCAGGGAGCGCACGGGCGCGGGCTTTGACGCGCCGCAGATCGGCACGTTCGTGCACGATGTGATGGAGCATACGCTGCGGCAGGCGAAGGAGTGCGGCGGACTGCATACGCTATCAAAGGAGAAGCTGCACGCGCTCGTGCGCGCGTCGATCGAGGAATACATCGACCGCGTGCTGCCGGACTTGTGCGAAAAAAGCGCGCGCTTCCGTTATCTGTTCAACCGCCTGTGTGCGACGGTCGAGCGCATCATGGACGAGGTGAGCGAGGAGCTGCAAAGCTCCGACTTTGAGCCGCTGGCATTTGAGCTGGAATTTGGTGCGGACGGGCAGCTGCCCGCCATCACGATCCGCGAGGAAAACGGCACGGCGCGCGTTGTCGGCAAGGTCGACCGTGTGGACGGCTGGCTGCACGACGGCAAGCTATATTTGCGCGTCGTGGACTACAAGACGGGCAAGAAGAGCTTCGACCTCGCCGAGCTGCGCTACGGGCTGGGGCTCCAAATGCTGCTCTACCTCTTTACGCTTAAAGAAGAGGGACAGATGCTTTTCGGCGGACACGAGATCGTTCCCGCGGGCGTTCTCTACACGCCCGCGCGCGAGCCGATGCTGCGCTGCGCGCGCGACACGGAGCCCGAAAAGATCGAAAAAGCACTCAAAAAGGAGCTGCGCCGCAGCGGCATGGTGCTCGAGGACCCGGCGGTCCTGCAGGCGATGGAGCACAGCGCGCTCGAATCGCCGTGCTACCTGCCCATCGCGGTGAAAAGGGACGGCGCGGTGACGGGAAGCCTTGCTTCTGCCGAGCAGCTCGGAAAGCTCTCGAAATACGTCGACCATATTTTACATGAAATCACGCAGGAGGTCTTCGCAGGCAACATCGACGCCGACCCCTACGCGCGCACGCCGCAGCAGTCGGCCTGCACATACTGCGAGTTCGCGAGCGCGTGCCACTTTGAAAACGGCTGCGGCAGTGACCGTATGGAATACATCAAAGCGACGAAAAACGACGAATTCTGGCAGTACATCGACGAGGTGAACGGAGAGGGGGCGCACGAAAATGGCTGAAAAGCTGACAAACGAACAGCAAGCGGCGGTGGACAGCCGCGAGCGCAGTCTGCTCGTCTCCGCGGCGGCTGGATCTGGCAAGACGAAGGTGCTCGTCGAGAGGCTTTTTTCCTACGTAGAGCGCGAGGGCGCGAATCTCGACGATTTCCTCATCATTACCTACACGCGCGCCGCGGCGAGCGAGCTGCGCGGCAAGATCGCGAAGGCGCTCACCGAGCGCATGGAGCGCGACCCCGGCAACTACCACCTGCGGCAGCAGATGCTGCGCGTCTACCGTGCGGACATCAAGACGGTGGACGCGTTCTGCACCGCGCTTTTGCGCGAAAACTGCCATCTGCTCGGCGAGGACGCGCGCGGCCACGCGCTGCGGCCCGATTTCCGCGTGCTGGACGAGAACGAGGCGCAGGTGCTGCGCGAGCGCGTGCTCGCGCGCACGCTGGACGATTTTTACGACTGTCTGACGCCCGGAGGCACACTGCTGGCCGACACGCTCGGCGCGGGGCGCGATGACAGCGCGCTTGAGGACTTAGTGCTCGAGCTGCACGCAAAATTGCAGGCGCAGCCGTATGAGGACGAATGGCTCGAGGCGCAGCGCGCGTTTTGGCGCGCCGTGCCGGATAAGATCGAGGACACGCCCTATGGAAAAATTCTGCTCAATGAGGTGCGACGCAAGGCGCGCCACTGCAAAAACCTTTTGCAGCGCGCGGCGCAGGAGATGTGCGCGAATGACGCGCTGAACCAGAAGTATGCGCCCGCGTTCCTCGACGCGTCCTACCAGCTCGAAGCGCTGGAGGGGAAGACCGCAGAGGGCTGGGACGCCGCGCGCGGCGTGACCATCGCGTTTCCGCGCCTCGCCGCGGTGAAGGACAGCGACGGCGGCGAGATGAAAGCGCGCATGAAAAGCCTGTGGGACAACTGCAAGGAGACCGTCAAGGGCTTTGCCGAGATTTTTTCCGCCTCGTCCGACGAGGCGGTGGAGGACCTGCGCACGATGGCGAGCGCAATGCTCGCGCTCATCGACCTGACGGCGGACTTTTCCCGCCGGTACAACGAGGAAAAACGGCGGCGGAATTCTGCTGACTTCTCCGATCAGGAGCACGAGGCCGTCCGCCTTCTCATCGGAGAGGACGGTGCGCCGACAGAGCTTGCGCGTATCGTCAGCGCGCGCTACCGCGAGATCATGGTGGACGAGTATCAGGACACCAACGAGGTGCAGAACCGCATTTTTGACGCAATTTCTTGTAAAGGAGAAAACCTTTTCACTGTTGGCGATGTCAAGCAGAGCATCTATCGCTTCCGCCTAGCCGACCCGCGTATTTTTTTGCAGCATTATAACACCTGGCCGCCGCTTGAGGACGCAGAGGAGCACGACAGCGCGAAGCTGCTGCTCTCGCGCAACTTCCGTTCGCGCAAAGAAGTGCTGGACGCGACGAATTTTATCTTCTGCAATATTCTTTCCGAGGAAATGGGTGAGCTCGACTACGGCGCGGATGAAATGCTGCGCCTCGGCGCGAATTATGTCGAATCGAGCGCGTGCGGCGCGGAGTTCCATCTGCTCGATCTGCCGACGCAGACGGGCGAGCAGCGCGTGCGCGCGAGCGAGGCTGAGGCCGCGTTCGTCGCGGACTATATCAGCAATATGCTGACAAGTGAATTTCCTATACAGGATGACAAAACAAAAGAGCTGCGGCCCGTGTGCGAGGAGGACATCGTCATATTGATGCGATCGCCGAGCACGCGCCTTTTGGACTATCGCCGCGCGCTGGAAGCGCGCGGCCTCCACTGCGCCGCTGACGCGGGCGAGGACTTTTTTGCCTCGATGGAGATCGCAGTGCTGTTCGCGCTCTTGCAGGTCATCGACAATCCGCGGCAGGACGTGCCGCTCATTGCCGTGCTGCGCTCTCCGCTCTTCGGCTTTACACCCGATGAGCTCGCGGCGATCCGCGCGCGGCAGCGCACGGGTGACTTCTACGATGCGCTGCTTTTGAGTGAGGACATCCACAGCAGAGAATTTCTCGATACGCTGGACGCTTTGCGCAACAGCGCAGCGCACCTGAGCGTGCGCGAGCTGCTGAGTGAAATTTACCGCCGGTGCAATGTGCTCGGCATCTTCGGCGCGATGCGCCGTGGGGCGGAGCGCAAGGAAAATCTGCTCGCGTTTTTGGAGCTCAGCGAGGACTACGCGCGCTCGGGGCGGCAAGGCCTTTTCGACTTTGTGCGCACGCTGCGCGAGCAGCTTGCCGAAGGCGAGGCGGGTTCGATGCAGACCGCGCACGCATCATCAGGCGTTCGCATCATGTCGATCCACAAGTCGAAGGGCCTCGAATTTCCGGTCGTGATCCTCTCGGACCTCGCGCGTCGCTTCAGCAATATGGACTTTTTGAGTTCGGTGCTCGTGCACCCGCAGCTCGGGCTGGGGCCGGTGTGCGTGGACACGCAAAGGCACATCCAGTACCCGACGGTCGCACGGCAGGCGCTCGAGCGCACGCTGCGGCGCGAGGCGAAGGCCGAGGAGCTGCGTGTGCTGTACGTTGCGATGACGCGCGCGAAGGAAAAGCTCGTCATGGTGCACACGCAGGCAAACGCGAAAAGCCGCGTCGCCGACCTTCTGGCGCTGAGCGATTGTCCTGTGCTGCCAGAGGCTGTGGACAGCGGCAAGTGCATGGGCGACTGGATCATGCTGCCGCTTTTGCAGCGCAGCGAAGCGGCGTCCCTGCGCGAGCTTGCGGGGCAGAGCGGCGAGGGACGCTTCTATGCTGACGAAACGCCGTGGACGGTGCGCGTGCACGACGGTTTGAGCTTTGTGACGCCGCAGCAGCGGCCCGATGACGCGCCAGTGGATGCCGCGCCGCCGAGGGATGAGCTGCCGGTGGATTTTGCTGCGCTGTCGTACCGCTACCCCTACGCGGGGCAGACGGCCTTTCCCGCCAAGCTGACGGCCACGCAGCTCAAGGGCCGCGCGCTGGACGAGGAGATATCCGAAAATACAACGCTCCCACCGCGGCTGCGCAGCCTATATAAACCAAAATTCCTTGCGGGCGAAACGACGCTCACGGGTGCGGAGCGGGGCACGGCGCTGCACCTTGTGATGCAGGACCTTGACTTTTTCTGCGAAGCAAGCGAGCAGAGCGTGCGTGAGCAGGTCGAAAAGCTCAGAGCGCAGCGCAAGCTGACCGACGAGCAGGCAAGCGCCGTCGATGTGCGCGCGATCGTCCGATTTTTGCGAAGTGATCTTGCCGCGCGCATTCGCAAGAATGCGCAGACGGTGCGGCGCGAGTACCGCTTCTCGCTGCTGCGGCCGGTGCGGGACTTTGCCACGCTGGACGCCGACGACGCGGTGCTGCTGCAGGGCGTGGTAGACTGCTTTTTTGAAGAGGACGGCGAGCTTGTGGTCGTGGACTTCAAGACTGACCGCATCGGAAGAACACAGATCGAAGAACGAGCTGAGCACTACCGCCCTCAGCTCGAGGCATACTCCATGGCCCTTATGCGCGTGATGGGCAAAAAGGTCAGGGAAAAGGTGCTGTATTTCTTCTCGGTCGGCGAAGAAAAGGTGCTGTGAATACATAAAAACACCCTCCGCGGGAAATCCGCGGAGGGTGTTTTACAAGATTTGCTCACACGATAAAATGCTCTAAGATCAGCACTGTCGCGCAGCAGACGAGCGAGACGGGGAGAAGTCCCAGTCCGCACCAGGCGGCGACGATGCCGATGACCATGGCCGCCGCGCCCGCGATGGGCGACTGCGTGGCGTTCATGATGGCGGGGAACGTCATCACCGCGAGCGTGACGTAGGGCACGTAGAAGAGAAACGAGCGCAGGAAGGGATTCTGGATCGGCTTGCGGATCAGCGTGAGCGGCAGGACGCGGATAAGATAGGTCGTGGCCGCCATGACGAAAAGATATAAATACGTTTTCATGCGACGAGATCATCCTCCTTGTGCGGGAACAGAATGGCGGCGGCAGCAGAGATCACGATGGTCAAGACCAGGATACGCATGCCCTCGGACAGCTCGCGCGTGAACGGCAAAACGCTTGCAAGAAGCGAGCAGAGAAAGCTCACGCCGATGCAGCCGAGCACGATGCGGTTCTGCTTGCCGACGGGGATGATGATGGCGAGAAACATGCCGAACAGCATCACGGAGCAACCGCTGACGGCCCAGACGGGCATGAGATTCCCCATCAGCACGCCGAGCACGGTGCCGATGCTCCAGCCCGGCATGGCCGCGCACATGGTGCCGAAGTAATACCACACCTCAAGATACCCAGGCTGCGCGATGGCGAGGCCGAAGATCTCATCCGTCAGGTCATAGGCGATGAGGAGCCGCCAGGGAAGCGGCGTATCGGGCGAGAGACGCTGGCTGAGCGCACAGCTCATCAGAAGATAGCGCGCGTTGACGACCAGCATCATCAGCGCCATGGCCCAGAGGCCGGAGTCGGCGGCGATGATGGTGATGCCGCCGTATTCACCCGACGAGGCGTTGTTCAAAAAGCTCAGCAAAAAACCCTGAAAAATGCTCAGGTGCGCGTTGTGCGCGCTGATGCCGATGCCGAAGCTGACAGCAAAATAACCAAGCCCAATGGGGATGCCGTCGCGCAGTCCCCGCAGGAAATGTTTTTTTGACATAATTCTGATGTTCCTTTACTTCCAATCATCCGTGCGCAAGGCGCGTAAATGCCATTATACGACTGAAAACGGCAGAAGTAAAGAGAAATTGCATAACGAGCGTTAAAAAATTGACGATGAAATTAGGGAAAAGTGCTAAGGAAGAGAAAAGTACGGAGAGGATCAAAAATTTCTCTTGCAATTTGACACAAAGCGTGGTAATATCCTATATGGCTTTTTTAGAAAAGTACATTTGGATCAGAAAGAGGTGAACACGAGCAATGAAGGAAGGAATCCATCCCAATTATCAGCAGACTACTATTACTTGCGCCTGCGGTAATGTGATTGAGACAGGTTCCACCAAGCAGAATATCAAGGTGGAAGTGTGCTCTAAGTGTCACCCCTTCTTCACTGGTAAGCAGAAGCTGGTCGATACCGGCGGCCGCGTTGCCAAGTTCAACAAGAAGTTCGGCCTGAACTAATTCAATCACAAAAGCAGCTCTGCTACGGCAGAGCTGCTTTTTTCTGCTTTTTTGGAACGCTCAGTTTTGCCCGTCGGGATATTCGACGATGAAGGGGAGCGGCTCACTGAGACTTTGGTCGAGGTAGTTTATCTCCTCGTAGCTGTCGCCGCCTGCAATGGCGCGCACCTGGAAGAGGCGGACGCGCAGTACGGTGTCGTCCGCAAGGTTGACAACAAGCTCGCAGACGAGCGGCGTTGCCCCGAGCGGGAGCGTGAAAGCCTCCGATTCGCTGCTGGAGGCATAGGCGAGGTCATAGTACGACACGCCCTCTATGACGGATGCGCCCACGGCTTCGGCGCTGTCATCGCCGACATAGGTGACGGCGCTGTCATCGCCGACATAGGTGACGGCGCTGCCATCGCTGTACGATGCTTCGAGCGGCACGCGCCTGAGCAGCTGATTGGCGCACGTGTATTCAAGACACGCGCTGCGGATGGACACATCGGACAGCGCGCCGAGCGAGATGGTGCCGAGCGGGATGCCGGCATTGCCCGGCGTGAACTGGTACTGCCATTTGCTGCCGGCCTGACGCTCGTAGGAGATGGGGGCTAGAAAGCTTTTGAGCTGCGGCTGATACTGGGATTTGAGATCATAGATCGTGTCGAGCTCCTCTGACTGTGTCTCACCGTCGTGCTTGAAGTTGACACCAACGCCGAGCTCGTCGCTCAGAGGGACGGTTACACTGCCGTGCAGATACCCGAAGCCATCCTGTGTAAGGTCGGCAGAGTAGCCCGGCCGATAGCTGTCGAGCGGCGAGGAATTGCCATGGTCGGTCACGCCGATGATGACAGTCGTTCCCTCGCTGATTGTCTTTGGCAGCAGGGAAAACGCGATGGTGCATTCCTGCTTTTTAAAATCGACGTTTGTGATCTCGTAATTATACTGCGAAATCAGGCTCGACTCGCGCGTCAAAATGTCCGAGACGTTATTGCTGATGCCGTCGATCTGTCTGGAGAGATTGCTCTGCACGTTGTAGAGCTGGCTGCGAAGGTCATTTACTTGCGTGCTGAGCGTGTTGATGCGGTTGTTGTAATGCACGCCGACGGCGATGAGCGCGGCGAGCGCCACGGCCGCACCGCCGATGATCTTCTTGTGCTGTATGCAGAAATCGCGGAAGCTCAGCTTTTCCGCGGGAGCTTTTTCGGCGTTGCTTTGAACCGGCGATTCGGCGGCATCCTGCTCGGGTTTGGCATGCTCCAGACTGAGCAGCTCGTCGACGGAAACGGAGTAGAGCTTAGAGAGTTCGATGAGCTTGCTAAGCTCCGGCTGCGTGGCGCCGCTCTCCCATTTGGAGACGGCTTGGCGCGAGACACCGAGCTTCTCCGCCAGCTCCTCCTGCGACATGCCGCTCGCGCGGCGCAGTTCGTAGAGCTTTTCATATAGTTCCATGAAAGGTTCCTCCTTGGGGAAATGTTGCTGCGTTCGACGCCGTGCACTGCGCCTTTGCAGGAAAAGCATAGCAGGAAAACGGGAGAAAACACCACCAACCGGGCGTTTCTTTTTGTCAACCTGAGGTTGCGTCCACCCTATTTTCACATGAAAGGGGCGGAAATGTCAATGAAAAGCGTTTTTGCCTTTTCTTTTGGCGGAAAATACACTATAATAAAAATGATTTGTACAGCGCCGATTTCGGCGCGATAAGGAGAATCTATGGAAGAATTGAAAGAGAACAACGCGCCGCGCGACAGGGCGATTTTAGTCGGCCTTTCGTCGCCGCGGCTCGATCGAAAAGAGAATGCCGACGAGGAGAGCCTTGAAGAGCTCGGTGCGCTCGTCGAAACGGCGGGCGGCGTCAGCGTCGGCGTGGTTTTACAAACGCTGCCGTCGCCGAACCCGCACACATTCATCGGCGAGGGCAAGGTGGACGAGATCCGCGAGCTTGTGAAGGGGCAGGAGGCGACAATGGTCATCTTCGACAATGACCTCTCGCCCTCGCAGATGCGCGTTCTGTGCGAAGAATTCGGCGTGCAGGTGCTCGACCGCAGCGGCCTCATTCTCGATATCTTTGCCCAGCGGGCGAAGACAAAAGAGGGCCGACTTCAGGTCGAGCTTGCGCAGTATCAATACCTGCTGCCGCGCCTGATCGGTATGTGGACGCATCTGGAGCGTCAGGCGGGCACGTCGGGCAAGGGCCCCATCGGCTCGAAGGGCCCCGGCGAAACGCAGCTTGAGACCGACCGCCGCCACATCCACAGAAAGATCGACAAGCTGAAGGCGGACCTTGAAGAGGTGCGCCGCGTGCGCGCCACGCAGCGCGACCGCCGCAGCAAGAATGAAATTCCCGTCGTTGCCATCGTCGGCTACACGAACGCGGGCAAGTCGACGCTTTTGAACGCGCTGACCGGCGCGGGCATTCCCGCGAATAACCGCCTGTTTGACACGCTGGACACGACGACGCGCCTTCTCACGGTGTCCGACACGCTGGATGTCGTGATCTCCGACACGGTCGGCTTCATTCGAAAGCTGCCGCACCAGCTGGTCGAGGCCTTCAAGGCAACGCTTGAAGAGCTCGAATACGCCGACCTTCTGCTGCACGTCATCGACATTTCCGACCCGCACTGGCTCGAGCAGGCGCAGATCGTGGACGAGCTCATCGAAGAGCTCGGCGCGCAGCAAATTCCCTGCCTGCGCGTTTACAACAAGTCCGACCTCTACTTCGGCGATATCCGCCCGCACGGGGAGGACAGCGTCAACATCAGCGCCAAGACCGGCGAGGGCGTGGATGAGCTGCTTGCGCGCATCGACAAGCTCCTCGACAAGGGCACGCGCCGCGTGACGATCCACCTGCCCTATGACAAGGGCGGGCTTCTCGATATGCTCTACCGCGAGGCGAAGGTCGAATCCGTCGAATATGGCGAGACCATCGACATCGTGGCCACCTGCGTGCCGCGCGTCATCGGCCAGGTCAAGGACTATATCGAGGGCTACCGCGAGCCGAAGGAGGACTGGGAGGAATGACGTTTGAAACGACGCGCCTTCTCCTGCGTCCATGGTGCGAGAGCGACGCGGAGAGCTGCTATCGATACGCGAGGGATCCGTTTGTCGGCCCCGCCGCAGGCTGGCCGGCGCATACGAGCGTGGAGAACTCCCGCGAGATCATCCGAACCGTCCTCTCGGAGCCGGACACGTTTGCAGTCATTTTGAAGGAACGGCCAGACGAGCCTGTCGGCTCCATCGGCGTGTTTCCGACGGAAGCGCCAGAAATCGGGAGTGAGCCGGAAATCGGCTATTGGATCGGCCGCCCGCTCTGGGGTCAGGGGCTTATCCCCGAAGCCGTGCGAGAGCTGCTGAGGTACTGCTTTGAGGATAAAGGCGCACAGCGGGTCTGGTGTTCGCACTGTGCCGGCAATGAAAAGTCAAAGCGCGTAATCGAAAAGTGTGGCTTTTCTTATCAGCTGACCTGTGAAAGGCCGGCGCTTGTGGACGATGCGCTGCGGCCGACGCTTTTTTACGTTCTCACGAAAGAAAAGTGGGAGAAAACCCGCTGAAAGGAACATTGAAACCATGACAGAGTACCTTGTCCCATACGAGAGCGCGGAGAGCGAGTTTGAAGAAAAGCGCTCGCGCTTCATCAGCCACGTTTTCCTTGTGGAGAGCGAGGCGGAGGCCCGCGCGCGCATCGACGAGATGAAGAAGAAATACTACGACGCGCGCCACAATTGCTGGTGCTTCGTCCTGCATGACGGCACCGTTCGCTACGGCGACGACGGCGAGCCGCAGGGCACGGCAGGCCAGCCGATGCTGAACGTCTTCCAGCGCGAAAACGTCGAAAACGTCGTGTGCATCGTGACGCGCTACTTCGGCGGGATTCTGCTCGGTGCGGGCGGGTTGACGCGCGCCTATGCCAAGGCTGCGAAAGACGCGCTCGACAAGGCGGGCAAGGCGCGGATGCAGCCGTTTTCCGTGCTGCTGCTCGAATGCCCGTACCCGATGTTCGAGCGCATAAAGCTGCTGATCGAGGGACACGAGGGAAGAATCGAGTCGAGCGATTACGGCGCTGCCGTGACGCTCACGTTTCTTCTGCCTGTGCAGAAGACGGCGGACTTTTCCGCCGCGCTCACGGAGCTCTCCGGCGGACAGCTAAGCGCGGAAGAGGTCGAGCAGCGCTTTCTGCCCGGCGCAAGGGAGTGACGGCATGAGTTTGCGAAGAAAAATCTACGAGGTCATCGAGGTCGCGGACAAGGACGACCGCGACAGTCTCATTTACGACCGCTTCATGCTCGTGTGCATCGCGGCGGTGTGTGTGCTGGCGGGCGGGTATATCGCGCTGTCGGCGCTCATCATGTTTCAGGTGGAGCCCGACAGCTTTGACAAGTTTTTCGACGCCATCTACTGGGCGGTCGTTACGCTGACGACCGTCGGCTATGGCGACATCTATCCGACGAGCGAGATCGGCCGCATCGTGAGCATGATGTCGTCGTTCATGGGAATCGCCATCGTTGCGCTGCCCACCGGTATCATTACGGCTGGCTACATGCGCGAGCTGAGCCGTGAAAAGTGGGACTAAATAGAGAGGGCAGAACCATGGAGATCAGAACAGCAACGATGAACGATCTGGACGCGGTCGCGGCGGTGGAAGCCGAGTGCTTTCCCGTGGCCGAGGCGGCGACAAAAGAGGAATTCGCCGAGCGAATCAAATATTACGGCGACCACTTCTGGCTGATGTTCGAGGGCGACAAGCTCATCGCGTTTCTCGACGGCTTTGTGACGGACGAGCCAGACCTGACCGACGAAATGTACGCGAAAGCATCCATGCACGACGAAAATGGCGCGTGGCAGATGCTCTTCGGTCTGAACACCTTGCCGGAGTACCGGAAAAACGGCTACGCGGGCGAACTGCTCCACCGTGCCGTTGAGGATGCGAGAAAGCAGGGGAGAAAGGGTGCAGTCCTGACCTGCAAACAGCGGCTCGTCGACTACTACGCGAAGTTCTGCTTTGTCGACGAGGGCGTGACAGACAAGTCCGTGCACGGCGGCGTTGTCTGGCACCAGATGCGCATCACATTTTGATCGAGACTGACAGAAAAAGGGAGCACGCGCAAGCGTGCTCCCTTTTTGCGATTTTTATTGCTTTCCCGCGAGGTAGTAGTCGCTTTGGCCCGGATGGTAGAACGGACAGGCGGTCAGCTTGCCGCGCAGGAACGACGCCATCTCGTCCTCATCGAGTTGCTCGTCACAGTAGTAGCTGTCGGACTCTTCATCGTAGCTGTAATAAACGCAGTCCTCGCACAGGCTGATGGACATGAGATCATCTCCCGAAAGAAATTAGTGCTGATACTCGAATTCGAGCTCGTACATGCTGACGATGTCGCCGTCCTTGATGCCAAGGTCCTCAAGCTGCTGGAAAACGCCGTTTTCTCGCAGCATCTTATCAAAGAACATCCGGCTCTCGTAGTCACCGAAGTTGATGTTGCTCATAAGGCGTTCAAGCCACTTGCCCTCGACAATGTAGGTGTTGTCCTCGACGGTGATCTTGAGCGGCTCGCTCGCGTCGATCTTCACGGGCTTGGGAACGTACTCGGGCTCATAGACCGTGACGGGCGGGAGTGTGGAGAGCTTTTCGGCAATCTTGAGCACGAGCTCGCGCGTGCCGGTGTGCGACGCGGCGGACAGGGCGAAGAGGGGATAGCCGAGCGGCTCGACATGCGCGCGCAGCTTTTCGAGCAGGCTCTCGTCCTCCATGATGTCGGTCTTGTTCGCGACGACGATCTGCGGGCGGGTGGCAAGGTCGGGGGAATACTGCGAGAGCTCTGCGTTGATGGCGTCAAAGTCCTCGACCGGGTCGCGGCCCTCGCTGCCCGACACGTCGACGACATGAACGAGCAGGCGGCAGCGATCGATATGGCGCAGGAAGTCGTGACCAAGGCCCGCGCCCTCGGCTGCGCCCTCGATGATGCCGGGGATGTCGGCCATGACGAACGAAACGCCCTCGTCGACGTACACGACGCCGAGGTTGGGGTAGAGCGTGGTGAAGTGGTAGTTTGCAATCTTGGGGCGCGCCTTCGACACAACGGAAAGAAGCGTCGACTTGCCGACATTCGGGAAGCCGATGAGGCCGACGTCGGCCAGCAGCTTCAGCTCGAGCACGACATCGTGCTCCTCGCCTTCAAGGCCCGATTTGGCAAAACGGGGCGCCTGACGCGTCGGCGTTGCGAAATGCGCGTTGCCCCAGCCGCCCTTGCCGCCGCGGCAGAGGATGAACGGCTCAGAGTCGGACATATCCTTGATGATCTCGTTCGATTCCGCGTCGCGCACGACGGTGCCGCGCGGCACGCGGATCGTGAGATCCTTGCCCTGCTTGCCGAACTTGCGCGCGCCCTGACCGTCCATGCCGTTGTCGGCGACGTATTTGCGCTTGTAGCGAAAGTCCATCAGCGTGGACATGTTGTCGTCGACAACGAGGACGATATTGCCGCCGTTGCCGCCGTCGCCGCCGTCGGGGCCGCCCGCGGAGACGTACTTTTCGCGGTGGAACGCCACCGCGCCATTGCCACCCTTGCCCGCGCGGCAGAAGATGCGCGCCTTATCAATAAAAGATGCTGCCATGTTGGCACCTCCTTGGATTCTTGTTATTCCTGAACAATTAGTGTATCCGTTTTTTGGCGATTCGTCAAGAAAAACGGAACGTTTCACAAAAAAGAAAAAATCGAAAAAAGTTGGGAACTTTTTTGTGCTCCCTTTCGTCAAAGGAAAAGACACAACGGGAAAGGAAGCGGAAACCTTGAAAAGACTGCTTGCATTGATGATGGTCGTCGCCGTAACGGCGGCGCTTTTGGCCTGCACGAAGGGCGGGCGCGATAACGAAGACGGAAATGACACGCCCAATCCTGAGCCGCAGTACGCCGGCGCGGACACGATGACGCTGCGCGTCGTGGGCGACGGTGAAAACGGTACGCTCATTTTAGCGGGAGAGACGGAGGTCTACGCCCTGCCGCTCGAAGGCGTGACGCTGTACTTAGACGGCGGCAGTGTGTCTGCTTCCGAGATCGAAAGCGGCATGAGCGCCGAGGTCTGGTACACCGGCGGCGTGCAGGAGACATATCCTGCGAAGTTTTCACAGGTGGAGGCCGTGTCGCTTTCGCGCGAGGCGGACCCGAGGTATGACCTCTGCGGCCTCTACTTGCAGGTGCTTGAGGATCTGTGGAACACGGACGACGGGCTCAACGGCGGCGCGGAGGTCGTGAGCGTCGATCTGAGCAAGGCACCCGGCGGGCTGACCGCGGGCGAAAAGGCGGCGGTCGCCTACATCTATGCGCAGAAGCACGGCGTACAGGGCTTGACGATGACGTTTGACGAGCTGCGCGAGGAGGGCTACCTCATGGGCGAAAAGCTGGAGGGCGGCAGCACGGCCTATTCGTTCACGAACGGTCTGCTCTTCACCATCACGCCCGATGAAAGCGCGGAGGGGGAGAGCTTTTCGCTGCCGGTGGTCTGCTTCAGCGCTGAAAAGTGGCGCTCGCCGCTCGGCGCGTATTACTTTACGAAGTGTACGGCCTCCCGCGGCGATAACGGCTGGGAATACACCGTCGGCGCGGAATTAGTTTCCTGAGCTACAGCAGATTCTTTAATTCAGACAGCGATTCGACGATCTGGTCGGCCTCGCAGCGCTCCGGAACGGGGCGGCGCGTATGGTTGTACCAGATCGTTTTCATACCCGCGGCCTTGCCGCCGGAAATGTCGGCGGTCAGCGAGTCGCCGATCATCATGCACTCGTCCGCGGCAACATCGGGAAGAAAAGCGCGGCAGGCATCGAAAAACGCCTTTTCGGGCTTGCGGTAGCCGAGTGACTCTGAAACGAACACATGGTCAAAGTAGGGGAGAAGGCCCGACATAGCGAGGCGGTTGATCTGCTGGTCGTGAAAGGCGTTGCTCGCCGCGCAGAGGATATATTTTTCCTTGAGGTAGCGGCAGATCTCGTCCGCGCCGTCGACTGGGATGGCCGTCTCGTAGAGGAGGTCCAAAAACCGCTTTTCAAACGCGGCGCCGTCGGCCTGGATGCCGAGGGCCTCGAAGATGCGGTTCCAGCGGAATTCAAAAAGCTGCTGCGTCGTGAGCTCGCCGCGCTCGATCATGAGCCAGAGGCCGTCATTGATGCGCGTGAACGTCGCGTAAGTGGAATCGTCATAGGGGAGACCCCATTCGGCAAAGCCGATGCGCATGGCCTGCTCGGCGCATTTGCCGAAGTCGAGCAGCGTGTCGTCGATATCCATCAAAACTGCCTTGAGCATGAAAAGTGACCTCCTGCGGAAAAGATAAAGAAAAGAGCCCCGAGCATTCGCTCGAGGCTCTTCATTGTGCAATTACTCAGCGGGGTAAACAGAAGCCTGCTTACGATCCTTGCCGAGACGCTCGAAACGGAGCACGCCGCTCTCCTTGGCGTAGAGAGTATCGTCAGAGCCGATACCGACGTTGACGCCCGGATGGATGTGGGTGCCGCGCTGGCGCACAAGAATGTTGCCGGCGAGAACGAACTGACCGTCAGCGCGCTTGGGGCCAAGGCGCTTGGCGTTAGAGTCGCGGCCGTTCTTCGTGGAGCCGCCGCCCTTCTTGTGGGCGAAAAACTGAAGACCGATGTTCAGCATGGTGATTTGCCATCCTTTCTGTAAGATGATCGGAACAGGGGGCTTACGCCTCCATGACTTCGATATTGTCCGGATATTCGCTGTGCAGCTCGGAAAAGAGCAGCATCAAACCCGTTAAAAGGGCCTGACAGGTGCTCTCGTTCATGGCGGACAGACCGCCGGGGAGCCGGAATTCCACAGCGCCGGAGCGTTCATGGACCTTGACGGAAGCGGCGAGGCCTAAAACATCGTTCACGGTGCTTTCCACAAGGCGGACCGCGCTTGTGATCGCCGCACAGACGATGTCGGAGCCTTCTTCGCTGTAACCGCTGTGGCCCTTGGCATCAAAACCGATGATGCGATTTCCTTCGGTGAGGAAAGTAACAGTGGTCATGCCTTAGACGGAGATCTTGCCGATCTCAACCTTGGTATAAGGCTGACGATGACCCTGACGCTTGTGATAGCCCTTCTTGGCCTTGTACTTGTAGACACGGACCTTCTTGCCCTTGCCGTTCTTAACGACAGTGGCCTCCACCTTCGCGCCCTCCACCACGGGAGTGCCGAACTTGGTGTTTTCGCCGTCAACGATCGCCAAAACCTGATTGAAGGTAACGGCGTCGCCCGCCTCGACGGGGAGCTTCTCAATGAACAGGGTGTCGCCCTCGTTCACAACATACTGCTTACCGCCGGTAACGATGATCGCTTGCATTACTTGCACCTCTTTCCTTAATTACGGACTCGCTGTCGGGGGCGTTCGAAAAGTCTCGAAACCTTCCGAAACTTTAAGCCCATTCAAAGCGGCTGCTCAAGTATAACTTCTGACTTTGAAAAAGTCAATAGGTTTTTGGAAAATTCTCTGTGCAGTTTTGCTCAGGTGCAAAGTGAGTCGCGGCACGTGTGCCGCGAGGAAGCAGCGCCAAAGGCGCTGCACGGGTCAAAGGGGATATTCTCTTTCGCAAAAGAGAATATCCCCTTTGGAACCCCAAGAGAAAGACTTTGTATTGTCAGATTGCGGCTTGAAGAACTGCACGCGCTGCGCAATCAGGTGCCTGCTTGATGATGTATCTAAACGATTTGACTTTCTTCTATCTTCGCTGTCGCTTTGCCTGCGTGTCGGAGGTCTTACGCAATTTCCGTCTACTTTGGATTTTATCAATTCTGTTGTTGCCTGCCAAGGCGGCATTGCTGTGCTCGCCGCGATATGCGCACCATCGGTAGACGGCGATTAGGCTGCACTCCTACAAGATCAGCAGAGCGGCAGCGGATAGTAGAAGTAGAGGCAAATCGTATAGCAAAAGTAATGGCGGCGAGCGTTAGCAATGCCGCCACGCAGGCGCTTCCATTCCGGAGGCACAAGGGCCATTCAAGCCTGAGACTGCCGATCAAAACCTTTCTCTTGGGGGTTCAAGGGGGCCATTCTCTTTTGCGAAAGAGAATGGCCCCCTTGTCCGCGTCCCCCTGCGCGGCGCGGGGAACAAGGAGCAGCGCTTTGCGCTGTAGAAATGCAATTTTGCATACTTTTCACCGCGCGGTAAACAATAACTCTGCAAGTTTTATTTGGAAGGAGAGCATTTCAATATGGAAAAGCGAAAAGAATTCTGGCGCGCGCTGCCGTTTGTGATGGCGCTGTTGTTGCTTACCCTCGTGCCGATGCAGAGTGCGTCGGCGCTGTTCGGCAAGGGAAAAGAGGAGGCGAAAGCTGTCGACGGCGCGCCGGTGGCAGAGAACATGGAGATCAAGGCCTACCGCGGCGTCCCGTATGAGGGCGAATTCCGCGCGGTGGACAACGAGGGCGACGAGGTGACCTTTGCCATCGCGCAGGAGCCGAAAAAGGGCATGGTCGCGCTGACGGAGGACGGCCTCGGCTTTGTCTACACGCCGGGCGGCAAGCTGGGGACGGACAGCTTCACCTACACGGCGATCGACGCCTACGGCAACACCTCGCTGCCCGCGACGGTGAGCATCACGATCGAAAAGGCGAATAGCGGCGTCTGCTACGCCGATATGAGCGGTGATCGCGCGCACACGGCGGCGGTCGATCTTGCCGAGCACGGTGTGTTTGTGGGCGCGAAGATCGGGGACAGCTATTTCTTTGAGCCCGAGCGCACGCTCTCACGTGGTGAATTTGTCGCGATGGCGCTCGCGGCAATGGACGTGAGCGCGGAGGATGTGCAGATGACTGGCTTCTGCGACGATGCGAGCATACCGACCTGGGCGAAGGGCTACGCTGTGAGCGCGCTGAATGCGGGCGTTGTGTCCGGCGTCAGCACGGCGGAGGGCGTTGCCTTTCGCGCGAATGACGCCATTACGCTCAATGAGGCCGCGGTCGTGCTGAACCGGCTGCTTCGCGTGACGGACGTGGACCTCTCGGACTACGACGTGCAGGACGCGGACAACGCCTGGTGCGCACAGGCGGTGGCGAATTTGCAGTCCGTCAGCGTGATCGAGAGTGGGCGTTTTTCCACTGACGAGATGCGCTCGGGCGTGACACGTGCGCAGGCGGCAGAGATCCTCAGCGCGGCGATGACGCTCAAGGACGGACGCGCGGGAAAGGGCGGACTGCTCTCCGGCATTTTCGGCTAAGGGCAAAAAGTGAGAAAAGCGAACAAAAGAGAGCGGTTTTCACGCCGCTCTCTTTTGCTTGTATTTGGGAAAAAGCTGTGGTAAAGTATAAATTAGTATAGTATGGATAAACGGGAACGGCGACGTTCCTTTTAAAAATAAGGAGGAAAACGGTATGCGTATCGTTGTTTTAGCAGGTGGGCTGAGTATGGAGCGCAATGTGTCGCTCTCGAGCGGCAACAAGATCTGCCGCGCGCTGCGTTCGCGCGGGCATCAGGCCATTCTGGTGGATATGTTCATGGGCTTTGAGGACTACGACGGTAAGCTCGAAGATGTTTTCGACACACCGGACGGCTTCTGCGGCGACTATTCCGTCGCCGAGGCGGAGCCCGACCTCGCCGCCGTGCGCACGAGCCGCAAGGACCAGAGCAAGAGCCTTTTCGGTCCCGGCGTGCTCGATGTGTGCGCCAAGGCGGACATCGTCTTTCTGGCGCTGCACGGCACCTGCGGCGAGGATGGCCGCGTGCAGGCGGCGTTCGACCTGCTCGGCATCCCGTACACGGGTGCGGGCTACTTATCGAGCGCCATTGCGATGGATAAGGACCTGACGAAGCGTCTTGTGTCGGAATATGTCATCACGCCGCAGTGGCGCACCGTGCGCTACACGGAAGGCGACATCGCGCGCCTTGTGTCGGAAACGAAGCTCCCTTGCGTCGTCAAGCCGGTCGCCAACGGCTCGTCTGTCGGCGTCTCCATCGCGCATACGGGCGCGGAGCTCAAAAAAGCGCTTGAAGAGTGCTTACAGTTCGGCGCGCAGGTCGTGCTCGAACAGTACATCTCCGGCCGCGAGATCCAGGTTGGTATCATCGCGGGCAAGGCACTGCCCTCCATCGAAATTATCCCGAAGACGGGCTTTTATGACTACGCGAACAAGTATCAGGCCGGCGCGGCGGAGGAAATTTGCCCCTCTCCCATCCCCGAGGACTGGGAGATGCGCGTGCGCACCGCGACCGAGACGGTCTACCGCCTGATCGGGCTGAGCGTCTACTCCCGCGCGGACTTCATCGTCACGCCGGACGGTACGCCGTACTTCCTTGAGATCAACACGCTGCCCGGCATGACGAAGACGAGCCTTCTTCCGCAGGAGGCGGCGGCGGTCGGCATCGGCTACGAAGAACTGTGTGAAAAGATCGTCGAAGAGTCGCTGAAGCAGAAAAGAGGGCTGTAAATGGAGGCCATCACGGTAAAGGAGCTGCTCGCGGCGGTGCACGGTGAGCTCTTGCAGGGAGATGAGACAGCGCAAATCCTCGGCGTGAACACCGACAGCCGCACCGTCAAAGCGGGTGAAGTTTTCGTGCCGCTCGTCGGCGAGCGCTTCGACGGGCATGACTATATCGAAAAGGCGATTTCCGCGGGCGCGGAGGGCTGTCTGTGCGCCCGCGTGCCGGAAACGCTGCTGCCCGGAAAGTTTTACATCAAGGTGCCTGACACGCTGCTTGCGCTCAAGGACTTGGCCGCGTGGTACCGTGCGCAGTTTTCGATCCCCTTTGTGCAGGTGACGGGCAGCGTCGGCAAGACGACAACAAAGGAAATGATCGCCTCGGTACTGGGCGTGAAGTTCCATACGCTCAAGACCGCGGCCAACTATAATAATGAGATCGGCACGCCGCAGACGTTGCTGGGCCTCTCCCGCGCGCATCAGGCGGCGGTGATCGAGACGGGCATGGACCGCGCGGGGCAGATCCGGTATCTTGGCGAGATGGTGAAGCCCGATATCGCCGTCATCACGAACGTCGGCGACATGCACATTGAATACCTCGGATCGCGCGAGAACATTCTGAAGGCCAAGTGCGAGATCTTTGAAAACCTCAAAAAAGACGGCCTCGCCGTCTTAAACGGTGACGACGAGCTTTTGAACACCGTCTCTCTGCCGCAGAAAACGTTGCGCTGCGGCCTGTCCGAGCACTGCGATGTCCGCGTCAGCGAGGTCGAAGACCTTGGCATCGACGGCATTCGCTGCGTCGTGACGACGGCAAAGGAGCGTTACGCGCTCTCCATCCCCGTGCCGGGAAAGCACATGGTCTACTCCGCGGCGATGGCCGCGGCCATCGGCGAGTACCTTGGCGAGACAAAAGAGGAGATCGAGCGCGGCGTCGCGGCTTATGAGCCCGCGGGCTCACGCATGCACGTCATCACGTTCTCTGAAAGCCGCCGCCTGCTCGACGACTGCTACAACGCGGGTCCGCAGTCGATGGCGGCGTCGCTGCGCGTATTGGGCGCGAGCGGCGGCAAAAAGGTCGCCGTCATCGGCGATATGGCGGAGCTCGGAGAGCTCACCGAGCGTGCGCATAGGGAAATCGGAGAACTCACCAAAGAGCTCGGCATCGGCACTGTCATCGCAATCGGCGCACGGGCAAAATACTTTACAGAAGGGAACCCCTCTGCGCAGTGGTTCGGGAGCGTGGACGAGGCGATGGGCACCGTCAAGGCGGCGTTCACGGCGGAGACGGCGATGCTCGTCAAGGCCTCGCACTCCATGCACTTTGAGAAGATCGTAGAGGAACTGACCAAAGCATGATCGACATCAGTGTTACGGGACTCATCAAGTCCTTTGACCTCGAAAAGAAAATACTGGACGGTATCACCTTTCAGATCGACACGGGCGAGCGCGTGGGTCTTCTCGGCAAAAACGGCGCGGGCAAGACGACGCTCTTCCGCATCCTGACGGGCGAGCTCGACTACGACGCGGGCGAGGTGAGCATTGCCTCGGGCCGCAGGCTCGGTCTCATCTCACAGATCCCCGTGTATCCCGAGGGCTACACGGTCGAAGACGTGCTCAAGAGTGCGTTTTCACGCATGCAGAGGATGGAGGACGAGATGAACGCCCTCTCCCAGCAGATGGCAAGCGGCGACGAGAGCGAAGAGACGCTGCGCCGCTACGGCGAGCTTTCGGCCAAGTTCGAGGGTCTCGGCGGCTACGACACCGAGACGCCCATCAACAAGGTTGCCAACGGCCTTTCCATCCCGCCGGAGATGCGCGAGCGCCTGTTTGACACGCTCTCGGGCGGCGAAAAGACGCGCGTGAACCTCGGCCGCCTCATTTTGGAGGATACGGATATTTTACTTCTCGACGAGCCGACGAACCATTTGGACCTGCACGCCATCGAATGGCTGGAGCAGTATTTGTCAACGTTCAAGGGTACGGTCGTCGCCATCTCGCATGACCGCTACTTTTTGGACCGTACCATCACCCGCGTCATCGAGGTGCTCGACGGCAAGGCGGAGTTTTACAGCGGCAACTACAGCTTCTACGCGGTGGAAAAAGAGCGCCGCTATTTGGAAAAGATGCGCCAATACGAAAAGGAGCAGGCCAAGATCGCCCAGCTTGAAAAGAGCGCCGAGCAGCTGCGCATGTTTGCCTTCAAGGGCATGGACAAGACGTACCGCCGCGCGCTGTCGATGGAAAAGCGCATCGAGCGTATGCGCACGACGGACAAGCCGACGAAGGAACGGGCACTGAGCGCGCAGTTCAAGTCGCAGGAGTTCTACGGCGACGAGGTGTTCGCGCTCAAAAAGCTCAAAAAGAGCTTCGGCGACCGTGTGCTGTTCCACGACGTGGACTTGCAGGTGCGCGGCGGCGAGCGCATCGCGCTCATTGGCGACAACGGCACGGGCAAGTCGACGCTCATCAAGATGCTGATGGAAGAGGAATATCCCGACGAGGGCAAGATCAAGTTCGGCCCGTCGGTGCGCATCGCGTACCTGCCGCAGATCGTCGAATTCGACGTGCCGGAACGAAACTTGGTCGACACGATGCTCTACTCCAAGCGCAACATCACGCCGCAGAGCGCGCGCAACCGCCTGGCCGCGTTCCACTTCACGGGCGAGGACGTTTTTAAGAGCGTCAGCGTGCTCTCGGGCGGCGAGCTTTCGCGCCTCAAGCTCTGCATCCTGATGGATGAGGAAGTGAATCTCCTGATCCTCGACGAGCCGACGAACCACCTCGATATCGCGTCGCGCGAGTGGATCGAAGAGGCGGTGGAGAGCTACGACGGGACGCTCCTGTTCGTGAGCCACGACCGCTATTTCATCAACCGCTTTGCAACGCGTGTGTGGGAGCTTGAAAACGGCGTCATCACCGACTATCCGATGGGCTTTGCGCGCTACCGGCAGGTCAAGGCACTGGAGGCGCAGAACAAGATCGACCACACGCCAAAGGCTGTAAAGGAAAAGACGGTTACAGAAAAACCGAAGCCGAACCGCTCTGCCCAGCAGGCGCGGCGGCAGCTCACCATCTGTGAAAAGGAAATTTCCACGCAGGAGACCGCCATCGCCGAGATCGAGCAGCGCCTCGAAGAGGCGGGCGGCGACTACGAGCGCTACAGCGAAATTTATAAGGAGAAGGAAGCCGCCGAGCAGAAGCTCAGCGAGCTGATGGAAAAGTGGGAAACGCTCGCCGAGCAGGCGGGCGAATGAGGAACATACCATGAAGAGACAGAAAAGACTGTGGACAGCGGCAGCAGCCTGTGCCGTGCTCGGCGCGACGTGCCGGGCCGTCCCGGGTGTGCGCTTTGCAGGACTGCTGTTCTGGTGCCTGACGGCGCTTTTGATCGTCTTTGCGATGCTCGAGCAGTACAAAGAGCATGCGTGGGCAAAGTGGGGAAAACGCGTTCTGCTCGCGCTCGTGTGCCTGGGGCTTGTCGCATTCGGGTATCTTGAATCGCTCGTTATTCGCGGCGCGCACACGGACGGGCGCGCGGAAGACGCGCAGTGCGTGGTTATTTTGGGCGCGGGCGTGAACGGCACGACGCCGTCGCTGATGCTCTCGTCGCGGCTGCAGACGGCGCTTGACTTCATCGCGGACAAGCCGGACATCCCCATCATCTGCTCAGGCGGTCAGGGGCCGGGGGAGGATATCTCCGAGGCCGACTGCATGGCCGACTGGCTCATCGCCCACGGCGTGGACGAGAGCCGCATCTACCGCGAGGACCGATCGACCAGTACGCAGGAGAACTTTGCTTACAGCGAAGAGATCATGGCGGAGCTGGGGCTTGATGCGGGCGACATGTTCGCCTTTGTCACGAACGACTACCATATTTTTAGGGCGGGGCGCATCGCCGGAACAGATGCGGCCTGCGGCGTGGCGGCGACGCTGCCGCGCAGCGCCTATTACGACGCCTTACAGCTCAACTACTATGTGCGGGAGGCCTTTGCCACCGGTTGGCTCCTGCTGAGAGGAAACTGAGTATGAACGATAACATTTTATGCATTTACTATTCCCGCACGGGAAACACGAAAAAAGCCATGGAGGAGGTCGCCGAGGCGCTGGACTGCGAATGTCTCGAAATTCGCGACAAGGTCGATCGCAGCGGCACGATGGGCTACCTTCGCTGCTGCTTTGACGCGATGCACAAGCGCACGAGTGCGGTTTCGCGCCCGAAATGCCAGAAGCCGCTGTCGGACTACAAGCTCGTCATCCTCGGCACGCCCGTGTGGGCGGGCCGCTGTTCGAGCGTGATTCGCGGCTTTTTGAAGCGCCGCGGCTATGAGATCCAGAACGCGGCGTATCTCATCACGCACAAGAGCGAGCAGGACTATAAGGACGTCTTCCGCCAGATGGACCTCTATTTGCAGACGCCGCACGTGGCGGAGGTCTCGCTCTGCCCCGATTCCGCGGGCTACCACTTCTGGCGAGAACAGTTTGTCAAGGCCTGCTCTGACTTCATTGCGGAGGACAAGGCCTGATGTGGGAAAAGCTCAAACAGCTCGCGCGCCGCTATGACGAGATCGGCGAGCTGCTCGAAGTGCCGGAAATTTACGCTGACCCAAAGAAGCTGCGCGCGCTCACGCGCGAGCAGAAGGAGCTTTCCGCCGTGGTGGAGACCTACCGCGCGTACCAGAAGTGCGAGGACGACATCGTGCAGGCGCTGGAGCTTGTATCCGATCCCGAGCTCAAGGACATGGCGCAGGAGGAATTGAACACTGCCAAGGCGGAAAAAGAGCGCCTTTTTGACGAGCTGCGCGTGCTGCTCCTGCCGCGCGACCCGAACGACGACAAAAACGTCATCGTCGAGATCCGCGGCGGCGTGGGCGGGGAGGAGAGCGCGCTTTTTGCCGCCGACCTCTACCGCATGTATGCGATGTACGCGGAAAAGCGGGGGTACCGCGTGGAACTGCTCAACTACAACGATACGGAGTTGGGCGGCGTTAAGGAAGCTGACTTTATCGTCAGCGGCGATGGGGCGTATTCGAGATTCAAGTTTGAATCCGGCGTCCACCGCGTCCAGCGCGTGCCGGAGACGGAGTCCGGCGGGCGCGTGCACACCTCGACCGCGACGGTCGCCGTGCTGCCGGAGATGGAGGAGGTCGACGTCGACCTCCGGCCCGAAGACATTGAGATGCAGGTCTACCGCGCTTCCGGCGCAGGCGGCCAGCACGTCAACAAGACGAGCTCTGCCGTGCGCCTCATCCACAAGCCGACGGGCATCGTCGTTTCGTGCCAGGAGGAGCGCTCCCAGCTCCAGAACCGCGCCAAGTGTATGGCGATGCTCGCGAGCAAGCTCTACGAGGCTGAGCGCGAGCGCGTGGAGGGTGCGATCACGAGCGAGCGCCGCGCGCAGGTCGGCAGCGGCATGCGCAACGAGCGCATCCGCACCTATAACTTCCCGCAAAACCGCGTGACTGACCACCGCCTGACGGGCGAGAACAAGAATTTCAACATCGACGCCGTGATGAACGGCGATTTAGACCCCATCATCGACGCGCTCACGATGCAGGAGCAGGCCGAAAAGCTGCGCGAGAGCACCGAGGCTTAAGAAAGAAGAGAGAACATTGGAGACAAAATGGTTTACCCTCCGCACGGTGGAGGATAAAGAGAGCATCGCGCAGGCGGCGGACATTCTGCGCCGCGGCGGGCTTCTGGCCATCCCGACGGAGACGGTCTACGGCCTCGGCGCGGACGGCCTGGACGAGACTGCCGTGCTGCACATTTTCGAGGCCAAGGGCCGCCCGCAGGACAACCCGCTCATCCTGCACATTCCGGACGCAAGTTGGCTTACGAGCTACTGCGAGGATGTACCGGACGCGGCCTACAAGCTGGCCGAGCGCTTCTGGCCCGGCCCACTGACGATGATCTTAAAGAAAAAGCCCTGCGTGCCGCTGCGCACGACCGGCGGGCTCGAGACCGTCGGCATGAGATGTCCCGACCATGCGGTCACGCGCGCCATCATCGAAGCATCCGGCGTGCCGGTCGCCGCGCCGAGCGCGAACACCTCGGGCCGCCCGAGCTGCACGACGGCAGAGCACGTGCGCGAGGACATGTGGGGCAAGATCGACGGTATCGTCGACGGCGGCCCCTGTCAGGTGGGCGTGGAGTCGACGATCATTGACCTGACGGTCACGCCGCCGCAGCTGTTGCGCCCGGGCGGACTGCCGCTCGAGAGCCTGCGCGATGCGCTGGGCGAGGTGACGGTCGACAAGGCCGTGACGCAGAAGATGAATGACGGCGAAAAGCCGCGCGCCCCGGGCATGAAGTACCGCCACTATGCGCCTAAGGCCCCCGTCACGGTCGTGACCGGCGGGGCGAAGGCGAGCGCGCGCTATCTGCTCACACACGCGGGCGAGAAGTCCGGCATCATCTGCTTTGACGAGTTCACGCGGCTCTTCGACGGGCACATCGTCCACCCCCTCGGTGCGAGCGACGATAAGCGCGCGCAGGCGCAGCACGTCTTCGACGCGCTGCGGACGTTCGACGAGACGAATGTGGGCGAGATCTGGGCACAGTGTCCGGACAGTAAAGGCCTTGGCCTTGCCATCGGCAACCGCCTCAAAAAGGCCGCGGGCTTCCATGTGGAGGACGCGGACGACGGCAAGATCGTCATCGGCATCACCGGCGGCACGGGCGCGGGGAAGACGAGCCTTCTGCGCGCGCTTGAAAGAAAGGGCGCATGTGTGCTCGACTGCGACGCGGTCTATCACGAGATGTTAAAAGATGACGAGCCGCTGCTGCGCGCGCTGCGCGAGGCATTCGGCGATGTCATTTTTCGGCAGGACGGCAGCGTGGACGTCCACGCCATCGGCCTGATCGTCTTCAAGGACAGAAAAAAGCTCGCCGAGCTCGACGCCATCGTGCACGAGCGCATCCCGCGCGCGCTGGCGCAGAAAATGGCGGCGACGAACGCGGAGATCATCGGCCTCGATGCTATCAAGCTCATCGAGAGCGGCCTTGGCGCGATCTGCGACGCGACCGTCGCCGTAACGGCGCCTGAAGAGGTGCGGGTCAAGCGCATCATGGCGCGCGACAGCATCACCGAGGAGTATGCAAGGTCGCGCATCGCGGCACAGAAGGACGCGGACTATTTCCGCGCGCAGTGCGAGTATGAATTTGTGAACGATCTGCCGACCGCTGAAAAGGCGGAACACGCGGCAGAGGTCTATATCAACACGATCATCAACAATTTGAAGGAGGAAACTGAGAGATGAGTGAAAAGAACAAGCTCGCTGAAAAACTGCTCTACGCCCCCAAGAATGGCTATGACCGCCTGAGCGCAGAGGATGAAAAAGCGATGGAGGCCTATTGTGAGGACTACAAGAAGTTCCTCAACAACGGCAAGACCGAGCGCCTTTGCGTGGAGTACTGCATCGAGCTGGCGGAAAAGAAGGGCTTCAAGGCCTACGAAGCGGGTATGAAGCTGAGCGCCGGCGACAAGGTCTACTTCAATAACCGCGGCAAGGGCATCATGCTCGCTGTCATCGGCAGCGAGGACTTGAGCCACGGCGCGAACATCGGCGCGGCGCACACCGACTCCCCGCGCCTCGACTTAAAGCCCCGCCCGCTTTACGAGGAGGCCGAGATGGCCTACTTCAAGACCCACCACTACGGCGGCATCCGCAAGTACCAGTGGGTGACGATCCCCCTCGAGCTGCACGGCGTCGTCGTGCTGCGCGACGGCTCGAAGGTCGACGTTCACGTCGGCGGCAAGGAGGACGATCCCCAGTTCATCATCAACGACCTTTTACCGCACCTTGGCCGCGAGCAGGGCAAAAAGCCGCTCAACGAGGCCATCCCGAGCGAGAGCTTGAACGTGCTGCTCGGCGGAAAGCCGTTTGAAGATAAGGACTGCTCCGACCGTTTCAAGCTCGGCGTTCTCCAGTATTTGAACGCGCAGTACGGCATTACGGAGGAGGACTTCATCTCCGCCGAGCTCGAAGTCGTCCCCGCCGGCAAGGCGCGCGACATCGGCTTTGACCGCAGCTTCATCGCGTCCTACGGTCACGACGACCGCGTCTGCGCGTATGCAGAGCTTGCAGGTATTTTTGACGCTGTGTCCCCGAAGAAGACCGCGGTCTGCATCTTCGCGGACAAGGAGGAGATCGGCTCCGAGGGCGTGTCCGGTATGCTGTCTCAGGCGTTTGAGTGGTTCATGGGCGACATGTGCCGCACGCAGGGCGTCGCGCTTTCTGACTGCTTTGCCAACTCCTTCTGCCTGAGCGCAGATGTGACGGCGGCCTATGACCCGAACTTTGCCGACGTGTACGACAAGCGCAACTCCGCCTTCGTCAATTACGGCGTGGCGCTGTGCAAGTATACCGGCTCCGGCGGCAAGGGCGGCGCGAGCGACGCAAGCGCCGAGGTCGTCGGCAAGGTGCGCAGGCTGATGAACGACAACGGCGTCTTCTGGCAGATGGCCGAGATGGGCAAGACCGACGCCGGCGGCGGCGGTACGGTCGCCAAGTTCATGGCCCAGCGCAACATCGACACGCTCGACGCGGGTGTGCCCGTGCTCTCGATGCACGCACCGTATGAAACGGTCGCCAAGCTCGACTGCTACATGACCTACAAGTGTATGAAGGCCATCTTTGAGCAGGCGTAAGAAAATATTCTGAGATTCCGAGAAGCGCTCTCCCACGTGCCGTGGGAGGGCGTTTTCTGGCAAAAAGTCATACAATGTTGAACAAATTGTAAAGTTTCCTGCGGTTTTGCTTGCATAAGCGAGCGTGGCGTGATACTCTGTCAGAATACCAAAGGATCAGGAAGGGAAGAGAGTCATGCTCCAGTTATTCACCGATACGTCCGCGAACCTGCCGGTCGCGCTGACGAAACAACACCACATCACCGTCGTGCCGTTTTCCTACACGGTGGATGGAAAGGAGACGGACTATCCCGATGATGTGGATTTCGACGGCGCGGCGTTCTACGGCGCAATGCGCCGCGGCGCGGTCGTCAAGACCTCAATGGTCAATCCCGCCCTGATGGCGAAATACTTTGAGCGTGCGCTCTCTCAGGGCGACGATGTGCTCTACGTCGGCATGTCCGGCGGCATCAGCGGCACGGCGCAGGCCGCGGTTATCGCCGCGGGCGAGCTGACGGAAAAAAACCCTGCGCGGAAGATCGTCACGATCGACACCTGCGCTGCCTCCCTTGGTGAGGGGTTACAGGTGCTCGAAGCCGCGCGCATGATCGAAGAGGGAAAGAGCCTCGATGAGATCAAAGCGCATCTCCTTTCGAGAAGACCGCACATGTGCCAGTTTTTCACGGTCGACGACCTTGCGTACTTAAAGCGCGGCGGCCGCATTTCGAGCGCGACCGCGCTGATCGGCACGGTGCTGAGTATCAAGCCGATCCTCTGCGGCGATGAAACGGGACACATCGTCTCCTGCGGCAAGGTGCGCGGCATGAAGCGCGCCTATCAGGAGCTTGCGAATTACTACGACGGCCGCGCACTCGACAAGGGCGAGATGCTCGGCATCGCCCACGCGGACAATGAAGAGGGCGCGCAGGCGCTCATCGCGCTGCTGCGCGAAAAGGGCTTCACCGGCGAATGCCTGAACGTGGTCTACGAGCCCGTCACCGGCGCCCACGTCGGCCCGGGAACGGTGGCGCTGTTCTTCTACGGAACAGAAAAGTGAATATGGGAACCGCCCGAAGACTCTCCCTTCGGGCGGTTTTTATGGTAGACTTTGCGCAAAAGGTCTGATATGATGACGAAAGAGAGATTTTGAGAGAAAGGGAGGTAGTTATGAAAAAGTCACTGTTATTACTTTTGGCGCTTGTGCTGCTTCTTTCCGGCTGCGGCAGCAAGGCATCGCCGGAGCAAATCGCCATCTTGGAGATGGAGGAGACCGACTGGCCCGCTGTCAGCACCGATGCGGAAGCCTTTGATTTTGACGGCGGCCTTGACAACGCCAACTTTGCGTATGTTTTTGAGCACACCGACACCGTTCCCTTAGATCAGCTTATCGCCTTCGCGCTGGTGGCGGATTCGCTCAGCGAAGGTGCGCATGACGAGCTGCGCACCCGCTTTTTGGAAGCGCCGAACACGGTGCTTGCGTATCTCGTGCTGATGGGGGACCAGAAGGTCGAGTTCGGCGAACAGCTCCCCGCGGCGGAGGTCATCTGTGGACTTATCGCCTCAGCGGACGCGGGATGGTATGACGGATCGGAGGAGTTTGCGCAGACGATGGAGACCTGCCGAAAGAATTACCCCACCGGTCCTGCCGCGCATCTTCTGAATGTGATGGAGACAGAGCATCAGACATATTTGGAGCAGAAGCAGGGATGAAAGAGCAGTATGCTTGGCATGTCCTATGGCTTGACCAATGGATTCAATCAGGAAAAGCCGCTGACGGGCCTGCAATAAGATGAATCGGCAGAACCGGCTGTTTTTCCACTGGATTTTTGCGCACGCTTCTGTTATGATAAACGCCAAAGAAACACCGTGAATCGGCATTGCGTTCAAACCGTCAGCAAAGGAGAAACGAATATGGAAACGATACAGGCCATCAGAAGCAGAAGAAGCATCCGTAAGTACCAGCCAAAACCCGTTCCGCACGAGGTCATCGAGCAGATCGTCGCGGACGCGGCCTACGCCCCCTCGTGGAAGAATACGCAGATCGCGCGCTATGCGCTCGTCGAGGACCGCACGACGATCGACAAAATGGCGGAGGAGATGGTGCTTGATTTCAAGCTGAACGAGAAGACGCTCAAAAACTGCCCCGCCGTTATGGTGCTTACCTATGTGACCGGCCGCTCGGGCTACGAGCGCGACGGCTCGTTCTCGACGCCGAAGGAGGCGGGCTTTGAGATGTTCGACGCGGGCATCGCCGCGCAGACATTTTGTCTTGCCGCGTGGGAGCGCGGCGTCGGCACGGTCATCACGGGCTACTTCGACGAAGAGAAGATCACGAGACTTTTGAACTTGCCGGAGAATCAGAAGGTCGGCTGTGTTATCGGTCTTGGCTATCCCGATGAGGAGCCCGCCGCGCCGAAGCGCAAGGGCGTGGAAGATTTGCTGACGTACAAATAAAAAGCTGCAAGCGCCCGAGGAAAACGCCCTCGGGCGCTTTTTCGCTGGATTCGGACAATGCTTTCTGGTAAAATAAGCAGTATAAAAATATAGAAAAATGAGAGATATGGAGGCCATAAGATGAAAAAATACAGCTTATCGGTTATTTGCGTAGTGCTTTTTGCCCTGCTGGCTGGATGCGGCAACAAGGAAACGTCAAACATAACGGTCGATTATGGCGATTCGGCTGTCTACACAGAACAGGATATGGATGATGCGATAAAGGTGATCGAAGAGATGATCGGTTCGTGGGAAGGCTGCGAATTACATAGCATTTCATATTCGTCAGATGACGTCTGCACGGATGAAAAGAACCTTTCGTGGATGAATGATTTGGAAAAGGCAAATGACAACGATCTGGCTTTTACACAATGCATCATGTTCGACAGCAGCTTTCGCTCTCCGAAAGAGGGCGGCGGAGCTTGGGAGCCGGACACGGAATACACATGGTCCTGGTGGTTGGCTCGCAGCGATGGCGGGGAATGGAAACTGATGACTTGGGGATATTAAAGTGATTCCCGGTTTGAGGCTCGTATTTCCGACGGCACAAAGGGTATGCTTTTCGCGCTTTCTGCAAATCCTACCGGAAATGACTTTCGGGAGGACTTTGCGATGAGAAGCGAAACGAGACCCTCGCAGGACGAGGAGAAAAACGGGCAGGAGCCGCTGCTGCCGCCCATTCAGCCGGTCATCGACTTCGGCTCGGTCGTCATCAAAAATAGCCGCGCGGCCATCCACTGCCTGACGATCGCCGGACAGATCGAGGGGCACATGCAGCTGCCGAATACGCAGAAGGCGACGAAATACGAGCATGTGCTGCCGCTGCTGGCGTATCTAGAGGAGAGCGACGACATCGACGGCGTTTTGTTCCTGCTCAACACCGTCGGCGGCGATGTGGAGGCGGGGCTTGCCATCGCCGAGCTCATCTCAGGGATGAAAAAGCCGACGGTCTCGCTCGTGCTCGGCGGGGGACACTCCATCGGCGTGCCGCTTGCTGTCGCGCCGATGGTGACGATGATCGCGCCGTCGGCGTCGATGACCATCCATCCCGTGCGCACGAGCGGCACGATCATCGCCGCGCCCCAGACGTACCAGTATTTTGAGCGCCTGCAGGAGCGCATTGTGCGCTTTGTGACGAAAAACTCCCACATCGGGCGCGACGAGTTTTTGCGCCTGATGATGGACACGCAGGACCTCGCCTCTGACGTCGGCAGCGTGCTCTACGGGGAAGAAGCAGTGGCCTGCGGCCTCATCCAGCGCATCGGCAGCCTCTCCGACGCGCTCGACGCGCTGTATGTGCTCATTGGCGAAAAGAAGAAGTAAAAAGCCTCGCAGAGTTTCGTGCCGCGCACGGCACGAAATCGATTCAAATCCGTTTTCTGCCGCGACATGTGCGCCCACCAGAGGGGCTTCTCTTGCCCGCTGCGGGGCAATTCACCTTCTGGCAGAAAACACTTTGCGCGGAGCGGAAAACGGTGAAGCGCCGTCTGTGACGGAAACAGCAAGCCGTTTTCGAGGAAGCGGCACGATTGGCGCGCCTGAAAGGGCGTGGGAATCGTAATGCCGCGACGGTGCAATGTCGCAGACGCCCTTTGGGCGGCAAGGCACGAAGCGCAGCGAAACTTTCTCAAAAAAGCTGCCAAGGCAGCTTTTTTGAAGACAAAGAAAGACGCCTTCGGGCGTCTTTTTGCGCTTTGTTCATCGAATCCACTTGAAAAGACGGCGGAAAAATGGTATATAGTATTAGTCAAAATGTGTCATTATACCCTTATCGTGGGGGATGACGCCTTTTTCCAAGGAGGATATCGCTCGTGTACTTAAAGGCATTGGAGATCCAAGGGTTCAAGAGCTTCCCGGACAAGACGGTGCTCAACTTCGGTGAGGACATCACCGCCATCGTCGGGCCGAACGGAAGCGGCAAATCGAATATTTCGGACGCCATTCGCTGGGTCATGGGCGAGCAGTCGAGCAAGTCGCTGCGCGGCGTGAAGATGGAGGATGTCATTTTCGGCGGCACGGAAACGCGCAACCAGATGGGCTTTGCGCAGGTGACGCTCGTGCTCGACAACACCGAGCACATCTTCCCCAGTATGGAGGAGACCGAGGTCGCCGTCACGCGCCGGTACTACCGCAGCGGCGAATCGGAATACTATATCAACAAGCAGTCCGTCCGACTTCGTGACGTAAATGAGCTGTTCATGGACACCGGCATGGGCCGCGAGGGCTATTCCATCATCGGTCAGGGCCGCATCGACGAAATACTCTCGCAGAAGAGCGGCGACCGCCGCGAGATCTTTGAAGAGGCGGCGGGCATTTCGCGCTTCCGCTACCGCAAGGAGGAGTCGGAACGTAAATTGGAGCGCACGGAAGAAAACTTAGTGCGCATCAACGACAAGATCGCCGAGCTGGAATTGCAGGTCGAACCCCTGCGTGCGCAAGCAGAGACGGCGAAGCAGTATCTTATCTACCGCGACGAACTGCGCCTTTTGGAAATTTCCGTGTGGCTTGAAAATCTGGAAATGCTCAAGACGAACGCCATCAAGCTCGACACCGACCTGTCGCTTGCGCGCGAGGAGCTCAAAAAGGCGAACGCGGACTTAGAGGCGCTGTACGCTGCGTCCGAGCAGTTCTCCGCGCGCATCCACGAGAACGACATCGCGCAGGAGGAAAAGCGCACGCAGCTTTCCGAGCTCGACGCGCAGGTCAAAGAGCAGGAATCTGCCGTCGCGGTGCTGCAAACGGGCATCGCGCACAACGAAGAGAACATCGCGCGCGTGGAGGAGGAACTCAGAAGCCAGTCTGACCGCGTGGGATCGATGGATGCGCAGATTGCGCAGCAGCGCGCGCGTATCGAAGAGCTGGAGAGAAGCAAAAACGAAGTCGAAACGGCGCTCTCTTCGCTGCTCAAGCAGGCGGAGGAGCTGTCGAGAAACGCGGGCGAGGCCGCGAGCGAGGCCGAGACCCTGCGCGGGCGCGAGGCGCTCGCCCTGTCCGCCGCGGCGGACAGCCGCGCCGAGGTCGCGGCCCTGCGCTCGACGCTATCTGAAATGGACGAGCGCGAGAGCGCCATTGCCGCCGAGCAGGAGAGCGGGGAGGCTCAGCTTTCCGAAACGCGCAAAAGCGCTGCGGAGAACCGCCGCGCGCTCGAAAGTGCGCAGGAGGAAGCCGACGCCATCCGCAACATCATCGCCGGCCACACGATGAAGATGCAGGGGCGCGTCGAGCGCGAGAAGGAGACGGGCGAGCAGCACGTTTCCCTCACGATGGAGATGAACAACTTAGACTCCCGCATCCGCCTGCTCGGCGAGATGGAAAAGGAGTACGAGGGCTTCAACAAGGCGGTGCGCACGGTCATGCAGGCGTCGGAGCGCAAGGCGCTGCGCGGTGTGCGCGGGCCGGTCGCCAACCTGATAAAGGTCGGCAAAAAATACGCCGTCGCGATCGAGATCGCGCTCGGCGCGGGCTTGCAGAACATCGTCGTCGAGCGCGAGGAGGACGCGAAGAGCGCCATCCAACTCTTAAAGCAGCGCGACGGCGGACGCGCGACGTTCCTGCCGCTCTCGTCGATCCGCGGCGAGGCGTTGCGCGATGCGCGCGTGCAGAACGAGTACGGCTATGTCGGCCTTGCGAGCGAGCTGGTGGAATACGACCGCGAATACGACGGCATTTTCAAGAATCTGCTCGGCCGCACGGTCGTGGTCGAGGACCTTGACTGCGGCATCACGATCTCGCGCCGGTTTTCGAACGCGTTCCGCATCGTGACGCTCGACGGCCAGGTTTTGAACCGCGGCGGCTCGATGACGGGCGGCTCGATCTCTCGCAGCGCAGGCATTCTGAGCCGCGCAGGCGAGCTGCGCGAGCTGACGGCGCGGCGCGGCAGCCTTGCCGAAAAGCTCGACCTTGCCGCCAAGGCCGCTGAGGACGCCAAGCGAGAGCTTTCGAAGGCGAGATACGAGCTGGAGGTCGCGCAGGGGCAGCAGCGCGCGGCGGAGGACGCCGTGCTCAAATTGCAGGGCGATAAAAATCATTATGACTTATTGCTCTCGTCGCTGCGCGAGCGGCTCGAGAGTTTGGATACCGAGCGCGAGACCATCGCGCGCCGCCGCGGCGAAGTGAAGCGCGTGGCGGAGGAAAAGGAAGCGCTCGCGCTTTCGCAGGAGAAGGAAGCGGGCGAGCTGCGTGCACAGGCGGAAAAGAGCCTTTCCGGCCAGAGCGAGCTGCTGCGTTCGACCTCGCGCCTCGGCGACGAGATCGCCGAGAAAAAGAGCGTACTCGCAGGCTATGCCGCCGAGCGCGAGACGACGGAAAAGTCGCTCGCGAGCTTGGAGGGCCTGCGTGCTCAGATGCAGGGCGACGAGCAGAGCAGACGCGCGCTCATCGAGCAGTACAGGGCCGCGAGCGAGCAGTCGCAGCGCGAGATCGGCACACATGAGACTGAGATCGCCGCGTTGAGCGGCAAAATGACGGAAAAGCGCGCCGAGCTCGAAGCGCTTTCCAAAGCGAAACTCGCACTTGAAGCCGAGCGCAGCCAGAGCGACCGCCGCGGCCGCGAGCTCAACGAAAACGTACTCAATGTCGAGCGCAGCGTCAGCAAGCTCGAACAGAAGCGCGCGACGAGCGCGATGGAGGAGCAGCAGATCCTCGACAAGCTGTGGGAAAACTACGAGCTGTCGCACTCCGCCGCGCAGGAGCAGCGCATCGAGCTCGAGAGTGTCGCCAAGGCGAGCCGCCGCATCGGCGGGCTCAAGCGCGCCATCAGCGGTCTTGGCGCGGTCAACGTCGGCGCGATCGAGGAATTCGAGCGCGTGAATACGCGCTACACTTACCTCACGACCCAGCGCGACGATGTGGAAAAGGCGAAGGGTGAGCTTGTCGGCGTGATCGACAGCATCACAAGCGAGATGACCGTCATCTTTAAAGAACAGTTCGCGCTGATCCGCGAAAGCTTTCAGGAGACCTTTCTGGAGCTGTTCGGCGGCGGCAAGGCCACGCTCGAGCTTGAGGACGAGAACGACGTGCTCTCCTGCGGCATCGAGATCAAGGTTCAGCCGCCGGGCAAGGCGCTCAAGACGATCACGCTGCTCTCGGGCGGCGAAAAGGCGTTCGTCGCCATCGCGCTGTACTTCGCCATCCTGAAGGTTCATCCGACGCCGTTCTGCGTCATGGATGAGATCGAGGCGGCGCTCGACGAGCCGAACGTGGTGCGCGTGGCCAATTACATGCGCCGCATCACGAGCAAAACGCAGTTTATCGTCATCACGCACCGCCGCGGCACGATGGAGGCAGCGGACGTTCTTTACGGCGTCACGATGCAGGAGCGCGGCGTGAGCAAGGTGCTGACGATCAATATGAACGACATGGCGAAGGAACTCAACATTAAGGAATAAAGCGCGAGGAGAAACAAATGGGTATTTTTGCAAAGATCAAAAAGGCGTGGTTCGACACCATCGTGTGGGAGACCATCGACGACGAATTCTATGACGAGCTTGAGGACAGCCTCATTATGGCTGACCTCGGCGCAACGGTCGCGCACGACGCGGTGAAAAAGCTGCGCGACGTCGTGTACCAGAAGAGCATCCAGCGCGGCGACGATGTGAAGCAGGCGCTGCGCGATATTTTGATTGAAAAGCTGAACGTGGGCGACACCGCGCTTGACCTGTCGACCAAGCCGAGCGTCGTGCTGGTCATCGGCGTGAACGGCGTGGGCAAGACCACGTCCATCGGCAAGATCGCCCACCGCCTGAAGGGCGAGGGCAAGCGCGTGCTTTTATGCGCGGCGGACACGTTCCGCGCGGCGGCGGCGGATCAGCTTGAAATTTGGGCAAACCGCGCCGAGTGCGAGATCGTCCGCTCGGTCGAGGGTGCGGACCCCGGCGCGGTGCTGTTCGACTCGCTCGCCGCGGCGAAGGCGAGAGGTGTCGACGTCGTCCTCTGCGACACGGCGGGCAGACTTCACAACAAGGTGAACCTCATGAACGAGCTCTCGAAGCTCCGCAAGATCATCGACCGCGAGACGCCGGACGCCGCGAAGGAAACGCTTTTGGTGCTCGACGCGACGACGGGGCAGAACGGTCTTCAGCAGGCGAAGGTCTTCCGCGAGACAGCGGGGCTCACCGGCATCATCTTAACGAAGCTCGACGGCACGGCCAAAGGCGGCATCTGCGTCGCCATCGCGCAGGAGCTGGGCGTGCCGGTGAAGTACGTCGGCCTCGGCGAAGGCATCGACGATCTCCAGCCGTTCAACGCGGAGGAATACGTCAAGGCGCTCATCTGATGGGAAAATCATAAACCTGCGAGACAATAAGGAGACGAATATGGAAATCACTTCTGTTTGCCCCTATTGCGGAAAGGAAATGCGAGACGGAGCCATCCCTGTCTTGCGTGATATTTACTGGTGTCCAAGAGGTGAGGGCGGCATGCTCAAAGACGGATTTGGCGACGAGAAGGAACAGGTCTGGCTTGGCAGAGCGGGGCTGTTAGGAGATTATTACACGCCCGCCCGTTACTGTGAGAGCTGCAAGGTGGTCATCGTGCCCGTGCCGGAGATCGAGTGGCCGCTCGATAAGCTCGACAAAAAGTTCACGGCATGGCAGGAAAAGATGAGCGCGCAGCGCGAAGAGCGCAAGGCGCAGCGCGAGGAAGAAAAGCGCGAAGAAAAGAGCAGAAAAAGACGGGAAAAAGACCCGTGGGAGGTTTGACGATGAAATTTGTTTTGGCAACGCAGAACCCCAAGAAATTGAAGGAAATGAGCGCTATTCTGGGCGAGCTCGGCGTGGAGGTCGTGTCGGAGGCCGACCTCGGCGTAAAGATCGAGGTGGAGGAGACGGGCGAGACCTTTGCCGAGAATTCGCTTCTCAAGGCCAAGGCCGTCATGGAGGCGACGAAGCTGCCCGCCATCGCGGACGATTCGGGTCTGTGCGTCGACGCGCTGAACGGCGGCCCCGGCGTGTACAGCGCGCGCTTTGGCGGCGAGGGGCTGGATGACACCGGCCGCTACCGCCTGCTTTTGCAGATGATGCACGGTCAGGCCGACCGCCGCGCCCACTTCCACACGACGATCACCTGTGCGTTCCCGAACGGCGACGTCTTGCAGGATGACGGCGAGGTCGAGGGCACGATCGCGTTCGCGCCGATGGGCGAAAACGGCTTTGGCTACGATCCCGTGTTCTTCGTGCCTGACAAGCGAAAGACCTTTGCACAGCTGACGGCGGAGGAAAAAGCGGAGATCTCGCACCGCGGCAAGGCACTGCGGGCATTCAAGGAGACGCTCAGGAATTATCTTGCGGAACATCAATAAAAAGGATAAGGAAATACTATGGAATTAAGCAGCAAACAGCGCGCGTATCTGCGCAGTCTTTCCAATGACCTCGACGTGATCGTCCACATCGGCAAGGACGGCATCGGCGACAACCTCGTCAAGCAGGCGAACGACGCGCTGGAGGCGCGTGAGCTCATCAAGTGCCGCGTGCTCGAGAACAGCATGCTCACCGCGCGCGAGGCGTGCGACGAGCTGAGCGCCTTGACGCGCAGCGAGCAGGTGCAGGTCATCGGCACGAAATTCGTGCTCTACCGCCCCTCGCACAAAAAGGACAAGAAGGACAAGATCGTGCTGCCCAAGGCAGCGAAGAAGACCGTGTAAAAGAGAAAAAGAGGTCGAACAAACTTGAAGATCGGAATTTACGGCGGCAGCTTCAACCCGCCGCATCTGGGTCATATGGCCGCGGCCGAGAGCGCGGCAAAATATCTGGGGCTCGACGAGCTCCTGCTCATCCCGGCGGGTATCCCGCCGCACAAGATGCTCTCCGCCGACGCGGCAGGGGCGGACGACCGCCTTGCGATGACGCGCCTGATGGGCGAGCAGATCGCGCTCGACACGGGCGTGAAGGTCACAGTCTCCGACATGGAGATCGCGCGCGGCGGTAAGAGCTACACCGCGGACACGCTGCGCATCCTGCATGAGCAGCGCCCCGACGATGAGCTGTGGCTTCTGATGGGGACGGACATGTTCTTGACGTTCCAGTACTGGTACAAGCCGGACGAGATCATGCGGTATGCGGGCCTGTGCGCCTTTGGCCGCACGGAAAAGGACGGCGAGGAGCTTTTCGCCCCGCAGCGCAAGTATCTCGGGCAGCGCTTTCCGGGCAGCCGCATCGTGACGATGACGCTGCCGAACCTTGTCGACGTCTCGTCGACGGAGCTGCGCGCGCGCATCCCGAAGAGGGAGACGGATGGGCTTCTGGCCCCCGCGGTGCTGGGATATATTTACCGCAAGCATCTTTATGGAACAAATCTCGATTTAAAACGTCTAACCTTAGAGGACCTGAGACCCATCGCGCTCTCCTACCTCAAGGCCAAGCGCATCCCGCACGTGCTCGGCACCGAGCAGACGGCCAAGGCGCTCGCGGAAAAGTACGGCGCGGACGTCGAAAAGGCGCGCTTTGCGGCGCTCCTGCACGACGCGACCAAGCGCCTTTCGATGGAAGAGCAGCTCGCGATGTGCGAGCACTACCACATCGAACTCGACGAGCTGGAGAAAAAGGCGCTCAAGCTGCTGCACGCCAAGACCGGCGCGGCGCTCGCGCGCGACATGTACGGCGCGGATGACGAGATTTACAACGCGATCCTGTGGCACACGACGGGCAAGGCAAATATGACGTTACTTGAAAAGGTCATCTACCTTGCCGACTACATCGAGCCGAACCGCGACTTCGACGGCGTGGAGGACCTCCGCAAGGTCGTGTGGGAGGATCTGGACAAGGGCCTTGCAATGGGCCTTGCCATGACCGTGGAGGAAATGGAGCAGATGGGCAACCCCGTTCACCACAACACGCTGCAAGCGCTGGAATATCTGAGAGGACATACCCATGAGTGATCAAAGAGAGATTTACGAGAGAGACAGGGAAGACCCCTATTACGAGGGGCGGCACACGCACCGGAAAGAGGGCTTTTTCGAGCGCAACTGCGACGAGGCCTGGGAGCAGGTCAAGGAGACCTTTTCCCACCCAGGGAGGCTCTTTGCCAAGGTGCTGCTCATCGCGCTGCTGTGCGGTGTGGTCGCCGGCGGCAGCTATCTGCTGAAAATCCGCGCGCCGGAGCTGCCGAGCAAGGACACTGACAGCAAGAATAACAATAGTGAGCAGATCGACGGTATCGACTATGGCGACGGCGTGCGCCCGAAGGCGGGCGGCGAGCGAAAGAGCAAGGATTTCTACACCGTGCTCATTCTCGGCCGCGACACGGGCGGCGGCGGCAACACCGACACGATGCTGCTCGCGAGCTATGACGTGACGAACCAGAAGGCGACCGTCATGTCCATCCCGCGTGACACGATGGTCAACGTCCCGTGGGATATCAAGCGTATCAACTCCGTCTACAACTACTACGGCGGGGGCGAAAAGGGCATCAAGGCGCTTTACAAGGAGATTTCTCAGCTCGTCGGCTTTGAACCGGACTATCAGGTCATTGTCGAATGGGACGCCGTCGGCGAGATCGTGGACGCCATGGGCGGCGTCTATTACGATGTGCCGCGCAACATGAACTACGACGACCCCTATCAGGACCTGCACATCCACCAGACGAAGGGTTACCGGCTTCTCAGCGGCAGCGACGTGATGCAGGTGCTGCGTTACCGCCACGACACCGATATGCGCTATGGCTATCCGGACGGCGACCTTGGCCGCATCAAGACGCAGCAGTCGCTTTTAAAGGCGATGATCGAGCAGCTTTTGCAGCTCAAGAACGTGACGAAGATCGGCGACTTTGCCCGCGTGGTGAAAAACAACGTTACCTCCGACCTGACGTTTGAGGAAATGCTGTGGTTCGGCTCGCAGGCCGTCATGGGCGGGCTCAAGATCGAGAATGTCAACTTCGTCACGATGCCGAACACGAACAAATCGTGTTACAGCCGCGCGTACCACAGCATGCAGTCTTACGTGACGCCGAACGCGCAGGAGCTTTTGAATCTCGTCAACAACGAGCTCAGCCCGTTCGTCGAGAAGTTCACGATGCGCGACCTTGACATCATGTCCGTCAACTCGGATGGCTCGGTGTCCTCGTCCACGGGACATGTGGAGGACAGCAAGGCCGCCCAGCCGCAGAACCACCATTCCTCCTCCGGCTCACAGACCGGCACAGGGGACAGCGGCACGACGACCGACCCGGGTACGGCCACCGATCCCGGCAATACCGGCGACAACAGCGGCACGACGGTCGACCCCGGCAATACCGGTGACAACAGCGGCGGCACGACCGTTGATCCGGGCAACACGGGCGATAACAGCGGTACGACCACGCCAAGCGAGCCCACCACGCCTGTCGATCCCGTGCCCCCGACCGACCCCGGCACGGGAGAGAGCGGAACGACCGGCGATAACAGCGGCACGGCCGGCAGCGACGAAATGCCGGAATGGCTGCGCCCGTAACGTAAAAGAATAAAAAAGATCAAAAACTCAAAATAAGAAAAGGAGACCCTCTATGTTACCTTCCAGAGAATTGGCCGAGATCGCCGTCAAGGCACTCGACAGCAAAAAGGGTAAGGAGATCAGACTCATCCGCATCGACAAGATCACGACGCTCGCAGAGTACTTTGTCATCTGCACCGGTACGTCCAACACGCAGATCAACGCGCTGGGCGACGAGGTGGAAAAGGAGCTGACGCTCGCGGGCGAGGAACCGCTGCACCGCGAGGGTTATCGCGGCGGCACGTGGGTGCTGCTCGACTACGGCTGCGTGGTCGTGCACATCTTCAATGACGAGGCGCGCAAGTTCTATTCCCTCGAGCACCTGTGGGCCGATGGCGAGGAAGTCGACCTGAGCGCCATCCTGCCCCACGCCGAGGAAAAATAACGCTTGACAAGGCGGGACAAAACGCCTAAAATGGTCATGCTGAATTTATGCAAAACGCGATGACGGAGCAAAAAGACGCGTGATTTTCACCTGAAGAGAGCCGGCGGTCGGTGCGAGCCGGTGGGAAAATGCGCGTGGATGACTCACTCCCGAGCAGTCCGCCTGAAAGGGCGGAACGGTCGCCCCCGTTACGGGCAAGGCTATGAAGCCGCTGAGGGCTCACGGGGAACCGTGCGCTGAATCAGGGTGGTATCGCGTAATGTGTTCGTTACGTCCCTGACCGTTTGAAAAACGGTCAGGGACTTTTTTCGCATCAAAATACTATTTCACATAAAGGAGAAGATCCATGAAGTACGATTTCGCAGCCATTGAGAAAAAATGGCAGGACAAGTGGGAGCAGGTAAAGCCCTACGCCGCCGTGACGGGGGACAAGCGCCCCAAGTTCTACGGCCTGATCGAATTCCCGTACCCCTCCGCCGCGGGTCTGCACGTCGGCCACCCGCGCCCGTTCACGGCGATGGACATCATCTGCCGCAAAAAGCGCATGCAGGGCTACAATGTCTTGAACCCCATCGGCTTTGACGCCTTCGGCCTGCCGACGGAGAACTTTGCCATCAAGAACCACATCCATCCCGCCATCGTCACGCAGCAGAACATCAAGAACTTCACCCGTCAGCTCAAGATGCTCGGCTACGGCTTCGACTGGGACCGCGTGATCGACACGACCGACCCGCAGTATTATAAGTGGACGCAGTGGATATTCCTCCAGCTGTTCAAGCACGACCTTGCCTACAAGACGACGATGCCCGTCAACTGGTGCACGAGCTGCAAGTGTGTGCTGGCCAACGAAGAGGTCGTCGAGGGCGTGTGCGAGCGCTGCGGCGCACCCGTTATCCGCAAGGAAAAGAGCCAGTGGATGCTGCGCATCACGAAATATGCCGACCGCCTGATCGACGATCTCGACGACGTCGACTACATCGAGCGCGTGAAGACGCAGCAGCGCAACTGGATCGGCCGCTCCACCGGTACCGAGGTCACGTTCAAGACCAACACCGAGGATGATATCACCGTTTACACCACCCGTGTCGATACGCTGTTCGGCGTGACGTACACGGTCATCTCTCCCGAGCACCCGCTGCTTAAAAAGTGGAAGAGCATCATCAAGAACTGGGACGAGGTCGAGGCCTATCAGGCTGCCGCCGCCCGCAAGAGCGACTTTGAGCGCGGCGAGCTCAACAAGGATAAGACCGGCGTTCGCCTCGACGGCATTGAAGTCATCAACCCCGCGACCGGCAAGGTTGTGCCGATGTTTGTTTCGGACTACGTTTTGATGGGCTACGGCACCGGCGTCGTCATGGGCGTTCCGGGCCACGACCAGCGCGACTGGGACTTCGCCAAGGCGTTCGGCCTGCCCATCGTTGAGGTCGTCGAGGGCGGCGACATCACGAAGGAGGCCTTCACGCTCAAGGATGACACGGGCATCATGGTCAACTCCGGCTTCTTAAACGGTATGACCGTCAAGGAGGCTATCCCCGCGATGAAGAAGTACGCCGTCGAGCAGGGATGGGGCCATGAAAAGGTCAACTACAAGCTGCGCGACTGGGTCTTCTCCCGTCAGCGCTACTGGGGCGAGCCCATCCCCCTCGTCAACTGCCCGAAGTGCGGCTGGGTGCCCGTGCCTGAAGAGGAGCTGCCGCTCGTCCTGCCGCAGGTGGACAGCTACGAGCTGACCGACGACGGCGAGAGCCCGCTCTCCAAGATGACCGACTGGGTCAATACCAAGTGCCCCAAGTGCGGGTGCGACGCCAAGCGCGAGACCGACACCATGCCCCAGTGGGCGGGTTCTTCGTGGTACTTCCTGCGCTATATGGATCCGCACAACGACCATGAGCCTGTCTCTCACGAGGCGGAAAACTACTGGGGCCCTGTGGACTGGTACAACGGCGGCATGGAGCACACCACGCTGCACCTTCTCTACTCCCGCTTCTGGCACAAGTTCCTCTACGACATCGGCGTTGTCCACACGAAGGAGCCCTATGCCAAGCGCACGAGCCACGGCATGATCCTCGGCCAGAACCCGCACTACGTCGGCAACGTCTCCACGCAGGAGGAGAAGGACGCGCTGATCGCCAAGTACGGCAATCAGGCGCTGCGCCCGGCGGTCAAGATGAGCAAGTCCCTCGGCAACGTCGTCAACCCCGATGATGTCGTCAAGGCTTACGGCGCGGATACGATGCGCCTTTATATCATGTTCATCGGCGATTTTGAAAAGGTCGCCACCTGGTCGGACGATGCCGTCAAGGGCTGCAAGCGCTTCTTAGACCGCGTGTGGAACCTCGCCGATCAGGTGACGGAGGAAGATGGTGTTTCCGAAAAGAACGCGCCCATCGTCCACAAGACCATCAAGAAGGTCACGGACGATATTGACACGCTGAAGATGAACACTGCCATCGCCGCCCTCATGGCCATGGTCAACGAGTTCTATTCGAACGGTCTCAGCCGCGGCGACTTTGAAGCGCTGCTGCTCATGCTCTCTCCGTTCGCGCCCCACATGGTCGAAGAGCTGTGGGAGCAGAAGGGATTTGCCGCCAAGTACGAGGGCAAGATGGCGATGCAGTGCGCGTGGCCGGAGTATGACGAGAGCAAGACCGTCGCCTCCTCCGTTGAGATGGCCGTTCAGGTCAGCGGCAAGTTCAAGGGCACGATCATCGTCCCCGTGGACAGCGATCAGGATACTGTTGTCGAAGCGGCGAAGGCGAGCGAGAAGGTCGCCAAGGCCATCGCCGGCATGCAGATCGTCAAGGTCATTCACGTCAAGAACAAGCTCGTCAACCTGATCGTGAAGCCCTGCTGAGCGGAATTTCGGATTTTTTCAAAAATATGAGGAAAGATTATTGACAAGCCGTGATTTTTCTCATATAATACCACCGTTAGTCATGTGAATGACTCTTAAAGAGCGCCCAGGATCAAGCCGGGTGTATCGGAGGGAGGGAAAACATAAATGTCCGAGATCCACGTCAAGGAAGGCGAATCTCTCGACAGCGCGCTCAAGCGCTTTAAGAGAAGCTGCGCCAAGGCCGGTATCGTGGCGGAGGTCCGCAAGAGAGAGTGCTATGAGAGCCCCAGTGTCAAGCGCCGCAAGAAGAGCGAGGCCGCCCGTAAGAACCGCAACAAGCGTTATTACTAATTAGTTCAGAAAAAGACCTGCCACAGATGTGGCGGGTCTTTTTTACACCCTTTTCCAAAGGGGTGCCCTGATTTTCCCGCGCGAGCGCGGGAGGGGGAGCGGCGTGCGCGCCGCGGCACCAAAGGGGGTATTCTCTTTCCGAAGAGAATACCCCCTTTGAATCCCCCAGAGAAAGGCGAGGGGAGTCCCCCTCGACCCCCGACATTGCGGGATTGTAGCTCGAAGAGCTGCGCGGCCTGCGGAATCGGGTGCGGTGTACATGGCTTCGCCATGAATCCCTGCGAGTCGTCACCACTCGCAACCGCGCCTTACTATCGTGAGGCGCGTGTGACGATAGCACGGCGGCAGACTGCCTGCGAAATAGCGGCATTGCTGCGCTCGCCGCATTGTTGAGTGCCTCGGTAGACGGAGATTAGTCTGTACTTCTACAAGATGGGCAGAGCGACAGCGGATGATAGAAGCAGAGGCAAATCGTCTTGCAATGCTAAACGCGGCAACGCCGCGCGCAGGCATTCCCACTCCGGAGGCACAAAGGTCATTCGAGATCGAGACTGCCAATCAAAAACCTTTCTCTTGGGGGATCAAAAGGGGGCCATTCTCTTTTGTGAAAGAGAATGGCCCCCTTTGCCCCGTGCAGCGCCTGCGGCGCTGCTATCCCCCCTCCGCGGCGCGCTGCGCTGCTCAAAGCTCCGGTAAAAGATCTGATATCTCCGGAAACATGAGAAACGCCGTTTGAATGCCTAAATTCTGCGCAAGCTTGACCTTTTGCCGCAAGGTCTCTGCATCGTCAAACAGCACGAAGTGCGTGCCATTTCCCGCGGAGTAGGTGAAATATTTCGCCATCAGCTCGCGGGAAAAATAGACGGACGATGGATGCTTTTCCCGCAGGGCGAGCAGCTCTTCGCGCGTGAGCGGTGTGCCGCAGCCGGAGGGACAGGGGAGGGGAAAGTCCATCATTACGCGTTCCAAGTCGAGCGCCAGACGCTCCGCGCCATAGCGGCAGGCGGTTTCCTCCAGCAGCGCGCGCAGCGACCCGCCGGAAAGGCCAGTGCCGACGAGGAGCGCTGCGCCCTCGGCCGGGAGCGAGAGGGGGCAGTAGAGCGCCATCCCCCGCGCACTCAGGCGGGCGGAGAGACGCGAGAGAAACGAAAGCCGGTCAGAATACGGATTGGTCTCAAAGTCCGCCAGCACGCCCTGAAAGCCGCGCTTGACGCATTCCGCGACGATGGTGCGGCAGAGCGTGTCGATGCGTGGGATCGCCCCGGTGCAGCGGTCGGAAAGGCCCATGAGCCCGCCGCGCGGGAAGGCCGTTGCGTCGCAGCGCGTCAGGCATCCGCCCTGACCGACGGCATAGGCCACGTGGACGAGCGGCAGTGCGGGCCTTGAGGCACACTCAGAGAGCGCCTTTGGCGTGATGGCGAGGTAGGTGAGCAGAAAAATCCCCCCTTGTGAAAAGCGCGTTCGGCGCGTATAATAACCGTAATACTTTTATGCGCGATGGGAGACCGATATGCTCAGATTTCTTTGCCCGCAATGGGTGTTTGACAATTACGAGGCCGTGACGCCGGAATTTTTGAAAGAGCATGGCGTGAAGCTGCTCCTCGCTGACCTCGACTTCACGCTCGCGCCCAAAAGCCAGAGCGAGCCGGACGAGTCGCTCACGCGCTGGATCGGCGCGCTGAAGGAGGCGGGCATCGAGTTTGCGATTTTGTCGAACAATAGAAGCCCCGTGCGCGTGGAAAAGTTCTGCAAGCCGCTTAAAGTCGGCTACGTCGGCCACGCGGGCAAGCCCGGCACGCGCGGCTTTCACGAGGCGATGGCGCGCTACGGCGTGAACGCGGGGGAGACGGCAATGCTTGGTGACAAGCTGCTCACCGACACGCTCGGCGCTCGGCGCAGCGGCGTTCTGATGCTGATGGTCGAGCCGCGCGGCGGCGCGGTGGGTGCGTGGAACCACGTGCTGCACGCCCTGCAGCAGCCGTTCAAGGCCGCAAGCGCGCACGACGAGCGGAAAAAGCACTGAAATTTGCAAATTTCACCCACAACATCAAGAAAAACACTTGCATTGCCGCACTATATGCGGTAAAATACCATAGGTTTAGAACCGATACTTTGTGAATTTGAGGATAGCGATGATATCCTCGGGAATACAGGAGGAAATAGTTATGGCAACGATTACCGCTGGTGAGTTCAGAAACGGTAAAGTATTTGAAATGGAAGGCAAGTACTATCAGGTCGTCGAGTTCCAGCATGTCAAGCCCGGTAAGGGCGCGGCCTTCGTGCGCACCAAGATGAAGAACGTCGTCACCGGCGGCGTGACCGAAACTTCTTTCAACCCCACCGCGAAGTTCGAGGAAGTGGCCATCGAGCGCAAGAACATGGAGTACAGCTACAATGACGGCGATCTGTACTACTTCATGGATCAGGAGACCTATGATATGGTTCCCCTGAACCGCGATATGCTCGGCGATGCGTTCCGCTTCGTCAAGGAGAACACGATGTGCATGATCCTGTCCATCAAGGGCAATGTCTTCGGCGTCGAGCCCCCCAACTTCGTTGACCTTGAGGTCACCGAGACCGAGCCGGGCCTTGCCGGCAACACCGCGACCAACACCCTCAAGCCCGCAACGCTCGAGACCGGCGCGGAGATCAAGGTGCCGCTGTTCATCAACATCGGCGACAAGATCCAGATCGACACCCGCACGGGCGAGTATATCGGCCGCGCCAAGTAATAGACATTAAGTAAGCAGCAACAGGAAAATCGTAGTTCCGGTAACAGAAAGGAGTTTTACGATGGGTATTTCTGAAAAAGTCGCGTATCTCAAGGGCCTGATGGAAGGCATGAACCTGAATGCGGATTCCAACGAGGGCAAGCTGTTCCTCGCGATCGCCGACGTTCTTGACGAGATCGCTCTCGAAGTTGAAGACCTGACCGACGAGGTCATGGAGCTCGGCGACGGCCTGGACGTCATCAGCGACGACCTCGGCGACGTGGAAGATATCGTCTATGATGAAGACGAGGACGACTACGAGGATGAGGAAGACGACGAGGACGACGAGGAGGAGTGCTACGCCACGACCTGCCCCGAGTGCGAGGAAGAGATCTTCTTCGACGATTCCGTCCTCGAAGACGGCAAGGTCGAGTGCCCCAACTGCGGCGCGACCCTCGAGTTCGACCCCGCCGACCTTGTGGAAGACGAGGAAGAGAAGGACGACTAAGCGTCTGAAAACCGTATAAAGTAAAGGACCGCCACAGCAGGAAACTGCTGTGGCGGTTTTTGCTATTTTGAGGTTATGAAGCGGTGTGCTTCGTCTCCACTGTGCTCTTGTCAATGATCAGGATAACAAGGGACACAAGGAACATGATCGCCAATGCGATCTCGAGCACGGAATTCATGCTTGCGAGCAGGGAGGCATCCTTCCACTCGATGTAGGATGTCATATTTGTGGGGATATCATAAATGAAATGCAGCAGCATGGGAATGACGATGTTGCCTGACTTGAGATAGATGACCGCAAAGGTAAATCCGATGACCCTTGACAGAAAGAAAGCGGAGGTGCTCTAACCGGTTACCACATGAGCCGCCCCAAAGACAAGAAAACTGACAAAAGCATAGAGCAGGCGGCTCCAAACGCTTTTATTCCCGTGGAAATATCCTTCCAAAATGAGGAAGCGGTAATTCAGTTCCTCATAAAGGGCAGTCGTGAGCTGCTGCAATAGGATCCTTGCGAAAAACAGCCCTGCTGAAATTCCCCTGCATCCGACATAGACGGCGGCCACGTAGCACAGCAGAAATACGAGAAAACCGAGACCCGCTTACATGGCGATCTTGCTGTTATGAAGGCTTAGAATTTCCCTTGTTGTTTTCCCGTACAACCGTGTTCCGAGCATCAGGATGATGACTCCGAAAGCGGCGCGCAGCATACTGCTGAGCAGATACCATGGAATGCAGACACAAAATTCACGATGAGCATCGATAACATGAGGAATGCTGCGCCCAGCACGACGGCCCAGAGGATTCCGCTAAATCGTTTATCCCATAGTAATCTCTTCATGCTACCATCCTAAAAGTCTGCGATGATCTTTCGGCATCCAATGCATAAAAAGGTCGTCTGCCAGTTTTCTTCGTAGATCGCGCCAGTGCAGTCGGAGGAGACCAGAGTTGCGCCTGCGTTTTCCATGCTTTTTTTCGTGTACAGCATAGGCGCTTTACAGCCGTTGAGAACAAAGTAGTTATCCCCGCGGGTGCGGAGCTTGCCCTGCTGCATCTCTTTGCCACAGAATGGACACTTCACGGTGTGTTCCTCCCTGAAAATCTCTTTTTGTTAAGGCTCGTTTTTCGCAGCTATGCGGTCATGCAGGCCCGCAAAATTAAAGTGGGCCTATGAGTCCTTCACGGGAGCAATCAGCAGTACTGCCATTATGAAAGCATACAAACCGTACAGGCAGCGGGTAACGGTGACGCTCAAGAGACAAGTTGCTTCCGGATGGGTCAATGCAAATGCCACAAAAACAACGGCGATCAGCAGCATCACTGACCCGATGGTTCTGCAAACCTTCTTTTTCATGCGGAGATACTCCTTGCCAAATTTTGATTTGGCGGGGAAAGAGTCTCTGCGATATAAAAATCATAGCATGAGGATAATGGAATGGCAAGATAAAGTAGACCCGCCTACGGTTTGTTTACAAATTTCCGGTTGTACGGCGCACAAAAGCGTGGTAAACTACTCTCGGCTCGATATGGCGGCGCTGCCGCCGAAGCAATAGACCGGAAAGGAAGAACATACTATGAAAATTGCAATTCCCTGCGAGAATGGCGAAGTGATGCAGCATTTCGGCCATGCCACGGAGTTTACCGTTTACACCATCGAGGATATCAAGCCCATCGAAAAAGAGACCGTCACGTTTGACGATACCAACCACGAGAAGGTCGCGGGCGGGCTCAAATCCCGCGGCGTCGATCTCGTCATCTGCGGGAATATCGGCGAGGGTGCGCACGCCGCCATCGACAACGCGCATATGCTGCTCATTTCCGGCGTGACCGGAAATGCCGACGAGGCGGTCGACAGCTTCCTCCAGGGCAATCTGGAGCTGATGACCGGCGACAGCAGCGCGAGTGCCGACGGCTGCGGCGCGGGCTGCGGGGCCGGATGCAGTGCATGCGGCGGTGGCTGCGTCGGTTGTGGCGGCGGCTTCCACGAGCCGTACGTCGAGACGCGCACGTTCACCGATATCGTCACGCTGACGGAAGAAAACTTCCAGACTGAGGTGCTCGACGATCCGGGCCTCATCATCATCGACTTCTGGGCCGAGTGGTGCCAGCCGTGCAAGATGATGGCGCCTGTCTTTGCCGAGCTCAACGGGGAAGAGGACAAGGTCAAGTTCTGCAAGGTCAACGTCGACGAGCAGCCGAACCTCGCTTCGATGTTCGGTATCGACTCCATCCCGACGCTCGCCGTCGTGCAGGACCGCCACACGCTGACCGGCATGGTCGGTGTGCACGATAAGGCCGACATCAAGGCGATGCTGGAGAAGTGCAAGGCATGAGAATTCGATACAACGAAGACGCGGAGGTCGTCGCCCGCCTGCGCGCCGCGCTCTTAAAGCGCGATTTACAGTGCCCCTGCCGCTTGCAGAAGATCGAGGACAACGTCTGCATGTGCAAGGAGTTCCGCGACCAGATCGCTGACCCCGAATTCGAGGGCTACTGCCACTGCCGTTTGTACTACAAGGAAAAGTAAAAATTGGTTATAGACCTATGGTATTTTACCACACGTCTGAAAAAAGCACCGGCCAAAACGGTGCTTTTTCATTCCATCAAGCGCTGCATATCCTGCGGGATAGGCGCTGTAAAGTGTAATTCCTGTCCGGTGACCGGCTGGGTGAACCACAGCTCGTACGAGTGCAGCGCGGGGCGGGCGATGAGGGTTTTGTCCTCCGTGCCGTAGAGCCAGTCGCCCGCGAGGGGATGACCGAGGTATGCCATGTGGACGCGAAGCTGATGCGTGCGACCCGTCTGTGGGCGCAGGCGCAGGAGCGTGAAGCGGTCGTTTACTTGAAGAGTCTCGTACTCCGTGAGGCTCTGAAGTCCGTCCGCGCGCACGCAGCGGCGGATGATGGAGCCCTCCGCGCGGCCGATCGGCGCGTCGATGACGCCGCACGGCGGTTCAACTCTGCCGACGGCGACAGCGCGGTACTCGCGCCGCAGATCGCTTGAGTGCAGTGCGCGGCGCAGGCGGTCGTGCACATAGCCATTTTTCGCGGCGATGAGGAGACCGGACGTCCCTTTGTCAAGCCTGCTCACAAAATGCGGCACGCTGCCCTCGCCGAGATAACTCGTCAGCATCGCTGCAAGGCTCGGCGCGGAGGCGTCACCCGACTTCGGGTGCATGGCGACGCCCGCAGGCTTGTTGAGCACGAGCAGGTCGTCGTCCTCGTAGACGATGTCGGGCTTTGCCGCATTTGCGCAGTACAAGTCCTCGCGCGGCGTACGCTCGCTGAGGACGACGCTGACAACGTCGCCCGCGTGGACGATGGCGTTGACGTGGACGCTCTGTCCGTTCAATAAAATGGCGTTTTCGCGCCATTTGAGGCTTTTGAGCAGCGTGTAGGAAAGCTGAAGACTGCCGCGCAGGATGCCTTTGACCATGCGGCCGTCCTCCTCCGGCGTCACGGTGTATGTGAGAATGCGCATGGAAGTTCTCCTTTCCCGAAGTAAACAGCGCGTAAAATTCACACATAGTATACCATCCTCGCACGAAAAATGATATACTGAATCACACTTCGGCGCTGCCGAAAAAAAGCAACAGGAGGGCAATGGCATGGACAAGAGAACCATCTGCCTTTTGAACGATTCCTTTCCGCCCGAGATCGACGGCGTGGCGAACGCCGTCGTGAACTACGCGAAAAACATCACGAAAAGCGGCGAAAACGCCATTGTCGTCACGCCGACAATGCCCGGCGCGGACGACAGCGCGTTCCCATTCCTCGTGCTGCGCTACCCGAGCATCGACACGCGCAAGATGCTCGGCTACGTGGCGGGCTATCCGTTTTCACCCGAGACCGCGCGCGTGCTGACGGAGCGGAAGGTCGAACTGATGCACACGCATTGTCCCATCACGTCGTGCCTGCTGGCGCGCTCGCTGCGCGCCGTGGTCGACGCGCCGCTCGTGCTGACGTATCACACGAAGTACGATGTCGACATCGCCAAGGCTGTGCGCGGCAAGCTCTTGCAGGAGAGCGCCATTCGCGCGCTGGTGCAGAACATCGCAAGCTGCGATGAGGTCTGGGTCGTGAGCCGCGGGGCGGGGGAAAATCTGCGCTCGCTCGGCTACGAGGGCGACTACATCGTGATGGAAAACGGCGTGGACGTGCCGCGCGGGCGGGTGTCTGACGAGGCCATCGCCGCGGCGACGGGCAGATATGACCTGCCGCAGAACGTGCCGGTCTTTCTCTTCGTCGGGCGGCTGATGTGGTACAAGGGTATCCGCATCATTTTAGACGCGCTGAAAACGCTGCGCGAGAAAAATGTCGACTTCCGCATGGTGTTTGTCGGCGAGGGCGCAGACGGCGCGGAGATCCGCAGCTATGCGGAAGAGCGGAAGCTCTCCGACCGCTGCTTTTTCACAGGTGCGATCTCTGACCGCGAGATCATCCGCGCGTGGTATGGCAGATCCGACCTGTTTCTCTTCCCGTCGACGTTCGACACGAACGGCCTTGTCGTGCGCGAGGCCGCAGCCAGCGGTACGGCGACTGTGATGATCCGAAATTCCTGCGCGTCCGAGGGCGTGGGCGACGGGCGAAACGGCTTTTGCATCGAGGAAAACGCCGCGGCGATGGCGGCAAAGCTCGAAGAGCTCTGCCGCGCGCCGGAGGTGATGCAAGTGGTCGGCGAAAACGCCCAGCGCGAGCTGTACGTTTCATGGGAGACGGCGGTGCAGCGCGCCATGGCACGCTACGAGGTCGTCATCGACAATTACCGCAGCGGAAAATATCCGAAGCGCGAGCGCTTCGGCGACGAGTTTTTCAAAACGCAGGGCGGGCTGATGAAGGCCTTTGCCAGCGTGAGCGAGCTGAGCGAGGAGATCGCCGCGGGGCTGCGCATTGAGCGCGACGAGGCGTTGCAGACCATTGTCCGTTCGCGGCAGGAGCTTCGCGGGCGGTTCGGCGAGACAAAGCAGGAGCTCGCCGAGCGCTACGAGACGATTTTGCAAAAAGTGGACCGCTATTTATGAGAAAAAGACGAGCGAAAATTCGCTCGTCTTTTCTTTTTTAATCTTCGTGTTTTGGCTTTTCCGCGGCGAACCACATGTTCCACTGGAAGGAGTACGCCCTACGCGATGCCTCGTCCGCGCAAATTAGACGCACGCGCGACGGCTGTGCGTGCTCATAGCCGTAGTCCATGATGGCGCGCAGGACGCGGTAGGCGGCCTTCAGGTCGCTGTCTGTGCAGGAGAGGGTCAGCGTGTCGCCGTCCGTGAGCGGCAGAAGTTCGGTCGCATGGTCGGAAGAGGGGAGGGCGGAGATGTCCCCGCAGATGATCTCAACGGTCATGGCAGCCTCCTCAGCGGTTCAGATACGCGCGGCACTTCGCCTCCGCGTCGTGCGCAAGCTGTTCTTCGTCGACTGTGACAAGATGACCGTGGTCGACCGTCACACGGCCCTGAACGACTGTGTAGTCAACGGGTCCGCGCACGCCGACAGTGCCGAGCACGCTTTTGGGGTCAAAGCACGAGCCGACGAGCTCGAGCCTGCGCGAGTCGATCATGAAGAGGTCGCAGCACTTGCCGACCTCGAGCGAGCCGATGTCGTCGCTGCGGCCAAGGATGGCCGCGCTGCCGCATGTTGCCATCTTGAGCACGTCGTAACCGCTGGGGGCAGCTTTGCTGCTGTTCAAACGGTGCAGCAGGAACGCGACGCGCAGTTCCTCCATCAGCGATGAGCCGTCGTTCGAGGCTGAACCGTCAACCGCGAGGCCGACCGGCACGCCGAGCTTCAGCATCTCGGGCACGCGGGCGACGCCGGAGGCGAGCTTCATGTTCGAGATCGGGCAGTGCGCCACGCCGGTGTGCGTCTTTGCCAGCACGCGCAGCTCCTCGTCGTTGAAGTGGATGCCGTGAGCGAACCAGATGTCGCTGCCCGTCCAGCCGAGGCGCTCCATGTACTCGAGCGGGCGGACGCCCTCGCGCGCGAGCATGAAGTGTTCTTCGTCCTTCGTCTCGCACAGGTGGGTGTGCAGGCGCACGCCGTACTCTCGCGCGAGCACGGCGCTCTCGCGCAGAAGGTCGGCAGACACGGAGAACGGCGAGCACGGGGCGAGCGCAACGCGGTGCATCGCGCCGAACGACTTGTCGTGGTATTTCTCGATGACACGGGCAGAATCGGCCATGATCTCGTCGACCGTCTGCACGACGCTGTCGGGCGGCAGGCCGCCGTCCTTGACAGAGAGATCCATACTGCCGCGCGAGGCGTACATGCGCGCGCCGATCTCGTCCGACGCGGCAAACTGCGCGCCAATGAGGTCACCCGCGCCCGCAGGGAAGACATAGTGATGGTCGAAGCAGGTCGTGCAGCCGTGCTTCATCAGCTCGCCAAGGCCCGTGAGCGTCGAGAGGCGGATGACGTCCTCGTCGAGGTTTTTCCAGATCTCATAGAGCGTTTTGAGCCAGTCGAAGAGCTCCATGTTCTGTACTTCCGGCAGGTTGCGGGAAAAGACCTGATAGAGATGATGGTGCGTGTTGACAAGGCCGGGGTAGCAGAGCATGTGGCTCGCGTCAATCACCTTTTCCGCCTCCTGCGGCAGATTTTTACCGATCGCGCGGATGAATCCATCCTCAGCATACAGATCGACGTTTTCATAAACCGTGTCCGCGTCATCACACGACACCAGCGAACGAATGTTTTGAATGAGCAGAGTAGACATAGCGGAATACCTCACAATGCCCGAAAAGATAGGCAGATTTGATAGTGAATAGCATGTTTTGCTGCCTCCGGCAGCAAAACAGCGTAAAAGCGTCGCAGACTTTGCGCCGCGCACGGCGGCAAATAAATTGAAATCCGTCGCGGAGGACGACATGCGCGCTCTATTTTGCGCCGCGCACGGCGCAAATGAATTTGATCGTTTTTCGCCGCGACACGTGCGTGGAAAAAAGCGTCGCAGACTTGCCGCCGCGCACGGCGGCAAAAAAATAGAATTCGTCGCGGAGGACGACATGTGCGTCCGCAGCGACACTTTGCAGTGTTTGGAGCGGTGAGCGACAAACACTGAAGCCTATCTAAAATGAAAGCACCCATCGGGTGCTTTCATTTTAAGTGTTTTTATCTCTCTTCGCGGAAGTAGCTCAGACCCAGCGATGCGGGCGGCTGATCCTCACGCTTCTTGCGCAGCGACACGATGATCAGAACGACCAGCGTGACGACGTAGGGGAGCATCTTGTAGAGCTCCTTGATGGCAAGGTTGGTTCCGGTGGGGATGAAGATATAGAGGATGTAGAACCCGCCGAACAGGATGGAGGCCAGCACGCTGACGTTCGGACGCCAGATCGTGAAGATGACGAGCGCGATGGCGAGCCAGCCGCGGTCGCCGAAGGCGTTGTTGGACCAGACGCCGCAGGCGTAGTCCATGACGTAATACAGGCCGCCGAGACCAGCGATCATGCTGCCGATGCAGGTGGCGAGGTATTTGTACTTCGTCACGTTGATGCCGGCTGCGTCCGCCGTCGCCGCGCTCTCGCCCACGGCGCGCAGGTGAAGACCCGTGCGGGTGTGCTTGAGGAAGTACGACGCGAACAATGCGATGACGATGGCGAGGTAGGCAAGGAAGCCGTAGGACAGGAAAACCTGACCGAACCAGCCGCCGACATTCAGGGATTTGCTGAAATAGGCGCTCGTCGCGCTCAGCGCGATGGAGGGGACTTCACTGTCGGTCAGCTTGATGAGCGAGCCGCCGAAGAAGTTGCCGATGCCGACGCCGAACGTCGTGAGTGCAAGACCCGTGACGTTCTGGTTGGCGCGCAGCGTAACGGTCAGCAGGCAGTAGAGAAGGCCCATCAGAAGCGAGCCCAAAAGCGAGCAGAGCATCGGGATACCGATGGCGAGGAACGCGTTCATGTCGGCAGCCGGGGTGGACTGCTCGTAGAAGAACGCGCCGATGACGCCGCAGATACCGCCGACGTACATCACGCCCGGAATGCCGAGGTTCAGGTTGCCGGACTTTTCCGTCAGGATCTCACCGGTGCTGCCGTAGAGCAGGGGAATGCCCTGCATGACCGCACGGGGAAGGAAAGAAGCAAGATCAAACATCGCTCACGCCTCCTTTTTGCCCTTGCGCAGGCTGACCTTGTAGGTGATGAAGAATTCGCTGCCGATGATGAAGAACAGGATGATGCCCGTCAGGATATCGGCGAAGGAGTGGTTTAGGCCGAACACGCTGGAGATCTCGCTCGCGCCGCGGCTCAGAACCACGATAAGAAGGCTCGTGAAGATCATCATGATGGGGTTGAACTTGGCCATCCAGGAGACCATGACCGCTGTGAAGCCGCGTCCGCCGACGATGGTGGTGGTCAGCGTGTGGTCCGTACCGGCGGTGAGCAGCAGGCCGATGAGGCCGCAGATCGCGCCGGAGAGGATCATCGTGCGCACGATGACGCGCTCGACCTTGATGCCCGCATAGCTCGCGGTGCGCTGGCTCTCACCGACAACGGCGATCTCATAGCCGTGCTTGCTGTAATTCAGATAGATGTACATAACGCCCGTGAGGATCGCCACAAGCAGGATCGGGAGGAGATAGCGCTGGCCGCCGAGAACGGGGAGCCAGCCGGCCTCGGTATTCTGGTTGATGATACCGATCTTGCCCGAGCCCTTGGGCACTTCCCACACGATGATGAAGAACGCGGCGAGCTGTGTCGCGATGTAGTTCATCATGAGCGTGAAGAGCGTTTCGTTCGTGTTCCACTTGGCCTTGAAGATACCGGGGAGGAAGCCCCACAGCGCGCCTGCCGCGACGGAGGCGACGATCATAATGACGATGAGAAGACCGTTGGGGATCTTGCCGCCAAGGCAGATCATGCAGGCCGCGGTGGCAAGGCAGCCGATGAGCACCTGACCCTCGGCACCGATGTTCCAGAAGCGCATCTTGAACGCGGGCGTGACCGCGAGCGAAATGCCGAGCAGGATCGCGAGGTTATGGAACGTGACCCAGCTCTTGCGCGACGTACCGAACGCGCCGTAGAGGATTGTGGAGTAGACCTTGATGGGATTTTCGCCCGTCAGCAGCGTTGTGACGATCGCGCAGACGATCAAAGCGAGCACGATCGCGCCGCCGCGGATCAAAACGGCCTTGTACCAGGGGAGCGTATCGCGCTTGGCGATATGGAAGAGCGACTGTTTCTTATTCATCCTTGTTGCCTCCCCTCACGAGCGTCATCAGTGCGCCGACCTCGCGCTTGTCGGTCTTTCTGGCGTCGACCACGCCGGAGACCTGACCGCCGCAGAGAACGACGATGCGGTCGCACAGCTCAAGCAGCACGTCGAGGTCTTCGCCGACATAGACGACGGCGACGCCCTTCATCTTCTGCTCTGTCAGCAGGTTGTAAATGGTATAGGAGGTGTTGATGTCCAGGCCGCGCACGGCGTAAGCGGTCATCAGCACGGCGGGGGACTGGGCGATCTCGCGTCCGACAAGCACCTTCTGCACGTTGCCGCCGGACATGCGGCGCACGGGGAAGGACGTGCTGGGCGTGACGACGCCGAGCTCTTCCCAGATGCGGTTGGCGAGCGCTTCGGGATCCTTGCGGTTGAGGAACAGACCCTTACCCTTGCGCCAGGAGCGCAGCATCATGTTGCCCGTCATGCCCATCGAGCCGACCAGGCCCATGCCGAGTCGGTCTTCGGGGACGAACGACATCGAAATGCCGCTCTTGCGGATCTTCATCGGGTCGAGACCGACGAGTTCCTTTTCCTTGCCGCCGTCGGGCGGATAGAACGTGACATGGCCGGAGGCAACGGGGTAGAGGCCCGCAATGGACTCGAGCAGCTCGCGCTGGCCGCTGCCTGCGACGCCCGCGATGCCGAGCACCTCGCCCGCGTTGATGGTGAAGCTGACATCGTCCAGACGCTTGACGCCAAGCTCGTCGTAAGCCGTCAGGCCTTCGATGACGAGGCGCTTTTCAACGTCCTTCGGCTCGGGGCGGCTGATGTTCAGGCTCACCGTGTGGCCGACCATCATGTCGGTCAGCGATTGCTGGTCGGCATCCTTGGTGGCGACGTCACCGACGTATTCGCCCTTGCGCAGCACGGCCACGCGGTCGGACACGTCGAGCACCTCGTGCAGCTTATGCGTGATGATAATGAGGGACTTGCCGTCGGCCTTCATGTTTCGCATGATGGCGAAGAGCTTGTCCGTCTCCTGCGGGGTGAGCACTGCGGTCGGCTCGTCCAGAATGAGGATGTCCGCCCCGCGGTAGAGCACCTTGACGATCTCGACGGTCTGCTTCTGCGAAACGGACATGTCGTAGATCTTCTGATTGGGGTCGATGTCGAACCCGTATTTGTCGCAGATCTCTTTGACCTTTTTGCTGGCTTCGGCAATGTCGAGCTTGCCTTCAAGGCCGAGGATGATATTCTCCGTTGCGGTGAAAAGATCAACGAGCTTGAAGTGCTGGTGGATCATACCGATGCCGTGTTCGAACGCATCCTTGGGGGAGGCGATCGTGACGGGTTCGCCGTGAATGTAGATTTGCCCCTCGTCGGGGAAATAGATGCCGGAGAGCATGTTCATCAGCGTCGTCTTGCCGCTGCCGTTTTCGCCGAGCAGCGACAGGATCTCGCCCTCGTGCAGCTCAAGGTTGATGGCGTTGTTCGCCACCACTTTGCCGAACCGCTTCGTGACATTCTCCATTTTAACTGCGCATGCAGTTCCCAAGGCGGTCACCCCTTTTTCCGCTGGAGGGCACAGGAAGAAAGCCCCGCAGCATTGTATTTGTACAAGTCATATATTAGCATAATTGAACGGCGTTGTAAATGTAAAACAGAAAAAAACACAAAAAAAATTAGAAGCGTACAAAAATTTTTAGCAAAATAGCAAAAAGTGCCATAAAAAGAAAAAAGATATCGGGCTGCCCGAAGGCAGCCCGATATGTAGTTTGCAAGAGAAGCTTAGAACGCCTGGTCGAGCAGCGTGATGCCGTCGATCTGGAGCTGGAAGTACGGGGCGGAGCGGAAAGTGGACTCGGCGAAATAGCCGTCCACGATGGCCTCGGTATCAGGCGTGTAGTCGGCATCGGTGTCGACGTCGGCCATGGAGGAGGTCAAGGTCTGGCCGGCCACGGTGAAGGTGGAGCAGTCGAAGACGTGGAGCTCGCCGCTCTCGAGCTTGGCGGTCGCATCGGCAATGGCCTCAGCGGTGCCCTCGGCAGCAACGTTCTCGTTCAGGTCGGTCAGCACGACGGAGCCGGTCGCAAGAGTGCCGGTCCAGTCGGCGTCGATGGCCTCGCCGTTCATGGCAGCGGTGATGGCATACTCATAGTAGGGAGCCCAGTCGATGCGGGAGGAGATCAGATAGGTGTTGGGGCAGGCGGCCTCGGTGGAACCGTTGTAGGAAACGTCGGGGACACCGGCGGTCTCGCAAGCGGTGGGAGCGCCCATGGAGTCGGCGTGCTGGCTGATGAGCTTGCAGCCGTTCTGGATGAGCTTCTGCGCGCCTTCCTTCTCGGCGGTCTCGTCATACCAGCTGCCGGTGAAGGTGACTTCCATCGTGGCAGTGGGGCAGACGGAGCGAGCGCCCAGGAAGAAGGAGGTGTAGCCGGAGATAACCTCGGCATAGGTGAAGGCGCCGACGTAGCCGATCTTGGCCTCGTCTGCGGTGAACTCACCGTTGGCGATCATCTCGTTGAGCTTCATACCGGCAGCGATACCGGCGAGGTAACGGCCCTCATAGATGGAAGCGAAGGCGTTGTGGTAGTTGCTCAGACCCTCGGTGTGCGCCTTGGTGCCGGTGGAGTGGCAGAACTGCACGTCGGGGAAGTCCTTCGCGGCCTGGATCATGTAGTCCTCGTGACCGAAGGAGTCGGCGAAGATGATGTTGCAGCCGGCGTCGGCAAGCTCAGCGGCCTTGTCGTAGCACTCCTGACCTTCGGGAACGTTGGTCACGATGGTGTACTCGACGCCGAGCTTCTCGCAGGCGGCCTTAGCAGCGTTGATGAAGTTGAGGTCGTAGGTGGAGTTTTCGTCGTGGAGCATGATGAAGCCGACCTTGAAATCGGTGACTTCGTTGTTGTCCTGATCGTCGGTGTTGGCATCGTCCTTCTTATCGCCGCAGGCGACGAGGGCGAGGACCATCACGAGACTCAGGAGCAGTGCAAGGAACTTCTTCATTTCGGTAAATCCTCCTTAAATTTTACGGCAATCAAAAGATTTGAATACCGTTATCACCATGATACATAAAATGGTAAAATTTATCAACAGGAAAAACAAAAATCGGTGATCAAACTTGACCAAAAAAGGCTTGGCTCTTTTAGTCATAGGGGAGAAAAGAGTGGATACTCCATGGAAAAAACGAAAAAAGACCCGCTCAATGAGCGGGTCTTTTGCATAAAAGTGCGGGTTGTTTGGAACGAATGTTACATCTGCACGCGGGTGCCGGTCTTGCCTTCGATGCCCTCGGCCGCCTTTTCCAGCAGCGTGATGAGCGCGACGCGGCCGGGCTTGCTCTCAGCAAACGACATAGCGGCCTGGACCTTCGGCAGCATGGAGCCGGGAGCAAACTGCTTTTCGTCGATATACCTGCGCGCCTCGTCCGGCGTCAGGGTGTCGAGACCCTTCTGGTCGGGCTTGCCGAAGTTGATGGCGACCTTTTCGACCGCCGTCAGGATGACGAGCATGTCCGCGTCGAGCAGCTCTGCGAGCTTGGCGGAGGCGAAGTCCTTGTCGATGACCGCGGGCGTGCCGTAGAGCTTGCCGTCCTTGCGCACGACGGGGATACCGCCGCCGCCGACCGTGATGACGACCGTACCGTTGTCGACGAGCGCCTTGACGGTGTTCTTTTCGATGACGTCGATCGGCTTGGGGGAGGGGACGACCTGACGGTAGCCGCGGCCCGCGTCCTCGACCATCGTGTAGCCCTTTTCCGCGGCGATGCGGTCGGCGGTCTCCTTGTCGTAGAATGCGCCGACGGGCTTGGTCGGATGCTGGAAAGCGGGGTCAGCCTCGTCGACGAGCACCTGCGTCACGACAGTCGCGACGTCCTTGTTCATGCCGCGGGAGGCAAGCTCGTTGCCGATGGCGTTCTGCAGGTGGTAGCCGATATAGCCCTGGCTCATCGCGCCGCACTCGGGGAAGGGCATGTCGGACTTGATGGCCTTGGCCTCGGCGGCGGTGGCCATGCCGAGGTTGATCATGCCGACCTGCGGGCCGTTGCCGTGGGCGATGATGACCTCGTTGCCCTGCGCGATCAGGTCGACGATGGGCTTTGCGGTCTCGGTGACGAGGGCGAGCTGCTCGTAGGGGGTGTTGCCCAGCGCGTTGCCGCCGAGGGCGATGACGATTCTTTTGCTCATGATGACTATCTCTCCTTTGATTTTTTGAAAACTCTCTTCTCTCAAAAGCGGCTGACAAAAGCGGCTGACCCGCCTTTTTACATATGAAATGCGCCTTAGAACATCTTGCGCTCTTCGCCGGACTTGTCCATCTCCATCAGCGCGCGGACGGGGTCTTTGACCTGCGCGAGGAACATCATTGCGGCGATGATATAGGGCTTGTAGGAAGCCTGCTTGTACAGGGGGACGATATAGCGGTCGAACACGCTGTTGTCGACCTCGCCCTCAGGGCAGGAAAGACCGGTGATGTCGGCGGGCAGGCAGTGGAGATAGAGCGCCTTGCCGTCCTTGGTGAGCTTCATCATCTCTTCGGTGCAGGCCCAGTCCTTGTGCTCGGCGTTCTGCGCGAGCAGCTTTTTCTCCAGCTCGTCGATGCCGTCCTTGTCGCCGGCCTGGTAGAGCTTCGTGCGCTCCTCCATGGCCTTGAACGGCGCCCAGGACTTGGGATAGACGATGTCGGCGTCCTTGAAGGCTTCCTTCATGTCGTTGCACTTCTTGAAGCTGCCGCCAGTGGCCGCCGCGTTCTTCTTGGCGATCTCCTCGACCTCGGGCATGACCTCGTAGCCTTCGGGGTGAGCGAGGGTGACATCCATGCCGAAGCGGGTGAAGAGGCCGATAACGCCCTGCGGGACGGAGAGGGGCTTGCCGTAGCTCGGGGAATAGGCCCATGTCATGGCGACCTTCTTGCCCTTGAGGTTCTCCACGCCGCCGAAGTAGTGGATGATGTGGAGCATATCGGCCATGCACTGCGTCGGGTGGTCGACGTCGCACTGGAGGTTCACAAGCGTCGGGCGCTGTTCGAGGATGCCGTCGCGGTAGCCCTCTTCGAGCGCGTCCATGAAGGTCTTCTGATACTTGTGGCCCTCGCCGATGAACATATCGTCGCGAATGCCGATGACGTCAGCCATGAACGAGACCATGTTCGCCGTCTCGCGCACGGTCTCGCCGTGTGCGATCTGGGACTTCTTTTCATCGAGCACCTGCTCCTCAAGACCCAGCAGGTTGCACGCGGAGGCAAACGAGAAGCGCGTGCGCGTGGAGTTGTCGCGGAAGATCGAAATGCCGAGGCCGGAATTGAAGATCTTCGTGTTCTTGTTGCGCTCGCGCAGGTCGCGCAGCGCGTCGGCCACGGTGAAGACCGCGTCGATCTCCTCGTCGCTCTTGTCCCACGTCCAGTAGAAGTCGCTCTTGTACATGTTATTGATGTGCAGCGTCTCAAGGTGGCGTGCCAGTTCAACAGTCTTGCTCATAAATAATTTTCTCCTTTATTTTATAGTATATTAAAAATCGTTTGAAATATTTGCGCCGTGCACGGTGCAAATGATCTTGATCCGTTTTTTGCCGCGACATGCGCGTGGCAAAAAACACTTCTCACGCAGCGCGCGTCGAGCCAAAGGCGAGGCGCGAAGCGGAGTGCAGCCTCTTAATATCAAATGACGGGCGAAGCACGTTATTTGATATTATTGCCCGTTAACTCCTGACGGAAGGAGGTGGCAGAGCCGTCCTTGTTCTCGGGCTTGTAGAGACCGGGGACAGCCGCGTACAGCGCCGCGCAGGTGACGAGGTCCTGCTTCCAGGTGATCTCGTTGGGCGCGTGGGCCTGAGATTCAGCGCCGGGGCCGAAGCCGACGCAGGGGATGCCGTAGCGGCCCTGAATAGAAACGCCGTTCGTGGAGAACGTCCACTTGTCAGTTAAGGGACGGCCAGTGCGCGTGGACATGGCTTTTTCGTCCGCGCCGATGCGCTCGGTGCCCCAGAGAGCGTGGTGCGCGTCGACGAGCGCCTGCACGTGGGGCGCGGTCTCCTTGTTGATCCAGGTGGGGAAGAAAGCCTCGGTCTCGTAGACGTGGCCGGTCCAGGACGGACGGTCGTACATGTACATGGAGACCTTGATATCCTTGGCGTACTTCTTGCACGCGGGCAGGTCTTCAATCTCCTTCAGGCAGGACTGATAGGTCTCGCCTGCGGTCATGCGGCGGTCAATGGAGATCGAGCAGCTGTCGGCGACAGCGCAGCGGGAGGGAGAGGTGAAGAAGATCTGGCTCGTGGTGCAGGTGCCGCGGCCAAGGAAGCGCGCATCCTCCCAATGCTCAGGATTATACTTTGGATCGAGCATCTTGACAAGGCCTTTGATCTCCTTGTCGTCAGCGGCGTCGTTCTCGTTCAGGTCGCGCACGTTGAGCAGCACCTCGGCCATCTTGTGGATGGCGTTGTCGCCGCGCTCGGGGGCGGATCCGTGGCAGGAGACGCCGTGCATGTCGACGCGGATCTCCATGCGGCCGCGGTGACCGCGGTAGATGCCGCCGTCGGTCGGCTCGGTGGAGATGACGAATTCGATCTGGTTTCTCGCATCCTCGGGGCCCTTGAAGTATTCGTTGACGATGGACTGCCAGCACATGCCGTCGCAGTCCTCCTCCTGCACGGAGCCGACGACCATGATCTTGTAGCCCTCGGGAATGAGGCCGAGGTCCTTCATGATCTTTGTGCCGTAGGCCGCCGCAGCCATGCCGCCCTCCTGGTCGCTGCCGCCGCGGCCGTAGATGACCTTGTCATCCTCGTAGCCCTCGTACGGGTCGTGCGTCCAGTTTTCGCGGTTGCCGATGCCGACGGTGTCGATGTGGGAGTCGATGGCGATGATCTTGTCGCCCGAGCCCATCCAGCCGATGACGTTGCCGAGCGCGTCGAACTCGACCTTATCGTAACCGAGCTTCTTCATCTCCTCGGCGATGCGGTGGGCGACGCCCTTTTCCTCGCAGCTCTCGCTGGGGATGGCGATCATATCACGCAGGAAGCGGGTCATATCGGGGCCGTAGGCCTGTGCGGCTTTCTTGATGGCTTCGAAATCCATGGTAAAACCTCCGTTAAAAGTAATAGTATTATCTGTCGATCGGGGTCAATTTTCTGTTACACTGTCCTTATCATAGCATAAGAACGGCAGTTGTCAAACAAAAAATTTGCATTTCAAAAATTTTTTAAGAAAGTGATTGCAATTCGATCAATTTATGGTATTATAGGGATGAAAGAACATGCCCGTTCCGATGGAAAGCTGTGCAATTTGCACAGCAAAATAGGACGGACGGGCGATCAGAGGAGGGATAGACCATAGAAGCCGCAACGCTGAAGACACTGGAGCAGGTCGCAAAGGGCATCGCCGCGACCTTTGGCAGCCATTGCGAGGTGGTGATCCACGATGTGGGCGCCAAGCACCCCGAGCATTCCATCGTTGCCATCGAGAACGGCCACGTCACAGGCCGCAAGGTGGGCGACGGCGCGTCGCACGTTGTTTTAGAGCAGGTGCGTCAGGCCGACGCGCAGCCGAGCGACCACTTGAGCTACCTCACCAAAACGCCGGACGGGAAGATATTGAAGTCTTCCACCATGTATATCCGCGGCAGGAACGGCAAGGTCGCCGCAATCCTTGGCATCAATTACGACATTTCCTCGCTCCTGATGGTCGAGGATGCGGTGCACGAGTTGATCGACACAAAGGATAAGACGCAGGGAGAGCCGGAAAAGATCGTCAACGTCAATGACCTGCTTGACGAGCTCATCGCCCAGTCGGTCGCGCTTGTCGGTAAACCCGTCGCGCTGATGAACAAGGAAGATAAGATGCGCGCCATCGGCTTTTTGAGCCAGAACGGAGCATTCCTCGTCACAAAGTCCGGAGACAAGATCGCAAAATACTTCGGCATATCCAAATATACACTATATTCTTATATTGACAAACAACAGGAGGAGAAGTGAACCATGGGCAAGATCGATTTGACCATCAACAAGACCGGCCTGCAGCACAACATTGAGAAGGCCAAGGAAAACAACGTTATCATCCCGACCATCGCGCAGATGCAGCATCCTGAGACCATCCCTGAGAAAATTCAGGAAAAGCTCAAGACCGTCGGCCTTTGGGACGTCAACCCGCTGAACCTCTTCCGCATCACGTGGAAGAACGAAGCCAAGGAGTCCGGCGGCCTCTATCAGGCCGTGCCGAATTATGTTGAAATTCCGTCCGAGCTCTCCGGCGTTCCCTGCCGCATCCTCGCCATGGCGGGCAAGTGGTTCCCCACGGGCTGCCACAAGGTCGGCGCTTCGTTCGGCTGCCTCGCCCCGCGCCTCGTCACCGGCCAGTTCGACGCGACGTATCATCACGCCGTGTGGCCCTCCACCGGTAACTACTGCCGCGGCGGCGCGTTCAACTCGAAGCTCCTCGCCGTCGACTCCGTCGCCATTCTCCCCGCGGAGATGAGCAAGGAGCGCTTCGACTGGCTCTCCAAGATTGCCGGTCAGGTCATTGCGACGCCGGGCTGCGAGTCCAACGTCAAGGAGATTTTCGACAAGACCTGGGAGCTCAAGCAGGACCCCAGCATGATGATCTTCAACCAGTTTGAAGAGATGGGCAACCCGCTGTGGCACTACAATGTCACGGGCTACGCCCTTGCAGACCTCTTCGAGGCCGTGAAGAAGCCCGGCCAGCGTCTCGCGGGCGCGTGCTTCACATCCGGTTCCGCCGGTACGATGAGCGCGGGCGACCTCCTCAAGGAGCGTTATCCAGGCATGAAGCTCGGCGTGGGCGAAGCGCTCCAGTGCCCGACGATCCTGAATAACGGCTTCGGCGGCCACCGCATTGAGGGCATCGGCGACAAGCACATCCCCTGGATCCACAACGTGAAGAACACTGACATGGCCATCGCCATCGACGACGAGGATTCCCAGCGTTTGCTGCGCCTTTTCAACACGGCAGAGGGCAAGAAGTACCTCAAGGAAGAGCTCAAGCTCTCCGACGAGCTCATCGAAAAGCTCACCTGGCTCGGCATCTCCGGCATTGCAAACGTCCTGTGCTGCATCAAGATGGCCAAGTACTATGAGCTGACCGAGGACGATGTCGTCTGCACCGTTCTGACCGACTCCGCTGTGATGTACGGCAGCCGCATTGAGGAGCTCAACGAGAAGCACGGCGCCTACAGCGAAGAGGAAGCCCGCCTTGACCACAACCTGCACATGCTCGGCCTGAAGACCGACAGCATGATGGAGCTGACGTACGAGGACCGCAAGCGCATCCACAACCTCAAGTACTACACCTGGGTCGAGCAGCAGGCGCGCGACGTCAAGGACCTCAACGCCCTCTGGTACGACACCAAGGGCACGTGGGACGCTGTCCACGCGCAGGCGAAGGAGCTCGACGAGCTCATCAACGAGTTCAACGAGGCCACCGGCCTTCTCAAAGCGCTCTAAGAGCGCGAAAGGGGAGCAGGAACCCCTTGCTCCAAACCCTGTTAGGATGATAAAAGGGGGTATCTCGAAGAGATGCCCTCTTTTTTATACCCCTCAAAGGGGGGACGCGCCCTGCGGGCGCGGGGAAAGCAGCGCCGCAGGCGCTGCACGAATGCGACCCCCATTTTCCTTCCCGAGAAAGAAAACGGGCGTCACCCGTCCAAAAGAAAGGCGTTTAGATTGGCAGTCTCAGGCTTGAATGACCTTTGTGCCTCCGGAATGCGACTTCCTGCGCGCGGCGTTGCCGCGTTTAGCGTTGCTATACGATTTGGCCTACTTCTATTATCCGCTGTTGCGCAGCGCGTGCAGCGCTTCAAGATAAAAACTGCCAATGTGCGGGGTCAAGGGGTAAGACCCCTTGCCTTTCTCTGGGGGTTCCAAAGGGGGTATTCTCTTTGGAAAGAGAATACCCCCTTTGTCTCGCGCCCCCTGCGAATAGGGGGACAAAAAGCAGCAGCGCTTTCACGCTGCAAAAACCCACCGCGCAGCGCGCGGACAATAAGGAGTTATTATGTTAAAAAACGTCAAATGCGCCCGCTGCGTCAAGTGCGGGAAAGAATACGAGGCCACGGCGAACCTCACGAACTGCTCGTGCGGCGGCATTCTCGACATCATCTATGACTACGACTACATCAAAAAGAACCTGACGAAGGAAACGCTCAAGTCCCGCCCGAACACAATGTGGCGCTACCGCGAGCTGCTGCCGGTGGAGGAGACGACACCCGACACGCCGCTGCGCGTGGGCTGGAGCCCGCTCTACGAAGAGCCGCGCCTTGCAAAGCAGCTCGGCCTCAAAAAGCTCTGGGTCAAGGACGACGGACAGAACCCGACGGCGTCGCTCAAGGACCGCGCGTCCGCCATGGCGGTCGCCAAGGCGGGGGAGGCGGGCGCGAAGATCATCGCCTGCTCGTCCACGGGCAACGCCGCGAGCTCTCTTGCGGGCAACGCCGCGGCCGCTGGCCTCAAGACCTTCATCTTCGTTCCCGAGCGCGCGCCCAAGGGCAAGGTCGCGCAGCTGATGACCTTCGGCGCAAACGTGATCTCCGTCAAAGGCAACTATGAAGAGACGTTCGAGCTGTCGAAAAAGGCCATCGACAAGTGGGGCTGGTACAACCGCAACGCGGCCATCAACCCGTACCTCTCCGAGGGCAAGAAGACCGTTTCGATCGAGATCGCCGAGCAGCTTGAGTGGAAAATGCCGGACTATCTCGCCATCTCCGTCGGCGACGGCTGCACCATCGCAGGCGTGTGGAAGGGCCTCAAGGACCTGTACGCCATCGGCTTTATCGACAAGCTCCCGCGCCTCATTTCCGCGCAGGCCGAGGGCTGCCACCCCATCAACCGTGCCATCGCGGAGAACAAGCCCTGGGAGCCGATGGAGGAGAACACACTGGCCGACTCCATCGCCGTCGGCGTGCCGCGCAACGCGGACAAGGCGCTCATGGCGATCCGCGAGTCGAACGGCATCGTCGTGAACGTGACGGACGATGAGATCATGGCGGCGCAAAAGCTGCTCGGCACGACCTGCGGCGTCTTCGGCGAGCCCGCGGGCGTCACTGGCACGGCGGCAGTCAAGAAGCTCTGCGAGCAGGGCGTGCTCGGTGAGAACGACACGGTCGTCTCCGTCGTGACGGGCAACGGCCTCAAGGACGTGGCCAACGCCATCAAGTTCTGCGGCGAGCCGATGAGCCTGCCGAATGACCTTGACCTGCTGGTCGAGGAATTCGACAAGCGCGGCATCAGGACCGAAGCGTAACAGAAAAAGAAGAGCCCCGTGAATCGCATGATCCGCGGGGCTCTTTTCATACAAAATACTTTTTGACAAATGGGATCTGGTGAAGCAGCGCTGAGACGAGGAACGACAGCGCGCCGATGATCAATGTCAGCAGGGGAACGGAGAAAAACACGTTGAGTGACAGCGTGTTGAAGTGCAGAAAAATGTCGAACGATTCGATGAACAGCGGGTGTACGAGGTACGCGCCGAAGCTCCAGCGCGACAGCGCGCGAATGCACCTGTGACACTTTTCGCTTAAGTTCGGGAAGTTCAGATGCTCTTTGGCAAAGACGAACAGCCCCACGCAGACAAACAGTACATTGAGCGAATCGTAGCCGTAGAACAGCTCTGTTGCCGCGCCCTGCAAACGCGAGGCGAACGACGTCAGCACGACCGTGAGGACGAAGCCGAGCACACCGAGCGCGTAAAGCACACGCTTTGCGGTCAAGGAAAACTCCTTGCGGACCAAATAGTAACCGAGCACAAAGTAGGGGACGAAGCCGAGCGTGAAATGATAATAGAATTTGCCCGTGAGCGCCTTGAATTCAGCGCAGTACTGCCACGAGAGAAGCGACACGGCCGACGCGATCTGCGGCAGCAGGAACGTAAAGATGAGCGTGAGCAGTAGAAAATAGCGCAGGAGCTTTTCATCCCGCACGATGGCGCGCAGAAACGGCACGATCAGATACAGTCCCACGATCATGAAGAGAAACCACATATGATAGTGACCGTTGAGAAACTGTTGCAAAATAAGGTTCGTCGGGCAGCCCTCAAAGTTCACCATGAAGACGGCGTAGAGCGCCGACCAGAAGACAAACGCTGTGACAAGACGGAGAACATTCTTTTTGAGAATGTGCAAAAGACTCTGCGAGCCGGAGAGGAACAGCGAGCCGCTGATCATCACGAAAACCGGAACAGCCCAGCGCACAGCACTGTCGTAAAGGTTAAAGGCTTGCCAGGCTCTTGAATAGACGTCCGTATCGGCCCAGTGCTGCGCGGACAGATGCAGCACGATGACGGCGAAAGTCGCCAGAATGCGCAGTACGTCAAAATACGCGATGCGCTGCGGTTGCGTCTGTTCCATACTTAACGTTCGACCGCCTTTTCAGGATCGGCGTTCTCCGCCGGTGCGGTCTCCTCGGCAGCGGGGGAGGCAGACTCATCCGCTGCGGGCTCTGCCGCGACAGCTTCGGCCTCCTGCGCCTGCTGGGCGGCCATGGCCTCGGCGCGGCCTTCTTCGCGCGCCTGCTTTACGGCCTCCTCGCGGGTCTTTTCCGCCTTGACGCGCTCCTTTTCGACCATGTGCTGAGCGTGCTTATTTTGCAGCTTGAACACCAGCCGCAGCACGAACACGAACACCACGATCGCAAGGCCGAGCCAGCTCCAGAACTTGAGCTCGAAGAGCGTCTTGACCGTCCAGTACTTCGCCTGCATGCCGAGGAAGCAGAACAGGATCGACACGGCCAGCGCCGCGCCGAACAGCAGCACCCACAGCACCGACTTGACGGCGCTGTGCTTGCGCACGCGCAGGTGCGCGATCAAAAACAGCAGACTCAGCAGAAAAAACGCAGGGAACTGCGCAAATAAAATTTCCCTCAGATCCATATCTTACCTCACAGTGCGCATTTGCCGCGCTTCAAGTATTCGCCCATCTTGCCGCCGACGACCTTGCCGCCGTCCACCTGCAGCTGACCGCGCAGGTAGACCTTCGACACGCCGCCATTCGTGCGGAAGCCCTCGAACGGCGTGTAGCCCGCCTTGGAGAGCATGTCCGCGCCGTGGAGCACGTGGCTCGCGCCGGGATCGTAGACGACGATGTCGGCGTCGCTGCCCGCAGCGATGACGCCCTTGCGGGGGTAGAGACCGTAGAGCTTGGCGGGATTTTCGCTCAGCGCGCGGCAGACGCCGCCGAGCGAGAGCTTGTTTTCATTGATGGCCACAGTGTAGACGACCTCGCCACGCGTTTCGACGCCGGGAAGACCGCCGGGGATCTTCGTAAAGTCGTCGCGGCCCATGTCCTTCTGCTCGAGCGTGAACGAGCAGTGGTCGGTCGAGATGGTCTGCACCTCGCCGCGGCGCAGCGCCTTCCAGAGCGCTTCACTGTCCTCCTGCGAGCGGATCGGCGGCGCGCAGACGTAGCGCGCGGCGGAGGAAAAGTCGGGATCGTAGTAAACGCCGTCGTCGAGCGCCAAATACTGCGGGCAGGTCTCGACATACACGGTCTGTCCGCGGCGGCGCGCCGCGGCGATCTCGTCAAGAGAAGCACGGTTCGTCGTGTGGACGATGATGACGGGCGCGTCGGCCGCCTGCGCGATGCGCAGCAGACGCGAAACAGCTTCGGCCTCTAAATAGTCGGGGCGGGAGATCGGGTGCGACACGACGTCCGCGCCCAAACCGCTCGCCTTGAGTTCGGCGATGCGCGCGTCGATGACGCCCGCGTTCTCACAGTGGACGCCCGCGATGCCGCCGCGGGCCTTGAGCGCTTTCAGCGCGCGGTAGACCGCGCCGTCGCCGATCATCATGGCGGGGTAGGTGAGGTACATCTTGAAAGACGTGATACCGGCGTCGAACATCGCGTCGAGCTCAGACTCGATGCTCTCGTTCCAGTCGTCGATGGTCATATGGAAGCCGTAGTCGCAGTAGCACTTGCCGTCGGCCTTTTTATGCCAGAGATCAAGCCCATAGGCAAGGGATTCCCCTTTATTGGGGCAGGCAAAGTCGATGACCGTCGTCGTGCCGCCGCGGATGGCGCTTTTGCTGCCGCTTTCAAAGTCGTCGGCCGTCGTGGTGCTGCACACATCGAGATCGAAGTGCGTGTGCGCGTCGATAAAGCCGGGGAAGAGCATGCAGCCCGTCACATCGACGACCTCGCTCTGCGCGGCGAGCTCGGGCGGAATGTGGCCAAGCATTTCGACCTTTTCCCCGTCGATGAGCACGTCGGCGCGGCGGCAGCCGCGGCCGCTGACGACATAGCCGCCTCGAAGCAGTGTTTTCATGGAAGAACCCTCCTTTGAAAAAATACCGTTCCAAATTAGCAAAAGCATAGCATACTTTTTACCTGATTTCCATAGAGTTTGGAAAAAATGTGAGAAGCGCCAAGATTTTTGCCGCAAATTCGGAACAATGCCGTATTGAGAAAGTAGCAGACATACGATACAATAAAATCATACCACATTCCGCTTTTATTTGTACAAAAAGCGAACTTTTGGCGCGCAGACCAACTGAGAGATGTGAAAAGAAGCTGCGTGTCACGAAGAGCGGACAGAGAAAAAGCGGAGTGAAAAAATTGAGGAGGAAAACACTATGCGCAAGTTCCTATCCGTCCTGCTCGCAATGGCGATGGTTCTCAGCCTGACTGTGACCAGCTTTGCGGCGGACACCGCCGCTGATGCGAAAGCCGAGATGGCGGGCAAGACTGTCATTCTGCATACGAATGACGTGCACGGTGCGGTCGAGGGCTATGCCTACATCGCACAGCTCAAGGCCGACTATGAGGCCAAGGGAGCCGAGGTCATCCTCGTCGACGCCGGCGACTTCAGCCAGGGCACGACCTATGTCAGCTCCACCAAGGGCGCTGATGCGGTCACGATGATGAATGCCGCGGGCTACGACGTCGTCACCCTCGGCAACCACGAGTTCGACTACGGCTATGCCCAGCTCAAGGAAAACATGAGCAAGGCCAAGTTCAAGGTCGTCTGCGCGGACGTCTTCAATGAGGACGGCACCCCCATCTTCGACGCGAGCTACACCTACACCACCAAGTCCGGTGTGAAGGTCGGCTTCTTCGGCATGGAGACCCCCGAGACCCAGACCAAGGCCAACCCCGCGCTCATCAAGGGCCTGACCTTCGCTGACAAGGACGCCTTCACCAAGGCTGCCGCCGATCAGGTCGCGGCGCTCAAGGATGCGGATGTTGTCATCTGCCTTGCGCATCTGGGCGTTGACGCAGAGTCCGCTCCTTACCGCTCCACCGATCTCTACGCCGCCGTCAAGGGCATTGACTTCATCATCGACGGCCACTCCCACACCGTGATGACCAAGGGCGAGAAGGGCGAGCCCATCCAGTCCACCGGCACCGCGTTCAAGAACATCGGCGTGATCGTCATCGATGACGCCAGCAAGAAGATCGAGAGCAACTCCCTTTACGAGATCAAGGAAGACACCGCCAAGGACGCGACCGTTGCCGCGGCGGCAAAGGTCATTGTTGACCGTGTCAACAATGAATACGGTGTCAAGTTCGCCACCAGCAAGGTCGAACTCAACGGCGCGAAGGCCCCCAACGGCAACCGCGACGTGGAGACCAACAACGGCGACCTCATCACCGACGCGATGCGCTGGAAGGTCTTGCAGAACAAGGACGGCCTGACCGTGAATGAAGACCATGTGGTCGCCATCACCAACGGCGGCGGCATCCGTGCGGCGATCGCCAAGGGCGATGTGACCAAGAAGGACATCAACACCGTTCTGCCGTTCGGCAACACGGTCGCGGTCGTCTATGTCACGGGCGAGCAGCTGCTCGAAGCGCTCGAGGCTTCTACCTTCAGCACCCCGACGGCGGTCGGCGGCTTCCCGCAGGTTTCCGGCATCAACTTCACCATCCACACTGGCAAGGCGTATGACAAGAACGACACCACCTATCCCGAATCCACCTACTATGGCCCCAAGACCATCAACCGCGTGGTCATCAACAGCGTCAACGGCAAGGAATTCAAGGCCAATGAGGTCTACGCCGTTGTGACGAACAACTTCTGCGCCGCCGGCGGCGACACCTACTATGCCTTTAAGGCCGCTTCCGCCCAGTTCGACACCGGTATTCCTCTGGACGAGGCTGTGATGGAGTATGTGACCAAGGAGCTCAAGGGCGTGATCGGTGAGCAGTATGCCGCGCCTCAGGGCCGCATTTCCTACTTCAATCCCTTCAAGGATGTGAAGACCACCTCCTGGTACTTCAACTACATGATCCATCTCTATGAGGCTGGCGTGATCTCCGGCACCTCCGCCACCACCTACACGCCCGACGCCAAGCTGTCCTGGGCGGCCGCGCTCAAGCTCCTGCTTGTCAGCCACGGCGATCTCAAGGCTGCGGACGCCACCGGCGCCGACTGGAGCAAGAACGTCATCGCCAAGGCTGCGGAGCTCGGCCTCGTTGCTGCGGACCTCGACGGCACGAAGGCCATCTCCCGCCTCGAGTTCTGCCAGGTCGCTGCCAAGCTCAACAAGCTTGCCGAGTCCAAGACCGAGAGCAAGTTCACCGACTGCACCGACGGTTACGTGATGGCGCTCGTCGACGCGAAGGTCATCGACGGTATGACTGCTACCACCTTCGAGCCTGCCGCGTCCCTGACCCGCGCGCAGATCGCCAAGATCATCTATCAGCTGAACCTGATCGAGAAGTAAGGCGAAGCACAATACAACGAAAAGAGCGCTGCTTAGGCAGCGCTCTTTTTTGCTTCCAACAGGGAAGAGGGAGCCGGGGCATCGCCCCGGCTCCCTCGTTTTTCGCTTTGCTTACGGGTAGAGGTAGCTGTACTTATCGCGCACGGTGAGGATGAGCGCCTCCAGCTCGACGGGAAGATCGTTGTCGCAGGAGGCCAAGTCGTATTCCTTCACGCCGTCCTCGTAGCGCAGGCGGACCATATCGTCGTCCTCGAAGAGCACGCCGTAGTTTTCGCTCTCGTCCATGTCCTCCTTCGTCTGGAAGAGGGTAAATTTGTCGTGGCAGGGTTCGCTGGCATAGGGGCAGAACTGCGTGCAGTTGCCGCATTCGTTGCACATCTTGTCGACATGGACGATCTCGTGTGAGCCGTCGGCCATCTTGATGACGACATTCGCGCGGTTCGGGCAGGAATCGACGCAGTTTTCACACACGGTGGAGCACTGTAAGCAGCGCTCGCCGTCGCAGACACACTTACTGGCCATCGAGAGGATACCCTTCTTGGCCTGCGCGTCGAACTCGGTCACATCGGCCTCGGCAGGGATGTCGTAGATGTGCGGGTGACCGACGACGATCTCAGCAAAGCGCGCGGCGTCGGCAATGCCCTCGACCACGGTGGCGGGGCCGCGGTGCGCGTCGCCCGCGCAGTACACGCCGGGGATGTTCGTCTCGAACGCGGGACCCTTGCGCTCCATCTCGATGCCGTTCGCGGCCATGAGATCGGCGTCGACCTGCTCGCCCACGGCGGAGATGACCATGTCGCAGGGAATGGTGAACTGCTCGCCGGATTTGACGGGGCTGCGGCGGCCGCTCTCATCCGGCTCGCCGAGGATCATCTTATCGCACAGGAGCTTGCCGCGGCTCTGTTTGACGGGCGCGGCCAGCTCGACGAATTCGACGCCGTCCGCGATGGCGAGCTGTAACTCGTGCTCGTCGGCGGGCATGAATTTCTTCGTGCGGCGGTAGAGAATGGTCGCATGCGCACCCATGCGCTTTGCAACGCGCGCGGCGTCCATGGCGGTGTTGCCCGCGCCGACAACGACGATGTTGCCGCTCAGGCAGGGCTTGACCTGCTTTTTCATGCGCTTCATCCACTCGATGACGCCCTGCACGTTGCCTTCAATGTCGAGCTTGCCGGGCTTCCACGCGCCGGTGGCCATCAGGATGTGCGTGTAGCCCATCTTCTTGAGCTGTTCGACGGACGGAGCAGGCTTGCCGAGCTTGACCTCGACGCCGTAGCGCTCCATGAGCGCGACGTCCTTGTCGATGGCCTCGTCGCTGATGCGGAAGGCGGGGATGACGTAGCGCGGCACGCCGCCGAGCTTGCGCTCGCGCTCGAAGATCGTGGTGGGAACACCCTCGCGGCCAAGGAAGTACGCCGCGGCGATACCGGTCGGGCCGCCGCCGACGATGGCAACCTTTTTATCCTCGACCGGCTCAGGCATACGGAGGGAGGCCATCAAGGTGTTGTAGCCCTTTTCCGCGGCAAGAAGCTTCGTCTCGCGGATGTGGACGGATTCCTCATAGAAGTTGCGCGAGCACTTGCCCTGGCAGCGGTGCGCGCAGATGGTGCCGGTGATAAACGGCAGGGCGTTCTTCTCGGTGATGAGCTTCAGTGCTGGGCCGTAGAGCCCCTTGCGGCAGAGCTCAAGGTATTCGGGAATGTCCTGCTCGATGGGGCAGCTGCCCTTGCAGGGCGCGGTAAAGCAGTCGAGCAGCGGCACCTGTTCATCTTTTTTGCGCGAGGGGAGCGGCTTGATTGCCTTGAGGTGGTGGAAGTCGTGCAGCGCGGAGGCGGCAAGGTCGGAGATCGCGGCGGGGTCGTTGCCGGAAAATGCGCGGTAGGGCATATCCTTGACCTTTTCGACCATCTGGTGCAGGCGGTTGTAGCCGCCGGGCTTCAAGATGGTGGTGGCGACGGTGATGGGCCAGATGCCGGCGGCAAAAAGCTTGTCACAGTTGAAGTAGTCCGCGCCGCCTGCGAACGAAATGCGCATCTTGCCGCCAAACTGGCGGGAGATGCGATTGCACATCTCGATCGTCAGTGGGAAGAGGCTGCGGCCGGACATATACATTTCCTCGTTGGGCAGCTCGCCGCGCGTCGTGTCGACGGGGAAGGTGTTGGAGAGCTTGAGGCCGAACTCGAGGTCCTGCTTGTCCGCAAGCTTTTGCAGCCGCTCGAACATCGGCACGGCGTCCTCCCACTGGAGGTCCTCGTTGAAGTGGTGCTCATCGAAGACGATGTAGTCATAGCCCATGGAATCGAGGATGCTGCGCGCGGTCTTGTAGCCGAGAATGGTCGGGTTGCACTTGACGAAGGTGTGCAGATGCTTTTCCTTGAGAAGATAGCTTGCGATGCGCTCAATCTCCTGCGGCGGGCAGCCGTGGAGCGTGGAGAGCGTAACAGAGCGGGAAACATTGGGGGAGATCGAGGCGATGAAGTCCTTTTCCTCGGGGAAGAGCTCGGTCAGGACTTTTTTACATTCCTTGAACTGCGCGGTCTTGCCCGCGTCCATCATGTTGTTGATATAGGTGTTGACCTTGCGGCCCTTGATGCCGTCCAGGTCGTAGCCGACGGACATATTGAACACGAACCCGTCGGGATCGCCGAAGCCGTAGACCTTGCTCATGATCTTGAGCGCGCACCAGGCCTTGATGTACTCGTCCTGCGCCTGCTGCACGGTCAGCTCGGTCGACCACTCCTGATTGTAGCCCTCGTCAGCGGCGAGGATACAGGGGCGGGGAACACAGGCGGCAAGCTCCGCGCCGTCCATTTTCTGCACGGTCTTGACCTCGAAAAAGCGCGCGCCGGCGGTATAGGCCGCGATGATATTCTGCGCAAGCTGGCTGTTGGGGCCGGCGGCGGGGCCAAACGGTGTTTCGATGCGCTCGCCGAAGATCGGCAGGCTCTTGCCGCTTGCGTGATAGTGCTTATGAACGCCGAACACATCGCCGCACTGCGCGTATTCGCTCGTCACCCAGTTCATCAGAGAGTCGAACGGAATGGGATACATTTTTTCAGACATTGTTTTTTCCTCCCGCTTGCTTAATAGGTTCTGTGATTCAGCTCGCCCCAAAGCTTCTTTGCCGCCTCAAGGATGTGCGCATTTTCGGCTTCTTCGTCGATGCCGACGAGCTCGCGGTCGAGCATGAGGGTCTTGCCGGCGGCGATGGTGGTTTGGCACTGGCGGCCCGTCATGCCGAAGATCATGTGGCCGTCGATATTCTCGTCGGAGAACGGGGTGAACGGCTTATAGTCCATGACGATGATGTCCGCCGCGGCGCCGGGCTTCAGCACGCCGAGCGTGTCGGGGAAGTATTTTTCACCGATCTTCGCGTTATTCTTGAAGAGCATGTCCGTGACCTCGCACCAGCCGACGTTCGGCAGGCAGTTCTGGCTGCGCTGGGAGCAGAGGGCGACCTTGAGGGACTCGAGCATATCGTTCGTGTAGGCATCTGTGCCCATGCCGAGAAGAATGCCGCGCTTGTGGAGTTGGAGGACGGGGCAGATGCCGATGGCGTTGCCCATGTTGGATTCCGGATTGTTCACGACCATCGTGCCGGTCTCCTTGATGATCTCCATTTCGGCGGTGTTGACGTGGATGCAGTGGCCGAGGATGGTCTTGGGGCCGAGAATGCCGTGATCCTGCAAGCGCTGGACGGGGCGGCGGCCATAGTTCTGGAGGGAGTCGTACACATCGTTCATGCCCTCGGACACGTGGATGTGATAGCCCGTGCGGCCATTGTTGGCCGCGACCATGCGGTCGAAGGTCTTATCGGAGATCGTGAACAGCGCGTGGCCGCCGAACATCGCCGCGAGCATCGGGTCCTTGTTCTTTTCGCATTCGGTGATAAAATCGGCGTTCTCCTGAATGGCCTGTAAGCACTTCTCCTCGCCGTCGCGGTCCGAGACCTCGTAGCACAGGCAGGAGCGAAGGCCCAGGCGCTTGCTCTCTTCGGCAATCGTGTGGAGCGTGCCGGGGATCTCACCGTAAGAGGCGTGATGGTCGAAAATGGTCGTCACGCCCTGCTTGATGGAGTCGATGTAAAGCGCGGCGGCGGAGGCGCGCGTGCCGTCCATCATCAGGTGGCGGTCGATGGCCCACCATGTGCCGTCAAGGACTTCGTAGAAGTTCGTCGGATTGTTGCCGACGATGGAAAGGCCGCGGGCGAGGGCAGAGTAGATATGCGTGTGCGCGTTGATGAACGCGGGCATGATGACGCCGCCCTTGGCGTCGATGATCTCGGCACCGGGATATTTTGCGCGCAGCGCCGCCTCTTCGCCGACTTCGACGATCTTCGTCCCCTCAAAGGCGACCGCGCCGTGCTCATAATAGCCCTGTGCATCTGCGTTGCGGGTGATGAGACGACCGTTGGTGACAAGTTTCATAAGTTTGCTCCTCCTTTTTCTTTTGCCTTTTCCCCGCCGCGAAAGCGGCACCGCAAGGGGAAAGAAAAAGCGCTCCTCACACAGACCTTATCATCTCCCCAAAAGGGGAGACCGTACAGCCCGTGCGCGAAGCACTACGTTGCAGCTACCAAACGGTAATTTAGTTTGTAAAAATATTTTACAGGAATCGCGAACAAAATGCACGTTTTTTTCGTCTAAACTGACGTAGAAAATAAAAACGTAATTTTGTGCAATCCGTGGAAAGATAAAAAGATGCCCCGCAGCGGCCGTGTAAGCCCCGTCAAAACCTGCACCATTCTGGACAGGTGGGTCGCCTCTGTCCGGCTTTATTGCTTCCAACGTCCAGCCGCAGACGGCAGCCGGGAGGCCTGCAAACCACCGGAGCGTACCGGCGTCCCTTATGACGAAATGTGGGTTTAAAAAGAACTTATCACGCACCCCGCAGGGCATGTTCAGTTTATCTCAGTTTTCGGAAAAAATCCGTCGCAATCGAAGTTTTACTCTTCGTCGGAAAGGATCTGCTCCATGAAGAGGTCGTAGATCTTGTCGATCTCCTCTTCGTCGTCAATGGTGACAAGGAACTCCTCGCCGTTTTCCATCTGGCTTTTGAGGATCACGAGACCGTATTCCTCTTCGTTTTGCTCGTCCTCGCTGTCCTCTTCGACCACGGGGAAGAAGGCCATATACGTCGTGCCGTTATGCTCGAGTGCGTCGACGTATTCCAGCTCTATATCGTTGCCCTCGTCATCGGTCAGCGTGACGAAATTGGGGCCGAACTCATCGTTCATGGGGGAACACCTCCTGAAAGTTTGTGCTCGCATTATACCGCACCTTGCGGCAAAATGCAAGACAAGATACGTACCACTTGACAGCCGTGCTATACTATATTCTGTATCACTATTGAAAATCAGCTATGCGCTCGCGCGCATATTTCTATCGCAAAGGAGGAGGCGCTTTATGGAAGAAAACCGCGCAGAAAACCAGACGCCCCGAAGACAGCACACCCAGCACCCCACGCATCAGGCACACAAGAAGAAAAAGTCCGGTACGGCGAAAACGGTCATCGGCACCATTCTCGCCATCGGCCTGACCACCTGCCTGATGTTTTTCGCCATCTTCATGGTCTACGTGCATACGTCGCTCGATCTGGACGTCGATATTTCGGCCTACACGCTCAAGCAGAGCTCGACAGTCTACTATCAGGATAAAACGAGCGGGGAGTGGGTGGAGCTCACGAAGCTCCACGGCGTAGAGAACCGCACGCTCGTCAGCATCGACGAGATCCCCAAGCACGTGCAGGACGCGCTCATCTCCATTGAGGACGAGCGCTTTGAAAGCCACCACGGCGTGGACTGGAAGAGCACGGCGAAGGCCATCGTCGGCAAGCTTACCGGCACGTCGACCCGCGGCGGCTCGACGATCACCCAGCAGGTCATTAAAAACACGACCGGCGAGAATGAGGTGACCATCAAGCGCAAGGTGGCAGAGATCTTCCGCGCGCTGCGCCTCGAGAAGAACTACTCAAAGGAGGAAATTCTCGAGACGTATTTCAACAAGGTTTATTTTGGTAACGGCTGCTACGGCATCGAGGCCGCGGCCGAGGGCTACTTCGGCAAGACCGTAGGCGAGCTGAGCATCGCCGAGGCGGCGTCTATCGTCGGCATCACGCAGTTCCCCTATAAATACGACCCTGCGCGTGGCGACTGGTACCGCGAGCAGAACAAGGAGCGCCAGCTCACCGTCCTTTATAAGATGCACGAGCTTGGCAAGATCAGCGACGAAGAGTACGAGCAGGCAAAGGCCGAACCGCTCGTCTTCACCTGGGATGCGGACTTTGTCCCCTCTGCCAATGTGGCGAGCAGGGCGGACACCGCGTCGAGCACGACATATGACTCCTATTTTGTCGAGCGTATGTTCAACGACATCGTTGCCGATATGCACGAGCAGCTCGGCTACAACGAAGAGACCGCGAAGGACATGCTCTACACCGGCGGCTACTCCATCTACTGCACGGTCGACCCCGAGATCCAGTCCATTGTCGAGAGCGTTTATGCCGACCGCAATAACCTGAACTACACCTCGTCCAAGGGCCAGCTGCTCCAGTCCGGCGCGACGATCATCGACAACACGACCGGCGACATCGTCGCCGTTGCGGGCCGCGTGGGCGAGCGCGAGGGCCGGTTCCTGCTCGACTATTCGACCGTTGTGCGTCAGTGCGGTTCTGCCATCAAGCCCCTGAGCGTTTATGCGCCCGCGCTGGACGCCGGCGTCATCACGCCCGCGAGCGTCATCGACGACTATCCCGTTGAAATGCTCGGCGGCAGTATTTGGCCGGTGAACGCCTACTCGGGCTACCGCAGCATTATGACGCTGCAAGACGCCATCCGCAATTCGTCCAACCCCACGGCGGTGCGCACGGCCATCAAGCTGACGCTGCCCGCGTCGTATGCGTTTATGACCGAAAACTTAAGCTTCACGACGCTGACGAACGACGATATGACCGCGGCGGGCGCGCTCGCGCTCGGCGGCCTTTCCAAGGGCGTGACGACGCGCGAGATGGCCGCGGCCTACGCAACATTTGCCCGCGGCGGCGTTTACACCACGCCGAGAACGTATACCGAGGTGCTTGACCACAACGGCAACGTCATCCTTGAAAATAAGACCGAGTCCCACGTCGCGATGAAGGAGAGCACCGCCTACGCGATGAACGAGCTCCTGAAAAACGTCGTGCGCAACGGTACGGGTACGGGCGCAAGCTTTTCCGGAATGACTATCGCCGGTAAGACCGGTTCGACCAACAGCAACAACGACCGTTACTTTGTCGGTTACACGCCGTATTACACGGCAGCGGTCTGGGTCGGCTACGACAAGCCGACGCGCATCGTGGCGAGCGGCAACCCCGCGGCCACGCTGTGGAAGACGTTTATGAGCAAGGTCCACGCGGGCCTTCCGAACAAGGACTTTGAAGTCAGCAGCGCCGACATGGTCAGCGTGACCGTCTGCACGCAGACGGGACTTCTGGCCTCGGCCGGCTGTCCCTCGCAGACTGTCAAGGTCGCAAAGAACTATGCGCCCTCGCTGAGCTGCGACGGACACATCAGCGTAACCGTCTGCGCCGATTCCGGCATGCTCGCCTCCGACTACTGCCCGAATGTTACGACGGCCTATGTGCTCGATCTGAGCCAGCCGAACGTCAGCAGCGGCTGGGGCTACAAGCGCGAGCTTCTCACGACGCCGCTGAGCGCAGCGCTTCAGGCAACGTATCAGGCACAGCTCGAAGAAGGGCTCATTTCGTCGATCCCTGCAGGCGAACCGGTGCGCACGAACAGCGGCACAGTGCAGCTATACAGCGATCTGATGTACAGCGGCATGTGCACGACGCACACAACGCCGCTGGAGCCCACGCCGGACCCGGATGCACCGGATGACGGCAGCGGCACGACGTCGGGCGATGATGCCATCACTGGCGGCGACAGCGGCACACAGGCGCCGTCTGACAACACCGGCACGGCGGGAGACAGCGCATCCGGCGATGTCGGAGACAACGGCCAGTTCCTCAACTGGCTGCTCAACAACGGCGGCACAGGCCGGTAAAAAGCAATAAAAAAGAGAACGGTTTTCACCGTTCTCTTTTTTATGCGGCAGCTTCCGCTTTTGCGTTTCGAATCTGCGCGAACAGCAGCAGGAGGAAGGGAAAGAGTACCATCCCTGCCACGCCGAACGTGCAGTAGCCGAGGTACATCGCAAAAAGCGACGCGACCGGCGGCAGCCCCGCCTGCGCGGAGAGAAGCTTGGGCTCGAGCGTGTTGCGCGTGATGAGCGTGCAGAGGTAGAGCGCGAGGAGCACGATGGCCTTGGGCGGGAAGCCGAACAGCAGCGTGAAGACCGCCCACGGCACGAGCGCCGTGCCCGTGCCGAAAACCGGCAGCGCGTCGAGCAGTGTGATGAGAAAGGCGAGCAGCAGGGAATAGCTCTGGCGCATGAGGAGAAAGCCGATAAGAAGCTCTGAAAACGTGATGAGCGACAGCGTTGCCTGCGCGCGCAGCCACCGCGCAAGCGAGCGCATTACGCCGCCGCGAAAGAGCCGCAGCTTTGCCATCGCTTCTTCCGGCACGGCGTGTTCGAGTGCCGCGCAGAGCTCGGGGTACGACGCGGAGGTGAAGAAGATCGCAAGCACGCCCGTCGCGATGGCGAGCACGCCGCCCGGCAGCGCCGCGGCGGCAGAGCCGAGCCACGCCATCGCGCGCGAAGACAGCGAGCGCAGCAGGCTGTCCGCGTCCGTGACGGCCCTGAAAAGCTGCTCGTGCAGATAGCTGCTGAGCCATTCGGGACTCGACGCGCTGAACTGCTCCAATCGGGAGAGCAGATCGTCCGCTGCGGCGGGGATCGCGTCGAAAAACGCGGGCGCGGCGGCGAGCAGCGCATTCGTCTGAGAAAGCAGCGTAGACCACAGGAGCGACAGCAGCCCGCCGAGCAGAAACAGCAGCGTCAGCGTCAGGATCAGCGCGGAAAAGCCACGTTGAAAGTGAAATTTCCGCCGCAGATACAAAACGACCGGTTCCAGCAGCGCCGCGACGAGCAGCGCGAGCAGAAATGGCAAACACCACGGCAGAACATAGCGAAAGCAGACATAAAAGAGAGATGCACCCATGAAAAGCGCGAGCGATAAAGTGAGGAAGCGTCTCAGCCGTTCTTCATTCAAATTTTGCAGACCTCCCACCGAAAAAAGTGTTGCAATATGCGTTAAGATATGCTAAAATCCTGCCATATAAAGACAGATGACCGCGAAGGAGAAACATTATGGCGCCTGCAACGAAATTTTATTTGGTCTCGTCAGAGGCCCTTCCGGAAATTTTTATCAAGGTGGCGGAGGCGAAGCGCATGCTCCAGTCTGGCGAGGTGCGCACCGCGGGCGACGCCGCCCGCACCGTCGGCATCAGCCGCAGCGCATTTTATAAGTACCGCGATGCGGTGCGCCCCTTCAACGACATGAAGACCGGCCGCATCATCACGTTCTACACGATGCTCAAGAACAACCCCGGCGTATTGTCCGACGTCCTTTCTATTTTTGCCGGTTCGGGCGCGAATATTCTGACCATCAACCAGAGTATTCCCACCAACGGCTGTGCCGCGGTGACGATCTCGGCCGAGACGTCCGAAATGCAGGAGTCGATCGAAGAGATGATGGCGCGGGCGCTTGCGCTTGAGGGCGTGGTGCGCTTCGATATCCTCGCGGCCTGAGGCACGCGGGCTTGTACAAGTTCATACGATGGATTGGCAGCGGCTGAGATGAGCGCTGTCAATCCATTTTTTGTTGGAAGTGGTTCTTATGAGCCTGATCGTACAGAAATTCGGCGGCAGCTCCGTGCGCGACTATGTGCATCTTCTGCGCATGGCGCGCATCGTCAAATCGCGGGTGGACGAAGGCGACGACGTGGTCGTCGTTCTCTCCGCGCAGGGCGACACGACGGACGGCCTGCTGCAAAAGGCAAAGGAGATCAGCGAGCGGCCTTCGCCGCGCGAGCTCGACATGCTGCTCTCCGCGGGCGAGCAGATGAGCGCCGCGCTCGGCGCGATGACGCTGCGGTCCATCGGCGTGGAGGCGGTATCCCTCTGCGCATGGCAGATCCCCATCGAAACGGACGGTACACATGGGAACGCGGAGATCGAACTGATCGACACCGCGCGTATCCGGAAGGAGCTGGCCGAGGGCCACGTTGTGGTCGCGGCGGGCTTTCAGGGCGTCGACGAGCGGGGCGACGTTACGACGCTCGGACGCGGCGGCTCGGACACGAGTGCAGTGGCGCTCGCCGCGGCGCTGAAGGCCGCTGAGCTTGTCATCTACACAGACGTGGACGGGATATTTTCCTCTGACCCGCGCATCTGCAAGAACGCTGTGCGGCGCGAGGTGATCTCGTATGACGACATGCTGCTGCTCGCGCAGAAGGGCGCACAGGTGCTTCACGACCGCAGCGTGGCGCTCGCGCAGGCGGGCGGCGTGCCCATCACCGTGCGCTCGTGCAGGGAAGGCGGCGCGGGCAGCATCGTTTGCGAAACGGATGAAGACGCAAGCGTCGTCGGCGTGACGCAGAAAAAGAGCGGGCGGAGCCGCCTTGCGGCCATCACGGCGGTCGGCGGCGCGCTGCCGAGCATCGAGAAAGAGAAGATAGCCGTCACGGCGCTCGAACGGGCGGAGATCACCGTCTTCGCCGTTGCGGCGGGGGAGCGGTTCATGAGCTTTTACGTCCTGCGCGACGACGCAGAGCGCGCCTTGCAGCTCGTGCACGACGCGCTGATCGCCGCGAAAGAATGAAAAAAGACCCGTTGGAGCATCCAACGGGTCTTGCCTTTTGCAAGCTGCTTATTCTTCAGCGTAGCGCTTTTTCGCCTTTTCGATCTTGGTCGAATAGCGGTCCTCTTCAGAGAAGATGCAGCCGCAGTATTGCTGCATGTAGAGGCCCATCTCGCGCGCCTTGGCCTGCCCCTCGCGAAAACCGGGGCGGAAGTCACGGTAGTAGAATTCGACGCCGTACTTCTTGCCCATCGTCTCGCCCACGGCCTTTAAGAGCTCGTGGTCCTGATACGGAGAGATGAGCAGGGACGATGTGAACGCGTCGTAGCCGCGGTCGGCGGCGTATTTGGCCGCCGTGCCGAGGCGGATGGTGTAGCAGTGCGCGCAGCGGTGGTCGATATCCGCACTCACGGCGCGGACAAAGTCACGCAGGCCGTAATCCTCTAAAATATGCACTTCTACATGCTCTTTTTCCCCATATTCGAGCAGCGTGCGGCGGCGCGCGTCATACTCCGTCCAGGGGTGAATGTTCGGGTTGAACCAGAGTGACGTGGGCTCGATCCCGTCGGCGCGCAGCGTGTCCACGCAGTAGACCGAGCAGGGGGCGCAGCAGGAGTGCAGCAGCAGTTTATCCATCAAAAAAGACCAGCTTTCCTTGTGTCGTTTCTGCCAGCATACCACAAGCGCGCGGCAAAGTCCACGGGAAAAGAAAATTAAGCGAATGGCGCAGGATCGTTCACGATTTATACATTGACTATTCAATCGAATGCGTAGTATAATACATTGATTATTATGAACAAGTATGCCCATGCGGCAAAGGAGAAAATGTATGTGGATCGCGGACGGTTGGGAAGATTATGAGCTGCTGGACTGCGGCGGCGGAGAAAAGCTCGAACGCTGGGGAAAGCAAATTCTGGTGCGGCCTGACCCTCAGGCGATCTGGGAGACGCCGCGCACGAACCGCGGCTGGCGCAACGCGCAGGGCCGCTATTACCGCTCGTCCTCGGGCGGCGGACATTGGGACAAGGAGAAGCTGCCCGAGAGCTGGACGGTAAATTACAAGGATCTCAAATTCCAGGTCAAGCCCATGAATTTTAAGCACACGGGCCTGTTCCCCGAGCAGGCCGTCAACTGGGATTTTGCGCGCGAGAAGATCAAAAACGCGGGCCGGCCCATCCGCGTGCTGAACCTCTTCGCCTACACCGGCGGCGCGACGGTCGCGTGTGCGGCGGCAGGCGCTCAGGTCTGCCACGTGGATGCGGCAAAGGGCATGGTCAACTGGGCGCGCGAGAACGCGCGTGTCAGCGGCCTTTCCGATGCGCCGGTGCGCTGGATCATCGACGACTGCGCGAAATTTGTCGAGCGTGAGATCCGCCGCGGCAAGGTGTATGACGCCATCATCATGGACCCGCCGAGCTACGGCCGCGGCCCCGGAGGAGAGGTCTGGAAGTTGGAGGACAATCTTTTCCCGTTCGTGAAGCTCTGCGCGCAGGTCTTATCGGACAAGCCGCTTTTTGTCATCATCAACTCGTATACGACGGGGCTCGCTCCCTCGGTGCTCGGCTACATGCTGCACCTGCTCGTTGCGGAAAAGTACGGCGGCAAGGTCACGTGGGACGAGCTGGGCCTGCCCGTGACGGAGACGGGGCTCGCGCTGCCCTGCGGCGCGACGGGCCGCTGGTTCTCGGAATAAAGGAATCCGCCGCTTTGCGGCGATGAATCCCCGAAAGGCTCTTTCGGGATAACGATTAAGGAACGCAACTTTTATGGAAATGATCAAGACCCAAGACCTGGCCTTCACCTATCCGGGCACGGAAGACCAGGTGAACACTCGCGCGCTGCGCGGGGTGGATGTGACCATCGAGCGCGGCAGCTTTGTCGTGATCCTCGGCCACAACGGCAGCGGAAAATCGACGCTTGCCAAGACCTTCAACGCAGTTCTGCTGCCAAGCGGCGGCAAGGTCTATGTCGAGGGCATGGACACGATGGACGAATCGCTCCTGCTTGAAATTCGCAGGCGCGTGGGCATGGTGTTCCAGAATCCGGACAACCAGATCGTGGCGAATGTCGTCGAAGAGGATGTCGCGTTCGCTCCCGAGAATTTGGGCGTGCCGAGCGCCGAGATCAGAAAGCGCGTGGACGACGCGCTCGAGGCCGTCGGCATGACGCAGTTTGTCAAGCACGCGCCGCACCTGCTCTCCGGCGGACAGAAGCAGCGCATCGCCATCGCGGGTGTGCTGGCGATGAAACCCGAGTGCATCGTGCTCGACGAGGCGACCGCCATGCTCGACCCCATCGGCCGGCGCGAGGTGCTTGCGGCCGTCGAAAAGCTCAACCGCGAGCAGGGCATCACGGTCGTCCTCATCACCCACCACATGAACGAAGCCGAGCACGCCGACCGCGTGATCGTGATGAACGACGGCCTTGTCGTCATGGACGGCAAGCCGCGCGAGGTCTTCACCTGCAAAAAGGAGCTGGAGGACATCGGCCTTGCCGTGCCGGACACGGTCTCGCTGCTCTTTTCCCTGCGCGAGGCGGGGATGGACGTCCCCGTGGACGCCATCACCGTAGAGGAATGCGCAGACGTCATTGCGAAAAATTTTACCTAAGAGGACTGTAACCTTGGAAGAGATCATTCGTGTAGAAAACCTGACGCACACCTACGGGGAGGGCACGCCGTTCTGCCGCAGTGCGGTGCAGGATATGTCGCTCGCGATCTATCGCGGCGAATTTTTGGGCATCATCGGCCACACGGGCAGCGGAAAGTCGACGCTGATCCAGCACTTGAACGGCCTGCTCAAGCCGACCTCCGGCCGGATACTTCTCGGTGGAGAGGACATCTGGTCGGACCCGAAGAAAATTCGGGACGTGAGATTCCGCGTGGGCCTCGTGTTCCAGTATCCGGAATACCAGCTCTTCGAAGAGACTGTTTACCGCGATATCGCGTTCGGCCCGACGAACATGGGCTTATCCAAAGACGAGATCGACCGCCGCGTGCGTGAATCCGCGCACTTTGCGGGGCTTACCGACGATCTGCTGGAAAAATCGCCGTTCGCCCTCTCCGGCGGACAGAAGCGCCGCGTGGCCATCGCGGGCGTTATTGCGATGGAGCCCGAGGTGCTCGTGCTCGACGAGCCGAGCGCGGGCCTTGACCCGCAGGGCAGGGAAGAGCTGCTTTCAAACATCCGCGAATTCCACCGCGCGCGCGGCACGACCGTCGTGCTCGTGAGCCACAGCATGGAGGAGATCGCGAAAAACGTCGACCGCATCGTTGTCCTGTCGGACAGCCACGTGCTCATGAGCGGCACGCCGCGCGAGGTCTTCGCCCGCGGCGACGAGCTGATGACCGCGGGCCTCGACGTGCCGCAGGTCACGCGCGTCGCGATGGCGCTGCGCGATAAAGGCATTGCCATCAACCCCGCCGTTTACACCGTCGATGAGCTCAGCAAAGAGCTTGTCGCGCTCAAGAGAGGGGGCGGCAAAAAATGCTGAAGGATATCACGCTCGGCCAGTTTTTCCCGGGCGACACGCTCGCCCATAAGCTCGACCCGCGCACAAAGCTCCTCGTCACGGTGCTCTACGTCGTGGCGCTCTTTACGGCGAAGAGCTACATTGCCTACGGCGTTCTCATTCTGACGCTGATTGTCGCCGTGCGCATCTCGCGCGTGGGCGCGAAGGCGCTTTTCAAGGGATTAAAGCCGGTGCTGTTCATTATCGCGTTCACGGCGCTTTTGAACCTCTTTTACACCCCCGGCACGGAGCTGTGCCATTTTTGGATCTTCCGCATCACGATCGAGGGTGTGCGCGCTGCCATCACGATGATGCTGCGCATCACGCTTTTGATCATGGGAACGTTCCTGCTCACGTATACGACCTCTCCCATCCGCCTGACGGACGGTCTGGAGAGCCTGCTGGGCCCGCTCAAGAAGATCAAGGTCCCTGTGCATGAGCTCGCGATGATGATGTCGATCGCGCTTCGCTTCATCCCGACGCTCATCGAAGAGACGGATAAGATCATGTCCGCGCAGAAGGCGCGTGGCGCCGACTTTGAGACCGGAAGCCTTATGCAGCGCGCCAAGGCGCTCGTGCCGCTGCTTGTGCCGCTGTTTGTCAGCGCGTTCCGCCGCGCCGACGAGCTGGCGACGGCCATGGAATGCCGCTGCTACCACGGCGACGAAGGCCGCACGAAGCTCAATGTGCTGCACTACCAGACGCGCGACTATCTGGTGCTCGGCTATTATGCCGTGCTCGTGGCCGCGGTCATCGCGCTGCGATAAGAAGAAAGGACGCTTTTATGCGAAACATCGCCCTCAAGCTCATGTATAACGGCACGGCCTATCACGGCTGGCAGGTGCAGAAGACGGTCTCAAGCGTCTGCGAGACGATGGAAAAGGGCCTCTCAAATGTCTGCGGCGGGAACGTCAAGCTCGTCGGCTGCGGCCGCACGGACGCGGGCGTGCACGCCGAGCGCTACATCGCCAATTTCCATACCGAGTCGCGCATTCCGGTCGAGCGCCTGCCGTTTGCCATCAATACGCACACGCCGGAGGATATCGTCGTGCGCGAGGCGCTTGAGGTGGCGGAGGATTTCAACGCGATCCTCTCGTGTCAAAAAAAGGAATACACCTATCGCATCTATAATTCCCGCATCAAAAACCCGTTCTATGTCAATCGGGCGTACTTTTACCCCAAGCACCTCGACGAAGAGGTGATGGACCGCGCGGCGCGCGCCTTTGAGGGCACGCACGATTTCCGCGCCGTCCGCTCTGTCGGCACGGAGACGAAGACCACCGTGCGCACCGTGCACTACTGCCGCGTGTCGCGCTCGGGTGATCTTTTGGAACTCAAGGTCTGCGCGGACGGGTTCCTGTATAACATGGTACGGGCGATCACCGGCACGGTGCTCTACGCCGCCGAGGGGAAGCTCACGCCAGAGGACATCCCCGAGATCCTGGCCTCCGGCGACCGCTCGCTCGCCGGCCCCACGGTGCCGCCGGGCGGACTGTACATGACGAGACTTTGGTATGAGGATGAACGGCTCAATGAATGATCTCAAAGAGGAAAAGGGAACACGCGAGGAGCTGAGGCGCTCGCAGGCGGCCCCGCGCCGCTCCGGCGGCGGGCTCAAGCGGGCGCTGATGGTGATTCTGGCGCTTGTGGTCGTGCTGGCCGTGGTCGTCGCCGCGGCGTGGAAGGACCTGAGCAGCCTTGACAGTGTGCGCCGCCTTTTCTCCTACAATAAGGTCACGCAGGATGAGCAGGGCAAGGTAGAGTTGTGTTCGTTCAGCAACGACCGCAGCAACACCTTTGCGCTGCTCGGCGACCATCTGATCGTCGCTTCGACGACGGGCGTGTCGATCTACAGCAGTAGCGGCAGCGTGGTGGACAGCATGAGTGTGAAGCTCACGAATCCCGCCATCGCTGTCGGCGGCCAGACCGCCGCGGTCTATGATATCGGCGGGCAGACGCTTCTTATTTACTCTGCAAGCGGCCTTGTGCGCGATATGAGCGGCGAGTGCAGCGGCAATATCCTGTCGGTCAGCGTCAATTCCTCGGACTATCTGGCGCTCAACGCCGAAAAGAGCGGCTACAAGTCCGCTGTTACGGTGTACGACGCTTCGGGCGAGAAGACGTTTGCCTTCAACTCCTCGGAGCATTATGTCATCGACGCGGTCGTCATGCGCGACTGCAAGCGCATGGCGGCGGTGACGCTCGGCGAGTCGGACGGCACATTCGCCGACACGGTGAGCATTTACTCCCTCGGCAGTGATAAGGCCGATTCAGTCAACACACTCACGGGCTCGCTCCTGCTATCGCTCGACAGCGTGGCCGGTACGCTCTCGTGCCTGACGGACGAGAGCTTGACGCTCTTTTCATCGGACGGTACGCTTTCCGGCAGCTATCGCTACGAATACCCGTATCTGCGCGGTTCGAGCATGGGCGGCGACAACTACGCGGCGCTGCTGCTGAGCCGCTACCGCTCGGGTAGCACCATGAAGCTCGTGACTGTCTCGTCCGACGGTACAGAGATGGCAAGTCTCGACAGCAGTCAGGAGGTTCTGTCCATGTCCGCGGCGGGGAAGTATATCGCCGTGCTGTACAGCGACAGTCTGGTGCTCTACACGCCGCAGCTGCAGGAATACGCGCGGCTGGACGGCACGGAGTACGCGCGCTCTGTCATCATGCGCGAGGATGGTACGGCGGTGCTGATCGGCTCGTCGTCCGCCTGGCTTTATATTCCGTAATTTCTGTAAAACGCTAAAAATGTTACAATTTATGACTTGAAAGGAGCGCGGGAAACGTGAATAATGGTCTTATGATCGATGCAGTCTTCGCGCTCGTGCTCATTTTAAGCGTCGTGTTCGGCACCAAGCGGGGGCTGTTCCGCAGCTTTATGGCGCTGGCGGCAATCGTGCTCGCGCTGATCGGCGCGTCGCTCCTGACCGATGCTTTGACCGAGCCCGTGACCGACATGCTGATGCCGCGCCTTGAAAAGAGCGTGGAGGAGTGGTTTGATACCGAATCGCAGACACCGGAGGGGGATGTCCCGCAGATCGAGGGGGAGACCCCGGCGGAGAGCAACGCCTCGGGTGAAACGCCAAACGGCGACGCCGCGCAGGACGCGGAAAACGTTTGGCAGGACGATTCGCCGCTCGTGGTGACAGGCCTTCTCAAAAAGCTGCTGCGCTTCGATTTCGACGGCGCGGTGCGTCAGTCGCTTCGAAATGCCGCGCGCGACGCAGCGCTTGCCGCCGTAAGGACGCTGCTCGGCAGCGTGGTGAGGACACTCGTGTTCGTGCTGTGCTTTTTGGTGCTCACGCTGCTGCTCCGCTTAGTGACGGGGGGCATTGACAAGGTGTTAGACTTGCCAGTGCTGAACGCGCTCAACACCATCGGCGGCGGCGCGCTGGGCCTGATCGAGGGCGCACTTTTGCTGTTTCTCGTCTGCGATGTCGCACCGAAGCTCGGCGTCAAGGCCTTTGCCGACTACGAGGGCACGTATCTGTTATCGTTTTTTATGAGTCATACTCCGCGCGGGCTTGTCGCCGCGCTGTTACCCTGATCTTTACCCCAAGGAGGAAATACTATGCAGCCGCAACTTTGTTCCAGATGTAAAAAGAATATCGCCGTTGTGTTCATCACCCGTCAGGAAAACGGGCAGAACGTCAACGAAGGACTTTGCCTCAAGTGCGCGAAAAATCTCGGACTGCCGCAGGTGGACGAGATGATGCGCCGTATGGGCATCACGGATGAGGACCTTGACAATATCTCCAATGAAATGATGGGCGCTTTCGGCGGCGCGGAAAACCTCGAAGGTCTGACCGACGCCGACGATCCGGACGCCGATAACGAGGACGAGGACGGCAAGACCGCCACGTTCCCGTTCCTGAGCCGCTTTTTCGGCGGAAATCCCGCTGCGAACGACGCACAAAATGGCAACGAGGCCGAGCAGACGCAGAGCCCGCGCAGCAACAAGAAGGTCGAAAAGGGGAGCAAGCACAAATTCCTCGACTCCTACTGCATCAATCTCTCCCAGCGCGCACGCGACGGCAAGCTCGACGCGGTCGTCGGCCGCGAGGAGGAGATCGAACGCGTCATCCAGATTTTGAACCGCCGCCAGAAGAACAACCCCTGCCTGATCGGTGAGCCGGGCGTCGGCAAGACCGCCATCGCCGAGGGCCTCGCCCAGCGCATCGTCGCGGGCGACGTGCCGTTCAAGCTGAGAAGCAAGGAGGTCTATCTTCTTGACCTGACCGCGCTCGTCGCGGGCACGCAGTTCCGCGGCCAGTTCGAGAGCCGCATGAAGGGCCTCATCGAGGAGATCCGCAAGATGGGCAACGTCATCCTTGTCATCGACGAGGTGCACAACATCGTCGGCGCGGGCGACGCCGAGGGCAGCATGAACGCCGCCAACATCTTGAAGCCTGCGCTCTCCCGAGGCGAAATTCAGGTCATCGGCGCGACGACGTTCACCGAGTATCGCAAGCACATTGAAAAGGACACCGCGCTCGAGCGCCGCTTCCAGCCGGTCACGGTCAACGAGCCGAACATGGAGGACACGCTCAAAATTTTGAAGGGCATCGCCCACTACTACGAGCAGTTCCACGGCGTCAAAATTCCCGAGGGCATTCTGCGTCAGGCGGTGCTGCTGTCCGAGCGCTACATCACCGACCGTTTCCTGCCCGACAAGGCCATCGACCTCATCGACGAGGCATGCTCGGATCTGAACCTGCACGACAAGAACATCAACCGCCGCATGGAGCTGCGCCGCGAGATCGAGGATTACGACAAGGAGCGCGAGCTGTTGCAGGGCGCAGAAGAACCCGACTTTGAGCGTCTGGCCGAACTCAAGAGCCTTACCATCAAGGCGCAGACCGAGCTCGACGAGCTCTGCGCGCAGGGTGACCCGCAGCTCACGATGGACAACCTCGCCCGCGTGATCGAGCTCTGGACGAAGATTCCCGCCTCGCGTATCCGTGAAGACGAGTTCCGCCGTCTGAGCGAGCTTGACAAGCGCTTAAAAGAGCACATTGTCGGTCAGGACGAGGCTGTCGAGGCTGTCGCTGCGGCGATACGCCGCAACCGCGTGGGCATCTCGCCCAAGCATAAGCCGGTGAGCTTCATCTTTGTCGGCCCCACGGGCGTCGGCAAGACCGAGCTTGTCAAGCAGTTGGCGCAGGACCTCTTCAACTCGCCCGATGCGCTGATCCGTTTCGACATGTCCGAGTTTATGGAAAAGCACTCGGTCTCCCGCATCGTCGGCTCGCCTCCGGGCTATGTCGGCTATGATGAAGCCGGCCAGCTGACCGAAAAGATTCGCCGCAAGCCCTACGCCGTCATCCTTTTCGACGAGATCGAAAAGGCGCATCCCGACGTGATGAACGTCCTGCTGCAAATTCTCGACGACGGCGAGATCACCGACTCCCACGGCCGCAAGGTCAACTTTGAAAACACCGTCATCGTGATGACGTCCAACGCGGGCAGCGAGCGCAAGGAGGGCACTGTCGGCTTCGGCCACACGGTGAACGAGCAGAACCGCGACCGCGCTATGAAGGCGCTCGGCGAGTTCCTGCGCCCCGAATTCCTGAACCGTGTGGACGAGGTCATCTGCTTCAACCGCCTTGACGAGAAGAACTTCGCCGGCATCGCCCGCATCATGCTCGATGAGCTGCAAAAGAGCCTTGAGGACAAGGGCCTGCACTTTACGTGGGACGAGGATGTTGAGGACTACCTCGTCAAGAAGTCCTACTCCGAGACCTACGGCGCGCGCAATCTGCGCCGCACCATTCAGAAAGAGCTCGAAGACGTCATGGCCGCGCAGATCATCGACTCCTACGAGCACCCCGTCACGCAGATCCATGCGTCGATGGAGGACGGCAAGCTCGTCGTCCGCAGCCTGTAAAAGAAAGGGGAGGGAGACCATGTTCCATCTGTTCCGCAAAGACATTGAAAAGCACTGCGCCTACTGCAAGAGCGGATCTGTCATCAACGAAGGGCAGGTCATCTGCTCCCGCCGCGGCGTGGTCGACTCTGCCGACCACTGCCGCCATTTCTGCTACGATCCGCTCAAGCGTGTGCCGCCCCGTCCCGCCACGCTGAACGACAAGTACACGTCCGAGGATTTTTCCCTGTAAGGCCGGGCAGCGCCCCGAACAATAAAGAAAGAAGGCCGATTCCATGAACATTTCTCAGGTTTACGCAGTCTATTTCAGCGCCACCGGCAACACCAGAAAGGTGACCACCACGCTTGCAAACGCCCTGGCCGTCAGCTTCGACGTGCCGCTCGAGGTGCGCGACTTTACGCTGCCCGCCGCGCGCGAGGAAGCGTATGAGTTTGCCGCGGGCGACCTTGTCGTATTCGGTATGCCAACCTACGCGGGAAAGCTTCCAAATAAGCTGCTCGACTTTGTGAAGTCCGGCTTCCGCGGAAACGGCGCGCTCGTCGTGCCGGTCGTGACGTTCGGCAACCGCAGCTTCGACAATTCGCTTGCCGAGCTCTGCGCCTGCCTCGAAGGGGACGGCTTCCATACCATCGGCGCGGGCGCCTTTGCCTGCCGCCACGCCTTTACCGACGCGCTTGCCAACGGCAGACCCGATTCCGACGATATGGCCGAGCTTGCAAAGCTCGGCTCCGCGGTCGTGGGCCGCATCGTGCGGATGACCGAGTATCCCGCGCCCGTCACGGTCGACGGTGACGCCGACGCGCCGTATTACCGCCCGCTGGGCCTCGATGGCGAACCGAAGGTGTTTCTGAAGGCGAAGCCCAAGACCGACCTCGACAAGTGTATCCACTGCGGTGTGTGCGCCTCCCTCTGCCCAATGGGCTCGATCAATCCCGATGATGTCACCGAGGTCGTGGGCGTGTGCATCAAATGCCACTCCTGCGTGCGCAACTGCCCGATGGGTGCGAAGTATTTCGACGATCCCGCGTTCCTCTCGCACCGCGCGATGCTCGAACGCGACTACACGCGCAGAGCGGAGGACAAGATCTTCACGGCGTAAGAAAGTACATAAAAAGGCTCTGTTTGGGAATCCCAAACGGAGCTTTTTTCATTCCTGAATGACGGAATGTTGCTGCCTTACAAACAAAATTTGGGAAGGGCGGGAAGCGGGGACAGCCACGCACGCATACGCTATGGAGAAAGCACCAATTTTGGGAGGGATCTTATGAAACCGGTGTACTTTTTCCTCGGCGCAAACAGCGAAGAGGGCTTTTTCTCGCTCTATGACCAGCTTTTGGGCGGTCGGCTCGACGATCTGATGATTCTGAAAGGCGGCCCGGGCTGCGGCAAGTCGACCTTCATGCGCCGCATGGGCGCGGCGATGGAGCGCGCGGGCGAGCGCATCGTGTACATCAACTGCTCGGGTGACCCCGATTCGCTCGACGCTGCGATCTTTCTGGACCGAAACGCTGCTATCGTGGACGGTACCAGCCCCCATGTGCTCGAGCCGACCTACGCGGTCGCGAGCGAGCGCTATGTCGACCTGACACGCTTCTACGATGTGGACGCGGCTAAGGCACGCCGCGCGGAGATCGTCGCGCTGAGCGACGAATATCGCGCACACTACCGCAGCACCTATCGCATCCTGCGCGCGATGGGCGAGGTGGAGAGCGAGCGCCGCGTGGCAATGCACGCGCAGATGGATTTTTCGAAGCTCCGCCGCCGCACCGACGGCATCCTCGCACGCGAGCTGCGCGGTGAGGGAGGCGGCAGCGGGCGCGTCGACCGCGCGTTTTTGGGCGGTGTGACGCATCGGGGCGAGATTTGCCGGTTCGACACCGTCGAAGCCCTCTGCCCGCGCATCTATGCCATCATCGACAGTGCGGGGCTGGGAAACGAAATGCTTGAGACCGTCGTGCAGGCGGCACAGGCGAAGCATTTCGACATCATCGCCTGCCCGAATCCAGACCGGCCGCGGGAGCTCCATCACGTATTGATCCCGGAAAAAGGGCTGGCGTTTATCACAACGAACGCGCGCAACCCGTACGACGGGAAGCCCTACCGCCGCCTGCGTCTCGACGCGATGGCGGAGGAGAAGCTCACGCGCGCGCAGAAGGCGAAGCTGCGCTTTACCCGCCGCGTGGAGGCGTCGCTCTTAGACGAGGCAGTGAGCGCGCTGTCGAATGCCAAGAAGGCGCACGACGCGCTGGAATCCGCATATCATCCCTGCGTGGATTTCGAGGGGGGCACTGCGCTCGCAGAGAAAGAAATTAAAAGACTATTAAAGCAATAGCGCTTTACAGATTCTTGCTGCCTGAAGGCAGCAATGGGATTCCCTGCGCGGCGCAGGGAATGCGGGAAAGGGGGCCATTCTCTCACGTGAGAGAATGGCCCCCTTGGACCCCCAAGAGAACGCGAGGGGAGGGCCCCTCGACCCCCGACATTGCGGGTTTGCAGCTTGAAGAACTGCACGCGCTGCGCAATGTAAGTGCGGTGTACATGGCTTCGCCATGAATCTTCTGCAAGTCGTAACTACTCTCAACCGCGCCTTACTATCGTGAGGCGCGAGTGACGTTTGCTTGGCGGCGGACTGCGTGCCGAATGCGGCATTGCTTCGCTCGCCGCATTGTGGAGACTGGCGGTAAACGGAAATTAGTCAGCACTCCTACAAGATCAGCAGAGCGACAGCGGATAATAGAAGCAGAGGCAAATCGTATAGTAAAACCAATGGCGGCGAGCGTTAGCAATGCCGCCACGCAGGCACTTTCACTCCGGAGGCATGAAAGTTGTTCGAGCTCCAGATTGCCAATCAAAGCCTTTCTCTTGGGGGTCAAAGGGGGATATTCTCTTTCCGTGGAAAGAGAATATCCCCCTTAATCGTCCCCCTGCACGGTGCAGGGAAAACCCCGCCCTTTCGGGCGGCCTTGATTCATTGTGCCATATCGGCACGAAAATAAACCGTCTGCTCCGGCAGCGATAAGATCAGCGTATACTCGCTGCTTTTCCCGCCCGCAGCATCGGTGTATTCCGTGACGCCGACAAGTGCCGTACCGGTCTCGCTATCCAGCGTAAGATCATAGAGGACGTCGTTCGCAGCGTGCTGGGTGAGGGTGTAGGTGCCGCTTTGCGTGCTGCCGTCTGAATCCGTGACCGTCAGCGAGCCGTCCTGCGCGGCGCAGGTGAGGGCAGGGAGGTCGAGCGACTGCCCCTCGCTGTCGATGGCGTTTGCGTATGTCCAGTCATGGCCCTCGATGCGAAGGCCGTCGTTTGTTTTGCCGCAGCCCGCAAGCAGAAAAATGAGCAGCAGCGGCAGCAAAAGCTTGTGGTTACCTGTCATGTGATTTTCCTTTCCACTTCTTGATTTTCAATCCAAACAGAACACCGAGACCGACAACGAAAAGAGATAGCGAGCCTAAAAACGCCAGAGTTGGGAATTGACTGATGAGATAGATCGAGGTTCCGCCGTCGGCATAGCCGATGAGAGAAGCGTCTTCCGGAATAGGCGGCCCGGCAGTAAAATACTGTACGGCACATATGAGCAGTACTGGTACGCTGACGGCCAACAGCACCCATGCGCCAATGCGCAGGGTCTTTGTGCGCTTATCGCGTGTTTTCTCCGATATGCTTGCGGGAGCGTTCCCATCTGGCGTGCCGGTCAACTCTGCGAGCGGAACGCCGAAAAAGCCCGAGAGCGCGAAGAGATTCGCCGTGCTCGGCAGCGACGAGCCGTCCTCCCACTTCGTCACAGCCTGCCGCGAGACTTCGAGTGCCTGCGCCAGCGCCTCCTGCGACAGCCCGCGCTCCTTTCGAAGCGTGCGGATACGCGCGCCGAGTTCGTTGTCCATGATCGTGCCTCCTTTGCCTTGATGGCGCTATCGTAGCAGTTTTTGGCGCAAAAGTCCACCAAGTATTCCGCTACTATCGGTAGCGAAACGGAAAAAGCCGCCCGAATGGGCGGCTTTTCACGCGTATTTACTTCTTGCGGCAGCTCAGCTCGCCGTTTTCGGCGTCGAGCACGAGCGTGCTGCCCGCGGCAAGGTCGCCGCGCAAAATTTCCTTGGCGATGAGCGTCTCCGCCGCGCTCTGGAGGTAGCGCTTGAGCGGACGCGCGCCGTAGATCGGGTCGAAGCCGCGCTCGATGATGAGGCTCTTGGCCGCATCCGTGACTTCGAGCCTCAGCGTCTTGTCGGCAAGACGCTTCTTGAGACCTTCCATCAGGATGTCGATGATGCCGCTGAGGTTCTCCTTCGTGAGCGGCTTGAACATGATGATCTCGTCAAGACGGTTCAGGAATTCCGGACGGAACGCGCGGCGCAGCTCGCCCATGACGGCGGCGCGGGCGCTCTCGGAAATGCTGCCGTCCGGCTGGATGCCGTCGAGCAGCTCGGAAGAGCCGAGGTTCGAGGTCAGGATGATGATCGTGTTCTTAAAGTCCACCGTGCGGCCCTGCGAATCGGTGATGCGGCCGTCGTCGAGAATTTGCAGCAGGATGTTGAACACATCCGGGTGCGCCTTTTCGACCTCGTCGAACAGCACCACACTGTACGGCTTGCGGCGCACGGCCTCAGTGAGCTGGCCGCCCTCGTCATAGCCGACGTATCCCGGAGGGGCACCAATGAGACGCGAGACGGAGAATTTCTCCATGTACTCGGTCATGTCGATGCGCACGAGGTTGTGTTCATCGTCGAACAGGCAGTCGGCGAGGGACTTTGCAAGCTCCGTCTTGCCGACGCCCGTGGGACCGAGGAAGAGGAAGCTGCCGATCGGGCGGTTCGGGTCCGCGATGCCCGCACGCGAGCGCTGGATGGCCTCGGTCACGAGACGCACGGCCTCGTCCTGACCGACGACACGCTTGTGAATGATCTCGTCGAGGCGCAGCAGCTTTTCGCGCTCACCCTCCATCAGACGGCTGACGGGGATGCCCGTCCACTTGCCGACGATATCGGCGATCTCGTTTTCAGTCACGGTGTCGTGCACCATGGAGTTGTCGCCCGTGTGCTTTTCGGCTGCGGCCTCGGCGTCCTTGAGCTGCTTTTCGAGGGCGGGGAGATCGGAGTACTTGAGCTTTGCGGCCTTTTCGTACTCAAGGTTCGCCTGCGCGCGCTCGATCTCACCGTTCATCTGCTCGATCTGGCTCTTGAGCTGCTTCACGCTGTCCACGCCGCTCTTTTCCGCTTCCCAGCGGGACTTCATGGCGTTGAACTGTTCCTTTTCATCGGCAAGCTCTTTCTTGAGCTCCTCGAGACGGTCGCGGGAGAGCTGGTCGTCCTCTTTCTTGAGGGCCATCTCTTCGATCTCCTGCTGCATGATCTTGCGGCGCAGATCGTCGAGCTCTGCGGGCATCGAGTCGATCTCCGTGCGGATCATCGCGCAGGCCTCATCGACGAGGTCGATGGCCTTGTCGGGCAGGAAACGGTCGGTGATATAGCGGTCGGAGAGCGTCGCGGCGGCGACAAGCGCGTTGTCATGGATGCGAACGCCGTGATAGATCTCATAGCGCTCCTTCAAGCCGCGCAGGATGGAAATGGTGTCCTCGACCGTCGGCTCGTTGACCATAACGGGCTGGAAACGGCGCTCGAGAGCCGCGTCCTTTTCAATGTACTGGCGGTACTCGTCGAGTGTGGTCGCACCGATGCAGTGCAGCTCGCCGCGAGCCAGCATCGGCTTTAAGAGGTTGCCGGCATCCATGCTGCCCTCGGTCTTGCCCGCGCCGACGATGGTGTGCAGCTCATCAATGAAGAGGATGATCTTGCCGTCGGACTTCTTGACCTCGTTCAAAACGGCCTTTAAGCGCTCTTCAAACTCGCCGCGGTATTTCGCGCCCGCGATCAGCGCGCCCATGTCGAGCGAGAAGATCGTGCGGTCCTTGAGCCCTTCGGGCACATCGCCGCGCACGATACGCTGGGCAAGGCCCTCGGCGATGGCCGTCTTGCCGACGCCCGGCTCGCCGATGAGCACGGGGTTGTTCTTCGTCTTACGCGACAGAATACGGATGACGTTGCGGATCTCTGCGTCACGGCCGATGACGGGGTCAAGCTCCTTCGTGCGGGCGCGCTCGACGAGATCCGTGCCGTACTTCTTGAGCGCGTCGTAGGAATCCTCGGGATTGTCGCTCGTCACGGGGGAGGTCTTGACCTTCGCAAGCTCATCGGAGAAGCGGCTTCTCGTGATGCCGTGGTCGGAGAGCAGCTGGCGCACGCTCTGCGAGCCCTCGGAGAAGATGGCGAGCATCAGGTGCTCAACGGAGAGATACTCGTCGTGCAGCTTTTCGGCGGTCTTTTCGGCAAGGTTCAGGATCTTGCCGACCTCGGGCGAGGCGTACACCTCGCCGCTGCCGCCGGAGATGCGGGGCAGATTGCGGATCAGCGTGTCGAGCTCGGAGAGTAAGCCGTCGCAATCGACGCCCATCTTACCGAACAGTGACCCAATCAGTCCGCCGTCCTGATCGAGCAGGGCATAGAGCAAATGTTCGGTCGTTACATACTGGTTGCCGTTTTCCTGCGCCATGCTCTGCGCGGTTTTGACGGCTTCCAAAGCCTTTTGCGTATATTTTTCAGCATTCATTCAAGTTCACCTCAAATTCGTGTTTTTTACAATTAAGTGATTAAATCAGCAGCGTTCTGCTTCGCAGATCGCCGCGGTAAGCCATTTCAACATCGCTCGCGGAGAGCGAGCCGTCGAGATAGCCCTTGAGCAGCCGGTCGAAGAGCTGGACATAAGCGCTGATCGCACCGGCGACATCATCGGCAGTCAGCGCCTTTCCGCGCGGCATCGCGAGCGGACGGACGAAGCGCCCGTCGTACAGCGCGCAGGAAATGGAGCTGCCGAGAAGCGGTGCGAGGCACTTGTCTTCGATTTGCACCCAGAGTCGGAAGAAGCTCGTCATTGCGGAGATCAGCGCCGCCGACTGCGTGCGGAAGACGATGTTCAGCGAGCCCATCGTCTGGCCGTCGCCGCTGCTCAGATCGACCTCGTACTTGACCGTGGGGCGGTATTTGTACGATAAGCTCGACTTGAGCGACATCGTGGACGAGCCGGGGGCGAAGAACGGCACCAGCTCGCGCGTGGGCGTCATCAGCTCTTCGATGGCCTCAAAGATATCGTTCCAGCGGCGTTCAGGCGTCGGCACGGAGACGTACTCGGCCAAAATCTGGTTGACGAGCGCCGAACGGTTCGTGCCCATCCGGTGGGCCAGCGCGTCGACCTCGCGCACCACATCGTCTGACAGCGTCAGACTGTACAGGTTCTTTTTCATCATGCGCCTCCTTGGGGTCCTTTTTCTTTCTGGATGCTATCATAGCACGTGAACAAATTTTGTCAATAGATTTATATAAATATTTTTACGAGTTATATGCGAATTTACACGGAGTTCATAATTGCAAAGAACGAGGAAAAAGGGAAAAGCCGCAATGAATTTCACTGCGGCTTTTCCCTTTTGAGAGATATGAGAGATGAGAGAATAGCAAATTTACAGCAGGCCTTGGAGCAGGATGATGACGATCAGGATCGGCAGCACCCACTGGAAATAGGGCTTGAGCTTGGGCGAGAGCTTAATGCCCGTGCCCTTGTTGACCTCAGCAAGGTACTTGTCAAAGCCCCAGCCCCACTTCATGACGCAGAACAGCAGATACACGAGCGAGCCGATGGGCAGCAGGAGGTTGCTCACAAGGAAGTCCTCGCTGTCGAGCACGTCCTTGCCGAGAATGGGGTGGAAGTCGCTCCAGATGTTGTAGCCGAACACGCAGGGAAGACTCAGGAGCATCAGCATAAGGCCGTTGATGAGCACGGCCTTCTTGCGGCTCCAGCCGAAGGTATCCATGCAGACGGCGAGGATGTTTTCAAACACCGCCAGCACCGTGGACATGCTCGCGAACATCATGAAGAGGAAGAACAGCGTGCCCCAGAAGCGGCCGCCGGACATATTGACGAACACCTGCGGCAGCGTGACAAAGAGGAGGGACGGGCCATTGTCGGGCGCTACGCCGTAGGAGAAGCACGCGGGAAAGATGATGGTGCCGGCCATGAGCGCAACGAAGGTGTCGAGCGCGCAGATGCGGATGGACTCACCGGCGAGGGTGTGATCGTCGGACATGTAGCTGCCGAAAATCTCCATCGCCGCAATGCCGAGCGAAAGGGTGAAGAAGGCCTGATTCATCGCATCGGTGATGAGGCTGCGCAGGCCGTTTTCGCGGATGGAATCGAGCGAGGGGAGCAGATAGAACTTCATGCCCTCCGCCGCGCCGGAGAGCGTCAGGCTGTGAACGGCGAGCACGAGGATCAGGAGCAGCAGCGCGAGCATCATGACCTTGGACACGCGCTCAAGGCCCTTTTGCAGGCCGAACGAGCAGACGATGAAGCCGACGACGACGATGGCGACTGCTAAAATACCCATTTCGACTGGATCGGACAGCAGCTGGCCGAACACGGCGGACGCGTCCTCCGCGGGCATGCCGGAGTAGAACTTGCCGGTCAGGAACCTGCCAAAGTAGCTCACCATCCAGCCGGAAACCGTCGTGTAGTACATCATCAAGAGGTAGCAGCCGATCAGGCAGAACCAGCCGTGGATGTGCCACTTGGACTTGGGCTTTTCGAGCGTCTTGTAGGCGAGGATCGCGCTCTTGCGGCTCGCGCGGCCGACGGCCAGCTCCATCGTCAGCACGGGAACGCCCATGATGAGCAGGCACAGAATGTAAAAGAGAACAAAATAGCCGCCGCCGTTTTTGCCCGTCACATAGGGGAAGCGCCAGACATTGCCGATGCCGATGGCGCAGCCCGCGCTGACGAGCAGGAAGCCCAGACGGGAGCGGAACGATTCGCGTTTCATGTTGATCGACCTCATTTGTAAAAGATTTATGAACGATGTGCTTATCTTACCGCAGGAAGATGGGCTTTACAAGACCGATTATCGGATGATATAATAAGCAAAACTTATGTTATGAGGAAATGAGTACATGAATCGCAATCAGCTACGCTATTTTGTCTCCGCCGCGGAGCACCGGAGCTTCACAAAGGCGGCGGAGCAGTATTACATCTCGCAGACCGCGGTGACGCAGCAGATCCAGCAGCTTGAGCAGACGCTCGGCTGCGAGCTCTTCGACCGCAGCACACGCCCTGTAAGCCTGACGAGCGCGGGAAAGTCGTTCCTTTTGGACGCAAAAGCGATCTTAGAGCGCATGAGCCGCGCACAGGAACGCGTGCATGACGCGGCGACGGGCCTGACCGGAACACTGCGCGTCGGCTACGTGCGCGGCTACGAGCGCAGCGACCTCTCGGTCCTGATGCGCCACTTCCACCAGAAAAACGGAAACGTGCTCATCTCGTTCTACCGCTGCTCGACGGATGTGTTGGCCGCGGGGTTACTCCATCAGGAGTATGACATCGTCTTCACTTGGGACTCGACAAACCTGCGCACACAGGAGGGCGTCACGTTTCAGACGGTCGAAAAGGCTCGGCTCGTTGTCGCGCTCTATGCGGGCCATCCGCTCACGCAGCGCCGCCAGCTCACGCGGCAAGAGCTGCGCGGGGAGAACATCTTATATATGTCGCCCGACGCCGCGCCCGATTCCTACGGCGACGCCTTTTTCATGCAGCGCTACGCCGAGGCGGGCTACAAGCCGAACATTCTCTTCCGCTCGGCGGACACCGAAAGCATCCTGATGATGGTTGCGGCGGAGGAGGGGATCTCGCTCCTGCCCGACTACTGCACCAACCGCCTTTACAATGCCGACAACCTCGTCTTCGTCCCGCTCGTGGGCGAAGGGGAGGAGGAAGAGATCATCGCCGCCTGGCAGAGCGGCAACCAGAACCCCGCACTGGGACGGTTTTTGACAGAGCTCAATCAAAAAGACCCGCCTTACTGAGGCGGGTCTTTTTGGCGCAAGATCGCGTCAAGCGCGGGAAAATACGTCTTTACCGGGATCGGCAGACCTTCCGCATTGAGAAAGCTGTGAACCGACGTCGCAGTCGCAACCAAAACATTCGAAGAGTTGAGAATACTTTTCTTCGCCGGAGAGGTACTGGCAGAGATCACATTCCACTTTATCGAGAACGGCGCAGGGCGGCGAGTGAACAGGCAAAACAGAACGGTGTTCATAAAAAGGTCGCTGATTTACCATGAAGAAGGCGTTGATGCAAGTCGCTTTATATGCTATGCTTATCAGTGAGAAGTCGTTGGCAAACCGTGAGTTGTGGGGGAAAACAAATGAAGTATTTAGTTTTATTAGCAGGCTGTGGCCTCGGTGATGGTTCATGTATAGAGGAGGTAATTCTGACGTATGCAGCGCTTGATAAATATGGGTGTGATTACACTCCTGTCGCAGAAAATGTTTCCTTTCAGTCTGTGAACCACCTGACAGAACAGATGGCAGAAAAGCGGAATATCCTTATAGAAGCAGCCCGCATCGGCAGGGGACGCATTAAAGATATTCATGAGGTTGATTTTGCAGAATACGATGCATTGATCATACCCGGTGGAATTGGTTTATTGAACAATTATAGAGACTCCAATGTGATAAAAACGTGCGTCACACATTTTATTAGCGAAAAGAAACCTGTCGCTGCCATGTGTGCGGGAATCGACTTTCTCCGCCGCTTCTATGGAAGTAATCTATTGGCACGTAAGATGGAAGAACTAACTGCTGAAAAATTCTGCTTTGATGCTGAAAATAATGTTTATTACACGCCTGCTTTCAGAAAAACCAACAATAGCTATACGACACTATTAGGTATTGATTCTATGATTTGTGCGTTGAAGCAGGCATAAACATCTCAATGAAATTCTGCTTTGTGGGTTTATTTTGGCTTAATTATTGAACAGAATAGCTTACATTCTGTCCGCTGGCTATGTCGTATGTGCAATGCACGGCACGTCGCTTTGCATGAAAAAGGGCATACCATCCAGACGCTGTAAACGCCTGAAGGGTGTGCTCTCTATTTGTCGTTATTGGCTTAGTTCAGGAAGTCCTTGAGCTTCTTGCTGCGGCTGGGGTGACGGAGCTTGCGCAGCGCCTTGGCTTCGATCTGGCGGATGCGCTCGCGCGTGACGTTGAACTCCTTGCCGACCTCTTCGAGCGTGCGGGGACGGCCGTCCTCGATGCCGAAGCGCAGCTTCAAGACTTTCTCCTCACGCGGGGTGAGGGTGGAGAGCACGTCGACGAGCTGCTCCTGCAGCAGCGTGAACGACGCGGCCTCGCTCGGCTCGCTCGCACCCTCGTCGGGGATGAAGTCGCCAAGGTGGCTGTCTTCCTCTTCGCCGATCGGCGTTTCGAGGGAGACGGGCTCCTGCGCGATCTTCAGGATCTCGCGCACCTTGTCGACGGGCATGTCCATCTCGGCGGCGATCTCTTCGGGAGAGGGGTCGTGGCCGAGCTCCTGCAAGAGCTGACGGGACACGCGGATGACCTTGTTGATGGTCTCGACCATATGAACGGGGATACGGATGGTGCGCGCCTGGTCAGCAATGGCGCGAGTGATGGCCTGACGGATCCACCACGTCGCGTAGGTCGAGAACTTGTAGCCCTTAGTGTAGTCGAACTTTTCGACGGCCTTGATGAGGCCGAGGTTGCCCTCCTGAATGAGGTCGAGAAACAGCATGCCGCGGCCCACGTAGCGCTTAGCGATGGACACGACGAGACGCAGGTTCGCCTCGGCCAAGCGCTGCTTGGAGCGCTCGCCCTTTTTGACGGCAGCCTTGAGCTCCTTCATTTCCTCTTCGCTCAGCTCTGTGCCGTTCTTTTCGGCCTCTTCGAGCTTCTGCTTGGCCTCCACGCCCGCGGACATCGCGGTCGCGAGCGAAATTTCCTCGTCCGCCGACAGCAGCGACACCTTACCGATCTCCTTGAGGTACATGCGCACGGGGTCGTCAGTCGAGAAGCTGTCGACCAGCTCGTTCGGGTCGACAAGCTCTTCCTCTTCGATCTCGGCGATCTCCTCCATCGGCGGCTCCACATCGTCGATGCTGCTGTCGATGGCCTCGGCGGTGCCGATGTCGATGCCGAGCGTTTCGAGCGAGTCGTAGATCTGGTCGAGCTGCTCGCTCTCAAGATTCATCTCGTCGATGGTCTCCATCAGGTCGCTGGAGCTGAGCTTGCCCTTGGCCTTGCCCTTGGCAAAGATCTCCATGAGCTTTTCGCTGCCCTGCAGCAGCGCCGCCGCGGGCAGGGAGGCGACCAGCTTTTCATCCAGCGGGGGATACTTCTCCGCGGGCTTTTCCGCCTGCGCGGTATCCTCGTTCGCTTTCTTGGCCGCTGCGGCCTTTTTCGCTTTCTTCGGCAGATTGATCTCCTCAAAATCCGCCTCGGCGAGCAGCGCGTTGGCCTGTTCCTCCAGCTCTCTGCTGGTCAGCTGTTTTTCTTCCATGTTCGCTTTCCTCCGTTACCCTTATATTTATTCTTTTCCATCGCGGCCATCAGGGGATCTTCGTTGACGGCCGCGCGCTTGTGCGCTTCGTCTAAAATGATATTGCAGTAGTCCTTCAGCGCCTGTGCGCCGTTTTTGAGCGATTCCGGCTTTTGCAGGATACCGATCAAGTGGCTGATCTCCTCCGACGTGAAAAATTCCGCCAGCGCTGGGATGTTCACCTGCCCGCTCTCGCGCAGCTGCGCGCGCAGCGCCGTGAAGAACCGGCCCAGGAGGGGAGAGGAGAAGTCCTCTTCCCGAATCGGCGGATTCTCGCCAAAGAGGGAATCGTCCAGCGTCAAAAGCCGCAGCACGCCTTCTTCGGCGAGCGCCGAGCGAAGGTCGGTGTAGCGGATCGACCGCTCGCGCGGCTGGGCGGACGCCGCGGGATTCAGGTCCCGCCGCTCCTGCTCGCGCTTTTCCTTGTAGCGGGCGCGTTTTCGCGCGCGCTCGACCTCGAGCTTCATCGCGTCGGGCGTGATGCCTGCGGCCTCGGACGCGCGCACGGTGTAAATTTCGCGCTCAACCGCGTTCGGCACAGTGGAGAGCAATCCTGCTGCCGCTTCGGCAAAGCCGATACGTCCCTCGTCGCTTTTGAGGTCGAACTTTGACTTGAGCTGCGCCATGCGGAAGTCCATCCCGCTCTCGCTGCCGGAAAGCAGATGCTCAAAGGCGTCCTTACCCTGGAATTTGATGAAGTCGTCCGCGTCCTGTTTGATGTACTCTCCGTCGACGAGCCGCTTGGGAAGCTCGAGCACCTTGACCTGAAAGTCGGTGTTATTGAGAAGCGTCAGCGCCTTCTGCGTCGCGACCTTGCCCGCGTCGTCGTTGTCGTAGCAGAGCACGATCTCCTTCGTGTAGCGACTGAGTAATTGCAGCTGCTCCGTCGTCAGCGCTGTGCCCATCGAGGCGCAAGCATTGTCGAATCCCGCCTGATGCAGCATCACGACGTCGATGTTGCCCTCGACCAAAATAATGTTGCTGCGCTTGCTCTTTTTGGCCAGGTTCAGCCCGTATAAAACGCGCCGCTTGCTGTAAACGATGGTCTCGGGCGTGTTCATATACTTCGCGCCCAGATCGTCCTTACTGATGATGCGCCCGCCAAAGCCCAGCACATCGCCGCGCACGTCGATGATGGGGAAGATGAGGCGCTTGCGGAATTTGTCGTACAGCCCGCCGTTTTTGCCGCGGATGGCAAGACCCGAGGCAAGCAGCTCGCCGTCGCCATAGCCCTTTTTCCGCATCGCGGTCAGTAAGCCGTCCCACTCGTCCGCCGATGCACCGAGGCCGAAGTTCGTTGCATTGCGCCGCGTGATCTTGCGGTTTTTCATATACTCGAGCACCGGCGCACCCTTGGGCGAGTAGAGCTGATCGTAGTAAAAGCGCGCCGCGTCGCGGTTGAGCGACAGGATGCGCGAACGCAGCCGGCTCTCGTCGCTGTGCTCTTCTTCCGGCACGGGCATGTTCGCGCGCCGTGCGAGAAAGCGCACCGCATCGGGGAAGGAGAGATTCTCCTCCTCCATGATGAAGTTGATGACGCCGCCGCCTTTTTTGCAGCCGAAGCAGTAGCACAGCTGCTTGTCCGGCAGCACGTGGAACGACGGCGTCTTTTCGCTGTGAAAGGGGCAGCAGCCCCACAGGCTCCCGCCGCGCGGCTGGAGCGAGACATAATTGCTGACAACGTCGACAATGTCGTTGCGGGCGATGAGCTCGTCCAAAAACTGACGGTCAAAGGCCATGGCGTCCTCCTTTCTCACTTCTGCGCACGGAACTTTTTGTTGTCAATGGATATATACGCCGAAAATAGTTACTTTCCTCTTTTTGGACGGAAAAAATTCAAAAAAATTTTTCTACGCGGAGAAAATTTGACAGACCGTGCCATTTCTCCTATAATTTCCGCAGGAATCGCTGCGCAAAGGGGGCGGAACATCGTGAATATCCGGTTGTATGCGGTAAAATCAGATCGACCGCTCTCAGAAGCGGAACGGTCCACGCTCGCGCGTTTTCTGCCACCTGAGCGGCAAGACCGCATCAAAACATCGGAACCCCTCTGCGCCTACGCGCTGCTCTGCCGTGCACTGCATGAACTTTACGGCTTGGAGGACTTACCGCAGCTTTCCTATGGCGAGCACGGCAAGCCGTACTTTGCTTCGCATCCGGACGTTCATTTCAGCCTGAGCCACACGCGCGGCGCTGCGCTGCTGGCTGTTCACAACGAGCCAATCGGCGCGGATATCGAGTGTCTTCGCCCTGTGAGCGGCGCGATGCGTACGCGCTTTCACGCGGCAAATGACGCCGATTTCTGGCGCCTCTGGGTGCAGCGGGAGAGCCGCTGCAAGCGCGCGGGGATCAGCGCCGTCGCATTGCGGGACAGGGAAGTGCCGCGCTTCCCGAATGAGCGCGTTTTCGCGCTCGAACCGTTCCCCGACTACACCGCCGGCGTCTGTACCTGCTCTGACGCTGACGTTGACAAGCCGATATACCTTACAGTAAAAGAGCTCATATAAAAGGTTCCGAAGAAGTCTCTTCGGAACCTTTTTTGCTTGATTTTTCCTCTTACAGCTCCACGACGATGGGCTCGTGGTGCACTTTCGGCAGCAGCTTATTTTTGACGTCGCTCGTTTTGAGCTTGATGGTCGAGGTGCAGAGGCACGGGTGGCAGGAGAAGTACTCCGCCTCATAGGTCTCTTTGTCGATGAGCAGCTGCACGCGGTTTTCATCATCGTTCATCAGGCCGAGGATCGTCGCTGAACCCGGCGTGCAGTGCAGCAAGTCCCAAAGCTGCTCTTCCGGCGCGAACGACAGGCGGGCCGAGCCGATCTGATGGCTCAGATCCTTCGTATGAAACGCCTTGTGCGGCGGCATACATAAAAGGTAGAAATTCGTCTTCTGCCGGTTGCAGAGGAAGAGGTTCTTGCACACGTCCACGCCGAGCACAGCGGAGACGTCGTCGCATTTTTCCATCGTGTCGGCCAGCTCGTGGGTCACGCGCTCATAGTCGATGCCGAGGGAATCCAGAAAGTCGAACGCTGCCGCTTCCTGCGCGGGCAGCTTACCCTCGGGGCGGGAATTGTGATAGATCGGGGAGATTTCCATGTTGCTTTATTTCTCTTCTTTCAGCAGTTTTTCGCCGGCCTTGAATATATCGCCCGCGCCGACGGTCAAAATAAGGTCACCCGGGCAGGCGATGCGCGCGAGCGCGGCAGTCACCTTGTCGAGCGTAGGGCAGTAAACGGATCCGGGGATCTCGCGGCTCAGGTCCATAGACGAAATGCCGATGTCATTCTGCTCGCGCGCGGCGTAGATCTCTGCCAGCACGACGACGTCGGGTACGCGCAGCTCCTTGACAAAATCGTTAAACAGCGCCTTCGTGCGCGTGTAGGTGTGCGGCTGGAATGCGCAGATGATGCGCTTGTAGGGAAGCGTCTTCGCCATTTCGAGCAGCGCGTGCAGCTCGCCGGGGTGGTGGGCGTAGTCGTCGTAGACGTCCGCGCCGTGGAAGCTTCCCTTGTACTCAAAGCGGCGGCCCGCGCCGGTGAACGTTGCAAGGCCGAGACCGACGGCCTCGCCGCTGACGCCGAGAAGATATGCGGCGCTCGCCGCGGCCAGTGCGTTCATCACGTTGTGCTTGCCGCCCACGCGCAGGGAAACATGAGCGTAGTAACTGCCGCGGATATAGATGTCAAAGCTCGGAAGCCCGTCCGTCCAGACGACGTTTTCCGCGCGGCACTGCGCGGCGGGATCGTCATAGCTGAACCAGAAGATCGGCTGGGAAATGCCCCTGAGCGCATCGCGCGCACCCTCATCATCCATGTTGGCGACGACGTGTCCGCCGATGGGGACGAGCTCTGCAAAGCGGCGGAACGAGTGCTCCACATCCGCTAAGTCCTTGAAGAAATCGAGATGGTCGGCCTCCACGTTCAAAATGACCGCGACGGTGGGGAAGAAGCTCAAAAACGAGTTGCAGTATTCGCAGCTCTCGGCGATGATCGTATCGCCCTTGCCGACGCGATAACCGGAATGAAGCAGCTGTAACGTGCCGCCAATCATGACGGTCGGGTCTTTCTGCGCGGCCATGAAGATGTGCGTCGCCATCGAAGTGGTCGTCGTCTTGCCGTGCGTGCCGGAGATGCAGAGGGCGTTTTTGTAGCCCTTCATAATAGCGCCCCAAGCCTGCGCACGCTCGAAAACGGGGATGCCGCGCGTCACCGCGCCGGAGATCTCGGGATTATCGTCGTGGATGGCGGCGGTGCGGATAACAAAGTCGCACTCGCCAAGGTTGTCCGCCGCGTGGCCGATGGCCACGGGGATGCCGAGCGAACGCAGATGCTCGACGGACGGGCCGTCGTTCATGTCGCTGCCCTGGACCTTGAGGCCCATGCCGTGCAGCACCTCTGCCAGCGGGCTCATCGAAACGCCGCCGATGCCGGCCAGATGCGCGCACTTGCCGGGGACGAGATAGGAGAAAATATCCTTCTGATTAGTCATTGTATCAAATCCTTTCCTTGTGCGGAGCACAGGAGATTTACTTTTTATGGATTTTCTATTATAATATAGCGGTGAACGGAGTGCAATGCTAAAAATTTGATTTTTTGTGAGGGTTCCATGCTCTTTTTACCGAAGGAAGTCGAAACGGTCATCACCACGCTGCAAGGCGCGGGTTATTCGCCGTATCTGGTTGGCGGCTGCGTGCGCGAAATGCTGCGAGGCAAAGCGCCGTCCGACTACGACATGACATCCGACGCCCTGCCGCAGGAGGTGCTGCGCCTCTTCGGCGAGTGGGCGCACCCGACGGGATTACAGCACGGCACGGTGACGGTCGTGAGCGGGGGACTGTCCATTGAACTCACGACGATGCGCCGCGACGGCGCGTACAGGGATAACCGCCACCCAGATTCCGTCACGTTCGGCACGAGCGTTGAAGAGGACCTTGCCCGCCGCGACTTCACGGTCAACGCCATCGCTTTGTCGCCGGACGGCACGCTCGTCGACCCCTACGGCGGGCAGGAAGACCTGAAAGCAGGCGTCCTGCGTTGCGTCGGCGAGCCGAAGCGGCGGTTTGAGGAAGACGCGCTGCGCATTTTACGGCTCGTGCGCTTCTGCTCCGTGCTCGGTTTTTCGGCGGAGAAGGAGACCGCCCGCGCCGCGCATGAGGCGCGCGGCCTACTCGCCCACGTTGCGCATGAGCGCGTGTACACGGAGATGAACAAGCTCCTGCTCGGTGAGAACGTGGGGGAAACGCTTTTGACCTTTCCCGACATTCTGGGCGTGCCGATTCCGGAGATTTTACCCTGCGTCGGCTTTGACCAGTGCAATTACCACCACTGCTTCGACGTCTGGGGTCACACGGCGCGCGCTGTCGCCGCCGTGCCGCCAAAGCGGGAGCTGAGATGGACGATGCTCTTCCATGACCTCGGTAAGCCCCTGTGCCGGACGTTTGACGAGCAAGGTATCGGACATTTTTACGGCCACACGGCGATTTCCGCTCAAATGGCGGAGGACATCATGGCGCGGCTGCACTTTGAAAAGGCGCTGCGCGACAGAATACGCGCGCAGCTCGCCTGTTTCGACGATATGTTCCGCCCTGAGCGGGCGGCCATCCATAAGGAGATGGCGCGCCTCGGCGCGGAAACGGTGCAGAATTTGCTTTACACCAAGCAGGCCGACAACGCCGCCAAGGCCCCCGCAGGATTAGAGCGTGCGCAGGCGCCGTGGCACGAAGCACAGAAAATCTACGACGAGCTGATCTCAGAGGGCGCGTGCTGCTCGATCCACGAGCTCAAGATCAGCGGGGAAGACCTCGCCGCCCTCAGCTACCACGGGCGTGAGATCGGCGCGGTGCTTGCGCGGCTTTTAGACGAGGTCGCGGCGGAAAAACTCCCCAACAAGCCCGAGGCGCTGCAAGCGCGCGCCGTGCGGCTGTGGCGCAGCGGCTATGCGCGCCATACGATGAAAGAAAACGAGACCCATTGACGGAGGTTAACGATATGGCAAATCTGATGGATTATCTGGACTGGCGCGGGGATCTGACGCTCGAAATTTCGCCGTTCAACGAGGTGGACGCGCTGATTCTGGCAGAGCTGAGCTTTGTCGACTTTGACGGCATCGTGCCGCCTCCCGAGCTCGGGCGCGGCCTGCCGCTGAATGAGGCGGCGGAGGCGTTTTTCGCCCGCCATGGCGGGAAGGACGTCCCCATGGGTGTCCTCGTGCCGGACACGATCTCGAAAATGCTGCGCAAGCTGATGACGAGCCCGCGCTTTCGCAATATGACGCTTAACGGCTACACAGCGCTGCTTGACGATTCCATCGAGCAGCAGTTTGCGGCGCTGACGATCGACCTTGGCAACGGCAGCATCTATATCTCGTTCCGCGGCACGGACGATACGATCGTGGGGTGGAAGGAAGACCTCAACATGGGCTTTTTGGAGGAGATCCCCTCGCAGAAGCAGGCGGTCGAATACGTCGCGCGCGTCGCGCGGCAGTACAGCGACAAGACCATCCGTATCGGCGGGCATTCCAAGGGCGGCAACCTCGCCGTTTACAGCGCGGCCAAGAGCAGCGGCGAGATCCAAGAGCGTATCGTCGCCGTCCATAATAACGACGGCCCCGGCTTCGCCTGGGACATCAGCGAGACGCCGGGCCACAAGCGCATCGCAAGCCGCATCCATACCATCCTGCCGCAGACGTCTGTCGTCGGCATGCTGATGGAGCATGAAAAGCGCTATCAGGTCGTGCATTCGACCTATGACGGCCTTTACCAGCATGACGGGTTTTCCTGGCAGGTGCTGGGTACGCAGTTTGTCCACCTCGACGACTTCTCCCGCGAGGGAAAGCTCGTCGATGAAACGCTCTCGTCCTGGGCCGATTCGCTCAACACCCAGCAGCGCGAAGCGCTGGCCGACGCGCTGTACAGCGTCTTCACCGCCTCGGGCGCAAAAACGCTCAGCGAGCTCACCGAGGAAAAGCTCAAAAGCGCCGCAGCGATGCTCAAGACCTATAAAAACCTCGACCGCGAGACCCGCCGCATGGTGACTGAGGCGTTCATGCTGTTTTTCAAACTCGGCACGAAGAACTTCGTCCTCGACACGCAGGAGGAAGGAAGCCGCGAGATCGAAAATATTCGAAAAAAGATCTCGGAACAATACCAGAAATTGGTGGAGCGCAAGAAGTAAATACAACATTCCCGCTGCGCGGGGAGCGTGTTTCCCCTGCACTCCGCAGGGGAACGGGACAAAGGGGTCATTCTCTTTCGCAAAAGAGAATGGCCCCTTTGGAACCCCAAGAGAAAGGCTTTGCATTGGCAGATTGGCACTTGAAGAGCTGCGCGGCCTGCGGATTGCACAGCCGTTGGCAGCTTTGCTGCCTTACGGATGTGGCATACCCCTTGCGGGTAATCAGGTGCCTGCCGGGTGTTGTATCTAAACGACTTGGTTTGCTTCTATCTTCGCTGTCGCTTTGCCTGCGATTCGGTAGCGTTACGCAATTTCCGCCTGCTTTGGACTTGTACAGATTTGCTATTGCCTGCCGAGGCGGCTTTGCTGGCGCTCGCCGCGTTGATTGCACTATCGGTAGAAAGTGGTTCGATTATGCCCCTGCGGTACGCACTACCGAAAATGCCTGCACCGTCGACAGAAGGAAATTAGGCTGCACTTCTGCAAGATCGGCAGAGCGGCAGCGGATGCTAGGAGCAGAGGCAAATCGTCTAGCAAAACCAATGGCGGCGAGCGCAGCAATGCCGCCACGCAGGCACTTCCACTCCGCAGGCGCCGCACTCCTTCAAGCCCCAAGCTGCCGATGCGAACCTTTCTCTTGGGGGTCAAAGGGGGATATTCTCTTTCGTGAAAGAGAATATCCCCCTTATTCCGCACCCCTGCGCGGCGCAGGGAACAAATGCAGCGCTGTCGCGCTGCCATATTATTTTTTTACTCTGCGCTCGGCAGCTTCGCTGCGGGCTTCATAAGCAACACGCAGATGACGATCGCGAGGATCGTGTTCGGCAGCATGTACGTGCCGTTGTACAGCACGGAGTAGAACACGGGAGACGTCATGGTCATGCCCATGAATTCCTCGGGCATATACTGCGCGTAGACCGTCACGCCGGAGATAAAGTGGATGACAAAGCGGCCGAGGCAGCCGACGAAGGCTGCGAGCGGGAGCTTGGAATAGTCATTGTCCTTCACGCGGAAAAGGCCCGCAAGGCCGACCGCGCCGTAGGCGACGGAATAGTCGAAGATGATGGACACCCAGCTCACGGCGAAGCCCTCGGCGAAGAAATACTTGAGCGTGCCGAACGCGACGCCCGCGAGGATGCCCCAGGGCACGCCATAGCGCACGGTGAAGAGGATGAGCGGGACCATCACAAGGGTGATCGAGCCGCCGAAGCCGCCAAACGACAGACCGATGGGAATTTTGAGATAGCTCAGCACAAGGGCGAGCGCGATGCAGATGCCGCCCTCGGTCAGGCGGCGGGTGCTGGAATGGGTGGACGTGTTGCTCATAAGGGATTCCTCCTAAAAATATGGTCCCTGTCCGCGCCGCGGCACAAAAAAGCACCGCGGCGTCGACGTCACGGTGCAAAGCTCAGGCAAGATCATCTTTGCATTCCTACGCCGGCATTACCCGGATCAGGTCTGAGGGACAGCGACGGCGATACGCCGCATCACAGCCGGCTTGCGCCAGCGCCCCTTGCAGGTATGGCGACATCTTAGTCCAATGTTCAAAATTTGTCAAGGATTTGAGACAGAAAGCGTGATTCCGAAAATAGAATATCGAAATTTAGAATTTGTGTTGCGTCTTTGTTGTGCCTGTGCTACAATAAAATTAGTTAGGCAACCAAAATAATTGTGATATTTGTGATTTTCTTGCGAACAGGAGATCTGAAATGGCTGCATTCGTTGTCAACGGTACACCGGTCACGGTGGAGAAAAATCAAAAACTCATCCGCTATCTTCGCGACGAGCTGCATCTGACCAGCGTCAAGGACGGGTGCAGTGAGGGCGCGTGCGGCACGTGTCACGTCCTCATCGACGGCAAGCCGACGAAAGCCTGCATCCCGCAGACAGACAAGCTGGAGGGGAAACATATCGTCACGGTCGAGGGCCTTTCCGCCTTTGAAAAGGAGGCCTTTACCTACGCTTTCGGCGAGGCCGGAGCCGTGCAGTGCGGCTTCTGCATTCCAGGCATGGTCATCTCGGCCAAGGGGCTTATCGACCAGAATCCCGACCCGACACGCGAAGAGGCGGCCTTTGCCATCCGCAACAATATCTGCCGCTGCACGGGCTATGTCAAGATCATCGACGGCATCCTGCTTGCGGCGAAGATTTTACGCGAGGGGAAAATTCCCGAAAAGAAGGAAGACTTTCAGGTTGGCTCGCGCGTGCACCGCATCGATGTCGCCGAAAAGGTGCAGGGCTACGGCAAGTACCCCGATGACGTCTATGTTGACGGCATGTGTTACGGCGGCGCGGTGCGCAGCCAGTACCCGCGCACCCGCGTGCTCTACATCCGCACGAAAGAGGCGGAAGCGCTCCCCGGCGTCGTATGCGTGCTGACGGCAAAGGACATCCCGGGCCAGCAGAACGTCGGCCACATCCAGAAGGACCAGCCGACGCTCATCGGCGAGGGGGAAATCACGCAGTATCTCGGCGACGCGGTGGCGCTTGTCTGTGCGCGCGACTTAGAAACACTCGAGCAGGCAAAAAAGCTTGTACGTGTCGTTTACGAAGAGCTTCCCGCGGTCTACGGGCCTGAGGAGGCGTCCGCCCCCGGTGCGCCCGAGGTCATCATGGGCAACCGCGGCAATTTGCAGGCGCACCGCCACGTTGTGCGCGGCAATGCAGACGAGGCCATCAAACATTCCAAATACGTCTTACACGAGAAGTTTGAGACTCCGTGGACGGAGCACGCCTTTTTGGAACCCGAGTGCTGCGTGGCGCTCCCGCTTGAAAACGGCGGCGTGAAGCTGCTGACGACCGACCAGAGCGCGCACACCACCCAGCACGAGTGCTCGGCGATGCTCGGCGTCGACTTTGCCCACTGCCAGGTCGAAAATATGCTTGTCGGCGGCGGCTTCGGCGGGAAAGAGGACATGTCCGTGCAGCACCACGCCGCGCTCATCGCGTACATCGCGCGCGTGCCGGTCAAGGTGAAGCTCTCGCGGCAGGAATCCATCCTCGTCCACCCCAAGCGCCACCCGATGTGGATGGACTTTACGATGGGCTGCGACGAAAACGGCATTATTCAGGGCGTAAAGGCGAGCGTCGTGTCCGACACGGGCGGCTTCGCCTCACTCGGCGGCCCCGTGCTCGAGCGCGCATGTACGCACGCCGCGGGCCCGTATCACTATGAGAATTTTGAAATCGAGGGCCACGCCTACTATACGAACAATCCGCCCGCGGGCGCGTTCCGCGGCTTCGGCGTGACGCAGACCTGCTTTGCGACTGAAACGCTACTCAACGAGATGGCCGACCTTGTCGGCATCTCCCCGTGGGAAATTCGCTACCGCAACGCCATCCGCCCGGGCGAGGTGCTGCCGAACGGCCAGATCGTCGGCCCCGAAACGGGCCTTGTCGAAACGCTCGAGGCCATCAAGCCCTACTATGACGAAGCGGTCAAAAACGGCGAGCCGGTCGGCCTTGCCTGCGCGATGAAAAACGCGGGCGTCGGCGTCGGTCTTCCAGACTATGGGCGCTGCAAGCTCGTCATCGGCGATGATGGCAAGGTCCACATCCGCGCGGGCGCGTCCTGCATCGGTCAGGGTCTCGGCACGGTGCTGGTGCAGCTCGTCGTGACAAACGCAAAGCTCACGCGCGATCAGGTCGTCTACGACGGCAACAGCACGTTCATAACGCCTGACAGCGGCGATACCTCCGGCTCGCGCCAGACGCTCGTCACCGGCGAGGCCTGCCGCCGCGCATGCCTGCTGCTGCGCGACGCGATGGAGTACCGCTCGCTGAGCGATTTGAAGGGGCAGGAGTTTTACGGCGAATACTACGCCAAGACGAACCCGCTCGGCGCAAATGTGCCGAACCCCGTCAGCCATGTCGCCTATGGCTACGCAACGCAGATGTGCATTCTCGACAAGGAGACGGGCAAAATTAAAAAGATGGTCGCCGCGCACGATGTCGGCAAGGCCATCAACCCGCTGTCCTGCGAAGGGCAGATCGAGGGCGGCGTCGTGATGAGCATGGGCTACGCCTTGACAGAGCAGTACCCGCTCGACCACGGCAAGCCCACGGCAAAATACGGCACGCTCGGCCTGTTCCGCTCGCATCAGATCCCTGAGATCAAGGCGATCGTCATCGACAAGCCGGGATTAAACCTCGCCAACGGCGCCATCGGCATCGGTGAGATCACGTCCATCCCCACGGCGCCGGCCATCGCGCAGGCGTATTACCGCTACGACGGCGAGCGCCGCCGCAGCCTGCCGCTCGACCATACGCCGTACAAAAAGTAATACAATCAGGAGAGAGCTATGAAACGAGTTCTCATCATCTATACCGGCGGCACCATCGGTATGACGCGCACGGAAAACGGCTACGCGCCGCGCGCGGGCTACTTCCGCGCCGCGCTCGATGCCATCCCCGACCTCCGCGCACCGGAGATGCCGGAGTGGGAATTCTACGAGCTCTCGCCGCTGCTGGATTCATCCAACATGACCGTGCGCGAATGGAACTGCATCGCAGAGCTGATCGCGCAGAAATATGACGATTACGACGGCTTCGTCGTCCTGCACGGCACGGACACGATGGCCTACACGGCTTCGGCACTGTCGTTCATGCTCGATGGGCTCGACAAGCCCGTGGTGCTCACGGGCTCGCAGATCCCGCTGTGCGAAATTCGCAGCGACGGGCGCGACAACCTCATCACCGCGCTGCTGATTGCGGGGGAAGGCATCGTGCGCGAGGCGTGCCTGTACTTCGGCGGAAAGCTGCTGCGCGGCAACCGCGCGACAAAATACTCCGCCGACGGACTCATCGCTTTCGTTTCGCCCAACTACCCGAGCCTTGCCGAGGCGGGCATTTCCATCAAATACAACGAAGCCGCCCTCCTGCCGCGGCAGGAAGGCGGGCTCAAGCTCCAGACGCTTGATAATATTCCCATCGGCGTCATCAAGGTATTTCCGGGCATTCAGTTTTCGCTGTTCGAGGCCATTATGACCGAAAAGCTCCGCGGTATCGTCATCGAGACGTTCGGCGCGGGCAACATCCCCGGCGACGGGAACGCGCTGCTGCCCATCATCCGCAAGGCGTTTCAGAACGGCACGGTGCTCACGGTCTGCTCGCAGTGTCCGCAGGGCGCGGTGTCGCTCGGCACCTACGAAACGTCCAGCGCGCTCAAAAAGGCGGGCGCGGTCAGCGGACTTGACATGACGACCGAGGCCGCCGTCGCCAAGCTGTACTATCTCTTCTCCTGCGGCTACGACAAGGAGAAGATCAAGCAGGCGATGGAGGAGGATCTCCGCGGCGAGATCAGCGTTTCTTAAGCGCTTCGAGTGCTTCCTTCGTGTCAACGTCGCGCAGCTCCGTCTCCGGCGCTTCAAAGAGCAGCAGATCATCTAAATGCCTCTTGATGACCGCGCTGCCGCCGACATCGCCCTCAAGCGATAAAAGCTCAGGAAAGAAGCGGGCAGGGAAGAGGCAGGGGTTGCCCCGCACGCCGTTGTGTCCCAATCCGACGATGTTTTTGCTGTGCGCGCGGAAGAACTCAAGCTCCTGCGCGACGGTCTTGCGCTTGAGCATCGGCTGGTCGGCCACCATGAAGCAGAGCGCGTCACAGTCTGACAGCGCCGCCGTGCCGAGGCGGATCGTCTCGCTCTGGCCGCGCTCGGGATGTTCGTTCCGCAGCGTTTCAAAGCCAAACTTTTTGGCGGCCGCTTCCACGTTTTTGTGCTGCGTTACGACCAGCACGCGGGAAAAGCTCTCCCGCGGGATCGCCTCAAGCGCATGCTCGATAAGCGGCTTTCCGTTTACCATCGCGGCGAGCTTGTTCTCGCCAAAGCGCGCGGCATTGCCCGCCGCCATGACCACGCATCCTATTTTCAACGTGTTATCCATCTATTAAATCACCAGTCATTCGTTTCTTTTTCACCAATCGGCAGAAAAAAGCGGACAAAATGGTACATCCGCGATCATTTGTATTATATCACGCATGCAGCACTGTACATGCTGTGCGAAATGTGCTAAAATAATAGCAAAGGAGTTGCAGATTTCGAGCAAAACCGACAAAGCGGCTGCTCGGAACAGGAGGTAGACAGATGAGCAAGGTAGGAAAAAGCGAGATTCGCGTCGATGCGTTCGACAAGGTCACCGGACGCACGAAATACTATGAGGATCGGATGCCGGCCGGTGCGCTCTATGCGCGCATCAAGCATTCCACCATCGCGCACGGATTTGTCAAATCAGTCGACAAGTCCGCGGCGGAGGCCATCCCCGGCGTTGTGAAGGTGCTGACCTGCTTCGACGTGCCGGAGCACTGCTTCCCGACGGCGGGCCATCCCTGGTCGATGGACCCGGGGCATCAGGACGTGGCCGACCGCAATCTTTTGAACCGCCATGTGCGCTACTACGGCGACGACGTCGCGGTCGTCATTGCGGAGGATGAGGTCTCGGCCATGCAGGGCGTGCGCGCGCTGAAGGTCGAATACGAGGAACTCCCGTTTGTGCTCGACGTGCAGAAGGCCATGGAGCCCGACGCGCCCTGCATCCACGAAAATTTCCCGGGGAATATCCTGAAGCACACCGATATCCGCAAGGGCAATTATCAGCAGGCGATCAAAGAGCCCGGCCTCATCAAGGTCGAGGGCTGGTACAACACCCCAACCGTGCAGCACAGCCACATTGAAAACCACGGCTGCTACGCTTACGAGGAAAATGGCCGCATCGTCGTCGTATCCTCCACGCAGATCCCGCACATCATCCGCCGCATCGTCGGTCAGGCGCTTGGGCGCCCGTGGGCGGATGTGCGCATCATCAAGCCCTACATCGGCGGCGGCTTTGGCAACAAGCAGGACGCGCTCTATGAGCCGCTGTGCGCGTGGTGCTCCACGCAGGTCGCGGGGCGCTGCGTGCGCATCGACTGCTCGCGTGAAGAGACATTCGTCAGTAACCGTGTGCGCCACTCGATCCGCTTCCATATCATCACGTGGCTCCATAAGGACGGCTCGATTGCCGCGCGCAAGGTCGAGTGCTTCTCCAATCAGGGCGCGTATGCCTCGCACGGCCATTCGATCGTCGCCAAGGCCATGGGCTCGTTCCCGCAGATCTATCCCTGCGACAATTTTGAGGGCGACGCTTACACCGTGTACACAAACCGCCCCGCCGCGGGCGCGATGCGCGGCTACGGCATGCCGCAGGCGTCGTTCGCGGACGACGCGAACATCGACGAGTGCGCGAAGGCCGTTGGCATGGAGCCGCTCGAATACCGCATGAAGTACATCATGCCCAAGGGCTTCCACGACGGCTTCTCAGGTAACACGAACTACTACGATTCCTTCCGCGAATGTCTGGAAAAGGGGAAGGAGTACATCGAATACGACAAAAAGCGCGAGGAGTATGCCAAGGACATCGGCCCCGTCCGCCGCGGCATCGGCGTGGCGGCCTTCTGGTACAACACGGCGGTGTATCCCATCTCGCTTGAAACGTCCTCGAACCGCATGCTCCTGAACCTCGACGGCACGGTGACGATGCAGTGCGGTGAGACGGAGATCGGGCAGGGCGCGGACACGGCCTATGCGCAGATGACGGCCGAGGCCGTCGGCCTCAAGAGCTATCACGACGTGCGCGTCGTCTCGTGTCAGGATACGGACATCACGCCCACAGGCCTCGGCGCTTACGCGAGCCGCCAGACCTACGTCGCGGGCTTCTCCATCCGCCAGACGGCGACGCTCCTGCGGCAGAAAATTCTTCAGTACGCGACAAAGCTCACCCGTCAGGCGGTCGACAATATGGACATCGTCGACGGCAACATCATCCGCAAGGGCGACGGCATGGTGCTCATGTCGCTGAAAGACCTTGCGATGACCGCGCAGTACAACGCCGCGGACTCCGAGCACATCACCGCCGAGTCGACCTACACCATCCGCAACAACGCCTATTCGTTTGGCTGCACCTTTGCCGACGTCGAGGTGGATATCCCGATGTGCAAGGTGACGCTCAAGAAGATCATCAACGTCCACGACTGCGGCAAGCTCATTAACCCCGCGCTTGCCGAGGCGCAGGTCCACGGCGGCATGTCCATGGCCATCGGATTTGGCATGAGCGAGCAGCTTTTATTCGATGAGAAGACGGGCCGCCCCCTCAACAATAATCTTCTCGACTACAAGCTCTCGACGTTCATGGACCACCCGCATCTCGAGGCGCAGTTTATCGAAAATCCCGAGCCGACGTCGCCGTTCGGCACGAAGGCGCTCGGCGAACCGCCCGCGTGCTCGGGCGCGCCCGCCATCCGCAACGCCATCTACAACGCCACCGGCGTCGCCATCGACACCGTTCCCATCACCCCGCACGTTCTGTACGCCGAGTTCAGCAAGGCGGGGCTCATCCACGACAGCTGGAAGGAGGAGAAGTGAGCCATGTATGACATGAAAGCACTCTATGAGGCGGAAAGCGTCGAAAACGCCGTCGCCCTCCGCTTGGAGCATCCCGAGGCGCAGATCATCGCCGGCGGCAGCGATGTGCTCGTGCAGATGCGCGAGGGCAAGCGCGCCGGAAAGGAGCTCATCTCGATCTACGGCCTCGACGAGCTGCGCGGCGTGAGCATCGACGAGGAGGAAAACATCCGCATCGGCTCGCTCTCGAGCTTTTCCCACATCACGCGTGACCCCATCATTCAGAAATATATCAACGTTCTCGGCGAGGCGGTCGACATGGTCGGCGGCCCGCAGATCCGAAACATCGGCACCATCGGCGGCAACACCTGCAACGGCGTGACGAGCGCGGACTCCGCCTCCACACTGCATGCGTGGGAGGCCATCGTGGAGCTGACGGGGAAGGACGGCATCCGCCGCCTGCCCATCAAAGACTTTTACATCAAGGCCGGTCAGGTCGACATCCGCGTGGAGGATGGCGAGATTCAGACCGCCATCCTCATCCCAAAGGCGAGCTACGAAAACTGCTATGGCTACTACATCAAGTACGCCATGAGAAACGCGATGGACATCGCGACGCTCGGGTGCAGCGTGAACGTGCGCCTGTCGCCCGACAAGCAGACTATTGAGCGCGCCCGCATCGCCTACGGCGTTGCCGGTCCTGTGCCGATGCGCTGCCCGAGCGCGGAGGCAGCCGCCAAGGATAAACCCTTGACACTTATGACAGCGGAAGAGTTCTCACTCGCCGTGCTCAACGATATCCGCGCGCGTGACAGCTGGCGCGCCTCCAAGGCGTTCCGCGAACACATAGCGGTCGAAATGGCCAAGCGCTGCCTGATCGAGTCTATCAAACGGGCGGGAGGTGTCATCAAATGAGTCAGTACAAGCTGGTGCGATTCAACTTAAACGGCAAGGACGTTGAGAAAATGGTCGATGTGCGTGCGTCGCTGACCGATATGCTGCGAAACGATTACCATATGACGTCCGTGAAGAAGGGCTGCGAGGTCGGTGAGTGCGGCGCCTGCAACGTCATCATCGACGGCGAGGCATTCAACTCGTGCATCTACCTCGCCGTCTGGGCGGACGGCAAGCACATCCGCACGCTCGAAAGCCTGATGGGGCCCGACGGCGAGCTGAGCGACATCCAGCAGGCGTTCATTGAAGAAACCGCTGTCCAGTGCGGCTTCTGCACGCCGGGCTTCATCATGACTGCGGTCGAGATCTTGGAGACGAACCGCCTCTACACCGATGACGAGCTCAGAAAGCTCCTCTCCGGCCATCTGTGCCGCTGCACGGGCTATGAAAATATTCTGCGCGCGGTGAAAAAGACGATGTATCGCCGCCTCGGCCTGCCGCTTCCGGAATAAGGCCGCGCCTTTACAAAATCGAAACAGGAAAAAATATTGTCTTCTTACGAAATCGGTGCTATAATCCAAATAGCACCGATTTTGTTTCAAGGCGCGAAAAAGGAGGAATCTTTATGGTCATTACGGTTGGCAGACAATACGGTAGCGGCGGACGCGAGATCGGCACGATGCTTGCCAAGCAGCTCGGCATCGCCTATTACGACGACATGCTGCTCAAGGAGGCGGCAGAGGAGAGCGGACTTTGCGAAGAGCTGTTCCGTTCCTTTGACGAACGCCCGAAGAGCTTTCTCTATTCCATCGCGATGGACCCCTATTCCTTCTCGATGAACCATGTGACGCCCAAGGGCTCCATCGAACAGCAGGTGTATCTGGCGACCTACGACACGATCAAAAAGCTCGCCGACAAGGGCCCCTGCGTCCTGATCGGCCGCTGCGCGGACTACGCGCTCAAGGATCGCGACGACGTCATCAATCTCTTCATCACGGCTCCGCTCGAAAACCGCATCAAGCGCGTTGCCGCCCGCAACGGCATCAGCGAGAACGAGGCGAAAGACCGCATCAAGAAGACGGATAAGTCCCGCGCTTCCTACTATAACTACTATTCCGCCAAGGACTGGGGCGATGCCAAGAGCTATGACCTCTGCATCGATTCGAGCCTGCTCGGCATCGATGGCACGGTCGATCTTTTGAAGGACCTTATCCGTATCAAGGACATCAAGTAAACGAAAAATCTAAAAAAGCAGCCGTATGAAACGGCTGCTTTTTTCCGCTATTCACGGCGGTTCAACTTGACGAAAAAGGAAAGAGCGAATTTGTGAAAAAAGTTTACGCTTTCCCCCTATGCAAAAGAGCAAAAATACGCTAAAATAGTAGCTGTGAAAATTTGAACTTGTTCCTGAAAGGGGAGATTATGAGCATGGCTCAACTCAAGTATAAGCGCGTGCTGCTCAAGATCAGCGGCGAGGCGCTGGCGGGCGATAAGCACTTCGGCTTCGACTTCGACGTCGTTTCCAAGGTGTGCGACGTCATCAAAAAGTGCACGGACATGGGTGTGCAGATGGGCGTCGTCATCGGCGGCGGCAACTTCTGGCGCGGCGTGAAAAACGGCGAGGGCTACATCGAGCGCACCCGTGCCGACCACATGGGCATGCTGGCCACGGCGATGAACTGCATGGCGGTCGCCGATGTGCTCGAGCAGAAGGGCGTCGACGTGCGCGTGCAGACGGCGCTGGAGATCAAAGAAGTCGCCGAACCCTACATCCGCGCCCGCGCTATCCGGCATTTGGAAAAGGGCCGCGTAGTGCTCTTTGGCTGCGGCATCGGCTCTCCGTTCTTCTCGACCGACACGGCAGCGGTGCTGCGCGCGGCGGAGATCAATGCCGACGTGATCCTGCTCGCCAAGAACATCGACGGCGTTTACAACGCCGACCCCGCCAAGGACGCGAGTGCCGTCAAGTACGATGCCATCTCCTATGAGGACGTGCTGGCCCAGCACCTTGCGGTCATGGACTCCACGGCCACGTCGCTTTCGATGGACAACCACATTCCCGTGCTCGTCTTCGCGCTCAAGGACCCAGAGAACATCATCCGTGCGGTCGAGGGCGAGAAGATCGGCACCATCGTCGGCGAAAACTGAGCGACCCCGCATCTGCGGTTTTACGTTAAAAATTTTTGAGGAGGTATCCCCATGAATAAGGAAGATTACAAGGTTTATTCCGACAAAATGAGAAAGAGCATCGACGCGGTGAACGCGGACTTTGCCTCTGTGCGCGCAGGCCGCGCCAACGCCTCTGTGCTCGACCGCATCAGCGTCGATTACTACGGCTCTCCCACGCCCATCCAGCAGATCGCGGCCATCGCTTCTCCCGATCCGCGCCAGCTCGTCATCACCCCGTGGGACGGCACGGCCCTCAAGCCCATCGAGCGCGCCATTCAGGAGTCTGACCTTGGCATCAACCCGCAGAACGACGGCAAGTCCATCCGCCTGAACTTCCCGCAGCTCACGGAGGAGCGCCGTAAGGAGCTCGTCAAGCAGATCCATAAGTATTCCGAGACCGGCAAGGTCGCCATCCGCAACATCCGCCGCGACGCGATGGAGGCCTTCAAGAAGAAGCAGAAGGCCAGCGAGATCACCGAGGACGACCTGAAGGTCGCCGAAAAGGACCTGCAGAAGCTGACCGACGACATGTGCAAAGAGGTCGACGCCCTTCTCGAGAAGAAAGAGAAGGAGCTCATGGCGGTCTGATATGGGGCTCTTTTCCAAAGAGAACAAGGCAGGGCAGGTTGATTTGAACAACCTGCCTTGTCATGTTGCCGTCATTATGGACGGCAACGGCCGCTGGGCGCAAAAGCGCGGCCTCCCGCGCTCGGCCGGTCACAAGGCGGGGGCGGAGACGTTTCGAAAGCTCGGCACCTACTGCAAGAACCTGGGCATCGACTATCTGACGGTCTACGCCTTTTCGACCGAAAACTGGAAGCGCCCGAAGGACGAGGTCGACGGCATCATGCACTTACTCGAGCAATATCTGCACGAGTGCATCGACACGATGGAAAAGGACGGCAACCGCCTGCGCTTTCTGGGTGATCTCAGCGTCCTGACGCCGGAACTTCGGGAACTCATCGATGAGACGAATGAGATATCCTCCCGCATCGAAGGCTTTCAGGCCAACGTCTGCCTCAACTACGGCGGACGCGACGAGATCCTGCACGCCGCCCGCGCCTTCGCGCGCGACTGCGCGGCAGGGGAGCAGGACGCGGACGCTTTGACCGAGGAGGGCTTTTCGCGCTACCTCTATTCAAGCGGACTTCCCGATCCCGACCTTCTCATCCGCCCGGGCGGGGAGAAGCGCATCAGCAACTACCTTTTGTGGCAGTGCGCGTACAGTGAGTTCTACTTCTGCGACACGCTCTGGCCCGACTTTACCGAGAAAGAATTCGACAAGGCGCTCATCGCGTATCAGCATCGCGAGCGCCGCTTCGGCGGACTGAAACAGGAGAAACAGAAATGAAACAAAGATGGTTGGTGGTTGTCGTCGGCCTGCCGGCGCTGCTCGCCGTGCTGCTTGCCTGCCCCGCATGGGCGACGATGATCGTCGTCTGCGGCATCGCGGGCATCGCGGCCTATGAACTGCTGCACACGGCGGGAGAGAACGTCCCGGCGAATTTCTACTGGGGACTTGTCACAACGGTCGTCATGCAGGAGATATGGCTCTTTAAGGAAGAGATGAGCGGCACATACGATCTTCCGATTTCGACCGTTACGATCTTCCGCTGGATTCTTGTGATGATGGCGTTCCTCTTTGCGGTTATCTCTTACGGAAAGGAAAAACCGTTCACGTTCCACGATGTAGCGGTGTCCATTGTCGGCGGCATCGTATTCCCGGCGATGTACAGCTGCATTTTCCTGCTGCGCATGGACGAAAACTATGGCAAGCTCTATGTGCTCGCGCCGTTCTGCGTCGCCTTTGTGGGCGATGCGCTGTCGATGTACTTTGGCATGTGGTTCGGCAAGCGCAAGATGGCGCCGCACGTCAGCCCGCACAAGACCTGGGCAGGCGCGATCGGCGGGCCCATCGGCAGCGCGCTTGCGCTGGTGCTGCTCGGCGTTGTCGGCAAGGCATGGCTCGGCTATGCGCCGAACTACCTCATGCTGATTCTTGTCGGCGTAGTGGCCAACATCTTCGGCCAGCTCGGCGACCTCTCGATGTCGCTTGTCAAGCGCGAGGCCGGTATCAAGGATTACAGCCACCTCTTCCTGACGCACGGCGGCATGCTCGACCGCTTTGACTCCACGCTCTTCATCGCGCCGGTCGTGTGGGCTGCGGTCTGTGGAGGTCTATTATGACAAGGAGTATTGCTTTACTCGGTTCCACCGGCTCCATCGGCCGCCAGACGCTTGAGGTGGCGCGCGAGCTGGGGCTTTCCGTCGCTGCGCTGACGGCGAATAAAAGCGTTGACCTCATCGAACAGCAGGCGCGGGAATTTTGCCCGCGTCTTGCCGTGCTTTATGACGAGGACGCGGCGCGTGAGCTCCGCGCGCGGCTTTCCGACACAAACACCCAAGTGCTCTCCGGCATGGAGGGCCTTCTGGCCGCGGCCACGGCGGACGACGCTGACACGGTCGTCACCGCCGTGATGGGCATGATCGGACTCCAGCCGACGCTTGCCGCCATCGAGAAGAAAAAGCGCATCGCGCTTGCCAACAAGGAAACGCTCGTCTGCGCGGGCGAGCTCGTCGTGGCTGCGGCGGAGCGCTGCGGCGCGGAGATCGTCCCCGTCGACAGCGAGCACAGCGCGATCTTCCAGTGCTTGCAGGGCTGCCGCGACCGCGGTGAGATCAAGCGCCTCATTCTGACCTGCTCGGGCGGGCCGTTCTACGGCCTGAGCCTGCAGGAGCTTGCGACTAAGACGAAGGCCGACGCGCTCAAGCACCCGAACTGGACAATGGGTGCGAAGATCACCATCGACTCTGCGACGCTGATGAACAAGGGCCTTGAGATCATCGAGGCCATGCGGCTCTACCGCCTGCCGCTGCGTCAGGTCGACGCGGTCATCCATCGCCAGAGCATCGTGCACTCGCTCGTCGAGTTTCACGACGGGGCGATGCTCGCCCAGCTCGGCACACCGGACATGAAGCTGCCCATCCGCTACGCGATGACGTACCCCAACAGGGCCGTTTCGCCCGCGGAGCCGCTTGACCTTCTCAAGTGCCCGCCGCTGACGTTCGCCGAGCCCGATGAAGAGGTCTTCCGCTGCCTGAAGATCGCCAAGCAGTGCGCCGCCATCGGCAATGTCTACTGCGCGGCGATGAACGGCGCGAACGAAGAGGCTGTCGCGGCATTTCTGTGCGATGAGATCGGCATCTGTGCCATCCCTGACCTCATCGAAGCGGCGCTCGATAAAACCGAGACGGTATATCAGCCGCAGCTTTCGGATATTCTGGAAGCAGACCGGCTCGCGCGCGAGGTCGTGCGCGAAAAGCTCAACTGACCAAATTTAGGAGAGACCATGGTTTATATTCTCATTGCGATCCTGATTTTCGGCGTGCTCATCGCCGTGCATGAGTTTGGCCACTTTTTGGCGGCCAAGGCCTGCGGCGTGCGCATCAATGAATTTTCCATCGGCATGGGCCCGCAGCTCTTCCATAAGACGAAGGGGGACACCGAATACTCCCTGCGGCTCCTGCCCATCGGAGGCTACTGCGCCATGGAGGGCGAGGACGAGGATTCGGACGACGACCGCGCGCTGGGCCGCCAGGTCTGGTGGAAGAAGTTCATCATCTTCGTCGCGGGCGCGTTCATGAACTTCCTGACGGGCCTCATCATCGTCATCTGCCTGTATGCAGGTGCGCAGGCATTCTACACGACGGAGATCGTCGAGCTGAACCCCGATTTCCCGCAGCAGGGAGAGGACGGCCTGATGCCCGGCGACACGATCTACGCCATCAACGGTGAGCGCATTTATTTAAAGAGCGACGTGTCGCTCATCATGGGCCTTGGCGACACGGGCACGATCGACATGACCGTCCTGCGCGACGGCAAAAAGTTCGACCGCACGCTCACCAGGCAAGTCTACACTGACGAAAACGGTAAGGAGTACGAGGCCTACGGCTTTACCTACGGCGGCATCGTCGAGGCGACGCCGCTTCTGCGCCTGCAATACAGCTGGTACCAGACGATGGACTATGTCCGCATCGTGAGACTGAGCCTGCAAATGCTGCTTTCGGGCGCGGCGGGCGTGAACGATCTGAGCGGCCCGGTCGGCATCGTCTCGACCATCACGGAGGTCGGCAAGGAGACCGAGGCCGAGGCGGGCTTCGGCGCGGCACTCGAGAGCATTCTCTACTTCGCCGCGATGATCGCGGTGAACCTCGCCGTGATGAACCTGCTGCCGCTGCCCGCACTCGACGGCGGACACGTGCTGTTCCTGCTCGTCAACGGCATCGCCGTGGCGCTTTTCAAAAAGGAAATTCCGTCCAAATATCTGAACGCCATCAACGGCATCGGCTTTGCGCTTTTAATGGCGCTGATGCTGTTCGTCACGTTCCACGACATTGTCAAGCTCCTGTGAGGAGGATGATCTTATGAGCAAGCAAATTATCGCAGGCGGCGTCGCTATCGGCGGCGGCGCGCCGGTCACGATCCAGTCGATGTGCAACACGCACACTGAGGATGCCAAGGCCACCATCGCGCAGATCCACGCGCTCGAAGAGGCGGGCTGCGAGATCGTGCGCGTCACGGTGCCGAATATGGAGGCCGCGCACGCGCTGAGTGAAATTAAGGAGAATATCTCCATCCCGCTCGTCGCGGACATTCATTTCGACTACCGTCTCGCCGTCGAAGCGGCGGCGCGCGGCGCGGACAAAATTCGCATCAACCCCGGCAACATCGGGGGAGATGACCGCGTCAAGGCGGTCGTAGACGCCTGCCGTGAGCACAAGGTTCCCATCCGCATCGGCGTGAACGGCGGCTCGCTTGAAAAGGAGCTGCTCGCAAAATATGGCCGCGTGACGCCCGAGGCGCTCGTCGAGAGCGCGCTCAGACATGTGCGGCTGCTTGAAAAGTTCGATTTTACCGAGATCTGCATCTCGGTCAAGAGCTCTGATGTACCGCTCAACATGGCGGCCTATCGCCTTCTGCACGAAAAGGTCGACTATCCGCTCCACCTCGGCGTGACCGAGGCGGGCACGCCCACGATGGGGCTTTTGAAGTCCGCCATCGGCATCGGCGGCCTTCTGTGCGAGGGCATCGGCGACACGATGCGCGTCTCGCTCACGGCGGACCCCGTGGAAGAGGTCTACGCCGCCAAGCGCATTTTGCAAGCCTGCGGCATCCGCCGCAGCGGTGTGAACCTCGTCTCCTGCCCGACGTGCGGCCGCACGGCGTACGACATGATCCCGATCGCCGAGGAGCTAGAGCGCCGTCTTGCCGACTGCAAGAAGAATATCACGGTCGCCGTGATGGGCTGCGTCGTCAACGGACCCGGTGAGGCCTCGGCCGCCGATATCGGCGTGGCCGGCGGTAAAGGTGAGGGCATGATTTTCCGAAAAGGAAAAATCCTTTACAAAGTGCCGCAGGAAAAGCTTGTCGACGCTTTGATGGAGGAAATCAAAAAACTCTGACCGAGCGGAAACGATACTGAGATAAGGTTGTGGCTATGGCACAAAAGATTCCTTTTTTTGAATTATTCACCGACTTTTCGCCGGATTTTGACCTGCGCGTCCCGCTCAACGCCGCGATGGTCACGAACATGGTGCTCGAGCCGGAAAAGCGCACGATGACGCTCGACATGACCGTGCGCGCGGAGATGAACGACTCGACGCGCGAAACGGTCGAGCAGCTTCTTGCGCGCAATTACGACTTAAAGCGCGTGGACATCCACGTCAAATCAACGGCGGAGTCCTTTCCCGACATGTTGAAGAACGCTGGCCGCAAGGTGAGCGGCAGCGGCAGTGTCATCATGGGCCGCGAGATTGCAAAGGGGAGAGTGCTCCCCATCAGCGAGCTGACGCCAAAGGCCGGTCACGTCGTCGTTGAGGGCAAGGTCTTCAAGTTCGACTGCCACGAGACGCGCCGCGCCGGCGTCTGGACGATGTTGCTCGAAATGACGGACTACGAAGGCTCGCTCTTCATCCGCCGCAGCATGCCCGAGCGCGAGGCGACGGAGCTTCTCGGCAAGATCAGCGTCGGCATGTGGCTGCGCGTCAGCGGCCGCATGGAGCTCTCCTACGATGGTAAGGATATGCAGCTCAACCCGCAGGACATCATGCAGATCGACCACGCCGAGCGCACGGACACGGCGGAAGAAAAGCGCGTCGAGCTGCACTTACATACCCGTATGTCCAACATGGACGCGCTGACCGATACCGCCGCGGTCGTCAAGCGCGCGATCAAGTGGGGGATGCCCGCCATCGCCATCACGGATCACGGCGTAGCGCAGAGCTTCCCGGACGCCTGGCACACCGGCGAGGGTAAAATAAAACTCCTTTACGGCTGTGAGGGCTATTTTCTCAACAACATCGACGACCGTATTTGTGTGCACGGCCCGCAGGACGGCGATTTTTCGACTGAGATCTGCTGTTTCGACATTGAAACAACGGGTCTGAAGGTCGCGCACGATGCCATCACCGAGATCGGTGCGGTCATTCTGAAAGACGGCGAGATCGTCGACACGTTCCAAACCTTTGTCGACCCCGAGCGCCGGCTTTCGCCTGAGATCATCGGCCTGACCGGCATCACAGACGACATGCTGCGCGGCGCGCCGAAGCTGGAGGACGCGCTGCACGCGTTTTTGGCCTTTGCGGGCGGCCGCCCTCTCGCTGCGCACAATGCGGAGTTTGATATCAGCTTCATCCGCGCAGGCTGCAAAAAGTGCGGCATCCCGTTCGAGCCGACGTATCTCGACTCGCTGATTTTCGCGCAGAATCTCCTGCCCGAGCTCGGCAAGTACAAGCTCGACATCGTGGCCGACCACTTGCAGCTCCCGCAGTTCAACCACCACCGCGCGTCCGACGATGCGGTCCCGGTCGCGCAGATGCTGGCCAAGTTCTTCGTCATGCTCGAAGAGCGCGGCGTCACGCACCTCCAGCAGATCAACGATGAGATGACGAAGCTCCGCCCGCTCGGCGTCAAGCGCAACCGTTTCCCAAAGCATATCATTCTGATCGCCAAGAACAAGGTGGGCCTCAAGAACCTCTACCAGCTCATCTCGGCGTCGAACCTCAAATACTTTAAGCGCGTGCCGATCATCCCGAAAAGCGAGCTTGTCGCGCATCGCGAGGGCTTGATCATCGGCTCTGCCTGCGAGGCGGGCGAGCTGTTCCGCGCCATCGTCGACCACAAGGACTGGAATGAGCTCAAGCGCATCGCCTCGTTCTACGACTATCTTGAAATTCAGCCGCTCGGCAATAACCGCTTCATGGTGCGCGACGGCACGGTGCGCGACGACGAAGACCTCAAGGACTTCAACCGCACTGTTGTCAAGCTTGGCGAAGAGCTCGGCAAGCCCGTCTGCGCAACGGGCGACGTCCACTTCCTCGACCCCGAAGACGAGGTTTATCGCCATATCCTGCTCGCGTCAAAGAAATTCGCCGACGCGAACGAGCCCGTCCCGCTCTACTTCCGCACGACGGACGAAATGCTCAAGGAATTTGACTACCTCGGCAAGGAGAAAGCCTACGAGGTCGTCGTGACGAACACCCGCGCCATCGCCGAGCAGGTGGAGGATATCGAGCTTTTGCCCAAGGGCAAGCTGTTCCCGCCGCGGCTTGAAAATTCGGAAGAAGACCTTAACCGCATGGTGTGGGGGAAAGCGCACGAGCTTTACGGCGACGATCTGCCGCAGCTGATCGTCGACCGGCTGAACGTCGAGCTCGGCAGCATTCTGGGCAAGTACGACGTCGTCTACATGTCGGCGCAGAAGCTCGTGCAGCGCTCGCTCGAGTGCGGCTACCTCGTCGGCTCGCGAGGGTCGGTCGGCTCGTCGCTCGTAGCGTACATGGCCGGCATCACCGAGGTCAACGCCCTGCCGCCGCACTACCGCTGCCCGAAGTGCCGCAACGTCGAGTTCCACGCGGGCGAGTATGGCTGTGGCGCGGACATGCCCGATAAAATGTGTCCCGTCTGCGGCACGAAGTATGTCAAAGACGGCTTCGACATCCCGTTTGAAACTTTCCTCGGTTACGGCGGCGGCAAGGTGCCGGATATCGACCTCAACTTCTCAGGCGAATATCAGGCGCGCGCCCACGCGCACGCGGTCGAGATGTTCGGCAAGACGCAGGTGTTCCGCGCGGGTACGATCGGTACGCTCGCGGAGAAGACGGCCTACGGCTTCGTCAAAAAATACCTCGAGGAAAACGGCATCGCCGCGGGCAACGCCGAGATCGACCGCCTGACGGCGGGCTGCGTCGGCGTGCGACGCACGACGGGCCAGCATCCCGGCGGACTCGTCGTCGTGCCGGACGACATGGATATCGAGGATTTCTGCCCCGTACAGCACCCTGCGGACGACCCCGACAGCGACACGATCACCACGCATTTCGAATATCACTGCATGGAGGACAACCTTTTAAAGCTCGACATGCTCGGCCACGATGACCCGACGATGATCCGCATGCTCGAAAATCTGACGGGCGTGAACGCCCGCGCTATCCCGCTCGACGACCCCGACACGATGTCGATCTTCATCTCGTCCAAGGTGCTCGGCTACGAGAACGACGAAGTGCTCGGCCCCACGGGCGCTGTCGCGATCCCCGAGTTTAACACGCGCTTCACGCGCCAGATGCTCGTCGACACGCAGCCCAAGGACTTCAACACGCTGCTGCGCCTTTCAGGCTTCTCCCACGGCACGGACGTGTGGCTCGGCAACGCGAAGGATCTGATCGTCAGCGGCACAGCGAGCGTTCTCGAAACGGTCGGATGCCGTGACGATATCATGCTCTACCTCATTTCTATGGGGCTTGACCCGAAGATGAGCTTTAAGATCATGGAGGCCGTCCGAAAGGGCAAGGTCAAGGGCGGCAAGGCGGGGGACTGGCCGATGTGGGTCGAAGAGATGCGCAAGCACGACGTGCCGGAGTGGTACATCGAGTCGCTTGCGAAGATCGGTTACCTCTTCCCGAAAGCGCACGCGGTCGCGTATGTTATGATGGCGTTCCGTATCGCGTGGTTCAAGGTGCACGAGCCGCTCGCGTTCTACGCGACGTTCTTCTCCATCCGCGCCAAGGCATTCGACGCCGCCGAGTGCTGCAAGGACGCCGACGCGCTGCGCCGCCGCATCCGCGAGATCGAAAACAACAAGGATGCGACCGCCGTGGAACAGGACTTGATGACGACGCTTGAAGTCTGCTACGAATTCTGCCTGCGCGGCTTCCACTTTGAGCCCATCGATATCTACCGCAGCGATGCGACGAAGTTCGTCGTCACGGAAAACGGCCTGCTGCCGCCGTTCACGTCCGTCCGCGGACTCGGCGAGACCGCAGCGCTCGACACCGTCGAGAAGCGCAAGGGGAAGGACTTTACATCGGTGGAGGAGTTTTCCCTCTGCTGCAACAAGCTGTCGCAGACGCATATCGACCAGCTGCGCGCGCTGGGCGCGTTTGCGGGATTGCCTGAAACGAGCCAGTTAACATTGTTTTAACACACTGTGTTGTATTGTTCCCTGCGTACTCGCAGGGGGGCGTTTTTCCTGCACCGTGCAGGGGACGCGGATAAGGGGGCCATTCTCTCACGTGAGAGAATGGCCCCCTTGGCCCCCCAAGAGAACGCAAGGGGCTCTGCCCCTTGACCCCGACATTGCGGGATTTGGGCTTGAAGAGCTGCACGCGCTGCGCAATCGGGTGCCTGCCAGGTGTTGTTGCTATACGATTTGTCTCTGCTTCTACTACCCGCTGCCACTCTGCCTGCGTGTCGGTAGCCTTACGCAACTGCGTCCTACTTCAGCTTTTATCAATCTTGCTTTTGCTTGCCGAGGCGGCATTGCTTCGCTCGCCGCGAGGACGGACTTGACGGTCAATTCAACTGACGATTGAAAAATTTCTCAACTGATTCTACCGGCGATTGCTGTTGTTTTTGCTTTTTGGGCGGTATACTGTGGCCATGGCAAAAACAAATCGCCCTGCATGGGGCGAGAGAGGAGCAGTGTATGGAAAATCATGTGGCAGATCAAATTCGCTTTTACCGCCGGCAGGAGGGGCTGACGCAGGAGCAGCTGGCCGAGGCGATGGGCGTCTCCGTTGCGGCGGTGAGCAAGTGGGAACAGGGGCAGAGCCTGCCGGAGATCCCGATGCTGATGGAGCTCGCGGACTTTTTTGACCTCTCAGTCGACGCGCTCTTGGGCTATCGCCTGCGCTCGAACGACCGCAAGAGCGTCAGCGAGCGGCTGAAAGTCCTGCGCCGCGAGGACAGGTACGACGAGGGCCTTGCCGAGGCGGAAAAGGCCCTGCAAAAGTTCCCGAACACCTTTACTGTCGTCTACGAATGCGCCAAGCTCTTCGAGATGGCGGGCGGCACGCGGAAAGACAAGGCCTTACAGCGCCGCGCGCTCGATTTACTGACGCACGCTATCCGCCTGCTGCCGCAGAACAGCGACCCGCAGGTGAGCGAAATGTCGCTCCGTCTCGATATGGCAAACGTGCTGCTCGACATGAAGGACTGGGAACGCGCGCTCGCGCTCTACAAAGAGAACAACGCCTGCGGGCTGCTCGACGACCAGATCGGCTGTCTGCTCGCGCTCGTCAAGGAGCGGCGCGAAGAGAGCGTACCCTATCTTTCAATGGCGCTGCTGCGCGCGGTGACGTCGCTCGTGCGCGTGTGCGACGGCTTTGCCAATGTGTTTGAGGCAAGGGAAGATATGACGTCGGCCATCGACATTTTGCAGTGGAAGCATTCGGTGCTCTCCGGTCTCAGGAAAGAGGGCGTGGTCAGCGAGCTCGACAAGATCAGCGCGGCCTCGCATGCGGCGCTCGCGCGGCTTTTGTATAACTGCCTCGATTTTGACGGCGCGAAAGACGAGTTGAAAACCGCAAAAACGCTGGCCACGGCCTACGATGAAGCACCAAGCCACAGCGCGGCGAACGTCCGCTTCTATGAGGGCATTGAGACCGTAGGCATTTACAGCGACTTCAGCCGCAGCGCGATGGACGCGGCGTTCCATGCGTTTTTTGATGACGGCGGCGCGGAAGAGCATAAAACGTTTTGGGAAAGCATCACGTAAAAAAATAAGACCTGCTTTGCGGCAGGTCTTATTTTTTTACGATTACAGTCCCAGTTCGACGGCGCGGCGAAGTCTAACATTGCCGTCGAGCGCTTCGTCGATCGTGTGGATCAGCGCCTCGCGGTCGCGGTTGAGCGTACCGCCGAGGGGGAGGTAGTTCGACGCGTGGTTCGAGCGGAAGATGCTGCCGTCGGAGTCGATGTGCTCCAAAAAGAGGCGTGTTTCACGCATCAGCTCGGGCGGCTCCATCATCTTGAACTCGCCGCTCGCGATCCAGTTGTGCAGCGGCGTGCCCGAGTAGACGCGAAGCGTCAAAAACGCGATATAGTCGGGCTTCATGCGGGAAACGGCCTTCGCCGTGTCGATGGCGTGGGCCTGCCAGTCGCCGTTCGCGCCCGCCATGCCGTTGATGGCCGTGACGGAGGTGGCGATGCCCGCCTGCTTGCAGCGGATGGCGTTTAAGACGATCTCCTCGGCAGTAACGCCCTTGCAGAACTTTTTGAGAAGCTCCTCGTTGCCGCTCTCAAGGCCGATATACACGATGCCGAGGCCGTGCTCGCGCAGCGTACGCAGCTCGTCGTCCGTCTTGCGCATGATGGCCTTGGTCGTTGCGTAAGCCGCAACGCGCTTGCAGGTAGGGAAATGGTCGCGGATATAGTCGAGAACGGTCAGAAGGTAATCCATCGGCAGGACCAGCGCGTCGCCGTCGGCTAAAAAGATCTTCTCGATATAGCGCCCGTAGGCGCGTGCCTCGTCGAGGTCGGAGAGCACCTGCTCAATGGGGTTGATGGAGAACTTTTTGTCCTTGTACATCGTGCAGAACGCACATTTGTTGTGGCTGCACCCGAGCGTGCACTGCACGATGAGGCTGCGCGCCTCGCTGGGGGGACGGTAAACGGCTCCCGAATAATGCATCAGGGTTCCTCCTTACAAAATCAGCCGAGCTTGGCCTGGCACTTGTCCATGAAGCGATCCACGGTGATGACGGCGCGCTGGTGCGTGCCCTCGCCGATGAGGCCGGCGGTGTCGGTCGCGGTGGCCTTGAAGTCGACCATCTTGCCATTTGCGGAAATGTCCGTGACCTCGACGGTAACGGTGATCTCCATGCCAACGGGCGAGGGGGAGACATGGGAGACCTCGACCTTGGTGCCGACGGTGCTCTTACCCTCGGGCAGCTCCTGCTGGAGATAGGTGAAGGCGGCGTTTTCGACCATCGCGACGAGATACGGCGTGCCAAACACCGGCAGACCGCCGCTGCCGAGCGCGGCAGCGGTCATGTCTTCCGTGACAACTTTCTTGACGGTAAAAGTATCTCCGATTTTCATCTTAAAAAACTCCTTTACGATATTATTTGGCAGCTTTGACCTTGATCCAGAGCTTGCTCAGCTCGCGCATGAGAGTCTGATTGTCGTGGAACATCTCGTCCTTGTCGTAGCCGCTGCGGGGAAGGTAGGCGGCATTGTCCGCGTAGAGATCCTCGGACGAGGTCATCTCTTCAAACACTTCCGCGTTGGGAGAAGTATAACCCACCGTTTCAGTGTTGTCAAACGCGGCTTCATAGGTGAGCATGTAGTTGATGAACTCGTGGGCGAGCTTCGGGTTCTCGGCGTTTGCGGGAATAACCATCGCATCGCACCAGATGTTCGTGCCCTGATTCGGCATATAGAAGCTCATGTCTTCGTTTTCATCAAGCACCACGGCTGCGTCGCCGGAGTAGACGACGGCGATGTCCTTATAGCCGTTCATCATGCCGTCGATGACCTCGTCGGTCACGTAGACGGGGGACATGGTGTTGTTCATCTGCAGGAGCCACTCATAGGCGTCGTTGATCTCGTTGGGGTCCTCGGTGTTCATCGAGTAGCCCAGCGCCTTGAACGCCATCATGAACGAGTCGCGCTCGGAATCGTAGATGTAGATGTGACCGGCGTAGTCGGTGTTGCGCAGGACCTCCCAGCCCTCGCTCTCGATGACGGCAGGGTCGACGTTCTCGTGGTTGTAGACGAGACCGACGCTGCCCCAGAAGTAGGGGATGGAGTACGTGTTGTCCGGGTCGTAGCTCATACCGAGCACGGCATCAGACATGTTCTCCATGTTGGGGATCATGCTCTTGTCAAGCGGCTGGAGGAAGTCCTCGTTCATCAGGCGTTCGATCATGTAGTCGGACGGAATGATGACATCGTAGCGGTCGCCGGCCATGAGCTTGGTGTACATCATCTCGTTGGAGTCGAAGTTCTCGACGATGACGCGCACGCCGTACTGCTTTTCAAAGTCGGAGATGACGTTCTCGCCGAGGTACTCGCCGGGGAGATAGAGCTTCAAAACGTTGCTGCCGTACTTCTCGACAGCCGCGGCGCTCTTGTGCTGCTGGGAAAGTCTCGCGCCCACGGTGCCGCTGACAACGGCCAGCACCAGCACGGCGGCAACAGCCGCCATGGCCTTGCGGCTCACGGCGCGGGAGGACTTGCCGTCCTTTTCGCGCTTTTCGCGCACGATCGGCACGATGTTCACGACGCCGAGCACCAGCGTAATGAGAAGAATCACAATGGTAGAAAGGGCGTTGATGGACGGGTTCACGCGCTTGGACATCGTGTAGACCAAAATCGAAATGTTGTTGACGCCGTTGCCCGTCGTGAAGTACGAGATGACGAAGTCGTCAAAGCTCATCGTGAACGCAATGAGCGCGCCGGAGACGATACCCGGCTTGATCTGCGGCACAATGACTTTCGCGAGCGCCTGGAACGGCGTTGCGCCAAGGTCCATCGCTGCGTCGATCAGGTTAGGGTCGAGCGAGCGGAGCTTCGGCGTAACGGAGAGCATCACGTAGGGGATACAGAACATGATATGCGCGATGAGCAGCGTGCCGAAGCCTTTTTTGACCGTGAGGACGCTGAAAAACATCAGAAGTGAGATGGCCGTGACGATATCGGGGTTCATCACGGGCAGGTCGTTGATGCGCTCGACCATCTTCTGCACAACCTTGCGGGATTTAGAAAGGCCGATGGCCGTGATCGTGCCGACGACTGTCGCGACGACCGTCGCGATGATGGCGATGATGACCGTGTAGAGCACAGCCTCCATCATCGTCGAATCGGCGAACATCTTTTCATACCAGCGGAGCGAGAAGCCGCCGAACTTCGTCAGCGAGCGGGAATCGTTGAACGAAAAGATAATGATATAGAGGATGGGAAGGTAGAAGAAGAGCATCGTGAGCGTCAGGATGATCTTCGAGCCGACAGAGGTTTTCTTTTTCATGCGCTTCTCACTCCTTTCCCTGCGAGGCGACCTGAACGTCCGCCTTGCGCGTCAGCCACATCGAGATCATGATGATGACCGCCATGATGAGCGAGATGGCCGAGCCGAAGTTCCAGTCGCCAGTGGTGAGGAACTGCGTTTCAATGATGTTGCCGACGAGGACGTACTGTCCGCCGCCGAGAAGCTTCGGAATGAAGAAGCTCGACACCGCGGGCAGGAACACGAGCGTGATGCCGGAGATCACGCCGGGAAGCGAGAGCGGCAGCGTCACGCGCAGGAATGCCTGCACCGGCGTTGCACCGAGGTCGTTGGCGGCTTCCAAAAGGCTCTTGTCCATCTTGGCAAGGGACGTGTGGATCTGCAGGATCATAAAGGGAATGAAGTTATAGACCATGCCGAGGATGACGGCAAAGCTCGTGTGGATTATCGACACGGGGCCGATGCCGAACCACGAAAGGATCGTGTTGAAGATACCCTCGTCCTGCAAAATGCCCATCCAAGCATAGGTGCGCACCAGCATGTTGACCCAGGTCGGCATGGTGATGAGCAGAATTAAGATTGTGTTGCTGCGGCCGCCGCGCTGCGCGATGACGTAGGCGATGGGGTAGCCGAGCGCAACGCAGATGAGCGTTGTGATGAGCGCGATATAGAGCGAGCGCAGCAACACATCCATAAAGACCTTGTCCGTGACGAAGCGGGCAAAGTTCTCAAAGGTGAACTGGAATGTCAGCACCGAGTTGCCGGAGGTCGTGAAGGCATAGAGCACGATCAGAAGCATCGGCACCACGATGATCGCGATGATCCACGCGATATACGGGTAAGTCATGGAACGAAAGCGCTTCACCACTGGCCCTCCTTCTTCATCACGTGGATGTCCTCGGGACGGAAGACAAGGCCGACCTGCTCGCCCTCTTCAAAGGCGTGGGTGGTGGAGACCTTGTACTCATAGCCCTCGGTGGAGAAGGTCACATCGTAAACGCCCGGGGTGATGGTCTCGGGGTCGAAGTCGTACTTGACATCCGTGATCTCGACCTGCTCGCCGTCTTCGAGGGACCACGCCGACGCGCTGGCCCAGGTCTCAAGGTCGGTGTCGAGCGCGATGCTCTCCTGAATGTCCTCGACCTTTTTGAAGAAGTTCATCGCGTAAATTTCTTCCTGATAGACCTTGCTCTCGACGCGGTTCTGCGCTACGACGAGCACCTTGACGGTGATAGACGTATCGTTCGCGGTGGCAAAGGTCACGGTGTAGTTGCCGGTCTCGGGCTTGATGTCGTATTCGACGGTCTTGATGGAGATGGGCTCCTCGGTCTCGGCGTCCCACGCCTCGGCAGAGGCGAGGGCGACGACCTTGGCGTCGTCGAGCTCTTCGACGTCCTCCACGTCCAGAAGGAAGGCGTTCGCACTGATCTTCTCGCCCTTTTCCTCGTTGTAGACAGGGCGGTCCTGCGAGACCTGCATCTTCACGGTGATGGACGTACCGACGCGCGTTTCGACCACGGTTTCATAGTGCATGCCCTTGAAAAGCTGAGACTTGACCGTGCCCTTGAGCATACCCTCGGCACGCGGGACAATGTCGAGGTGCTCGGGGCGGATGACGACGTCGACCTTTTCGTTCTTATTGTAGCCGCGGGCACGGCAGGCGTACTTCTTGTCCTCGAACATGACGAGGTCGTCCTCAAGCATGACGCCGTCAATAATGTTCGTCTCGCCGATGAACTTGGCGACGAATTCGTTGACGGGGGTGCGGTAGATTTCGGTCGGCGTACCGATCTGCTGAATTTCACCCGCATTCATGACGACGATCTTGTCGGACATCGTCAGCGCCTCTTCCTGATCGTGCGTGACGAAGATGAACGTGATGCCGACCTCCTGCTGGATGTATTTGAGCTCCTGCTGCATCTCCTTGCGGAGCTTTAAGTCGAGCGCGCCGAGCGGCTCGTCGAGCAGCAGCACGCTCGGCTCGTTAACGAGCGCGCGGGCGATGGCGATGCGCTGCTGCTGGCCGCCGGAGAGCTCGGTCACGTTGCGGTGGGCATAGTCCTCAAGGCTCACAAGGCGCAGCATACGCATGACTTTCTGCTCGATGACGTCCTTCGGCTCCTTTTTGAGCGTCAAGCCAAAGGCGATGTTGTCGTACACGTCCATGTGGGGGAAGAGGGCATACTTCTGGAAGACGGTGTTGATCTCGCGCTTGTAGGGCGGGACGCTGACGATGTCCTCACCGTCGAAGAGCACCTTGCCCTCGCTCGGCTGCAAAAAGCCGCCGAGGATGCGCAGCAGTGTCGTCTTGCCGCAGCCAGAGGGGCCGAGCAGCGTGACGAACTCATTTTCGTAAATGTCAAGAGAGACGCCCTTGAGAACGACCTGTCCGTCCTCAAAGCTCTTGACGATGTTCTTGAATTGAATGATCTTTTTCTTTTCTTCGGCCATTTCCGATATCCTCACAATTTTATAGAATAGTAGTTAAAAAAGCGGGGGCGTGCAGACCCAGAGGATGCGCGCGGTGGTTTTGCGTTCATTTTTGAGGTAGTGGAACGTTCTGCCGTGGAGATAGAACGTTTCGCCGCGGCGCACGACGCTGCGTTCGCCGTCGCACTCTAAAATGACGCTGCCGTCAAGCACGTAGCCGAACTCCTCGCCGTTGTGCGGCTCGATCTCGAACGATTCGCCGCCGGCGGGAAGTTCCAATAAAATGGGCTCCATCTGGTTTTTCTGCGTGTTGGGAACGATCCAGTTGACGGTGCAGTTCTCGCGCTCGTCGACGAAAAAGTCATCGGAGCGGAAGACAAACTGGTCGTTTTTATCCTCCTGAAAGAATTCCGAGAGGTTGGTGCCGAGGGCCTCGAGGATATCGCTGAGCGAGTCGATCGAGGGGGAGGTGAGGTCGCGCTCTAACTGGGACAAGAACCCCTTCGTGAGCTCGCTTCGGCTGGCAAGCTCCTCCAGAGTCAGTCCCTGTCGCGTTCGCAGCTGCTTGATCTTATTGCCAATGTCCATACACACGCCTCCTCGTTCGATATACTAAACATTTGGTGAGTTTTTGCTAAACCGAGACTATTATACACAGCGCGTGCAAAATTGCAAGAGTATATTTAACAAAAAGTTCAATATTTTGAACTTTTGAAAAATAAAACAGCGAAGAGCCGATTGCAGCTCTCCGCTTGTGGGATTTAACCAAAGTACTTCTTTTGAAACGGGACCTCATCCACCTGAAATTCCCGCCCGCGCAGATATTCGAGGATGCCCGCGTCGGTGGGAAAGTCGAAGCGCAGGCGGTAGGAGTAGAGCGCCTGATGCGTTTCGCCATATTTGCGGTTCACGCTGCCGACGCCGTACTTGCCGTCGCCGAGCAGGGGATGGCCGAGGTCGGCCATGCTCGCGCGAATCTGATGCGTACGGCCTGTGAGCAGCTCGACCTCCAGAAGCGACAGCTCGCCGCGCGTCTGGAGCGTTTGGTATAAGGTGATCGCGCTGCGGCCGTCCGGCACGGGGCGGTGGTAAACGCGGACGGTGTTGCTCTTCTCGTCCTTGCGCAGAAAGCACTCGATGCGGCCCTTCGGCGGCTCGACGCGGCCGAGGGCGATACATAAATAGTATTTGGCGATCTCGCGGTCGCGAATCTTGTCGTTCAGGATGCGCAGCGCTTCAGCGTTTTTCGCCGCGATGACGATACCGCCAGTGTTGCGGTCGATGCGGTTGCAGAGGGCGGGGGTGAAGGCGTTCTCCTCGCGTGGCCGCCACTCGCGCTTTTGATAGAGGTAGGCGAGCATGTGATTGACGAGCGTATTGACTTTCTCGTGCTCGTCGGCGTGGGCAAGCATTCCCGCGGGCTTGTCGAGCAGCATGATGTTCTCGTCCTCGTAGACGATCTTGAGCCGCGGCGTCGTGATCGTGAGGTAGACGTTTTCTTCGCTCGGCGACTCGAAAAACTCATCGTTGATGTAGCACTGTAAAATATCGCCCGCGACGAGCTTCTGGTCGCGCTGGGCGCGCGCGCCGTTGACCTTGATGCGCTTTAGGCGGATGTACTTCTGCGCGAGCGACGCGGGGAGCAGGGGGATGGCCTTGCCGAGAAAGCGGTCAAGCCGCTGATTTTCGTCATTTTTTCCGATGTGAAACTCCCGCATGGGCGGCACCTCCGCTTGCGCAGCGCGCGATTTTCTGCTATTGTACGATAGCGGGCAAAAAAAGTAAAGAAATCCTATCAAAATTTTTGCCGCAACCGTGAAAAAAGTATTTGACAATCGAGAAAACGTCCTCTATAATATCACTCGTGTCATTGCGAGGTGTAGCATGGTTTTAGATGTAAAACGTATCATTAACACCCCCGGAGGCAGAATTCCCTTTGACTTTATAGAGGACTTTTCTGATGTGGACTTCGGCGGCGTGTGTCCTGCGGTTCGGCCGGTCTCAGTGGTAGGGCAGGCAGAGAACATTGCGGGGATGCTGCGGTTGCAGTTTGACCTGACTACAACGCTTTCCGCCGTGTGCGATCGCTGCGGAGCGCCGTTTGATCTTCCGTACAAGGTTCCGTTCGAGTGTCTGCTCGCTGAGGAGCTGGAGGAAGACGACAACGACGATATCCTGCTGCTGGACAACGGAACCGTTGATCTCAGCGAGTTGGCGCGGGAGACGTTCATCCTCAATATGCCAAGCAAGACCCTTTGCCGCGAGGATTGCAGGGGCTTGTGTTCCGGCTGCGGTGTCAATCTCAACTATGAGAAGTGCCGCTGCAAAAAGGAAGTCGACCCCAGGTTAGCAGCCCTCGCAAAGCTTTTGGAACAATAAATTCGCTGTTCATTCAGCTTAACTTTAAGGAGGTGTCAACATGGCAGTCCCCAAGGGGAAAGTATCCCGTCAGAGACGTGATAAGAGACGTTCTTCTCACTGGAAGCTCACCGCTCCCGCGCTTGTCGCGTGCCCGAAGTGCGGCGCTCTGCACCAGCCTCACAGAATGTGCCCGGAATGCGGTACCTACAACGGCCGTCAGGTCAAGGTCATCGAGTCCAAGGTCGCAGCCGAATAATTGATTCGGAACGAAAATCGTTAAGAAAAGCTGAGTGGAACTCCACTCAGCTTTTTCTTATGCCGCAAGAGAAGGTTAGCCTTGCGTAACCTCGAAAATTCGGTTATACTGTATTTGTAATATTTTGCTTTGCGATAAAGAGCGGTGCGATCGCGCGCCGCTTTGGAATAAAGGAGGCAGAGAGATGAAACCTTTGGTTGCGATCGTTGGACGGCCGAACGTCGGCAAGTCCATGCTGTTTAATAAGCTCATCGGCCAGCGGCTCTCCATCGTCGAGGATACGCCGGGCGTCACGCGCGACCGCATCTACGGCGAGAGCGAGTGGTGCGGCCGCAAATTCCGTCTGGTGGACACCGGCGGTATCGAACCGCGCTCGGACGATCAGATCTTGTCGTTCATGCGCGAGCAGGCGGAGATCGCCATTCAGCACGCGGACGTCATCATTTTCCTGACGGATGTGAAGACCGGCCTGACGGCTTCCGATCAGGAGGTCGCGAATATGCTGCTGCGATCCCGCAAGCCCATCGTGCTGGCGGTCAACAAGATGGACTCGACCGGACGGGTCGACCCTGATTTTTATGAGTTCTACAATTTAGGCCTCGGCGATCCCATCGCCGTTTCCGCCGTGCACGGCCACGGCACGGGCGACCTGCTCGACGCGTGCTTACAGTATTTCCCGCCCGAGGATGACGAGGAAGAGGATGAGGACGTCATCAAGGTCGCCATCATCGGAAAACCCAACGTCGGCAAGTCATCGCTGACGAACCGCATTCTCGGCACCGAGCGCATGATCGTCAGCAATGTTGCGGGCACGACGCGCGACGCCATCGACTCGTACTTTGAAAACGAGCAGGGCAAGTATGTCTTCATCGACACCGCCGGCATGCGCAAAAAGTCGAAGGTCGACGACGTGATCGAGCGCTACAGCGTGCTGCGCGCCACGATGGCCATCGACCGTGCGGACGTGTGCCTCATCATGATCGACGCGCAGGAGGGCGTGACCGAGCAGGATACGAAGGTCGCGGGCCTCGCGCACGAGGCAGGCAAGGCCTGCATCATCGTCGTGAACAAGTGGGATCTTGTCGAAAAGGACGGCAAGACCATGGACAAAATGAGCGACGACATCCGCCGCGACCTCTCCTACATGACCTATGCGCCGATCCTCTTCATCTCGGCGGCGACGGGCCAGCGCGTGCCGCGCCTTTTTGAGATGATCAACTACGTGCACAACCAGTCCTGCATGCGCATCTCGACCGGCATGCTCAACAACATTCTGGCCGACGCGCAGACGCGCGTGCAGCCGCCGACGGACCGTGGCCGCAGACTGAAGATCTATTACATGACGCAGGTCGGCGTCTGCCCGCCGCACTTTGTCGTGTTCTGCAACGAGCGCAAGCTCTTCCATTTCTCCTACCAGCGCTACCTTGAAAACTGCATCCGCAACGTCTTCGGACTGGAGGGTACGCCGGTCATCATGTCTATTCGCGAGAAGGGGGATAAGGAAGACTGATGAAAGGCATTTATCTTACGGGCGTCACGGCTGTCGCGGCATTTGCCTTGCCGGCTCTGGTTGCGGTGCTGTCGTATCTTTTGGGTTGCATCAACGGCGCGATCGCAACGTCGCACATTTTCTACCATGACGACGTGCGCCGCCATGGCAGCGGCAACGCGGGGCTGACGAATTTCTACCGCAACTACGGCGCGAGATGCGCGCCCATGGTCATCGCGTTCGACATGCTCAAGGCCGTCGGCGCGGTGCTGCTGGGCAATTATTTCCTGGGCTATCTTCTCGGCTGGGGCGCCGCAGGCAAGTATTTCGGCGCACTGTTCTGCGTCATCGGCCATATGTTTCCGGTGTTTTACGGCTTCAAGGGCGGCAAGGGCATTTTGTGCAGCGGCACGTTGCTGCTGCTTCTCGACTGGCGCATCGCGCTCGTCGGCTGGGGCGCGTTCGTCGTGCTGTGGCTCACGACGCGCTATGTGTCGCTCGGCTCGGTCGCCGCGGCGGTCAGCCTGCCGTTTACCACGTATTTCGTGTTCCATAACACGGCCTGCACAGTGCTCGGCACGTGCATTTCGCTTCTTGTGCTGTGGGCGCACCGCAGCAACATCAAAAGACTCTTAAGCGGTACGGAGAGCAAGTTCCATTTCCATGTGAACGCGCCCAAGCCGGGGGAGGACGAATGAACATTGTAGTGCTTGGCTCGGGCGGCTGGGGTACCGCCGCCGCGATGCTGTTATCGGACAACGGCCATACCGTCGCGCTCTGGTCGCACGACCCGAAAAAGGCGGAATTGCTGGATAAGACAAGGGAAAATCCTTTACTCAAAGGCGTGCGCATTCCCGAGCGCATCGCCGTCACGAGCGACTTAGCGGTGCTCCAAAATGCGGAGATGGCCGTCTTCGCGTCGCCGTCGTTTGCACTGCGCTCCGTTGCGCATGAGGCTGCGCCGCACCTGAAAAAAGGCACGCTGCTCGTCTCGCTCACGAAGGGCATTGAGCGCGGAACGCACCTGCGCATGAGCGAGATCATCGCACAGGAATGCGGCGAGGGCTATCGTATCGCAGTGCTCTCCGGCCCCTCGCACGCCGAGGAGGTCGCGCGCCGTCTGCCGACGGGCTGTGTGGCGGCGTCCGCCGATCAGGCGAGCGCCGAGGCCGTGCAGCGCGCGTTCATGAACGAGGTCTTCCGCGTCTACACGCACGACGACGTCGTCGGCGTGGAGCTTGCGGGCGCGCTCAAGAACGTCGCGGCGCTGTGCTGCGGCATCAGCGACGGCTGCGGCATGGGCGACAACACCCGTGCGCTGCTCATCACCCGCGCGCTGAGTGAGATCTCGCGCCTGGCCGAGTGCATGGGCGGGCGCAAGGAGACGCTCGCCGGTCTTGCCGGCATGGGCGATCTCATCGTCACGTGTACGTCGATGCACTCACGCAACCATCGCGCGGGCATCCTGATTGGTCAGGGCAAGAGCGCGCAGGAGGCCATGGACGAGGTCGGCGCGGTCGTCGAGGGCTATTACGCCGCGCGCAGCGCGCACGAGCTCGCGCAGCGCTATGGCGTAGAGATGCCGATCTCGACGGCAGTGTACGAGGTCCTCTACGAGGGCAAGAGCGCCGCGCCGCTCATCGGCGTTCTGATGAGCCGCACGCCGAAAAAGGAAAGCGATTGCAGCTGGTTATGACTCAAAAGCGAGGGGCAAAGCCCCTCGCTTTTGAAAAAGCTTCACTTCGTTCTGTGCCGAACTGTCCGCGTAAGCGGACAACTCGACACTCACTACGTGCAAAGAATTTTTCTGACGCGCATGTCGTCAGAAAAATGATTTAAATTTATTTGCGCCGTGCGCGGCGCAAATTTTGCGAGGCTTTTGCGCCTGTGGGCGCGAAAAAATATATTGAGGGTAACGATGGATATTTTGACGCAAATTGAGAATTACCGGCCTTACAATGAGCAGGAGGAGCGGGATAAGGGATTGATCCTCGACTGTCTGCGCGCGTTTGAGGATGTGTTTACGCGGGAAAATGCACTGGCGCACATGACGGCGTCGGCCTGGGTGGTGAACGAGCGCTTCGACCGCGTGCTGATGGCGTATCACAAGCTCTACGATTCGTGGTCGTGGCTCGGCGGGCACGCCGACGGGGAAGAGGACCTGCTCGCCGTCGCGCTCAGGGAAGTCCGCGAGGAGAGCGGCGTCAAAAACGTCCGTCCGGCAAGCGAGGACATTTTCTCGCTTGAGGTGCTGACTGTAGACGGCCACATGAAGCGCGGGAAGTACGTCTCCTCGCACCTGCATCTGAACGTCACGTATCTTCTCATCGCGGACGACACGAACGTGCTCACGGTCAAGCCCGACGAGAACAGCGGCGTGAAGTGGTTCACACCCGAGGGCGCGGTGGAAGCCAGCAGCGAAAAATGGTTTCGCGAGCATATCTACAATAAACTCAACGAGAAGATGCGGCAGTTTCATAGGGAAAACGAACGGAAGGGGAGAGCGCAGGAATGAAGCTTCGAGATGCTACGACCGCAGACGCAGCCCGCTTGGATACGCTTTTGACAAGGCTTATCCATGATGAGGTACAGTATGACTCCAATTTAAACGGCTCGTATGTTGTCACCGATAATTACCGCGACCGCATCGGTCTGGAGGGCCATAAGCTTCTGTTGATTGAGGACGGAGGAGAGATCGTCGCTTTCCTGTATGGCTTTCTCTACGAAATTCCCGGCATGCTTGCAAAACCGATTGCGATTCTCGATGCGTTGTACGTTGAGAAAGAACATCGCCGGAAGGGCTATGCATCGCAGCTCATTTCTGCCTTTAAGCCCTTCGCGGAGGAAAACGGCGCCTGCCGCATCGAGCTGAAGGTGCTATCATGCAACGAAGCCGCTCTGCGCCTTTATGAGAAACTCTCCTTCAAAGAAACCAAAAAGTACATGACGATGGATTTGCAGGCGCAATAGTCCCTGAAATCAGAAAAAGCCGCCCGATGGGCGGCTTTTTGATATACAAAAAAAGAAGCACTGCTTTCGCAGTGCTTCTAATCTGTTTGGTCGCTTAGATCGCGCGGGTAACCTTACCGGAACGCAGACAGCGGGTACAAACATAGACATGGCGGGGCGTACCATTGACGATAGCCTTCACGCGCTTGACGTTGGGCTTCCAGGGACGATTGGAACGACGGTGAGAGTGGGAAACTCTGATACCGAACGTAACACCCTTGTCGCAAAACTCGCACTTTGCCATCCGTTGCACCTCCTTGCTGTAATCAAATCAAGGCTTGGTCATTCACAAGCAGTTGATACTATAACAGATTGCATCACAAAATGCAAGTACTATTTTCAAAAAAGATGAAAAAATCTGTAATTTTTCCGCTCGCGGCGCAAATGAGAAAAAAGCGTGGCGCGGCAGGGCGTTTTCGCTTGTAAAAAAGGGGGGCAGCGATTATAATTAAAGTGTATTTTATCACGCGGGCCAAGGCCCGCATGGAGGGAACTATGAATACCAATCGCTCCGTCCGCGTAAAGGACATCGTAGAAAAATTTCAGATGGAGGTCATCAACAAGGGCACAGATTACGACACCGAGATCTTGACCATCACGGACGTCAACCGCCCCGGCCTCCAGTTCATCGGCTTTTTCGATTATTTTGATCCGAGAAGATTACAGATCATCGGCAAGAGCGAGGTGACGTTCCTGCGCGGCTACTCGGCCGAGGAGCGGCGCAAGCGCTTCGAGGACCTGTTCTGCTACGAGATCCCGGCACTGGTCATCTCGCGCAATTTAGATGTTTTCCCTGAGTGCCTCGAGATGGCGCAAAAGCACGGCCGCACGCTGCTTCGCACGAAGTACACGTCCGTCGAGTTCACCGCCATGACCATCGACTACCTGAATCACGCGCTCGCGCCCGTCATCACACGCCACGGCGTGCTCGTCGACGTGTACGGCGAGGGCGTGCTGATCTTCGGCGACAGCGGCATCGGCAAGAGTGAGACGGCCATCGAGCTCATCAAGCGCGGCCACCGCCTCGTCGCCGACGACGCGGTCGAGATCACGCGCATCGGCTCAACGCTCTCGGGCACGGCGCCTGAGCTCATCCGCAACTACCTTGAGGTGCGCGGCGTTGGCGTCATCGACGTGGAAAAGCTCTTCGGCGTGGGTGCAGTGCAGGATTCGACGCAGATCGACCTTGTCATCCAGTTTGAAAAGTGGGAGGATGACAAATTCTATGACCGTCTGGGTCTCGACGAAAACGACACGACCATCCTTGATGTGCCCGTGCCGCAGATCACCATTCCCGTCAGTGCGGGCCGTAACCTCGCCGCGATCGTGGAGCTGGCAGCGATGAACAACCGCCAGAAGAAGCACGGCTTCAACTCCGCGCGCGAATTCGCCGCGCAGATCGACGGCCACATTGACCGCGTGACCCGCGAAAATGAGCTGAAAAACCAGAATCCGTGAACGGAGGAGCATCTATGTCTTGGGAAACCGCACTCGACCGCCAGATCCATGACTATCTGCCCGACCTCAAATGGGCCGCAGATGAGCCGATGGCAAAGCATACGTCGTTCCGCATCGGGGGGCCGGCCAAACGCATGGCCTTTCCGAAAACGCGCGAGCAGCTCGTTGTGCTGATGGGCTTTTTGCAGGACGCAGGCGTCAAGCCGCTGCTGATCGGCAACGGCACGAACCTGCTCGTCGCCGACAAGGGCCTTGACACTGTGGTCATCGACACGTCCGCCGAGCTTTCTCATATTGAGCTGACGGACGAGGGCGAGATCGCAGCGGACGCAGGCGTGTCGCTCGCGAAGCTCGCGCTGTTCGCATGGAAAAACGGCCTGACGGGGCTGGAATTTGCCCACGGCATCCCCGGCACGCTCGGCGGCGGCGTCGTGATGAACGCAGGCGCCTACGGCGGCGAGCTCAAGGACGTTGTCACCGAAGTGACGGCGCTGTATCCCGACGGCGTGAAGGTTTTAACACCTGCGGAGCTGGATTTTTCTTATCGCCACAGCGTGTTTTCCGCGGGCGAGGGCATCGTCCTCGGCGCGAAGGTCAAGCTTGAATCGGGTGATCCGGACGCCATCAAGGCAAAGATGGACGATCTGATGGCGCGGCGCAAGGCAAGCCAGCCGCTCGAGCTGCCGAGCGCGGGCAGCACGTTCAAGCGCCCGACCGGCTACTACGCGGGCCCGCTGATCGAGGGCTGCGGCCTCAAAGGCTGCCGCGTCGGCGGGGCAGAGGTATCAAGCAAGCACGCGGGCTTCGTCGTGAACGTCGGCGGCGCGACCTGCGCCGATGTGCTCGCCCTCATCGAAAAGGTACAGAAGACCGTTTACGACGCGCACGGCGTGATGCTGGAGCCGGAGGTCAAGATCATCCGGTAAATAGAAAGAGAGACAACGATGGAAATTCTGATCATATCCGGTCTGTCCGGCGCGGGCAAGTCCAGCGCCGCCACCTATCTGGAGGACATGGGCTACTACACGGTGGACAACGTACCGGCGGACATCATTTTGAAATTTGCCGAATTCTGCGCGCAGAGCGACGGCCGCTATGACCGCGTTGCGCTCGTGAGCGACATCCGCTCGGGCAACGGCAACTTTCAGGGGATTTTAGACGCAATGGAGCGGCTCAAGCAGGGCGGTGATATCTGCCGGCTGCTGTTCGTCACGGCGGACCTTGAGACCATCATCAAGCGCTACAAGGAGACGCGCCGCCGCCATCCGCTGATGTCTGACGGCATGACCATCGAGCAGGCGATGCACCGCGAGCAGGAGCTGCTGCGCCCGCTGCGCGAGCACGCCGACTTTGTCATCGACACGACGCTCATGCCCGCAGCCAAGCTCAGAAATGAGCTCTACGGTCTCTTTGGCGACAAGAGCGCGCGCGGCAAGCTGAGCGTGAACGTCGTCTCATTCGGCTTCAAATACGGCATCCCGCTGGAAGCCGACCTGGTATTCGATGTGCGCTTCCTGCCCAATCCCTTTTACGTGCCGGAGCTCAAGCACAAGACTGGCATGGACAGTGAGGTCTATGACTACGTGTTCTCGTTCCCGCAGACGAAGACGTTTATCGACAAACTCGAGGGAATGCTCTCATTTCTGCTTCCGCTCTACGCAGAGGAAGGGAAGAGCACGCTCGTCATCGCCGTCGGCTGCACGGGCGGGCACCACCGCAGCGTGTCCGTCGCGCGCTGCATGGCGTCCTACCTCACGGCCCTGGGCTATCCCGCGTTTGAAAATCACCGCGACATCACGCGCGGCTGAAGCAAGTTTTTGAAACGAAAGAAGGTGGCAGCATGTCGTTCGCCTATGACGTAAAAGCGGAGCTCTGCATGGTTCCGATCAACCGGAGCTGCTGCGCCGTGGCCGAGGGCTGCGGCGTGCTGCTGTACGCCAGCGCATTCACCGCAAACGAGGTGCGCATCGTCACGGAAAATGACGAATTCGCCGCGCGTCTCCCGAAGCTCTTCCAAAAGGCATTTTCCCTGCGCTTTGACGAACTCCCTGACAAGTCGAAGGACGGCGGCAAGCTCGTCTTCCGCATCACGCAGGAGGACAAGCTCGACACGATCTGGCGCGCGCTCGGCTACGATCGCCGGGCGCATTTTGCGCTGCACCTGAACTTTGCGTTGCTTGAAGAAGAGTGCTGTCGGGCGTCGTTCCTGCGCGGGGCGTTTTTGTCCGGCGGCAGCGTGACCGACCCGCAAAAGCGGTATCACTTAGAGCTTGCGACCTCGCACGTGCAGGCGGGGCGCGAGGTCGAGGCGCTGCTGCGCGACATGGGCTTTGAGCCGAAAAATGTCATGCGGCAGAATAACCTCATTACATATTTTAAGAGCAGCACCCATATCGAAGACCTGCTGACGCTCATCGGCGCGCCGGGGCGCGCGCTTGAGATCATGTCGGCCAAAATCGAAAAGGAAATGCGAAATACCGTGAACCGGCGCGTAAACTGCGACGCGGCCAACCTTGACAAAGCAGTGCTGGCCTCACATGAACAGGTGGAAGCCTTTACACGCTTGACCGAGTCCGGTGCGATCAACAACCTGCCCGTCAAATTGCAGGAGGTCGCTGTCGCGCGGTTACTTCAGCCAGAGTTGACGCTTTCAGAATTGGCGGCGACATTTGACCCGCCGCTGACGAAGTCGTGTTTGAATCACCGCATCCGAAAGCTCATGGAGATCGCAAAAAAAGAAGAGAACGAATAGGAGGGAGCGCGCCATGTCGTTTGCCCATTTACATGTCCATACCGAATACAGCCTGCTCGACGGCGCGTGCCGTATCCGCGACCTCCCCAAGCTCGTCAAGTCGATGGGGCAGACCGCCTGCGCCATCACCGACCACGGCGTGATGTACGGCGTGGTCGACTTTTACCGCGCCTGCAAGGCCGAGGGCATCAAGCCCATCATCGGCTGCGAGGTGTACGTCGCCCCGCGCACGCGCTTTGACAAGCAGCACGAATTCGACAGCGAGGCCCGCCATCTCGTGCTGCTGTGCGAGAATGAGGAGGGCTATCGGAATCTTTCCTACCTTGTCTCAATGGCGCACGTCGAGGGCTTTTACATCAAGCCGCGCATCGACCTGGATCTTCTGCGCGAGCACTCCAAGGGCCTCATCGCGCTCTCGGCGTGTCTCGCCGGTGAGATCCCGAGAAGGCTCCGCAATGGCGACTACAACGGTGCCAAGGAATATGCCTTAACACTATCTGAAATCTTTGGCCCCGAGCACTTCTACCTCGAATTGCAGGACCACGGCATCCGCGATCAGGCCATCGTGAACAAGGGCATCCTGCGCCTGCACGAGGAGACGGGTCTCCCGCTCGTCGTGACAAATGACGCGCACTATCTTCGAAAAGAAGATGCCTACGCGCACGATGTTTTGCTCTGCATCCAGACGGGCAAGACTGTGGACGACGAAAACCGCATGCGCTATGAGCCGCAGCGCTTCTATCTTCGTTCGACCGAGGAGATGGCGGCGCTGTTTCCCGACTATCCCGAGGCGATCGAGAACACCGGCAAGATCGCCGAGCGCTGCAATTTGGAGTTTACGTTCGGCAAGTACCATCTGCCGGAATTCAAGGTGCCGGAGGGCTACACCTCGCTCACATACTTCAAAAAGCTCTGCGCCGACGGCTTCGCCCAGCGCTATGGCGAAGGGACGGACAAGCAGCGCGCGCAGCTCGAATACGAGCAGAACATGATCGAGCGCATGGGCTTTGTCGACTACTTTTTGATCGTCTCCGACTTTGTGCGCTACGCCAAGAGCGTCGGTATCCCCGTCGGTCCGGGCCGCGGCAGCGCGGCGGGCAGTATCGTTTCGTACTGCCTGTCGATCACAGACATCGAGCCGATGAAATACGGCCTCTTTTTCGAGCGCTTTCTGAATCCCGAGCGCGTGTCCATGCCTGATATCGACATGGACTTCGGCGATACGCGCCGCGGCGAGGTCGTGGAGTATGTGCGCCGCAAGTACGGCGACGATCACGTGGCGCAGATCGTGACCTTCGGCACGATGGCCGCGCGCGGCGTCATTCGCGATGTGGGACGCGCACTCAATATGAGCTATGCCGACTGTGACGTCATCGCCAAGCTCATCCCCGCAGGGCCGCACGTCACGCTCGACGACGCACTGCGCATCTCGCGCGAGCTGCGCGAAAAGTACGAGGGCGACGAGCAGGTGAAAAAGCTCATCGACACGGCACGCGCCCTTGAAGGCATGCCGCGCCACGCCTCGACGCACGCCGCCGGCGTGGTTATCACGAAGCGCCCCGTTGTCGACTATGTCCCGCTCGCGCGCAACGACGACACGATCGTCTGCCAGTACGTGATGACGACGCTCGAAGAGCTCGGCCTGCTCAAAATGGACTTCCTTGGCCTGCGCAACCTCACGATTCTGGATGACGCAGTCAAGACGATCCGTGAAAAGGATAAAAACTTTACTCTTGCCGGTATTCCTGAAAATGACGCCGCGACCTACGAAATGCTGGCCGCGGGGCGGACGTCGGGCGTCTTCCAGCTCGAATCGAGCGGCATGACGGGCGTGTGCGTCAGCCTGAAGCCGCAGAACATCGAAGACATCACGGCTTTGATTGCGCTCTACCGTCCGGGGCCGATGGAGTCCATTCCGAAATTCATTGCCTGCAAACACGACCCGAAAAAGGTCACATACCTCATTCCGCAGCTTGAGCCGATCCTGTCGATCACCTATGGCTGCATCGTGTATCAGGAGCAGGTCATCCAGATCTTCCAGCAGCTCGCGGGCTACTCGCTCGGCCAGGCAGACATGCTGCGCCGCGCGATGAGCAAGAAGAAGGTCAAGGACATCGAGCGCGAGCGCGAGGCGTTTCTGCACGGCGATCCCGCGCGCAATATCTCCGGCTGCGTGGCAAACGGCATCGACGAGAAGGCCGCGCAGGAAATTTACGAGGAAATTTACGCCTTCGCGAACTACGCGTTCAACAAGGCGCACGCCGCGGCCTATGCGGTCGTCGCATATCAGACGGCATACTTCAAGTGCCACTATACGAAAGAATACATGGCGGCGCTGCTCTCGAGCGTGCTCGACTCGTCCGACAAGGTGGGCGAGTACTTCGCCGAGTGCCGCGAGTGCGGCATCAAGCTCCTGCCGCCGGACGTGAACCATTCCGCCGACCGCTTCACGGTCGAGCCCGAGGGCATCCGCTTCGGCCTCGTCGCCATCAAGAATATCGGCCGCGGGCTCATTTTGCGCATGATGCAGGAGCGTGAGCTCAACGGCCCGTTTGTCGACTTTCAGGATTTCTGCCGCCGCATGGACGGCATGGAGATCAATAAGCGTGCGGTCGAGAACCTGATCCGCGCAGGCGCGTTCGATTCGACGGGCGCGAAGCGCTCGCAGCTCATCGCTGTCTACGAAAAGGTGATGGACGGCATCGCCGAGGGCAACCGCACGAACGTGGAGGGTCAGATCGACTTTTTCGGCATGGGCGCGGAGACCGCGCAGCAGGCCGCGCTCGTCCTGCCCGACATTCCCGAGTTCACGCCGCAGGAGCTCATGGCGATGGAAAAGGCCACGACAGGGCTTTACCTCACCGGCCATCCGATGGACGCCTACCGCTCGCTCGTCCGCTCGTCCGGTGCGGCCGCTATCGGCCGCGTGATGGAGGACTTTGCGCAGGAGGCAGGGCCGACGACATTCTCCGACGGGCAAAAAATTTCGCTCGCGGGCGTCGTGACCGCGAGCAAGACGAAGATGACGAAGAAAAATACCCTCATGGCCTACGTGACGCTCGAAGATGGTACGGGAGCCATCGAAATGCTCTGCTTCACGCGCGCGCTTGAACAGTACGGCAGCTATTTGCAGGAGGGGCAGGTCATTTACGTCACGGGTACGCTCTCTGTGCGCGATGAAAAGGCGCCGCAGCTCATGTGCGACTTCGCCCGTCCGCTGAACGCCAATTTTTCGACGGGAACGGCAGCGCCTGCGCAGGCGCCGCAGCAGCGGACGGGGCAGACGCTCTATCTGCGCCTGCCGTCGGTTGACGGGCCGGAGATGGCGATCCTCCGCAAAATCCTCTATATGTTCGAGGGAAAAGAGAACAACGTCCGCATCCGCGTGCTTGATACCGGCAAGCTCATCGGCACGACCTGCGATCTGCACACCTCGCTTGTGTGCGACTTGGAAGAGCGCTTCGGCAAGGAAAACGTTGTGGTGAAGTGAAAATCTGCCCATCGCAACACGAAGTTGCGCGATAGTTGGTGGAGGAAACCGCTGCTTTTCGCTATGATGAGCGCATCAAACGAAAAGGAGAACAACTATGCAACTCACTCTAATCTTATTTCCAATCGCGCTTGCGATCTACGGCGCGATCATCTACCTCTTCGTGCTGCTCGTCAAGGCGCTGCGAAAGTACATCAAGTCAAAAGACGTGCGCGAGGAGAAGAAGGCTGTCTGCCGCTCGCTCGGCGAAGCGCTCAAGGCGCACCGGACGGAAAAACAGATGACGCAGGAGTTCGTCGCCGAGACGCTCGGCGTCAGCCGTCAGGCGGTCAGCAAGTGGGAGAACGGCACGTCCGACCCCAGCACGTCGAATCTCTGCGCGCTCGCGAAGCTCTACGGCATCCCGGTCGAAGAACTGCTGCATGAGACGCAGGAGGAGAAAAGCGAGGATTGAAGCAAAAAAGAGACAGCCGAACGGCTGTCTCTTTTCATTATGTACGTTATTTTCCCTCGTCGGGTTCGGAGAAGAGCGTGTTCAAAACGCCGGTGTAGAGCTGCTCGGGATTTTTCTGGAAGCGCTCGGCGAGATCCTTGGCCATGACCTCCTTGGGAACCATCAGTTCCATCTTCAAGATGGGCTGGCTCTCGTCGTCGTTGAACGCGAGCGTGACCGTGTAGGTCCCGTTGCGGCGCGGCGCGATGTCGGACTGGATCTGCGCGCGGCGCTTGAGCTTCTGGTTGAAGATCGTGATGTTCTTGTCGGCGCGCAGGCGCACAGAGTAGGGAAGGCTCGACTCGCAGATCGCGCCGTTGTGCAGCCCCTTTTCGGTGATGGCGTAGAGCCCGTCGTCCGAAAGCGTCAAATGCTGCGACTCGACCAAATTGCTCAGGCATTCGGAAAAGTCAAAAAAGTCGATGCCGTCGTCGCACATCGTCAGCTCCTGCATGGCCTCGAACGGGACCGGCTCGATGAGCCGGGCAGCAACATACAGAATGAGAAATTTGATCTCCAGTTTGTCCTGGATAAAACCGACGCGCCCCATAGCGCACCTCCTCGGGTGAATTTACAGCGATCATAACACAAAATGACTGCCAATACCACAAAAAGTTGTCGGTATCGGTCGGCCAAAAACTATATTTAGTATAGCACACCTTTTTTCGCTTGTATAGGTCTTTTTCAAAATCGGCAAAAACGCGGCACACCCATCTTCGCGTACGGCATAGACTGGGGTGAAAGAAAGGCGCGGTCGCGCCCGACTTTCCAGTACTTAAAATAGGAGGTATTCTTGCTTTATGGCTGATAAAGTAGCAGCAGGCCACGTCGGCGGCGCGAACGGCGCGCGCGAGGCGGTCTGTATTCATACGAAAAAGATCTATTCATCCTGCCGCGACAAGGATTGCATTGAGGATTTGCGCTTTTACCCCACGGCCACGGCGCAGAGCGTTTTGAGCACGGCGCAGGGGCTGCGCGGCGGCAGCGCCGAGCTGATCTACACCTTTGTGGACGTCGAGCCCGTCAACTTTAACCGCGGGTACTACACCGTCGACATGCACTTTTTCTACCGCATCACCTTGCAGGCGCTCAACGGCAGCACGCGCTACACGGAGATCGAGGGTCTTGCGACCTTTGATAAGCGCGTCGTGCTCTTCGGCAGCGAGAGCGGCGCGAAGATCTACTCTTCCATCCCCGAGGCAAACGCTATCGACGCGCCGCTGAACCTGACGGCAAATCTCCCGACCGCGGTGGTCGAGGTCGTCGACCCGATGCTGCTGTGCGCGCACTTTGCCGACAACTGCAACTGCCGCTGCGGCTGTGACCGCGGTACGCTCGGCGGCGTGCCCGCGGGCATTCTGGCAGCATTCGACGAGCCGATCATCTTCGACGAGTCCGCGATTCGCCGCGTGTGCATCTCGCTCGGCCAGTTTTCGACTGTGCGCTTAGAGCGCGACACGCAGCTTCTCATCCCCGTGTACGACTACTGCATTCCGTCCAACGAGTGTACGCTTGCCGGCGGCGACTGCAGCTGCGAGGACCCGTGCAAGGTCTTCGATGCGGTGGAGTTCCCGATGGACGATTTCTTCCCGCCCGCGGCGGCGCCCGGCGGCTGCGGCTGCGCGTGCCCCTGCGGCGAACAGTAAAAATCAAACGCGAAAAAACGGGGAATTTCCCCGTTTTTTCTTTTGCCCGAAACGGGACAAACCGGCATAAGCGTGTCCACCGCCTCATAGATTGGACTAACACCAAAGAAGGGAAGTGGGAACGGTGGAACGTCTGGAACGGATCTATCGCTACGAACAATCGTGCGAGTTTTTACCGCACCGGCTCAAAAGTCTCGCCCTGTCGCTGCCGGACAAGCAGAAAGAGCGCGTCGAGGAGCTGCGCCTTCGCGTGATGCACCCGCTGACGGTGCTGACACTGGAGGGCGAGCTGAACGCCGCGCCGGACGGGCGTGCGTCGCTCGTGACGGCGGAAGACCTCGAACAGATGCTCGGCGCGGTGACGGAGTATTCGCGCTATGCCTGCATCGAAACACTGCGGCAGGGCTTTTTGCCGCTGCGGGGCGGGTTCCGCCTCGGTGTGTGCGGCAGCGCCGTCGTGCGCGACGGCGAGGTGAGCAATCTGAAGGACATTTCGTCGCTCGCGCTGCGCATCGTGTGCGAGCACATCGGGCTCGGGAGCGACATTGCGCCGCAGCTCTTCAGCGCTGACGGGCGGTTTTTGAGCACGCTCATTCTCTCGCCGCCCGGCGGCGGGAAAACGACGCTGCTGCGTGACCTCATCCGCGTGCTGTCGCTCGGGGATGCCGAACACCGCGCGCTGCGCGTGGCGGTCATTGACGAGCGCTGCGAGCTCGCCGTGTGCTGCAAGGGGCGAGCGCAGATGGAGCTCGGCAACCACACGGACGTGCTCTCGCTCTGCCCAAAGGCCGCCGGCATCCCGATGGTGCTGCGCGGCATGAACCCGCAGGTCATCGCGGTCGATGAGATCACGGCGGAGGAGGATATCCGCGCAATGTGCCTGGCCGCGAACTGCGGCGTCGGGCTGCTCGCGAGCATCCACGCCGCGAGCGTTGACGAGCTGCACCAGAAGCCGCTCTGGCGGGAGCTTCTGCGCGCGAGGGTGTTTCGCCGCTGCATCGTCATCCGCTCGAACGGCGGTGCACGTTCTTACGAAGTGGGTGACCTGCCATGCTCCGACTGACGGGCAGTGCACTGATCCTCGGCGCAGTGCTGTGGCTGCAAAGGAGTTTCCATTTACGTACTTTACTGCGGCAAAGGACGCTTCGCGCGCTTTCCGGTGCGTTTCTCGCACTCGAGAGCGCCGTCCGATTGACGCTGACGCCGCTGCCCGCGCTGCTGCGGCACTTGAGCTGCGAACCGGAAGCCGCGGGCTTCTTTGAAGGTGTGACCGCCAATCTTGCGCGCGGCGAACCGCTTGCCTCTGCATGGGAACACGCCGCAAAGACTCTGCCCATCGCCGCGCGGGAGCGGGAGACTGTATCGGCGCTGGGACACGCGCTCGGCGGGGTTGAGGAAAGCGTCTGCGCCACGCTGACGCTCGCGGCAAGCGAGCTCTCGCGCCTTGAAGAGGAGCTGCGGCAAAGGGAGCGCGAAACGGGCCGCATCACGGCGGCACTGTGCCTCGGAGGCGGGGCAATGCTCTGTATTCTGCTGCTATAACGTTATTGAAAAGGATAAACGCTTTACATAAGGAAGACGTCTATGGATATTGACCTCGTGTTCAAGATCGCAGCGGTGGGCATCGTCGTCGCCGTGCTCAATCAGCTGCTCGTGCGCTCGGACCGTCCGGATCAGGCAATGCTCGTAAGCCTGGCTGGTCTCATCACGACGATGATGCTGCTCGTGCGGGAGATCAGCTCGCTCTTTGATCTCATCAAGAGCCTGTTTGGGTTTTAGGATGGAGCTGCTCATCAAGCTTGCGGCGCTGAGCCTGTGCGTGAGCGCCGTGACGGCGCTGCTCAAAAAGAGCGACGAAGCGCTCTCGCTTCTTCTGCTGCTCGCGGCGGTGCTCGTCGGCTGCGCGATGCTGCTGCCCGCACTCTCCGACCTCTTTGACTTCTGCGAGCGGGTGCTGTTGCTCACGGATCTGCCGCTCACGCTGTTCGTGCCGGTCGTCAAGGTCACGGCCATCGCGCTGGTAGCGCGCTTTTCCTGCGCGCTGTGCGCGGACGCGGGGCAGAGCGCGCTGTCGAGCCTGCTCGCCGTGGCGGGGACGCTGTGCGCGCTCGTCTGCGCGCTGCCGCTCATGGAGGCGCTGCTCGAGATGGTGGAGGGATTTCTATGAAAAAGCTGCTCTGCCTGCTTTTTGCCGCGTTTCTCCTCTGCGTGAGCGCGTCAGCGCTTGAGCTGCCGTCAGGACTGGATGACATCGTGCCGCGCGAGCTCATCGACAGCGCCGAGGCGGGGGATGATCTGCTCCTGCGCGGCGGACAGTACCTTTTTTCGCACTTTCGCGCGGCATTGCAGGATGCGGTGGCAAATTCCCTGCGCGGCGCGATGGCGCTGATGCTGCTCTCGCTCCTGTGCGGCCTCATCGAGGGCACGGCGGAGAGTGCGGGGGAGACGCCCGCGCGATACGCGGGCTATCTCGGCGTGCTGGGCGCGGCGGCGCTCTCAGCAGGGGACTTAAGCGCGCTCATCGGCCTCGGCGTCGAGACGATGGACGAGCTTTCGGCCATGGCAAAGCTCCTGCTGCCGACGATCGCCGCGGCGATGGCGGGCGGGGGCTGTGTGGGCTCGGCAAGCGTCTGGCAGGTCGGCGCACTGATGCTGAGCGACATCTTTCTTTCGCTGATGCGCGATGTGCTCGTGCCGGTGCTCTACTGCATGATCGGCACGGCGGCCGCGGGCGCGCTTTTGGAACAGAGCCGCTTATCGCTGCTCTCCAAGGGCATCGGCAAGCTGCTCTCGTGGGGCTTGAGCGCGATTCTGATCGTATTTACCGCGTTTTTGTCGGTCTCGAACCTGCTGGCCGGTTCTGCCGACCGGCTCGCGGTCAAGGTGGGCAAAACCGTCATCTCCGGCGCGGTGCCCGTCGTCGGCGGAATATTGTCCGACGCGACGGAGGCCGTCGCCGCCGCGGCGCTCACGCTGCGCGGGACGCTCGGTGTGCTGGGCGTATTTTCGGTGCTGGCGCTGTGCCTTGTGCCGCTGCTGCGCATGGCGGTGCAGTATCTTTTTTATCAGCTCGCGGCGTTTTTCAGCGGCATGGTGGGGTCACAATCACTCAGCAAGTTTTTAGAGCAGCTCTCCTCCGCGTTTTCACTGATGCTGGCGATGACGGCGGGCGGGGCGTTCTTGCTGCTCGTGTCGCTTTTGATTGCAATGATGATGGTGGTGACGGTATGACGTTTCTTCGCTCGTGGCTTTTAAGCGTGACAGCCTGCGCGGTACTGGTAAGCATCGTCCAGCAGCTCACGGACGGCGGCACGATGAAAAAGATCGTGCGTTTTGTCGGCGGGATGGTGCTGATGCTTGCGATGCTGCGCCCGCTGCTCTCACTCACGTTCGATCTGCCGGAGCTCGACGGCGGTCATTACCGCGAGGCGGTCGAAGCGCTGAAGCAAACGCTGAACGCCGAGCAGGACAGTGCGCTCGGTGATAGCATAGCTGCGCGGACGCAGGCATATATTGAGGACAAAGCCAGCTCCTTAGGTCTGAGCGTGCGCGCCGAAGTGCAGACCGCTTTACGCGACGGCGTACCGTTTCCGGACAGCGTCACACTGTACGGAGAAAACAGCGCGGCGCTCGGCGCGTACATCGTACAGGAGCTTGGCATTGCAGAGGAGAATCAGCTATGGATCGAACCGAAGTGAACGCATCGCCCGTGCAGAAGGCGCTGCAAGGCATCAAGAAGTACAAATACGTCCTCCTGACGGCGCTGCTCGGCGTGCTGCTGTTGCTGCTGCCGCAGAACGAGAAAGCGGCAGACTCAGGCTCCGCGGCACCGTCCGCCGCGGAAAATTTCGACCGCGAGGCGCTGCAAAACGAGATGGAGGATATTCTTTCCTCGCTCGACGGCGTCGGGAAGCTCTCGCTTATGCTGACGGTCGAGGGCGGCGGCGCTTACGAGCTGGCTCAGGATGAGACCGCGTCGCTCAAAGCCCGAGGGGAGGAGGTCGACGAGCAGACGCGAAAGACGGAGACCGTTGTGCTCGGCAGTGGCACGAGCGCCGAGGTCGTCGTGACCCACAGCCGCTATCCGCGCTTTGTCGGCGCGCTCATCGTGTGCGAGGGCGGAGACCGCGCGGATGTCCAGCTCAAGGTGACGCAGGCCGTCAGCGCGCTGACGGGGCTTTCGTCCGAGCGCATCTCCGTTGTTAAAGGAACGCCATGAAACTACAATATTTTTATTATGCAAAACGCAGGGAGGAAACAGCTATGAAGCAATTATGGAAGCGGAACGCAGTGGTCGGCACGATCCTGGTCTTTGTCTGCGCGGCAATCTTTCTGAATGGAAAGTACGCCGAAAAGGTCGACAAGCCCACAAAGGTCTTGGGTCAGTCCGAGCTTGTGAGCACAGACGGCGACGCCGCCGAGGTCTCGGCAAACGCGGAGGGGAAGGACTACTTTGCCTCGGCCCGCCTGACGCGCCAGCAGGCGCGCGACAGCGCGCTGTCGCTCTTGAAGGAGGCGAGTGAGAACGACGACGTGGATGCCGAGACCGCGAGCGAGGCGGCAAAGAGCATCGAAACGCTTGCTTCCTATACGCTCAGTGAGGCGCAGATCGAAAACATGGTCACGGCCAAGGGCTATGAGGACTGCGTCGTCTTCATGTCCGAAGACGGTGTGAGCGTGGTCGTCTCGACGGGGGAAGAGGGGCTTCAGACCGAGGACATTGCCCGCATCACGGACATCGTCAAGCAGGAGACGGGGCTCAGTGCAGAGAGCATCAAGATCATGGAAGTAAATTAGCTGTTGTAATTTTGGGAAAAAGATGATAAAATACTTTCGATATGAGCATTCACAAACAAGGAGAGGATATCTGAATGGCTGAGAATCGAGAGTATCTGACCCGCGCCGAGGAAAACGGCAGCATCAACATCGCAGAAGACGTGGTCGCCGCGATCGCCGCCGACGCTATCGGCGAGATCGAAGGCGTTGGCTCCATGTGCCAGAATATGACCGAACAGATCACCGAGCAGTTCACGGGCAAAAAGGGCCTGCGCGGCGTGCGCGCCGAGGTCAAGGACGGCGAGATCATCGTCGACGTCTACCTGATGGTGCGCTATGGCTACGCCATCCCCGAGACCGCGCGCAAGGTGCAGGACAGCGTGTCCGCCGCCGTGAGCGGCATGACGGGCTACAACGTCCACGCGGTCAATGTCCACGTCGGCGGGATCAGCTTCAACTAAAGAAAGATAAGATCAACAGATAAAGGAACAGACGAGAATGATTCGCAATACAGCGCGAGAGATCGCAGTGCATCTTGCATATGAACTGAGCTTTACGGATAAGACGGTGAAAGAGCTTCTCGACGAGCGGCTGACGAAGGAATACTTCGACACGCTCAAGGATGAGGACGACATCTACGAAAAGGCCCCCGGCGCCGCGCAGACGGAATACATCCGCTCCATCGTTTCCGGTGTTGCCGAGCACGCGCCGGAGTTGGACGGCTACATCGCCAAGTACGCCAAGGGCTGGAGCTTTGACCGCATCCCACTCGTCGCCTCGGCGATCATGCGCGTTGCGATGTACGAATCGCTCTACCGCAGCGACATTCCGACGCGCGTGGCCGTCAACGAGGCCGTGGAGATCGCTAAGAAGTATGAAACGCCTGAAACAGTGAAGTTCATCAACGGCATCCTCGGCAGCTTCGTTCGCGGCGAGATCAGCGCGGAATAAGGCATTGCCACAAAAAGCAGAGTACCGACAGGCGCTCTGCTTTTCTTCCGTTTTCATTTTGTTTTGAGAGAGGGGTGACGCGGCGTGGCGCAGGAGCAGATGATCTTCAGCGTATCGGAAGCCAACAATTTCATCAAGGCGCTGCTCGACGCCGTGCCGCAGCTCCAGACCATTTTCGTGCGCGGCGAGATCTCGAACTACAAGCTCTATCCCTCCGGGCACCATTACTTCACGCTCAAGGACGAGGGGAGCGCGCTCAAATGCGTGATGTTCCGCGGCATGGCGGGGAAGCTCCGCTTCCGCCCGGAAAACGGCATGAAGGTCATCGCCTTTGGCCGCATCGGCGTGTTCCCGCGCGACGGCGCGTACCAGCTCTACTGTTCTGAGCTCAGCGTCGAGGGCGTGGGTGACCTGCACGTCGCTTTCGAGCAGCTCAAGGAAAAGCTCTTCAAGGAGGGGCTTTTTGCCCCAGAACATAAAAAGCCCTTGCCAAAATATCCCAAGCGCATTGCCATCATCACCTCATCCGCGGGCGCGGCGGTGCATGATATGCTGCGCATTTTGAATGCGCGCTGGCCGATGAGCGAAGTCGTGCTCCTGCCTGTGCGCGTGCAGGGAGCAGAGGCGCCGCCGGAGATCGCAGGCGCGCTGCGCTACGCAAACAAATGGCAGGTCGCCGACCTCATCATCACGGGGCGCGGCGGCGGGTCGATTGAAGATCTGTGGGCGTTCAACGATGAGCGCGTGGCGCGCGCGATTTATGCCTCCGACATTCCGGTCATCTCCGCCGTCGGGCATGAGCCCGACGTGACGATCACCGATTTTGTTGCCGATGCACGGGCGTCGACGCCGTCGAACGCGGCGGAGATCGCCGTGCCGGACCAGCGCGAAATTTACCGCCGGCTCGACGCGCTGCAAACGCGCATGGTGCAGAGCGAGCAAAAGCGCGTGAAAGCCCTGCGCGAGCAGTTTGAAAAGATGTCCCGCAGCCGTGCGCTGCAAGACCCCATGGCATTTATCGACGACAAGCGGATGCTGCTCGACTACACGCAGAAAAAGCTTGCCGCACTCGCGCAGCATCAGATGGCGCAGCGCACACAGCAGTTTACAGCGCTTGCGGCCAAGCTCGACGCGCTGAGTCCGCTCAAGGTCCTCGGCCGCGGCTACGCCGTGGCGCGAAATGAACAGGGACAAATTCTGCGTGCGGCGCAGGAGGCCGCAGCCGGCGAAAAAATCGAGGTACTGCTCGGGCAGGGAAGTCTCAACTGCACGGTGAACGCGTGCAATATGGGAGGAAATGACGATGGCAAAAACGTTTGAAGACAATATCGCGCGTCTCGAAGAGATCGTGACGGCGCTTGAAAAAGGCGACGCAAAGCTCGCCGATTCCCTCAAGCTCTTTGAAGAGGGGACGAAGCTCGTGCACGACTGCGGCGCGATGCTCGACAAGGCCGAGCAGAAGGTCGCAAAGCTCTCTAAGGGCGCGGACGGCGCGCCGGTCGAGAGCCCATTCATTTCGGAGGAGTAATCCATGGACGAAAAGCTGTTTTCCGCCCGCATGGCGGAGTATAAGTCGGCGGTGGACAAGTATCTTGACGCCTGCCTTGAGGAAACGCAGTGCGCAAGCTATCACAAGCTGACCGATTCGATGCACTACAGTCTGACCGCGGGCGGCAAGCGTCTGCGCGCGATCTTAGTGCTCGAATTCTGCCGCATCTGCGGGGGAGACGTCGAAAAGGCGCTGCCCGTGGCCTGCGGCGTTGAGATGCTGCACACGTATTCGCTCATCCACGACGATCTGCCCGTGATGGACAACGATGATCTGCGCCGCGGTAAGCCGTCGAACCACAAGGTCTTCGGCGAATGCACGGCGACGCTCGCGGGCGACGCGCTGCAGGCGCTGGCATTTGAAACGGTCCTGAAGGCCGACCTCCCCGCGCTGCGCGTGCTCAAATGCGCACAGGTCCTGGCAAATGCCGCGGGACACGAGGGCATCTGCGGCGGCCAGCAGCTCGACCTTGAGTGGGAGGGCAAGATCCTGAGCGCGCCGGAGCTCGAGGAAATTTATCTGCGCAAGACGAGCGCGCTTATCCGCGCGGCGTGCCTGATGGGCGTGGCCGCGGCGGGCGGCACGAAGGAGCAGGAGGAGGCCGCGGCCAGCTACGCCGACAACTTCGGCTTCGCGTTCCAGCTGCGCGACGACATGCTCGATGTCATCGGCGATGAAAAGACGTTCGGCAAGCCCATCGGCTCGGACAGGGAAGAGGGGAAGACGACGTTTGTCGACATTTTAGGTCTCAACGGCTGCCAGCGCGTCATCGAGGCGCACAGCGAGAGCGCGGTCGAAGCGCTGGGCGACATGGAGGACACGGATTTTCTCATTCACCTCGTCCGTGTGCTTGAAAAACGGGAGCAATAAATAAAAAATCCCGCAGAAAACGCCAAAAAAGTGGAAAATCATACAAAAGTGCGCATTTGGTGTTGACAAGCGGAATCGTCGGTGCTACGATACGCACATTGAAACGGAACCCACCCCGTGGGGAATGCTCGAAGGAAAGGATCCATTGGCATGAAGACTTCGTACTCTGCCAACTGCATGATGATGCCGATGATGCGCATGTTCAGCATGTGCATGCTTTGTCATGGAGAAAATGGTCATTTCCTTTCAGAAACTGTCTGAGAAAAACAGCGAATCGGCAGCGGAAGGTCAATGACCTCCCGCTGTTTTTTACTGCTCGAACAGCATACACTCCCCGCGGTCTGTCCGTTCCAAAAAGAAGCTATTATGAAATAAGTAAGGAGAACAAAACGATGAAAAAGCATTCTATTAAGCTGACCGCCCTTGTCCTTGCACTGGTCCTCACTGCCGCTCTGGCCCTGACCGGCTGCGGCTCCAAGAGCGATGACTCCGACGGTGCCACCACCATCCAGATCGCCGTCCCCAACGACACGACCAACGAAGCCCGCGCGCTGCTGCTGCTCCAGGACAACGGCATCATCAAGCTCGCTGACGGTGCCGGCATCACCGCCACCAAGAACGACATTGTCGAAAACCCGTACAACGTCGAGATCGTGGAGACCGAGGCCGCGCAGATCCCCAACATCCTGCAGGACGTTGACTACGCCGTCATCAACTCCAACTACGCCATCAACGCGGGCCTGAACCCCGTGGCCGACTCCCTCGTGATCGAAGGCTCCGCCTCCGCTTACGCCAACATTCTGGCCGTGAAGGAAGGCAACGAGTCCTCTCCCAAGGTCCTTGCCCTGATCGCCGCTCTGGAGAGCCAGCAGGTCGTCGACTACATCAACGAGAAGTATGACGGCTCCGTTGTCAGCACCGTGGATACCCCGACCGACGGCTTTGACGCCACTGTCGACTACGACGCTCTGAGCGGTGAGACCATCTCCATCGCCGCTTCTCCGACCCCGCACGCTGAGATCCTCGAGGTCGTGAAGGAAATTCTTGCTGAAAAGAACATCACTCTCGACATTCAGGTCTACAATGACTATGTCGTGCCCAACACCGTTGTCGAAGACGGCACTGTCGACGCCAACTACTTCCAGCACAAGCCCTATCTCGACGATTTCAACGCCGAGAACAACACCCACATCGTCTCCGTTGCCGCCATCCACGTCGAGCCCATGGGCCTGTACGGCGGCAAGCAGACCACGCTCGATGCGCTGAGCGCCAAGTAAGAAAGAAAGGAGGGAGCGTTCTTGATCGAACTGAAGCATCTAAGCAAAACCTTTGAAACAGCCGGAGGACGGGTAGACGCGCTCAAGGACGTCTCCCTGACCATTCCAGACGGCGACGTCTACGGCATCATCGGCATGAGCGGCGCCGGCAAATCCACGCTCGTGCGCTGCATCAATATGCTCGAGCGCCCGACGGAGGGCGAGGTCATCGTGAACGGACAGCGTCTGGACACGATGACCCCCGCGCAGCTCCGCGCGGCGCGGCGCGAGATCACGATGATCTTCCAGCGCTTCAACCTGCTGATGCAGCGAAACTGCCTCGCTAACGTCTGCTTCCCGATGGAGCTTTCCGGCTTGCGGGGAGAGAAGAAGTGGCGCGAACAGCGAGCTCTGGAACTCCTCGAGATCGTGGGGCTCAAGGATAAGGCCAAGGCCTATCCCGCGCAGCTCTCCGGCGGACAGCAGCAGCGCGTGGCCATCGCCCGCGCCCTCGCCACGAACCCCAAAGTTCTGCTCTGCGACGAGGCCACGAGCGCGCTCGACCCCAAGACGACGCGCCAGATCCTCGAGCTGATCGGCGACATCAACAAAAAGCTTGGCATCACCGTCGTCATCATCACACACCAGATGAGCGTGGTGAAGGAGGTCTGCAATCACGTTGCGATCCTCGACGACGGCGAAGTCGTGGAAGAGGGCCTTGTTTCTACCGTCTTTTCCGCGCCCAAGTCCGCGGCGGCGCGCCACCTCGTGTTCCCGCGCGGCGCGGACATCGACGTGTCCGACCCCCAGCAGCAGCGCCGCATCCGCCTCATCTTCCGCAGCGCGAAGACGACATCCATTCCGCTCGTCGCGCGCCTTGCGACCGAAGAGGGCATCAGCGCGACGGTCATTTCGGCCAACACGCAGAAGCTCTCCGAAGAGGTGTACGGCAGCATGCTCCTCGGCGTGCCGAACGCGCAGTTCGAGCAGGCCATGGACTTTTTGAGAAGCATTGAAAATCTTCAGGTAGAGGAGGCGAGCGTCGATGTACAGTAATCTCTTTTCCCCGGACTCCATCGCAGAGCTCACCGTCGCCATGCAGATGCAGTTCCCCAAGGCGATCTGGGAGACGTTTTATGTGACGCTGCTTTCGACGGCGCTGGCCGTCGTCATTGGCCTTCCGCTGGGCGTGCTGCTCGTAGCGGGGGAGAAGGGCGGCGTTCTGCCGCTTCCCAAGGCCTTGATGAGCATTCTGAACGTCATCATCAACCTGCTGCGCTCGATCCCGTTCCTCATCTTAATGATCATGGTCTTCCCGCTCTCGCGCCTCATCATCGGCACGACCGTCGGCACCACCGCGACCATCGTTCCGCTGGTCGTGGCGGCGTTCCCGTTCGTCGCGCGCCTTGTTGAAAGCAGCCTGCGCGAGGTCGACCCCAACATCATTGAGGCCGCTCAGAGCATGGGCGCAACGCCCATGCAGATCATCTGCAAGGTGATGATCCCCGAGAGCGTTCCCTCGCTGCTCCAGAACTTCACCATCGCGCTCACGACCATCCTCGGCTACTCGGCGATGAGCGGCATCATCGGCGGCGGCGGCCTCGGCAAGATCGCCATCGACTACGGCTACTATCGCTACAAGTACCTTGTGATGTTTGCGGCGGTCGTGCTGCTTATCATTCTGGTGCAGATCTTCCAGTCCTTGGGCACACACCTTGCGGCCAAGAGCGACAAGCGCCTCAAGAAATAACCGGATATCCTATCCTGCAAAGCGCCTCAACCGTGCGGTTGAGGCGCTTTTTTGTCATTTTTCGCAATTTGACAGAAAAAAATGCGTCAATTTTTGAAAGCAAAATGCAGCAAAAATTGCAAAATCCCTTGTCATGTGGGAAAAGGGCTGTTATAATAGACATAGAATGCAATGCAAGTCTTCGCGATTTGCATATTTTTTACGGAGAAATTGCGTGAACAGTTTTCAGGAATTGGTCCAGTCCATCGACTGGGGCTCGCTGACCGACGCGCTTTTGCGCGTGCTCGGCGTCTTTTTATGCTTGACGGTGCACGAGACCTGTCACGGTCTTGCAGCCTATGCCCTCGGCGATCCGACGGCCAAGCGCGAGCACCGCTTGAGCTTAAACCCGCTGCACCATATCGACTGGTTCGGCTTGGCTGCCATGCTGCTCGTCGGCTTCGGCTGGGCAAAGCCCGTGCCGGTCGACATGCGGTATTTCAAAAAGCCGAAGCAGGGTATGGCCATCACAGCGCTGGCGGGGCCGGTGTCGAATCTGCTGCTGGCGATGCTGCTCTTGCTCGGCGCGCGCATCACGATCGCGCACTATGTCGATACCGCGTTTTGCAGCGGCCTTTTGAATTTCCTTGCGATGACGGCGTACATGAGCGTTGGTCTGGGGCTTTTCAACCTCATCCCCATCTCGCCGCTCGACGGGTCGAAGGTGCTCTTCGCCTTTCTGCCCGACCGCGCGTACATGACGCTGATGCGGTATGAAAAATACGGCATGGCCGTGCTTTTTGTGCTCGTCTGGCTCGGCGTGGGAAACAATATCCTCAGCGAGGGCATCTACCGCATGTACGAGCTTCTGGTCAACTGGATCGTATATTGATAAAGTGAGAGGAATGTCATGGACAATCCCGTTTTCAAGCTGGAGGGCGTGGTGCACGAGCGCAGCGCGGAGGCGCTGCAGGACTTTGAAGGGCCGCTCGACCTCATTCTCTTCCTGCTGTCGAAAAATAAAATAGAGATCCAGGACATTCCCATCGCGCTGATCCTGGATCAGTACCTTGCGTATCTCGAGCAGCGAAAGCAGCTCGATCTCGAGGTCGCGAGCGAATTCATCACGATGGCGGCACATTTAATGTACATCAAAACGCGCATGCTGCTTTCGCTTGAGGATGAGCAGGCGCAGAGCGAGATGGACGAGCTCATTGCCTCGCTCAAAGAGCGCCAGCAAAAGGACACGTACCTTCGCATCAAGACGCTGACCGAAACGCTCGGCCCGATGGGCGAGTTTGGCCGCAGCATCATGACGCGCCAGCCCGAGCCCATGCAGCGCGGCAAAATCTACGAGTACAGTCATGAAAAGGCCGACCTCGTGCTCGCCATGCAGACGATCATGGAGCGCGGGGAAAAGCTGGCCGCGCCGCCGAGCGCGGCGCTGAGCGAGATCGTGCGCCGCGAGCCGTATCCCGTCAAGGGCAAGGCGGAGGAAATTCTGCACCGGCTCAAGGAGTTCGGCATGACGCGCTTCAAGCTGCTGTTCCGCGGCAGCCGCAGCCGCAGCGAGATCGTGGCGACGTTTATCGCCGTTTTGGAGCTCTGCCGCGAAAAGGTCATCCATCTGGCCGGTTCCGACACGGACTGCACCGTGGAGTGCGGGGACGACGCCCCCGACCGTATCAATCTGTAAAAAGCGAGGAACGCTATGTCTTTGGAATCTTTGGACCTGCGCGAGGTCGAGTCGGCCATCGAGGGCATTTTGTTCGCCAGCGGCGAACCGCTTCCCATCGACCGCATCTGCCTTGCGCTCGATTTGGACCGTCCGACCGCGGAACAGGTATTGCAAAAGCTCGGCGATTACTACGCATTTGAGCGCCGCGGCATCCGGCTCGTCCGCATGGAGGACAGCTATCAGCTCTGCTCGTCTCCGGACTATGCCGACGTCATCCGCAGGGCGTTTGAGATCCGCAAGACCGCCAAGCTCTCTCAGCCCGCGCTGGAGGTGCTGACGATCATCGCCTACTACCAGCCCACGACCCGCGCCTACATTGATCAGGTGCGCGGCGTGGACAGCTCGTACACCGTGGGCCTGCTGCTTGAGCGCGGGCTCATTGAGGAGTGCGGACGTTTGCAGGTGCCGGGACGGCCGAGGCTGTACCGCACGACGAAAAAGTTCCTGCGCGACTTCCACTTGGGTTCGCTCGAGGAGATGCCGGAGATGCCGGGTCTTGAGGCCGACGGTCAGCTCCGCATGACGGAGGACGGCACGATCCTTGACCCCAGCGCCATGACGGAAAAAGAAGGCAGCATTCCCGAAAACGGGGAACACTGACCGCGTAAAGCATAAAAACCGCGTGAAGCGTAAAAAGAGGGAGGTGGTCGATTGACTGTGCTGAAGGTAATTGGCATCATCCTGCTCATTTTTATTTTGATCGGCTTTCTGCGCGTGGGCGCGCTGATGCAGTTCGGCGACGAGCTGCGCGTGCAGCTTTCGGTCGGCCCGTTCCGCTTCACGCTGCTGCCAGCAAAGGAAAAGAAAGAAACGCCGAAAAAAAAGGCAAAGGAGAAGAAACCAAAGTCAGAGGGAGAAGAGGCGAAGCAAAAGAAAAAGCTCTCGCTCCCCAAGCCGACAAAAGAGGAGCTCAGGGACCTCATCACGACGGCGCTCTCGGCGCTCAAGGAGACAGCGAAACGCACCTGCAAGCGCCTTCGCATCGACCCGCTGGAAATTCTCGTCGTCTTTGGCGGCACGGACCCCGCAGATATCGCGCAGACCTACGGCTATGCGAGCGCCGCGATGTGGGGTGTGATGCCGCACCTTGAAGACCTCTTCCATATCCCTGATCCCTCACTGCACCTGCGCATGGACTACAGCTCTGAAAAGACGCACGCAGAGGGTGCCGTTGGCCTGTCGCTTCGCGTCCGCGACGGGCTGCACATCTCGCTTGCGCTGCTCATTCCGATGCTCAAATGGTACCTGCGCTATAAAAAGGCGCATAAAAACGACGCTCCCGCGGAAAAACCATCAGAGAGCACTCCGCAAAACAGTGAACACAGTGAAAAACTGACCGCATAAAAAGAAAGGATGAACCTCATGGAAAACATCGAAAAGAAGACCCCGCTCAACGATCTCATGGACACCACGATGGATAAGATCCGTGATATGGTCGATTCCAACACCATCATCGGCGAGCCGATCACGACGCCCGACGGCGTAACGGTCATTCCCGTTTCGCGCGTGAGCTTCGGCTTCGGCGCAGGCGGCGGCGACTACGGCAAGACCGACACCGCACACTTCGGCGGCGGCGCAGGTGCGGGCGTCAAGGTCGACCCCGTCGCGTTCCTCGTCGTCAAGGACGGTCTGACGCGCGTGATGCCCGTGGCCATCCCTGCGGCTGCAACGGTCGACCGCGTGCTTGATCTTGTACCGGAAGTGCTCGACCGCGTGCAGAATTTCGTGGACAAGAAGAGAGAAGAGAAAGATATCTACTGATTTCGGGCATAATAGGGGCATTCCGAACGAAGGAGTGATCCCATGCCGCGTTTTGCCCGATGCGTATTTGCCGTTTTCCTTGCTGTTTCCTGCCTGTCAAGCAGTTTGACCTGTCAGGCTGCCGTGCCTGAAACTGCCGCCGCCGCGTTCATTTTGATGGAGGCGGGCAGCGGGCGGGTGCTGGCGTCGCGCAATGAAACGCAGGAGCGCAGCATCGCGAGCACGACGAAGATCATGACCTGCTTAGTCGCGCTGGAGCACAGCAAACTCACGGAGAAGGTCACGGTCAAACGCGAGCATTTGCGCGAGGGCTCGTCGATGTACCTTCTCGAGGGCGAAACGCTCACGATGGAGGAACTTCTCTACGGTCTGATGCTGCCGTCCGGCAACGACGCGGCGGAGTGCATCGCCGCCCACTGCGGCGGGAGCGGCGGCAGCGCGCAGTTTGTCCGATGGATGAACGAAAAGGCGAAAGCCCTCGGCATGGAGCACACGTCATTTGCCAACCCGAGCGGTCTCGACGAAATGGGGCACAGCTCCTGTGCCCTCGATATGGCGCGCCTTGCGGCCTACGCCATGCAGAATCCGACGTTCGCGCGCATCGTCTCGACGCGCACGGCGAGCGTCGGCACGCGCACGATGACGAACCACAATAAGCTGCTCGCGTCGTACTCCGGCTGCGTCGGTCTCAAGACCGGCTACACCGGCGACGCGGGGCGCACACTCGTCACCTGTGCCGAGCGCGGCGGGATGCGCATGATCGCCGTCACGCTGCACGACGGCAGCGATTGGGCGGATCACGCGGCACTCTACGACTACGGCTTTTCGGCGTATGCGCTCTCAAGCGGTGCGAAAAAAGGCGAGGCCTACGGCAGCGTAAGCGTCGACGGGCAGAGTGTGTCCGCCGTGGCGGCGGAGAGCTTCCGCTATCCCACCGCGGAAAATGAAGCATTGAGCGTGCGCGCCGAGCTGCCGCAAACCGTCTCCGCCCCCGTGCGGAAGGGACAAACGTTCGGCACGCTCGTCATCTCCTGCGGCGAGACTGAGGTCGGAAGAGTTGACCTTGTCAGCGCGCGCAGCGTACAGGCGCAGGAAACAAAGAGCGAAACAAGCAAAAATAAGTCGCTGGCGGAAAAGCTCTGGCAATTTCTGTCGGCAAAGTAAAGGAGGGATAGACCTGGCCGAAGCAAGAATTCAAAAGCTCATCGCCGAATCGGGGCTCTGCTCCCGTCGCACCGCCGAGCAGTGTATCGCCGCGGGACGCGTGCACGTGAACGGCAAGACTGCGCTTCTCGGGCAGAAGGCCGACCCCGAAGTCGACGAAATTACCGTCGACGGCAGGCCGCTCACACAGGAGGGGCAGAAGCGCTACCTGATGCTCAACAAGCCGCGCGGCTATGTCTGCACGCTCTCTGACGAAAAAGGGCGAAAGACCGTCGCCGAGCTCGTCAGAAACTGCGGCGCGCGCGTCTATCCCGTCGGGCGGCTCGACCTCGACTCCGAGGGACTGCTGCTTTTGACGAACGACGGCGAATGGATGCAGCATCTTCTGCACCCGCGCTACGAGGTCAACAAGGTCTACGAGGTCAGCGTCGCGGGCGAGGTCCGGGGAGCGGCAGAAGTGCTCGCTTCCATGACACAGCTCGACGGCGAGCCCATCCGGCCCGCGCAGGTGCGCGTGCTGCGGCAGGGGAGGGACACCGCCGTTCTCTCCATCACCATCCATGAAGGAAAAAACCGGCAGATCCGGCGCATGTGCGCCGCCGCCGGATTACACGTCAAGCGCCTAAAGCGCGTGCAGGAGCACGCGCTCAAACTCGGGGCTCTTCCCGTCGGCGTGTGGCGCGATCTAACGGAGCAAGAGCTCCATGCAACAAAATCAAAGTAACAGAGGACGATTTTATGACGAAGAATATCTTACATAATATCGAAAAGAACATGAGCAGCTTTTCCAAGGGGCAGAAGCTCATCGCCCGCTTCATTCTGGAAAACTACGATAAGGCCGCGTTTATGACGGCCAGCAAGCTCGGCAAGACCGTGCAGGTCAGCGAGTCGACCGTCGTGCGCTTTGCCGCCCAGCTCGGCTACGAGGGGTATCCGAGCATGCAGCGTGCATTGCAGGAGATGATCCGCGGCAAGCTCACGAGCATCCAGCGCATTCAGGCATCGGACGGCGAGCTCGCAGGGTCCGATCTGATGACGAACGTCCTGCAGCGCGACATGGAGAAGATCCGCATGGCCATCGACCAGACCGACGGCGCGGAATTTGAGCGCGTGGTCGACACGATCATCGGCGCGCGCCGCATCTACATCGTGGGCTTCCGTTCGTCCTCGTTTCTGGCAGGGTACTTAAACTTCTACTTCCGCCTGATCTTCGACAACGTCACTCTGGTCAACGGCGGCGCGGCCGGCTCGTTCGACCAGCTCTTCCGCGTCTCCAAAGACGATGTGGTCATCGGTATCTGCTTCCCGCGCTACAGCGAGCTTGCGCTCAAGACCATCCAGTTTGCGCGCGACCGCGGCGCGACGATCGTCGGCGTGACGGACAGCGAGATGTCGCCCATCAACCAGATGTCCAGCAATTCGCTGCTCGTGCGCAGCGAGATGATCTCGTTCGTCGACTCGCTGGCGGCACCCATGAGCATGCTCAACGCACTCATTCTGGCCGTGGCCAACAAGAAGGGCGCAGACATCTCCGCGACGTTCTCCGAACTCGAGCACATCTGGGAGCGCTTCGACATTTTCGGCAAGATCGAAGATGAATAAGGCGATCGTTGTCATCGGCGGCGGCGCGGGCGGCATGATGGCCGCGATCTGCGCCGCGCGCAAGGGTGCGCACGTGACGCTGCTCGATCCAAACGAGCGCCTCGGCAAAAAGGTGAACATCACCGGCAAGGGCCGCTGCAACGTGACGAACGACAGCACCTGCGAAGAGCTGCTCGCCCACGTGCCGCAGAACCCGCGGTTTTTATACTCCGTGTTTTCCCGCTTCGACGGGCACGACGCCATCGATTTTTTCGAGGGGCTCGGTGTGCCGCTCAAGGTCGAGCGCGGCAAGCGCGTGTTTCCCGTGTCCGACCGGTCATTCGACATCACAGCGGCGCTTGAGCGCGAGCTCAAGCGTCTGCACGTCAAGCTCGTGCGCGACCGCGCGCTCGGTATTTCGGTCGAAGACGGCCATGTCGCCGCCGTCAAGGGCGAAAAAGGGGACTACACCGCCTCCGCCGTCATTCTGGCGACGGGCGGGCTGTCCTATCCCGCGACGGGCTCGACGGGCGACGGCTTCCGCATGGCGGAAGCGCTCGGCCACACAGTCACGCCGCTGCGCGGCTCACTCGTGCCGCTCGAGGCATGCGAATGCGCGGTGCTGCAAGGGCTGAGCCTGCGCAACGTTGCGCTGACGGTATACGAAAACAACAAAAAGATCCACTCGGATTTTGGCGAAATGCTGTTCACGCACTTCGGCGTGAGCGGGCCGCTCATCCTGTCGGCCAGCGCGCACATGCGGCATTTCGACAAAAAGCAGTACCGACTGGAGATCGACCTCAAGCCCGCGCTCGACGAGCAAATGCTCGACAAGCGCCTGCTGTCGGATTTTGAAAAGCACGCAAACAGCGACTACTGCAACGTGCTCGGCGCGCTTCTGCCGCAGAAGATGATCGACGAATTCATCGACCGCTCGGGCATCCCTCCGCACGAAAAGGTGCACGACATCACGCGCGCCCAGCGCGAGACCATCCGCACGCTCTTAAAGCGCTGGACGGTCAATGTCAGCGCGCCGATGCCGGTCGAAAACGCGATCATCACCTCCGGCGGCGTCAAGGTGGGGGAGATCGATCCGAAGACCATGGCGTCGAAAAAGATCGGCGGCCTGTACTTTTCCGGCGAGATCATCGACGTAGACGCCTACACGGGCGGCTACAATCTGCAAATCGCCTGGGCGACCGGCAAGGCCGCGGGCGAGGCTGCCGCGGACGCACTGCTGACGCAGTAAGCACATATTTATTGTAAGAGGGAAGAATCAAACAGATGAAAAAGCATTTTTCCATTGCCATTGACGGCCCCGGCGGCGCGGGCAAGAGTACGCTCGCCAAGGCCGTCGCCAAGAAATTGAACATTCTGCATGTCGACACGGGCGCGATCTACCGCACCATCGGCTACGCGGCGTTTTCCCGCGGACTGGATGCAAAGGACGAATCCCAGATCGCGCCGCTGCTGAAAGAGATCCAAATCGACATGGCATTTGACGAGAATAGCGGACAGAAAATGCTGCTTGACGGCAAGGACGTCAGCACCGAAATTCGCCTGCCGGAAATTTCGATGTACGCCTCGAACGTCTCGGCGCTGCCGTGCGTACGCGCGTACTTACTCGAGATGCAGCGCGACATCGCGCGCAAGAGAAGCGTCATCATGGACGGGCGCGACATCGGCACTGTCGTTCTGCCGGATGCCGACCTCAAAATTTACCTGACGGCTTCGGCCGAGGAGCGCGCGCGCCGCCGCTGTCTCGAGCTCTCCGAGCGCGGCACGCCCAAAGCGTATGAAGAGGTACTGCGCGAGATCAACGAGCGCGACTATCAGGACATGCACCGCGACATCGCCCCGCTGCGCGAGGCGGCGGACGCCGTGCGGCTCGACACGTCGAAGCTCAGCTTTGAAGAGAGCGAGCAGGCGCTGCTGAGCCTCATTCAGGAGAAATTGAAATGATGCACCGTATCTTTTTTGCGTTTATCTGGATCATCGGTCGGGTGCTGCTGTGGATCTACCGCGTGGACGTCAAGGGGCTTGAAAATCTTCCGAAGCACAGTGTCCTGCTGTGCCCGAACCATTCAACGGACTTAGACCCCGTGCTCATCGGCCTGTGCCTGCCGCTCGACTACCATCTGCACTTTATGGCCAAGGCCGAGCTCTTCGACAACCGCGCGCTCGCGTGGCTCATCCGCACGCTCGGCGCATTTCCCGTCCAGCGCGACGGCAAGGATATCCAGTCCATCAAGACCGCGATGCAGGTGCTCCACAAGGGTGAGAATCTTCTGATCTTCCCCGAGGGGACGACGATCCGGGGCGGCGTCGGCTATCACGACGGACTCCCCGCGCACGCGCACGCGGGCATCGCGATGATCGGCGTGCGCACGGGTGCGACGCTCGTACCGGTGTTCTGCGACGGGCAGAAAAAGCCCTTCCGTAAAACGCGCATCATCTTCGGCGAGTCGTATGTTCCTGAGGTCACGGGCCGCCGCGGCACGTCCGAAGAATTGCAGGCCATCGCCGACGAAATGCTGCGTCAGGCCTACGCGCTCGGCGGCCAGCAGGTGGGAGGCGCGCCGCTGTGAAGGTCATCTTAGCTGAGACCGCGGGCTTCTGCTATGGCGTGGAGCGCGCGGTCAACCTTGCGCGCGAAACGGCAAAAGCGCGCGGCGGCGCGATGCTCGGCAGCATCGTACACAACGCGGGCGTCGTGCGCGAGATCGAAGACCTTGGCATGCGCCTCATCACGTCGCCCGACCAGGCAAAGGCGGGGGAGTCCGTGCTCATCCGCGCCCACGGCGAGTCGAGAGCGACGCTTGATGCGCTGCGAGAGCGCGGGGCAGAGGTCGTGAGCGCCGTGTGCCCGCATGTCGAGCGCATCCGAAAGCTTGCACAGGAGGCAGAGCACGAGGGACGCCGCGTCATCCTGATCGGTGAGCGCCATCATCCCGAGGTGCAGGGCATCGCAGGATGGTGCAGCGACCCGCTGATTTTTGAAAATGTGCAGGAAGCGCAAAAATACTTGCAGGAACACCCCGATTTTGCCCATTTACCCAGTATCATGCTGGCGCAAACGACCTGCATTCGTGCGCTTTGGGAAAGTTGCGTGAAATTTCTAAAAAAACAGTGTACAAATCTGAAAATCAATGATACAATATGCAATGCTACGCAGAAACGTCAAACTGAGGCAGCAGAACTTTCCGCCAAGGTAGACGCGATGGTGGTTGTGGGCGACCGAAGAAGCGCCAACACAAGGCATTTGACCGAGATTTGCAGAGAGAACTGCGGAAAAGTCCTCCAGATCGAATCCGCAGACGAGCTCTCACCGGAATTCTTTTCCGGATGCCGTGTGGCGGGACTGACAGCCGGCGCATCTACTCCTGCGAGTATCATTATGGAGGTATTAACAACAATGACGGAAGAAAACATCAACACCACTGCCCCTGAAACCAGCGAATCCTTTGAAGAACTGCTTGAAAAATCTTTCAAGACTCTAAATACAGGAGATAAGGTGACCGGTATCGTGACCGCCATCGGCACGACCGAGATCCAGGTCGACGTCGGCTGCAAGCAGGCAGGCTATATCCCTGTTTCTGAGCTGAGCAGCGACCCCGACGTCAAGCCCGAGGACGTCGTCAAGGTCGGCGACGAGATCGAGGCTTACGTTGTCCGCGTCAACGACGTGGAAGGCTACGCCACCCTCTCCAAGAAGCGTCTCGACGCTGTCAAACTCTGGGAAGACATTGAGACCGCCGTTGAGGACAAGACCGTTCTCGAAGGCACCGTGACCGAAGTGAACAAGGGCGGCATCGTCGTTTCTGTCAAGGGCGTGCGCGTGTTCGTGCCCGCTTCTCAGAGCGGCATGCCCAAGGACTCCGACCTTGGCCAGATGGTCAAGCAGAAGGTCAAGCTCCGCGTGACCGAGGTCAACCGTGCCCGCCGCCGCGTCGTCGGCTCCATCAAGTCCGTGCTGAACGAGGAGCGTCAGGCTGCTCAGGCCGCCATCTGGGAAGGCATCGAGGTCGGCAAGCACTATGACGGCGTTGTCAAGTCCATGACCTCTTACGGCGTGTTCGTCGACATCGGCGGCGTGGACGGCATGGTTCACATCTCCGAGCTGAGCTGGAGCCGCATCAAGAACCCCGCCGAGGTCGTCTCCATCGGCGATCACCTCGACGTGTATGTCATCTCCTTCGACCCCGAGAAGCGCAAGATTTCCCTCGGCGTCAAGGATCGCACCCAGAACCCCTGGGATGTGTTCATGAACACCTACAAGGTCGGCGACGTTGCCAACGTCCGCATCGTCAAGCTGATGACCTTCGGCGCTTTCGCTGAGGTCGTTCCCGGCGTGGACGGCCTGATCCATATCTCCCAGATCGCTGACCGCCGCATCGACAAGCCCTCCGACGTCCTGTCCGAAGGCCAGATGGTCGACGCGAAGATCACCGCCATCGACGAGGAGAAGAAGAAGATCTCCCTCAGCATCCGCGCGCTGCTCAGCGGCGAGGAAGAGGCTCCTGTCGAGGAGTAATTTTCCCGAACTGAAAAGAGACAGGCTCCGGCCTGTCTCTTTTTTACGTTCTTTTTTACGCTGACACGTAAGAAAGACTTTGCAAACGGCGATCGGTATGCTATAATTGTTAAAGTTTCGACATAGTTCCGAAATGATAATCAAATTCACATACACACAGGAGGAATTATCCATGGATTACGCAGCGCTTTATCAGAAGAAGCTGACCTCTGCCGCGGAAGCCGTCAAGGTCGTCAAGAGCGGCGACTGGGTCGACTACGGCTGGTGCACCAACCATCCCTACACGCTCGACAAGGCTCTGGCCGCACGCCAGAATGAGCTCAAGGACGTCAAGGTCCGCGGCGGCGTGACGATGTGGATGCCCGAGATCTGCAAGGCCGAGGACGCCGGTGAGCACTTCACCTGGAACTCCTGGCATTGCAGCGGCATCGACCGCAAGATCATCTCCAAGGGCATGGGCTATTTCATTCCCATGCGCTACAGCGAGCTGCCGCGCTTCTACCGCGACGGCAACGCCACAGTCGATGTTGCGATGATCCAGGTCACGCCGATGGATAAGCACGGCAACTTCAGCTATGCGCTCGCGTCCTCTCACCTGGCCGACATGCTCGACACTGCCAAAACCGTTATTGTTGAAGTCAACAAGAACCTGCCGTGGGTTTACGGCCTCACCGGCTGCGAGATCAACATCAAGGACGTCGACATGGTTGTGGAAGGGGAGAATCCTCCCGTTGCGCAGCTCGGCGCGGGCGGCGCCCCCACCGAGGTCGACACCGCGGTCGCCAACCTTGTCGTGCCTGAGATCCCGAATGGCGCGTGCCTCCAGCTCGGCATCGGCGGCATGCCCAACACCATCGGCTCGATGATCGCGCAGTCTGACCTCAAGGACCTGTCCGTTCACACCGAAATGTATGTCGACGGCTTTGTCGATATGGCCCTCGCCGGCAAGATCACCGGCAAGCACAAGCAGCTCGACAAGGGCCGTCAGGTCTTTGCCTTCGCCGCCGGCACGCAGAAGCTCTATGACTACATGGATCGCAATCCCGAGGTCATGGGTGCGCCGGTCGACTATACGAACGACGTGTTTGTCATCTCCCAGATCGACAACTTCATCTCCATCAACAACGCCATCGACTGCGATCTGTTCGGTCAGGTGAATGCCGAGTCCGCGGGCATCAAGCACATCTCCGGCACGGGCGGCCAACTCGACTTTGCGATGGGCGCGTACCTCTCCAAGGGCGGCAAGAGCTTCATCTGCATGTCCTCGACCGTCACGGGCAAGGACGGCACGGTCAAGAGCCGCATCGTTCCCACGCTGACGCCCGGCTCCATCTGCACCGACCCGCGCTCCTGCACGCACTACATCGTCACCGAGTATGGCATGGTCAACCTCAAGGGCCTTTCGACCTGGCAGCGTGCCGAGGCGCTCATCGGCATCGCGCATCCCGACTTCCGCGAGCAGCTCATCGCCGACGCGGAGAAGATGCACATCTGGCGCCGCAGCAATAAGTAAGCAAAAATCGTTCTTCCGTCGCGGGGGCTCTCCTGAAAAGGGGAGCCCACATTTTTTCGAAAATCCACCTCGTTTCCATTTTTATGCGATATTTCATCAAAAGTTGCTTGAAAATGATGGCAAAGTACGTTATACTATATATGGGGAATTGTTTCCTCTTGTGTGTTTGTGTTGTTTTTCTTTTCCATCGCACGGAAAACCGGGGCGAATGCCGGATTGGCATTCTGCCTGAAGGGAGGTGGGCATAGAATGTTTCAAGTGGGAGATAAGGTCGTGCACCCGATGCACGGCGCCGGTGTGATCGACAGCATTGTCCGCGAAAAGATCAGCGGCAAAGCAATGGATTTTTACGTCTTCAAAATGCCCATTTCCGGGCTAACGCTCAAGATCCCGACCGAGAATTCCACGGCCATCGGCATCCGCGCCATCAAGACGAGAAGCGAGATCGAAGAGGTCATCGCGCGCATTCCCAAGCTCGGCGTCGACATGACGGCGAACTGGAACCACCGCTACCGCGAGAATATGGATCGCCTGAAAAGCGGCGATCTCGACGAGGTCAGCGCCGTCATCAAGGCGCTGATGCATCGCGACAGCACGCGCGGACTATCCAACGGCGAGCGCAAGATGCTGCACATTGCCAAGCAGATCCTCGTATCAGAGATCGTCCTGGCAGAAGACGTGGAGTATCCCGAGGCTGAGGGGCGCGTCAACGCCGCGATGCTGTTAAAGGAGAGCGATTGAGTCCATGAGCCTGCTGCAAAAGATGTTCGGCAAACACCAAAAGCGCACTCACCCGTACTGCGCCGCGCTGATTGCGGCCGCCGGAAGCTCCACGCGCTACGGCGGGGAGAACAAGCTGTTGCAAACCCTTGACGGCATCCCCGTTCTTGTGCGCACACTGCTCACGATCGACCGCGTGGAGGGCATCGACGAGATCGTCATCGCTGCGCGGGAGGACGAGCTGCTGCCTTATGCTGAGCTCTGCAAGACCTTTGGCCTCAGAAAACCCGTAAAGGTCATCGTCGGCGGCGCAACGCGGACAGAGTCCGTGCTGCGCGCGGCGCTCGAGGCCTCGCCCGAGACGGAATTTTTCGCCGTGCAGGACGGTGCGCGTCCGCTCGTCACCGTCGAGCTCATCGACGAAGTGCTCGACGCGGCAAGAGTTTATCTCGCCGCCGCGCCCGCCGTTCCGGTGCGCGACACCATCAAGGTCGCGCACGACGGCATCGTCGAGCGCACGCCCGATCGCAGCGCGCTCTTCGCCGTGCAGACGCCGCAGGTCTTCGCCGCCGACCTTTTGAAGGCGGCGCTCCAGTCCGCGATTGCGGACGGCGCGACTATTACGGACGATTGTTCCGCTGTGGAGCGGCTGGGCAAGGAAGTCCACTTGACAGAGGGCAGCGAGGAAAACATCAAGATCACCACGCCGGTCGACCTTGCGATCGCAGAAGCAATTTTACAGCGCAGAGGGGAATGAACCTTTCCCTCTGCCTTTTCTTGAAGAAAGGACCCATACCATGACGAATTTACGCATCGGGCACGGCTACGACGTGCACCGCCTGACCGAGGGCCGCGCACTGATTTTAGGCGGCGTGACGATCCCCTACGAAAAGGGCCTGCTCGGCCATTCGGACGCTGACGTACTGACCCACGCCGTGATGGACGCGCTGCTCGGCGCGGCGGCGCTCGGCGATATTGGCAAGCTCTTTCCCGATTCCGCCGGCGAGTTTGCTGGCATCTCGAGCTTAGAGCTGCTGCGGCAGGTGAAGCTGCACCTCGCCGCCGCGGGGTACGATGTCGTCAACATTGACGCGACGATTTTGGCGCAGGCACCCAAGCTCGCGCCGTACCGCGAGCAGATGCGCGCGAACATCGCGCGCGAGCTCCAGATTGATGTCTTGCGCGTGAGCGTGAAAGCCACGACCGAGGAACACCTCGGCTTCACCGGCAGCGGCGAGGGGATGGCCGCCCACGCTATCGCGCTCCTTGAGCGCGCGGACAACTGAATCAAAACCGCTTCGGACGGACGCTTTTTCTGAGCGCCCGTCCCTTTTCGCCCGCACACCGCCGCCGCGCACGCATATCATGCTGTGAGGGGGAATCGGTATGGACTATTATCTCTTTGCCGCGCGCTCAGTCACCCATGCCCAGCGCATGGCGCGGCTTTTGAGCGACGCGGGTATCTCTGCCAAAATCCGCCGCGCGGGCGCTGCGATCACCGAGCGCGGCTGCGGCTATACGCTGGAAATCCCGCGCCGCCATGCGGCGCGCGCCACGCAGGCCTGCCGCGCGGGCGGCGTGCTGCCGGTCAAGGTGCTTTTCGTCTCGGATGACGGCATGCAAGAGGTGGCGCTATGATCTATCTCGACAGCGCCGCCACGACGTTTCAAAAGCCCGCTGCGGTGCAGCGGGCCGTCGTGCGGGCGATGCGCACGATGAGCTCGCCCGGGCGCGGCGGGTATGCCGCGGCGCAGCAGGCCGACGAGCTGCTGTTTCGCTGCCGCAGCGCAGCCGCGGAGCTCTTCTCCGTGCCATCGAGCGAGCAGGTCGTTTTCACGATGAACGCGACGCATGGACTGAACATCGCCATCAAGAGCCTTGTCCGCCCGTGCGGGCGGGTCGTCGTCTCAGGCTATGAGCACAACGCCGTCACGCGGCCGCTGCACGCGCTGGGCACGGAGGTCATCGTCGCCGCCGCGCCGCTTTTTTCGCCGCAGGAGACGGTCGAAGCCTTCGAGCGCGCGCTTGCGCATGAGCCCGATGCCGTTATCTGCACGCATGTCTCCAATGTCTTCGGCGCTATTTTACCAATTGAGCGCATCGCGCAGCTCTGCCGCGGCGCAAGCGTGCCGCTCATCATCGACGCGTCTCAATCCGCGGGCTCGCTGCCGATCGACTTTTCCGCGCTCGCGCCCGCATTCCTTGCCATGCCGGGGCATAAGGGACTTTACGGCCCGCAGGGGACGGGGCTGCTGCTCTGTGGCAGCGACGCGCTCCCGCTCATTGAGGGCGGCACAGGCAGCGAATCGCTGCGCCAGAGCATGCCGGACTTTCTTCCCGACCGTCTGGAGGCAGGGACGCACAACGTTCCTGGCATCGCGGGGCTCGAAGCGGGCATCGCCTTCGTGCGCGCGCAGCGCCCGGAGCGCATCCTGCACCACAGCCGCGCGCTCATCCGTCGAGCAGGAGAGGGCCTCGGCAAAATTCCAAATGTACACGGATTTCTCTCGCTGGAGGCAAGCTTGCAGGCAGGGGTCTTATCGTTCACGGTGGACGGCCTTTCGCCAGAAAGTGTCGCCGAGGAGATGGCAAAGCGCGGTATCGCGCTGCGCGCGGGGCTGCACTGTGCGCCGTTCGCGCACAAAACGGTGGGCACTTTGCCCGACGGAACGGTGCGGCTGAGCGTTTCCGCCTTTAATCGCGAAAGCGAGATCGACACGTTTCTTTCCTCTCTGCGCGCGATCGCGGCAGGTCAGGCAAAAAACTGAGATTTCATAGAAAATTCATCGCTCTACCGTTGCAATTTGGAGTGTTTCATATTAGAATAAGTAATAACTATTGCTTAAGGGGAGCGTGCCTATGGAATTTGTCATGCCCATTCTGGAAGGCGCGTGGCGCTATGTGCTCACGCTCAGGATCTCGGACTATCTTGATATCGCGCTGATGGCGTATGCGATCTATTGGCTTTTAAAGCTCGTCGGCACGTCGAAGGTCGAGAGCGTCGGCAAGGTGATTTTGCTGTTCCTGCTGGCGCTGATGCTCTCGGACGCGTTCTCGCTCAACGGAATTTACTTCCTTTTGAGCCATATTCTCTCACTCGGTGCGCTGGCGCTCATCGTGCTCTTCCAGCCCGAGATCCGCCGCCTCATCGATCAGCTCGGCTCGAGCCGCTGGCGCTCGTTCAACCCCTTCGCGCGCACGCAGCAGGTCTCGGCCATTGAAAACGCCATCGCGCAGACGGTGCTCGCCTGCACGGAAATGTCCAAAACGCGCACGGGCGTTCTCATCGTCTTCGAGCGTGAAATGGCGCTGGACGACATCGCCCGCACGGGCACGATCGTCGACGCGCGCGTGAGCAGCGAGCTTCTCAAAAATATTTTCTTCGTTAAGGCGGCCATGCACGACGGCGCGGTCATCATGCGTGACGGGCGGCTGCTCGCGGGCGGTTGCATGCTGCCGCTCTCGAAAAACGTGAACCTGAGCCGCGACCTTGGCATGCGTCACCGTGCGGGCATCGGCATGAGCGAGAATTCCGACGCGGTCGTCGTCATCGTCTCGGAGGAGACGGGGACGATCTCCGTCGCCATCGGCGGCCTCTTAAAGCGCCACCTGATGCCCGAGACGCTCGAAAAGCTGCTCATCAATGAGCTTGTCCCGCAGGAGCCCACCGAACAGGACGACAAGCTCCACATGAAGCTCTTGAAGCTCCTCAGTGCCGGAAAGGGGGACAAGGACGATGAAAAGTAAGCGCCGCAAGATCTTCTACGTTGCATTGTCCATCCTCATCGCGGCAACGATCTGGTTCTACGTGAACAACAAGGAATCCGTGACCGTGTACGTCCATGACGTGCCGATCGAATTTCTCAACGAGGACACGTCGCTTGCCGACAAGGGCCTCATGCGCATCAGTGGGGACGAGGATATCACCGTCGATTTAAAGCTCCAGATGCCGCGCAACGTCGTCTACGACTTTGACACGAGCGAGCTGCGCCTCGTGAGCGACCTTTCGACCATCACCTACGCAGGCAAGCAGTCCGTCAGCTACACGATCCTGTACCCTTCGAAGGTCTCGTCGAGCAGCGTGAAGGTCGAATCGCCGACCATCCGCACCGTTCAGGTCGAGATCGGCGAGCTCAACAAGAAGGACATCGAGATCCGCTGCAAGGTCGTCGGCAATGTGGCCGAGGGCTACATCGCCGGCACGGTCGAGATGCTGCCCGAAACGCTCGAGGTGCGCGGCCAGCAGGCTGACATCATGCAGATCAGCTACGCGCAGGTCACGCTCGACATCGAAAATGCATCCTCCACGGTCGTGGAGCTGCTCGACTATGAGCTCTATGACTTCAACGACCAGCTCATTGAGAGCAAGAACATCCATCCCATGAGTGAAAACGTGCAGGTGACGATGCCGGTGCTCAAGGTGAAGGACGTTCCGCTGACCGTCAACTTTATCGAATCCGCGGGCTCGCGGCTCGAGAATTACACCTATACACTCAGCCACAGCAGCATCACCCTTTCCGGTGATGCAACGCAGATGGCAGGCATCAGCGAGATCTCGCTCGGCACGCTCGCGCTTGAGGACGTGCAGGGCTCGGAGACGCTGACCTATGACATTCTCATTCCCGACGGGGTGAACAACTTAAGCGGGATCACAAGCGCTACGCTCACGATCAGCAGCGGCGACATCAGCACGAAAGAGGTCGAGGCGACGCACTTCAGCTACGAGAATTTCTCAGGCGACCACACCGTCACCGTCGTGACCTCGTCACTGCCCGTCACGCTGCGAGGCTCCGCAAGCGACCTTGAGGCCATCTACGGGCGCGAGGTCCACGTCATTGCAGACCTATCCGACATCGCCGCCGACAGCGGCAGCTACACCGTTCCCGCCCGCATCGAGGTGAGCGGCTACGACGTGGGCGCGGTCGGCACTTACGAGGTCACCGTTCACATCAGCTAAGCCAATTCGCAAAAGGAGACAGCATGACTCAGATCGCAACAGTAGAAAAAATCCTTCCCGGCGGCATGGCGGAGATCTCCGTCCCGCGCAAGTCCGCCTGCGGCCACGACTGTGAAGAGTGTGCGGGCTGCGGCGTATCGGGTGCAAGCGTGCGCGCTGTCGCGCGCAACGACGCCCGCGCCGAAGTGGGACAAAAGGTCGTGGTCGAGAGCAGCACGAAGAATCTGCTCGGCGTGATGCTCCTCGTCTATCTTCTGCCGATCGTGCTGTTTCTTGTCGGCTACTTTGCGACCGGCGCGCTCGAAAGCGAGGGACTGCGCTACGCCGTCGCCATCGCGGCATTTTTGATCGGCATCATCCCCGCGATCATCTGCGACCGCCGCACGAAGAAAAACGGCAAGCTGACGTTCACCATCGTGCGTCTTTTCTAAGGCATGTTTGGTTACATCAGGCCGTCCAAGCCGCACCTCAGCGAGCAGGACGAAGCGCGCTTCCAGTCCGTTTACTGCGGGCTGTGCCACGAGCTCGGGCGAAAGTACGGCTTTGCCGCCCGCTTTGTGCTGAATTTCGACTTCACGTTCCTTGCTATCCTGCTCTCCGACGCGCAGGAGCCGGAATGCGAGAGCTGCCGCTGCGCGGCGCATCCGTGCAAGGCACAGTGCGTCATGGCGCACACCGTCGCGCTCGAAACGGCGGCAGACCACAGTCTGGTGCTCGCCTGGTGGCAGCTTCGCGACCATATTGAAGACCACGGCTTTTTCAAAGCCATCCCATACCGGCTCGCGGCGCTTTTGCTGCGCGGCGCTTACCGCAAGGCGAGGACGTTCGTGCCGGAATTTGATGCCTCCGTGCAGCGGCACCTAAATGATCTGCACGAGCGCGAGCGGGAGCACTGCGCCTCGCTCGATCAGGCTGCCGAGCCTTTCGCCGCGCTGATGGCGGACGTCGCCGACTGCGTCGGCGACGAAATGCGGCGGCGCGTGATGAAGGAAATTTTCTACCACCTCGGCCGCTGGATCTACTTGGTCGACGCGGCAGATGACTTTGAAAAGGACGCGCACTCGAATTGCTACAATCCGCTGCGCTATCGCTATGAGCTTGATGGCGACAAGCTGGACGAGCAGAGCAGGGAAGCCGTGGCCGCCTCGCTCGACCTCTCCGTGCACCGCATGGCGAGCGCTTACGCGCTGCTCTCCTGCGGCGTGTGGACAAGCATTTTAGACAGCATTTTTTACGAGAGCCTTTACGGGATCGGCAGCGCCGTTCTCAAGGGCACGTATCATAAGCCCCCGCGCAGAATACACTTCCGCATCAAGGCGGAGAAAAACGAGGAAACCGTATGAATGACCCCTATCAGATCCTAAATATCCCGCCGACGGCGACTGACGAGGAGGTCAAGCGCGCTTACCGCGACCTTGCCCGCAAATACCACCCGGACAACTACCACGATAACCCGCTGGCCGATCTCGCGCAGGAAAAAATGAAAGAGATCAACGAGGCCTATGACCAGATTCAGAAGCAGCGCAAGGCGTCTTCCGCCGCCTCGCAGAGCCACTCCTACGGCTACGGCAGCGGGAATAGCTATGGCAACTCCGCTTACGGCGGCGCCTATGGAGCGGGTTCGCTCAATCAGGTGCGCATGGCGATCAACCGCGGCGATATCTCGCTCGCTGAGCGTCTCTTAAGCGGCGTGAGCGACCACAACGCGGAGTGGAACTTCCTGATGGGCGTGGTCTGCTCGCGGCGCGGCTGGATGGACGAGGCCAAGCGCTATATGGAGACCGCCGTACAGATGGACCCGAACAATCCAGAGTATCAGAACGCGCTCTCTGCGCTGACGGGGACGGGCTACCGGCCCAACGGCTTCCGCTCGGTCCACACGGCCAATTTTGATGACAGCGCATGTCTGCGCTGCTGCGCGGCATGGTCGTGCTGCACGCTCTTTAGCGGCGGCGGATGCTATTTACTGCCCTGCATTTACTACTGATTTTTGTTTAATCCTGTACTTTTCAGTTTTGTGTTTTTACTATATCATGGAGGAGAAGAATCGTGGTCAAAAGTATGACTGGCTATGGAAGAGCCAAAAAAACGCTCTCCAATCGCGATATCACCGTCGAGGTGCGCTCTGTCAACAACCGCTATCTTGACTGCACGGTGAAGCTGCCGCGCGCCTACATCTTCGCAGAGGACGCCATCAAGGGACGCGTGCAGAAGGCCATCTCGCGCGGCAAGGTCGATGTGTTCGTCACCATCGACTCGACCGGCGCGGATGAAGAGGTCGTCGTGGTCAACGAGGGTCTGGCCCGCAGCTATTTAGAGGCGCTGCGCAAGCTCTATGAGATCGACGGCGGGAATTACCTTCAAAAGCAGTCCTACGCGGCGGACCTCGCCCGCATTCCGGACGTGCTGACCGTCACGAAGGCGGAGGAGGACCTGGAGTCCGTTGGCGCGGACATCTGCGAGGTGCTCAACGAAGCGCTCGCGTCCTATAACCAGATGCGCGCGACGGAGGGGAAGAAGCTCGCCGAGGACATCGGCGGCAGGCTCACGACCATCGAAACACTCACCGGCAAGGTCGAGGAGCGCTCGCCCGAAACGGTGCGCGAGTACCGCGAAAAGCTGACCGCGCGCATGCAGGAGGTCCTGCAGAGCACGACGATCGACGAGTCTCGCATTCTGACCGAGGCCGCCATCTACGCCGACAAGGTCGCCGTGGATGAAGAGACCGTGCGTCTGCGCTCGCACGTGTCGCAGCTGCGCGACATGCTGCTCTCCGACGAACCCATGGGCCGCAAGATGGACTTTCTCATTCAGGAGGTCAACCGCGAGAGCAACACCATCGGCTCGAAGTGCAACGATGTCGCCATCGCGCGCGATGTGGTCGCGCTCAAGGCGGAGGTCGAAAAGATCCGCGAGCAGGTGCAGAACATCGAGTAAGGGGCGAAGCAAATGAAGCTGCTGAACATCGGATTTGGCAACATGGTGTCCGCCGAGCGCCTGATCGCAGTCGTCAGTCCTGACAGCGCGCCGATTAAGCGCCTCATTCAGGAGTCGCGCGAGCGCGGCATGCTGATCGACGCGACCTACGGCCGCAAGACCGCGTCGGTGTTCATCATGGACAGCGACCATGTGGTGCTCTCGGCCATCGCCGCTGACAAGCTGATCGCAAGGCTGGGCGTGGAAACGCTCGCCATGGAGGAGGAAGCATAGAAAATCATGTACAAGGGGAAAACATTCATCATCTCCGGCCCATCCGGAGTGGGCAAGAGCACGGTGCTCAAGGAGTTATTTCAGGATCGCGACGATCTTTATTTCTCCGTTTCCGCCACGACGCGTCCGCCGCGTCCCGGCGAGATAGACGGCGTCCACTATCACTTTACCGACGTCGACGAGTTCCGCAAAATGATCTCGGAGGACGCCTTTTTGGAGTATGCCGAGTATGTCGGCAACTTCTACGGCACGCCGAAAAAGTTTGTCGACGAGGCCATGGAGCAGGGGAAGGACGTCGTCCTCGATATCGAGGTACAGGGTGCCTTGCAGGTCGTGCATAAGCGGCCTGATGTCGTGCGCATCTTCATCGCGCCGCCTTCGTGGCAGGCGCTTGAAGAACGCCTGACGAGCCGTGGCACCGACAGTCCCGAAAAGGTGCAAAAACGCCTCGTCCGCGCAAAGGTCGAGCTTCAGACCGCTAATACCTATGATTATTTCGTCATCAACGACACGGTGGAACGCGCCGTGCGTGAGATCAACGCCATCATGCTCGCCGAGCACTGCAAGCCCGCCGAGCGCATGGCTATCTTGTCTGAATAAGTTCAAAAATCAGCCGAAAAGGCAGAAGGAAGTAAATTATTATGATGCTTTATCCCGCAATGAGCCTGCTCAACAAGTACGTTGAAAACCGTTATCTGCTCGTCAACGTGGTCGCGCGCCGCGCCCGCCAGATCGCCGAGCAGGCCGACGAAGAGGGTTATCCCCTCTGCGAAAAGCCGGTCACCACGGCCATCAACGAGGTCGCTGCCGGTAAGCTCACCGCAGAGAATATCGACACGCACATCGCAAAGTAAGTCTTGAATAACGCAAAGGGGGAGACTGTATGACAGAGAAAATGCTTGCTCGCGTCGCAGTCTCTTCCGTTCCCTATGCCGCCGACCGGCTCTACACCTACCTTGTGCCGGACGAGCTCATCGGCAGCGCCGAGGCCGGCAAGCGCGTGACGATCCCCTTTGGGCGCGGAAACAGGCGCGTGGAGGGCTTTTTGCTCGAAGTCGGGCGCGAGGCGGCGACGTCGCCGCTCAAGCCCATCGACGCGGTGCTCGACGATGCGCCGCTGCTGGATGCAAAGGACATCCGCCTTGTGCGGTGGATGAAAGCGCGCTATTTCTGCACGTATTACGACGCGATCAAGACGATCCTGCCCGGTGGCGTGTGGCTCCAGTACCGCGAGCTGTGGCATGTGAACGGCGAGATCAGCGCGGAGGATGCGCTCTCGTCCGTCGCGCCGGATTCCCTTGAGGAAACGCTGCTGCGCGCCATGCTCAGCGCCAAGGAGATCGAGCGCGCCGCGCTCGATGAGCTTGGCGGCGAAAAGACGGCAAAGGCGCTCCGTTCGCTTGAAGCCTGCGGCCTCGCCGTGCGCGAAACAAAGCTGCGCCAGCGCTTGCAGGATAAGTCCGTGCGCATGGTGTCGCTCTGCATCAGCGCGGAGGACGCGCTCGCCGCGGTCGAGCCCAAGCGCCGCAGCGCACCCGTGCGCTATGCGGTCGTCGAGCTTCTCAGCCGCGAGGGGTGCCTATCCAGCAGCGAGATCAGCTATTACACCGGCGCGACGATGCAAACGCTGCGCGGCCTCAAGAAGGCCGGACTTGTCGAATTTTCCGAGCGTGAGGTGCTGCGCGTCAGCCGCTATGACGACGCGCCCGCGCGCGAAGACATTGTGCTCAACGGCGAACAGCAGGCCGCTTTCGACGGCCTCTGTACGCTCTTAGGCCGCGCTGGCGGCAGCGCCGCGCTGCTGCATGGCGTGACCGCCAGCGGCAAGACGCAGGTCTATATCAGGCTCATCGAAGAAGCGCTCACGCGCGGCAAGACCGCCATGCTGCTCGTGCCGGAGATCGCGCTGACGCCGCAAATGCTGCGCCGCTTTACGGCGCAGTTCGGCAGTGACGTCGCGATGCTGCACAGCGCGCTGCCGCTCACCGAGCGCTACGACCAATGGAAGCGCATCCGCCGCGGTGAGGTGCGCGTCGTGCTGGGCACGCGCAGCGCGGTGTTTGCACCGCTGCAAAACCTCGGGCTCATCATTTTGGATGAAGAGCAGGAGACGAGTTATCAGTCCGAAAATCCGCCGCGCTACCACGCGCGCGACGTCGCGCAGTTCCGCTGTGCGCAGAACGACGCGCTGCTGCTGCTCGGCTCGGCCACGCCGACGATTGAAACGGCATATGCCGCGAAAAGCAGTCGCTATCAAGTCTTTTCCCTTCATAAGCGGTTCAACGATCTGCCGCTGCCCAAGGTGCTGATCGCCGACATGAAGGACGAGCTGCGGCAGGGGAACGAGACCTCGATCGGTCATGCGCTGCGCGCAGAGCTTGAAAAAAATATCGAACGCGGCGAGCAGAGCATTCTGTTTCTCAACCGGCGCGGCAGCGCGCGGATGCTGCTGTGCGGCGAGTGCGGCTACGTGCCGCAGTGTCCGCGGTGCAGCGTGCCGATGACGTACCATTCCGCCAACGAACGGCTGATGTGCCATTACTGCGGGCACTCCGAAGCCGTAGTGGACAGGTGCAGCGAGTGCGGGGGACTGATGAAGCGCGTCGGCTCCGGCACACAGAAGGTCGAGCAGGAGCTTTTTGACCTGTTCCCAAAGGCTAAAGTGCTGCGTATGGACGCCGACACCGTCGGCGCGTCGCGCGGACATGAAGCGCTGCTGCGCGAATTTGAAGAAAAGAATATCCCCATTCTCCTTGGCACGCAGATGGTTGCCAAGGGGCTGGATTTTGAAAACGTGACGCTCGTGGGTGTGCTGGACGCGGACCTTTCGCTCTACGCGCAGAACTACCACGCCGCCGAGCGGACGTACAGCCTGCTGGCGCAGGTCGTCGGCAGGGCCGGACGCGGCGAGCGCCCGGGCCGCGCGATCATCCAGACCTACCATCCCGAAAACGAGGTCATTCAGGCCGCGGCGAAACAGGATTACGAGACGTTTTACCAAAACGAGCTGCGCATGCGCTCGCTGCGGCGCTATCCGCCGTTTGCAGATCTGTTCACGCTGACGGTCTCAGGCCTTGATGAGCTGCGCGTCATCGCCGCTGCCCGCGCACTGTGTGACGCACTGCGCTACGCCTCTTCCCAGCCGCCGCTGAGCGGGCTCGATGTCGAAGTGCTCGGCCCCGCGGGCGCGCCGGTCGTGAAGGTCAACAACCGCTATCGCTATTGCGTCTACCTGTGCGGCAAGGGCGGCAGCGTGCTGCGGCGCACCGTCAGCGAATATCTGCTGGCATTTTACGCAAGGAAAGAAAATCGCGGTCTCGACATTTTTGCCGACTGCAATGCTTTACAATAGAGAAAAGAGGATAAAATTATGGCTATTCGCAAGATCCACGAAGTGGGCGACCCCTGCCTTGCAAAGGTCTGCCGCCCCGTGACGGAATTCAACGACCGGCTGCATGAGCTGCTCGACGACATGGCGGACACACTGGAGGAGGCCGGTGGCGTCGGCCTCGCCGCCCCGCAGGTCGGCATCCTGCGCCGCGTCTGCATCGTGGAGGATGAGCAGGGCGAGATCATTGAGCTCATCAACCCCGAGATCATCAAGACCGAGGGCGAGCAGACGGGCCTCGAGGGCTGCCTGAGCGTGCCGGGCAAGTACGGCATCGTCACGCGCCCGATGGTCGTGCGCGTGCGCGCGCAGGACCGTTACGGCACGGAGTTTGAAGTTGAGGACGAAGAGCTGACCGCGCGCTGCTTCTGCCACGAGATCGAGCATCTCGATGGCCACCTCTACACCGAGCACTGCAAAGTCCTCACTGACGAGGAGCTGGAGCAGTATATCCGCGAGCAGGAAAAGGAGCTGGACGAGGAATGAGGATCGTCTTCATGGGCACGCCCGACTTTGCGCGCACGATCTTAGAGCGTCTGGTCGCGGATGGGCACGACGTGTGCGGCGTTTTCACGCAGCCGGACAAGCCGCGCAACCGAAACAAAGTCACGCCAAGCCCTGTAAAGGAATATGCTTTGTCGCAGAATATCCCCGTTTTTCAGCCGGTGACGATGCGCGACGGCACGGCGCTTGAGGATTTCAAGACCCTCGCGCCCGAGCTCGCGGTCGTCGCGGCCTATGGTCGCATCCTACCGGAGGAAATGCTCGCCGTGCCGGTGCATGGCTGCATCAACGCACACGCGTCCATTCTGCCGAAGTACCGCGGCGCAGCGCCGATTAACCGCGCCATCTTAGACGGCGAAAAGGAGACCGGCGTGACCGTGATGCACATGGCGAAAGAGTGCGACGCGGGCGATATGATCTTAGTCAAAAAGCAGGCCATCCGCCCCGACGAGACGGCGGAGGACCTGTTCAAAGAGCTCGCTGTGCTCGGCGCAGACGCGATCGCCGAGGCCATCGTTGAGATTCAAAACGGCACGGCCCAGCGCGTGCCGCAGGATGAGTCGCAGGCGACGTATGCGCCCATGCTCTCGCGCGAGCTTTCTCCCATTGACTGGACGAGAAGCAGCACGCAGATCATCGACCAGATCCGCGCGCTGATCCCGTGGCCCTGCGCCGCGGCGAGCATTCTCGGCGCGAACACGAAAATTTTCCATGCCGTGCCGCTCGGCGAAACGAAGGACGTGCCCGGCACGCTGTGCGCGCGCAAAAAGGGCATCGAAGCCGCCTGCGGCGACGGTAAAAGCATTCTCATCACGGAGCTGCAGCCCGACGGCGGCAAGCGCATGACAGCGAACGCTTTTCTGAACGGCAAGCGCATCGCCGCGGGGACGGTCCTCGATGCGTAAGGGAAATACCGCGAACGCGCGCGAATGCGCGCTCTCCGTTCTGGTCGCCTGCCGCCGCAACGGTGCGTGGGCGGACGCCGCGCTGAAGGCGCAGCTCGGCAAGTGCGCACTGAGTGCTCAGGACGCGGCGCTTTGCAGCCGCATCGTCTACGGCGTGATGCAGAACGAGCTGCTGCTGAACTGGTATTTGAGCGCCTACTGCACGCAGAAGCTCGACCATTTGCAGCCACCGCTTGCCGACATTCTGCGCATCGGCGCGTACCAGATCTTATTTCTGGACAAGGTACCCGACCACGCCGCTGTCAGCGAGTCCGTGGAGCTCTGCCGCACGAACGGCAGAAGCGCCGCGAGCGGACTCGTCAACGCCGTGCTGCGCAAGGTCGCGCAGAATAAGTCGAATCTCCCGCCGCTGCCGGAGGGGAATTTCGCACGATTGAGCGTCGCCTACAGCCACCCGCAGTGGCTCGTCAAAAAGCTCGTGTCTCTCCTCAGCGTCGAGGAAGCGGAAGCGTTTCTTCGCATCGACAACGAGGCTTCGCCCATCAGCGTACAGGTCAACCCGCTCAAAACGAATGAAAAAGCGCTCGTCGACGAACTTCGCGGCGAGGGCGTCTGCGTCACGCCGCACCCGTGGGTGCCCGGATGCCTGGAGCTTTCCGGCACGGGCGACCTAACGACGCTCAGCGCTTTCTACAATGGCCGCTTCACCGTACAGGACGCGGCGGCACACCTGATCGTCTGCGCCGCGGACTTTGCGCGCGGGCAGAGGGTGCTGGACGTCTGCGCCGCTCCGGGCGGCAAGTCGTTCGCCGCGGCATTCGCGATGGAAAACGAGGGGAGCATCCTCTCGTGCGATCTACATGAAAACAAATTGAAGCGCATCCGCGAGGGCGCGCAGCGCCTCGGCATCACGTGCATCGAGACCGCCGCCGTCGACGGCCGCGCGTTCCGCGAGGAATGGGCGGGGCGTTTTGACGTCGTCATCTGCGATGTGCCGTGCTCGGGCCTTGGCATCATCCGCAAAAAGCCGGACATCCGCTATAAGGATGCGCAGGATTTTTCCGCGCTGCCGGAGATCCAGCGCGCGATCTTAGAGAACAGCGCGCGCTATGTGAAACGCGGCGGCCTTCTCGTCTACTCGACCTGCACGATCCTGCCCGAGGAAAACGAGCAGGTGACGGACGACTTTTTAAAAGCGCACGACGAGTTTACTTACGAAGCCTTTTCGCTGCCGAACGGCGTGAGCGCGCCGGGGCATTTGACGCTCTGGCCGCAGCGCGACAATACGGACGGGTTCTATCTCAGCCGCATGAGGAGAAAGACGCATGACTGATTTAAAGTCAATGACATTGGAGGAAATCACCGCGGCGCTGCGCGCGATGGGCGAACCGTCGTTCCGCGGCAAGCAGGTCTTCACCTGGCTGCACCGCGGCATCACCGATTTTGACGAGATGATGAATATTCCCAAATCCCTGCGCGAAAAGCTCAGGGCGGAGTACTACATCACCGTGCCGACGGTCGCGCGCAAGCAGGTGTCGAAGCTCGACGGGACGATCAAATACCTCTGGGAGCTGCAAGATGGCAACTGCATCGAAACGGTGCTGATGTCCTATCACCACGGCAACACGGTCTGCATTTCCTCGCAGGTCGGCTGCCGCATGGGCTGCAAATTCTGCGCGTCCACGCTGGCCGGCAAGGTGAGGGACTTAACACCGTCGGAAATGCTCGATCAGGTGCTTTTCACGCAGCTTGACTCCGGACGCGAAATTTCCAACATCGTCCTGATGGGCATCGGCGAGCCGATGGACAACCGGAAAAATGTGCTGCGCTTTTTGGAGCTCATCAACCATCCCGACGGGATGAACATCGGCATGCGGCACATCTCGCTTTCCACCTGCGGCGTGGTGCCGGGCATCGACGCGCTCGCGGAGGACAATTTGCAGCTCACGCTGTCTGTTTCGCTCCACGCGCCCGACAGCGCGACGCGCAGCCGCATCATGCCCGTGAACAACGCCTACGACGTGGAGGAGCTGTTCGCCGCTTGCCACCGCTATTTTAAGAAGACCGGCCGCCGCATCTCGTTTGAATACGCGATGATCGACGGCGTGAATGACCACGACTGGCAGGCCGACCTGCTGGCCGAAAAGATCCACGGCATGCCGGGGCATGTGAACCTCATCCCGCTCAACGACGTGGTCGAGAGCGAGTTCAAGCCGAGCAAGCGCGTCGCGGCATTCCAGAAGCGCCTTGAGTCCCACGGCCTGACGGCGACGGTCCGCCGCAGCCTGGGCGGCGACATTGACGCCAGCTGCGGACAACTCCGGCGCAAAGAAATGAAAGCAAGAGAGGGGGTCGCGCAATGAGAGCCTGTGGAAAAACCGACGTCGGTCTGCGGCGGCATGAAAATCAGGATACCTTTGCCGTCGAGCAGGGCAAAAAGCTGCTCATCGCCGTCGTGTGCGACGGCATGGGCGGCGCCGAGGGCGGACAGATCGCAAGCTCTGTTGCGGTGGAGACCTTTATGAAGGAAATGCGCGCGCTCATCCGCGCGGACATGACCGCTGAGCAGCTGCGCGAGCTCGCGTCGTTCTGCGTGGCGAAGGCCAACACGGCGGTCTATCAGCGCGCGCTGCAAGACCCCGCCTATCAGGGCATGGGCACGACGCTCGTCAGCGCAGTGGCAGAGGAGAAGTACGCCATCGTCTGCAACATCGGCGACAGCCGCGCGTATTTGATCCGCGGCGGCGAGATCACACGCATCACGCACGACCACAGCGTCGTGCAGACGCTCGTGGAAAACGGCAACATCACCGCCGAGGAGGCGCGCACGCACCCGAACCGCAACCTCATCACCCGCGCGCTCGGCCCAGACGAAAACACGCTCTGCGACGCGTTCGAGGTCTCGTTCACCAAGGGGGACAAAATTCTCCTCTGCACGGACGGCCTTGTCGTCACCGCGACGGACGACGAAATTTGCCGCGCCGTGTGCGCGGGTAAGAGCGCGGAAGAAAGCCTTGACGATCTCATTGCGCTCGCCAAGGCGCAGGGCGCGCCGGACAACGTAACGGCTGTGCTCATTGAACACGAGTAAAGGAGGTGGCACCGTATGAACAATATGATTGGAAAAATGCTCGACAACCGCTATGAGCTGCTCGAAGTCATCGGCAGCGGCGGCATGGCCGTTGTCTACAAGGCCAAGTGCCACCGCTTGAACCGCCTCGTGGCGGTCAAGGTGCTCAAGAGCGACCTTGCCGAGGACGCCGACTTCCGCCGCCGCTTCCGCGACGAGTCGCAGGCTGTCGCAATGCTCTCGCACCCGAATATCGTCTCGGTCTACGACGTCAGCCGCGGCGAGACGGAGTATATCGTCATGGAGCTCATCGACGGCATCACGCTCAAGCAGTATATGGAAAAGCGCGGCCAGCTCAACTGGCGTGAGGCGCTGCACTTCATCACGCAGATCATGAAGGCGCTCTCGCACGCGCATTCGCGCGGCATCATCCACCGCGACATCAAGCCGCAGAACATCATGGTGCTTCGCGACGGCAGCGTCAAGGTCGCTGACTTTGGCATCGCCTGCCTCGCCAACTCCGCCAACACGCTCACGCAGGAGGCGCTCGGCTCGGTGCACTACATGTCGCCCGAGCAGGCGAGGGGCGACCGCACGGACGCGCGCTCGGACATCTACTCCGCGGGCGTCGTGCTCTACGAAATGCTGACGGGGAGACTCCCGTTCGAGGGCGACAACGCCGTTTCCGTCGCCATCCAGCACCTTTCCTCCGTGCCGCTCTCGCCGCGCGAGATCAATCCCGACGTGCCCGAAGCGCTTGAGCTCATCTGCATGAAGGCGATGGCCTCCGATTTGGAGAAGCGCTACGCCTCGGCGGATGAAATGCTCGCAGACCTTGAGGAGTTCCGCAAGAATCCCGAGGTCGACCTCGACTTCACGATCGAAGACCTGCACCGCGAGACCGTGGACGAGCCCACGCAGTATATCCCCGCCGTGCACACCGTCTCCAAGGCACAGAAGGTGCAGGAGGCGGACGACGAGGAGGAAGAAGAGGCATCCCCGCACAAGCTGGGCACGCGCAAGCTGCTCACGATCATCGGCGCGGCGGTGGCCGCGGTGGCGCTCATCGTGCTGCTCTGGCACGCGATCTTCAGCGATCTTCTCGGCGGCGATCAGACGCCGACGGAGTATGTGGTGCCGCATCTCATCGGCATGACCATCGACGAGGCGAACGAGGACGAAAACGTGAAGGGCATCTTCACGATCGAACAGATCGGCCAGCGCGCGAGCAGCGAATACGCGGCGGGTCAGATTATCGAGCAGTCGCCCAAGCGCGGCAAGACCGTAAAGGGCAACCGCGTCATCTCGGTTTTCGTCAGCTCCGGCGCCAAGACGGAGAAAATGCCGAATCTCGTCAACAAGGAGTACCGCGACGCAACGCTCCAGCTCACCAACCTCGACCTGAACCTTGTCGTCAACGACCCGGTCGAGGAATACAGCAGCATCACGAAGGGCTATGTCATCCGCACGATCCCCGAGTTTGGTGAAACGCTCCAGGAGGGCGACAGCGTCACGCTCGTCGTCAGCAAGGGCGAGCAGCCCAAGCCTGTGACAGTGCTCTCTTTCATCGGCATCGACATTGAGATCGTCCGCCAGCAGGTCACGCAGACCGGCCTTGTCGTCGGCGAGGTGACGCAGCGCGCATCCGACGAGCCCTACGGCACGGTCATCGACCAGAGCATCAACGCCGAAACGAAGGTGGACGCGGGCACGACCATCAACTTCGTTATCAGCGAAGGCCCCGCCATGCCGGACTACGGCGATGACGCCACGACCTCCGGAGGGGAACCGCAGCCGTGAGAGGAAGAATACAGCGCGCACTGAGCGGCTTCTACTATGTCAAATGCGCGGACGGACAGCTCTACACCTGTAAGGCGCGCGGCAAATTCCGCAGGGAGGGCATTTCGCCGCTCGTGGGCGACGACGTCGAATTCTGCGAGGTGCCGGGCGGCGAAGGCCGCATCGACGAAATTCTGCCGCGCCGAAACAGCTTTGACCGCCCGAGCGTCGCCAACATCGACCAGATGGTCATCGTCTGCTCACAGGCGATCCCGAAGACCGATCCATATTTGGTCGACCGCATGACGGCCATCGCCGCGCTCAAGGGCTGCGACGTGCTCATCTGCATCAACAAGTGCGACTTAGACCCCGCGGACGCGCTGCGGGAATACTATGAAAACGCGGGCTTTCGCACCGTCAGCGTCAGCGCGGAGACGGGTGAGGGCATCGAGGCGCTACGCGCCCAGCTCGTCGGGCGGCTCTCCGCCGTCACAGGCAACTCCGGCGTTGGCAAGTCGAGCATTCTGAATGCGCTCGACCCCAGCATGTCGCTCAAGACGGGCGAGGTGAGTCAGGCGCTCGGCCGCGGACGGCACACGACGCGCCATGTTGAGCTCTACGAGCTACCCTGCGGCGCGGAGATCATCGACACACCGGGCTTTTCCTCGTTCGAGACGACGGGGCTCAATTTGGAGCTCAAAGAAAAGCTACCCGAGTGCTTTTTGGACTTTTCGCCCTACCTTGGCGACTGCCAATTCGTCGGGTGCAGCCACACAAAGGAAAAGGGCTGCTCGGTGCGTCAGGCCGTAAAAGATGGCAGGATCGTCAGAGGGCGGCATGAAAGCTACTGCCGACTCTACGACGAGCTCAAGGACCTGCGCGAATGGAACGCGGGCAGTCAAAAACGACGCTAACCGAAAATAAAATGGACAAAGGCCCGCTTCCTTTCGGAAGCGGGCCTTCGCCATTTAGAGAGATGAGAGAGGGATCAAATATCAATCCTGAAACAGGGGGGTGGAGAGGTAACGGTCGCCGGTGTCGGGCAGCAGGACAACGATGGTCTTGCCCTTGTTCTCGGGACGCTTGGCGAGCTGGATACCGGCCCAAACGGCAGCGCCGGAGGAGATACCGACCAGCACACCCTCGCTGTGGCCGACAAGCTTGCCGGTGGCAAAGGCGTCGTCATTTTCGACGGTGATGATCTCGTCATAGATCTTGGTATCAAGAACGTCAGGCACAAAGCCCGCGCCGATGCCCTGGATCTTGTGCGCGCCCGCAACACCCTTGCTCAGAACGGGGGATGAGGCGGGCTCGACGGCGACGACCTTGACGTTGGGGTTCTGCTCCTTGAGGAACTTGCCCGTGCCGGTCAGCGTGCCGCCGGTGCCGACGCCGGCGACAAAGATGTCGACCTGCCCGTCGGTGTCTTCCCAGATCTCGGGACCGGTGGTCTCATAGTGCGCCTTGGGGTTCGCGGGGTTGACGAACTGGCCGGCGATGAAGCTTCCCGGCGTCTGCGCGGCGATCTCTTCAGCCTTGGCGATGGCACCCTTCATGCCCTTTGCGCCGTCGGAGAGAACGAGCTCTGCGCCGTAGGCCTTCATCAGCTGGCGGCGCTCGACGCTCATGGTCTCGGGCATGACGATGATGATGCGATAGCCGCGTGCGGCGGCCACGGATGCAAGGCCGATGCCGGTGTTGCCGGAGGTCGGCTCGATGATGACGGAGTCGGGCTTCAGCTTGCCGCTTGCCTCAGCGTCATCAAGAATGGCCTTGGCGATACGATCCTTGACGGAGCCTGCGGGGTTGAAGTATTCGAGCTTGGCGAGGAGCTTAGCCTCGAGCTTTTCAGTCTTTTCGATGTGGGACAGTTCGAGAAGCGGGGTCTTGCCGATCAGCTGGTCCGCAGAAGTGTAAATCTTGCTCATAATGTTTCCTCCTGAACGATGTACGTTCTATATCAAAATTTTATTGTTTATTTTATAGGTTTCGGTGATCGCTTGCATCTTATGTTCTGCCGCGGCGACATCGGAACGGGTGAAGGAATGAATTCACGTTCATTACCAACCTTTCAAGTAGGTATGTAGGGATTATACGATGTGCGTTTGAATTTGTCAAGAGGAAATTTCAAAAAATCCTATTGAATTCCCATAAACCATGTAATATAATAGGAACATCAAAAGTTGAAAAAGGCCGACTCCCGTATGCCTTTCAACGGATGTGCTTAGAAAGGCGTGAACATACTATGATGATTTCAACCAAGGGCCGCTATGCGCTGCGCGTGCTCATCGACATGGCCGAGCACCAGACCGACGGATACATCCCGCTCAAGGAGATCGCCAAGCGGCAGGAAATTTCGGAAAAATATTTAGAGAGCATCGTCAAATCGCTCGTCAAGGGCGGCGTGGTGGAGGGCATGCGCGGCAAGGGCGGCGGCTACCGCCTGTGCAAGAACCCCGACCAGTTCACCGCCGGCCAGATCCTGCGGCTGATGGAGGGCTCGCTCGCCCCCGTCGCTTGCCTCGAAGCCGGCAGCTCGCCCTGCGACCGCGCAGGGGAGTGCCGCACACTCTCGCTCTGGGCGGGGCTGAACGATGTCATCAATAAATATCTTGATCAGTACACGCTCGCGGATCTGCTGCGCGAAGATGGGGATTATGATTATGTAATATAATTACAGTTTCCCTGCACCGTGCAGGGGGACGCGGATAAGGGGGCCATTCTCTCACGTGAGAGAATGGCCCCCTTGGACCCCCAAGAGAACGCAAGGGGCTCTGCCCCTTGACCCCGCCATTGCAAGAGAGCAGCTCGAAGAACTGCACGCGCTGCGCATTGCACAGCCGTTGGCAGCTCTGCTGCCTTACGGATGTGGCATACCCCTTGCGGGTAGTCGGGTGCGGTGTACATGGCTTCGCCATGAATCTTCTGCAAGTCGTAACTACTCTCAACCGCGCCTTACTATCGTGAGGCGCGAGTGACGTTTGCACGGCAGCAGACTGCTTACCGAATGCGGCATTGCTGCGCTCGCCGCATTGTAGGGACTGGCGATAGACGGAAATTACTGTGCACTCCCACAAGATGGGCAGAGCGGCAGCGGATAATAGGAGCAAACCAAATCGTATAGCAACTGCAACGCGGCTTCGCCGCGCGCAGGAAGTAGCATCGGCAAGCATTACGCCTCTTCGAGCTGCTTACTTGCAATGAAAAAACGCCTTTCTCTGGGGGTTCCAAAGGGGGTGTTCTCTTTCGCGAAAGAGAACACCCCCTTTGACTCGCTCCCCTGCGCGGCGCAGGGAAACCCTTTGCACTTCTTGCAAGAAGAAAATAAAAGACTTCCTTTTCTAAAAAATCTCTGTTACAATACAGGATACAAATACTAAATCGCAAGGAGAACTTTGATGAAAAAGCTGCTTTGCCTTCTTCTGACACTCGCTATGACGCTTTCGCTCGCTGCCTGCGGCAGCAAGGCGGACGACAAGACGCCGGAAGAGGACGATCCCACACAGGCGGAGACGCCCGTCGACGACAAGCAGGACGAGCCTGCCGCGGATGACGCGGACAAGGACGATGCATCCGACGCTACAGAGATCGAACCCGACGCAAACAAGGGCGAAAAGCCTGACGAGGCACAAAAGCCCGCGGAACCGACCAAGTCCGACAGCAAGAAAGACGAGACGCCCGCAAGCAAGCCGTCCGAACCTGCTAAACCTGCCGAGCCCTCCAAGCCCGCGGAAACACCGTCGGAAACACCTGCGGCGCAGGACACCGGCGCGCTCTCACTGCTCACGTCTGTCTGGAGCACGTACAGCGAGGATGACAAATTTCCCGCCGCGGGCGGAGACGCAGAGCACAGCGTCGACGACGCGCCCGGCAGCGTCGATGTCTTGAACGCCGACAGCCTGACCTATCAGCTGACGTTCCCGTCCGCCGACGTGTCGCTCATCGACGGCGCGGCATCGCTCGTGCACATGATGAACCTCAACACCTTTACCTGCGGCGCGTTCCACGTCAGTGACGCGGGCAACGTTTCGACCGTCGCCGCCGACATCCGCAGCGCCGTGCAGGGCAAGCAGTGGATGTGCGGCTTCCCCGAAAGGCTCGTGATCCTCACGTCGGGGCAGTACGTCGTGTCCGTCTACGGCAACGAGAGCCTGGTCAATACGTTCCGCGACAAGTTCGTCGCCGCCCACAGCGGCGCGAGCACCGTCTATGACGAGGCCATCGGCGCGTAACTTCATCAAAAAAGAAAGCGCAAGCAAAATGCTTGCGCTTTCTTTTTACAATTCGATGATCTGGCAGGGAACGGGGATGGGTAATTCCTCATGTGTGGAGAGGATCACGATTTTCGTCTCTGCCGCGTGCAGGATGGCGCGCATCGCGGCCTCGCGGTTTTCCGCGTCGAGGCCGGTGAACGGCTCGTCGAGCGCGAGCGCGTCGGACGGCGCGAGCAGCGCTCGAGCGAGTGCCAGCCGGCGCTGCATGCCGCCGGAATAATCGCGTACCTTCTTTTTCCCCACGTCGCCAAGTCCCAGTTCTTCCAGGAGCGCCTGCGCCGCCGCGGCGTTGTAATTCGCGCCGAGTACGAAGCGGAGATTTCCCTCTGCGTCCAGCCCTTCGAGCAGGCAGTTTTCCTGAAAGACCGCCGTCCAGCGAAATTTATCGCCGTTGACCGTGCCGCTGTCCGGCGTTTCCAGCCCGAGCAGCACGCGCAGCAGCGTCGTCTTGCCGATGCCGGAGGGACCGAGCAGGCGCGTCACGCCGACGCGCGCGGTAAAGGAAATGTCGTCAAGCACCGCATTCTCGCCGTAGCGCTTGCAAAGGTGTTCGACTCGAAGCTCCATCATGCGCCCATCCTTTCTGCAATCTTGTCCACGAGGAGAAGAAACAGCTTTTCAAACGCCGCCGAGATCAGCACGATCGCCGCCGTCCAGGCGAAGAGGTCGGCGGTCTGGAAGTATATCTTCGCGTTGTAGAGCTTCTCACCGATCGAGCCGCTGGAGAGGGCGATGACCTCCGCCGCGGTGCCGGCCTTCCAGCAAAGGCCCAGCGCCGCACTGACGGCGGAGCGGAAGTAGGGAAGCACCTGCGGCAGATACACGCCCCGCAGCGTGCGCGAAAACGGCACGCGGAACACGCGCGCCATCTCCAGAAGAGAGGCGTCCGTGCGCCGGATGCCCTCAAGCACATTTAAGTACACGGGCGGGAAGACCATCAGCGCCGCGATGAACAGCGGCAGCGTTCGGCTGGAGAGCCAGATAAGCGCCAGAATGATGAACGACGCCACCGGCACGGTCTTGACCGCCGCCACGAGCGGCGCAAGCAGCTCTTTGACGCGCGAAAACCGCGCGGAAAGCGCCGCCAGCACAACTGCCAGCGCGCAGGAAAGCAAAAAGCCGCCCAGAATGTGCATGCTCGACGTGCCGATGGCGCACCAGAACACCGCCGTGCCCGCCAGCGAAATGAGCCGCGCGAGCGAGGATACGGGAGAGGGGAGCAGCAGCGCGCCGTGCGGGTATGCCGCGTGCAGTGCCAACGCGGCAAGCTGCCAGACGATCAGCCAGAAAGCGACTGCCCAGAGACGCACGTTCTGCTTTTTTCCGCGCATGATCATCTCTCCTTTCCTTGAAATACGGCGGCGGGACAGCGCCCGCCGCCGCAAAGAATTTATGCGAAATAGAAGCTGTTATCCGGCATCTCGCCGCCGACAGCGGCGGGAGACGCATTGTAGAGCACCTCTAAATAACCGGGCAGCGCCTCAAGAAGGTCTGCCCCCGTCAGGCAGACGATGTTGCAGTAGGGCAGTGCCTTTTCCGCGACGGCGGCGTCCACGATGCTGTATTCGCCGATGAGCGCGGCGGCATCCGCGGTGTTGGCGTTCACCCAGTCGACGCTCGCGGCGTAGTCCTTGAGAAAGGCCTCCACGGCGGCAGGATTTTCCTCCACGACCGCGCGGCGGGCAACAATGACGCCCGTGATGAGCGCCGAGCCGTTATCGAGTGCGTCCCATTCAGCATTCAGATCGAGCGCCATGCGCAGGCCCTCGATCTTGCTCTGCGCCACGGTGACGAAGGGCTGGGGCAGGAGCGCAACGCTCGCCTGACCGGAAGCCAGTGCCGCGACACACTCGCTGTGCTCGCTCTTCCAGTCGATCGTCACATCGTTATCGGGATCGATGCCGTTTTCCGTGAGAAGATAGCGCAGGGCGTATTCCGGCGTAGCGCCCTTGCCCGCCGCCACGATGGTCTTGCCCTTCAAGTCGGCCATGGAGTGCACGCTCTCGCCGTTTTCCACGATGTAGAGAACGCCGAGCGTGTTGACCGCCAGCACCTCGATCTCGCCTTCCGTCTTATTGTAGAGCACGGCGGCGAGGTTCGCGGGCACGCAGGCCATGTCGAGCTCGCCCTTGAGGAGCGCGGGCGTCACTTCATCCGCAGAACCGGCAAGGGTAAAGGTATATTCATTGCCAGTCGTTTCGCCGCTTTCGCTGTCCTTCATCAGCTTCACAAGGCCCATGGCCGTAGGGCCCTTGAGCGCGGCGATGGAATAGTTCGCAGGGGTGAACTCCTCCTGCTCGGTCTGCTGGTCATCCCGCGCGTCGTTCGGCGTCTCATCCGCCTTCTGCCCGCAGGCGGCGAGCGAGAAGACGAGCGCAATCGTCAGGCACAGGGCCAAGAGATATTTGAGATTCTTTTTCATTGTTTTTCTTCCTTTCCGATGCTGCCCTCGGGCGCGTAGACCGTTTTGGCGGTGATGCCGTCCAGACGGCCGATCTTGCCCGACAGGGCGGAGATGACGTTGCCCGGCGCGTCGAGCGCCACGCTGATGATATTCACGCCCTTTTCGCGGTACGGCACGCCCATGCGCCCGATGATATACTGACCGTACTGGTGCAGAAGCTCGTTGAGCGGCTGGACAGAGCTTCCCCCGCGGACGATGATGGCCAGCACGGCGACTCTCGTTTCCATTAACGCATTCTCCTTTGTCAAAATAAAAATCATCCCTTCCGCCGTTCAGCAGAAGGGATGGAAACAGCAAATGACGACGCAGCAGGGCTGTGTCTTTGTTTTCCCTCTTCTTGTGGCTCGGAACGCATCCTCGCTGTCAGAACGGTAGAATGAATCTGGTTCGCCGCCGGTCAGAGTAGTCTTCCCGAAAGGCAAAGCGATGATACCACACTTTCGCCGCAGCGTCAAGATGGAGGGACAATGGTATCGGATAAGCTGGAAAAAAGGCCAAAAGAAAACGTCCGTGAACAGTGCAAGGCATATAAATTCCATTGACTTTTTCGACGTTATCTTATACGATATGAGAAACGCACAAGTTTTATACGCAGGGCTGGATCCCGGCCCCGGGAAGTCAGCTCTGTGATCTCACAGGGCTGATTTTTGATATTTGGGGAGAAATGAGAGGGAAGCGCATGCCATATTACGCACACATCCGGCAGGATGAAAACGGCCAGACCATCTATCAGACCGTCGCGGAGCACCTGACGGGTACAGCCGCGCTGTGCCGAGAGTTTGCCGCCGACTTCGGCGCAGAGGCGGACGGAGATCTGATGGGGCTCGCGCACGATCTCGGCAAATGCACTGACGCATTCCAGAAGCGCCTGCTTGAAGGTGGTCCCGTTGTCGACCACACCATGGCGGGGATGCTCACCTGTATAAAGATGAAGCGGCCCAGCGCCGCCGCGTGCGCCGCCGGTCACCACGGCGGACTTTTGGATGTCGGAAATCTGAGGACCGACCGCGCGGGCGAGGCCACGCTCTCCGGCCGGTTCAAAAAGGGCGTGGAGGGACACTATCTTGAGCGCTGCGGCGAGAGCGGCGTGACACTGCCAACTCTTCCGCCTGAGACGTCGGAACGGGATCCATTGAAAGCGTCGTTTCGGACAAGGATGCTCTATTCCTGTCTGGTGGATGCGGATTTTCTCGATACGGAGCGGTTCATGGACGGCGAACGCGGGCGCGGCGGATATGACGATCTTCCGACGCTGCTAAGGCGGCTGAAAGAATACATCGCGCCGTGGCAAAATCCCAAAACAGCGCTCAACAAGCTGCGCTGCAAAATTCTAAACAGCTGTCTGGATACAGGCAGTAAACCAAAAGGCATTTATACGCTGACCGTGCCGACCGGCGGCGGAAAGACGGTCGCGTCGCTCGCCTTTGCGCTGCGGCACGCAGTGGCGCACGGGATGAAGCGGGTGATCTACGTCGTGCCGTACACGTCGATCATCGAGCAGAATGCCGAAGTATTCCGCGAGATCCTCGGCGACGGCAATGTGCTCGAGCATCACTCAGGTGTGCAGTTCGAGCTTTCCGACGGCGCGTCGCCCGAGGAGGTGCGCCGTGCGCTGGCGGCGGAAAACTGGGACATGCCGGTCATCGTCACAACGGCGGTGCAGTTTTTTGAGTCCATTTACGCAAACCGTTCGTCAAAATGCCGCAAGCTCCATAATCTTGCCGACAGCGTCATCATTTTTGACGAGGCGCAAATGCTGCCGCTTTGCCATCTGCGGCCCTGTGTGGCGGCGATGGCATCGCTTGCCGAGCAATTCCGTTCAACGCTTGTGCTGTGCACAGCCACGCAGCCGTCGCTCGGTGACCTGCTGCACACCTATGCGCCAAGCTGCCCTATCACAGAGCTGTGCCCGCAGATGGCGGAGGAATACGACAGCTTCCGCCGCGTGACGTTTCGGCAGGAGGGCATCTTGGAGGACGACGCGCTTGCGGAAAAGCTCAGCGAGCACCGGCAGGTGCTTTGCATCGTGAACAGCCGCAAGGCGGCGCAGAGCATCTTTGCGCGCTTGCCGCAGGAGGCGAGCTTTCACCTCTCGACGCTGATGGTGCCCGCACAGCGGCAGACGCTTCTCGATGAGATCCGGCGGCGCCTAAAGGCGGGGGAACCGTGCCGCGTCGTGTCGACCTCGCTGATCGAGGCGGGCGTGGACGTGGACTTTCCCGCGGTGTACCGCGAGCTGGCTGGGCTGGATTCCGTCTTGCAGGCGGCGGGACGCTGCAACCGCGAGGGAAAGCGGGCACCGGAGGAAAGCATCGTCACCGTCTTCGAGCGGGCAGAACTGCCGTCGCTTCTGTTCCGCACGGCGGTGGGCGCAACACGCCATGCGCTGAAAGACGGGCGAGACCCCGCCGTGCAGGAAACCATGCAGCGCTATTTCCGCGAACTGCGCGCGCTGAGCGGAGAAACACTCGACAAGTCGGGTGTTATCAAGGCGTTTGAAAAGGGCATCAACGGCTGCGAACTGCCGTTTCGCACCGTGGCGGAGAATTTTCATCTGATCGATCAGAACACGCGCACGGTCTATGTCCCGTTTGGCGGCGGAGCGGCGCTCATCGAACGGCTGAAAGCGGGCGAGTGCTCCAAAGAGCTCTACCGCAAGCTGGGGCGCTACGCAGTCTCGGTCTACGAACCGCATTTTCAAAAGCTCTATGCCGCGGGCGCGCTGCTGACGGCGCGAGAGGTCCCTGCACTGGATGAAGACAGTTCGATCTTAAACGATATGAGTCTGTACAGCGAAATGACCGGCCTGACGCTGGAACCGGAAACCGGAAAGGCCGAATTCATATAAGCTGTCCGTTTTATCGGACAGGGCATCGTTCATACTGAGACAAGAACCAAGGTAAACCAAAGAGAGGAGTGATCCAATGCCGATTCAAGTAGAAGTCTGGGGAGACTACGCCTGCTTTACTCGCCCTGAAATGAAAACGGAACGCGTCAGCTATGACGTGATGACGCCCTCAGCAGCGCGCGGGCTGCTGGAAAGCATCTACTGGCACCCAGGGCTCCGTTGGGTGATCGACCGCATCCATGTGTGCGCACCCATCCGCTTCACCAACATCCGCCGCAACGAGGTCAAGGATGTCATCAGCGCCCGCAGGGCAAAGACCGTGATGGAAAAAGGGCAGGGGGAACTGTACCTCGCCGCGTCGGAGAGCATTCAACAGCGCGCGGCTATGGTGCTGCGAGATGTACACTATGTCATCGACGCGCACTTCGACATGACGGACGCCGCTGCGCCCGGCGACAATCCCGGCAAGTTTCAGGACATGATCAAGCGACGGCTGGAAAAGGGGCAGTGTTACAGCATGCCGTATTTCGGCACGCGGGAATTTCCCGCGCAGTTCCGGCGCTGCACGGAATTGCCGCCGTGCCCCGATGAGCTCAAAGGCACGCGCGACCTCGGCTGGATGCTGTGGGATCTCGACTACAGCGATCCTGCGAACATCAAGCCGAAGTTTTTCCGCGCGAGCCTTGTCGACGGCGTGATGATCGTTCCGCCGCCTGAGAGCGGGGAGGTGAGAGGATGATCCTGCAAGCGCTGACGCGGTATTACGAAGACCTCCTCTCGCGCGGTGAGATCGCCGCGCCCGGCTGGGCCCCTGCCAAAATCAGCTTCGCACTTTACATAAACGAAAACGGTGAGCTGGCGCAGATCGTTCCGACGATGGATGAGGTGTCAAAAGGCAAGAAAACCGTTTTTCAGCCACAGTTGATAACGCTGCCGGCAGCGGTGAAACGAACGGTCAGCATTGCCTCGAACTTTTTGTGGGACAATTCCGCTTATTTGCTCGGCATCGACCAGAAAGGGAAGCCGGAACGCAGTCGCGAGTGCTTTGCCGCCGCGGCAAAGCTGCACCACGCGGTGCTGGATAGCGTCGATTCGCCCAATGCCCGCGCAATACTGGCATTTTTCGACACTTGGGAACCGGAACGCGCGGCAGAGCATCCGGCGCTCATCAGGCAGCTCGACGATGTGACCGCGGGCGGCAACCTCGTCTTTCGCGTGGATGGCCGCAAGGTCGAGGAGGATGCCGCTATCCGCGAGGCATGGCAGCGGTATCGGGACGGCGGCGAGAGCGGCGTCAAGATGCAGTGTCTCGTGACCGGAAAAGAGGATGAGATCGCCGCTGTGCACCCGTCGGTCAAGGGCGTGCGGGACGCGCAGTCCAGCGGCGCGGCGCTGGTGTCGTTCAACGCGCCGGCGTTCTGCTCCTACGGACGGGAGCAGAACTACAATGCCCCAGTCGGCAAATACGCCGCCTTTGCCTACACCGCCGCACTGAATCATCTGCTTGCGGACAGCGACCACATCCAGCACATCGGCGATACGACAGTCGTCTGCTGGGCAGAGGGCGCAGATGATGCCTATCCCGGCTTTTTCAGCGCCGTGATTGGCGGCGGCACATACGGCGGCCTGTCGGACAATGATCTGCGCGCGGCGCTCAAACGTCTGGCGAATGGGCTGCCGTGCGACGACCTCGGCGTCGACCCGAATCGACCGTTTTACATTCTCGGTCTCGCGCCCAACGCGGCGCGCCTTTCCGTCCGCTTCTTTCTGCGCGACAGCTTCGGAAAGCTGATGGAGAATGTGAACGCGCACTATGAGCGCATGGAGATCGTGCGCCCCGCCTATGAAAAATTTAACTACCTGCCATTGTGGTCGCTGCTGAGGGAAACGGTGAACCTAAATTCCCGTGATAAAGCGCCTTCGCCCGCGATGGCCGGCGCGACGGCGCGCGCCATATTTTCCGGTGCGCGTTATCCCGCATCGCTGCTTGAAGCGGTAATGCTCCGCATCCGCGCAGAGCGGGACATCACTTGGGACAAGGCCGCCATCATCAAGGCATATTATCTCAAAAATCCGCATGAGGACTGTCCAAAGGAGGTTTTGACCGTGAGTCTCAATGAAGCGAGCACCAACCCCGCCTATACGCTTGGACGGCTGTTCTCCGTCTACGAGGCGGTGCAGTAGGCCGCGAACCCAGGCATCAACGCAACGATCAAGGATAAATATTTCAACTCTGCCGCGGCGATGCCCGCAAGCATTTTTCCGGTGCTGAACAATCTTTGTCAAAAGCATCTGCGCAAGCTCGACGCAAGACAGCACGTCTACTATGACAAGCAGATCATGAAGCTCAAAGGCGTGCTCAATGAAAACTATCCCGCGCGCATGACGCTCGCTCAGCAGGGCTCGTTCGACCTTGGCTACTATCATCAGACGCAGAAGCGCTATACGAAAAAGGAGGAGAAAGAAAATGTCTGATCCCATCAAGAACCGTTATGAATTTGTGGTGCTGTTCGACGTGGAAAATGGCAATCCGAACGGTGATCCCGATGCGGGCAATATGCCGCGCGTCGACCCCGAGACCGGCTATGGCCTTGTGACGGACGTTTGCCTCAAGCGCAAGATCCGCAATTATGTTGAAATGGCAAAAGAGGGCGAAAAAGGCTACCGCATCTACATCAAAGACGGCGTACCGCTGAACTCGAGCGATAAAGAGGCCTGTGCCTACGTCGGCGCAGACCCCGATAAGCTGAAGGAAGCCAAGAAAAAGGACGAGCATCTGGATGAAAAAATTCGCGACTTCATGTGTTCCAATTTCTACGATATCCGCACGTTCGGCGCGGTGATGACGACCTTTACCAAGGGTGCGCTCAACTGCGGTCAGGTGCGTGGGCCGGTGCAGCTCGGCTTTGCCCGAAGCATCGACCCCATTCTGCCGCAGGAGGTGACCATCACGCGCGTCGCCATCACGACCGAGGCGGATGCAGAAAAGAAGAACACCGAAATGGGCCGCAAGTACATCGTGCCTTACGGCCTCTACCGCGCGGAGGGCTATGTGTCGGCGAATCTCGCGCGCAAGACGACCGGCTTTTCGGAAGAGGACCTCGATCTCCTGTGGACGGCTATTTTGAACATGTTTGAAAACGACCATTCCGCCGCGCGCGGCAAGATGGCCGTGCGCGAGCTCATCGTCTTCAAGCACAACTGCGAGCTCGGCTGTGCTCCGGCGCACAAGCTCTTTGACCTTGTCAAGGTCGAACACAAGGACGGCGTGACCGCGCCGAGAAGCTACGGCGACTACACTGTCAGCGTGGATGAAACGCACCTTCCCTCCGGCGTGACTTGCACGCGGATGGGGTGATCTATCAGGACGAGGACTTCCTCCAGCTTTCCGGCTTACAGCATTTCAAATTCTGCCGCCGCCAGTGGGCACTCATCCATGTAGAAAAGCAATGGGCGGAAAACTACCGCACAACGGACGGCGCGATCATGCACGAAAACGCGCACGACGGCTCATTCACCGAAAGCAGGGGCGACCTCGTCATCACGCGCGATATGCGCGTCTTTTCCCGCACGCTCGGCGTATCAGGCGCGTGCGACGTGCTGGAATTCCGCCGCGGCGAGACGGGCATTCCGCTCAAAGGCCGCGAGGGCCTGTGGCAGCCCTATCCCGTGGAGTATAAGCGCGGAAAGCCGAAAGAGGGCACGGAAGACACGCTCCAGCTCTGTGGACAGGCGATGTGCCTTGAAGAAATGCTCTGCTGCGAGATCCCGCGCGGCGCGCTCTATTACGGCGAGCCGCGGCGGCGCACGGAAGTCGACTTCACCCCTGAGCTGCGGCAGGAGGTGCGTGCCCTCCTTGAAGAGATGCACGCGCTCTACGTGCGCGGCAGCACGCCGAAGGTAAAGCCGACAAAGGGCTGCAACGCCTGCTCGCTGAAAGGATTGTGTCTGCCAAAGCTGATGAGAAGCAAGTCCGTTTCCGCGTATCTGCGCAGCGCAATGGAGGGAGAGCAATGAGACAGCTTTTGAACACGCTTTTTGTCACATCGGAGGATATTTACCTCTCGCTGGACGGGGAAAACGTTGTGGCGAACCGCGGCGGGGAAGCGGTCGCCCGCTATCCGCTGCACACGCTGCAAAGCATCGTCTCATTTTCCTACGCGGGCGCGTCGCCCGCCCTGATGGGCGCATGCGCGCAGCGGGAGATTGGACTTGCGTTCTGCTCGCCGCGCGGGAAATTTCTCGCCCGTGTAGCAGGTCAGGCGCAGGGGAACGTCTTGCTGCGGCGGATGCAGTACCGCGTGGCGGACGACCCGTCGCAGAGCTGTCGCGTCGCCGGAATGATGATCTTCGGCAAGGTCTACAACGCAAAATGGAGCGTGGAGCGCACGCGCCGCGACCACGCCATGCGCATTGACGAATCGCGCTTTTCAGCCGTGTCCGACCAGTTACAGGGGCTTCTGCCGCAGATCGCAGCGGAGACGTCGCTCGACAGTCTGCGCGGCCTCGAGGGTATCGGTGCGGCGGCATATTTCAGCGTGCTGGACGACATGATCTTGCAGGGAAAAGAGACGTTTTTCTTCCGCGAGCGCAGCCGCCGTCCGCCGCTCGATGCGTTCAACGCGCTGCTGTCGTTTGCTTACAGTCTGCTCGCGCACGACTGCGCCTCGGCGCTTGAAAGCGTAGGGCTGGACGCCTACGTCGGATATCTCCACCGCGACCAGCCAGGGCGGGAGTCGCTGGCGCTCGATTTGATGGAGGAGCTGCGCCCGTGCTTTGCCGACCGCTTTGTGCTCACGCTCATCAACAACCGTGTGCTCAAAGCGATCGATTTTGACTTCCGCGAGAGCGGCGCGGTGCTGCTGACGGACACAGGGCGCAGGACGTTCCTGCAGAAGTGGCAGGAGCGAAAAAAGGAGACCATCACGCATCCGTTTCTCGAGGAAAAGATACCGTGGGGTCTGGTACCGTATGTACAAAGCCTGCTGCTCGCGCGGTACCTGCGCGGCGACTTGGACGACTATCCGCCGTTTTTATGGAAGTGAGGCGCCTATGCTGGTTCTGATCACCTACGATGTGAACACGAGCGACGCCGCCGGACGCGGGCGGCTGCGCAGAATCGCAAAGGAATGTGTCAATTACGGTCAGCGCGTGCAGAATTCGGTGTTCGAATGCCTGCTGGACACGGCGCAGTGCCGGAAGCTGCAAAATGAACTCTGTAAGATCATTGACCCAGAAAAGGACAGCCTTCGATTTTACTACTTGGGCAAGAAGTACGAGAATAAAATCGAACACTTCGGCTGCAAGCAGACGTATCTGCCCGAGGAACCGATGATCTTATAGTGCGAAGCACAAGTGCGCAGAGATCACTTGGGCGGTTCGCACCCAAAATCCGCATGGCTTTCCTGCATCAAAAAGGAGCAGAATGCCCTGACAGGCGGCATTCTGTGCAAAAGCATCTGAAATTTGTCTGTTATCGCAAAAATGTGCATAGTGATTTGTACACTTTTGCTGTCGCGCCCCGCAAGGGGCGCGTGGGTTGAAATTTGTATATATCGATAATTATTGCAAAAACCCCTGTCGCGCCCCGCAAGGGGCGCGTGGGTTGAAATCTGATTTACACCGGCCTGCGCCGCGGTGAAGCGGTCGCGCCCCGCAAGGGGCGCGTGGATTGAAACGCTCCCGGATTCTCATTGCCGTATCCCTCCATAAAAAGGAAGTCTCTGCCAACCGGCAGAGACTTCCTTTCATTTTTCTATTTTACTGATCAAAGCTTGGGTTTACGTAGTAGACGTTTTTCTCGTCCAGGCGGTCCTTGGCGAGGCGCAGGCCTTCACCGAAGCGCTGGAAGTGCACGATCTCGCGCGCACGCAGGAATTTGATGACATCACTCACGTCCGGATCGTCGGAAAGGCGCAGAATGTTGTCATACGTCACGCGCGCCTTCTGTTCCGCAGCCAGATCCTCTGTGAGGTCTGCGATGGTGTCGCCCGTGACCTGCATGGTGCTCGCCGACCACGGGTAACCCGAGGCGAACTGTGGGAAAACGCCCGTCGTGTGGTCGACAAAGTACGGCTCGAACCCAGCCTCCTTGATCTGCTCCTCGGTCAAATTGCGCGTAAGCTGGTGAACGATCGTGCCGACCATCTCGAGATGCCCCAGCTCCTCTGTGCCGACTGTGGAAGTCCAAGGGCCACAAGTACGAAAAAGCCTTGCGCCGCAAGGGTTACAGGCCGAAAAAGAGAGGGAAAACGCGAATGTGCAAAATGCCGGTTGGCTCCATTCCTTTGACGCGGACTACCACTATCGCGGCTCCGACCTTCACTACCATGTGAACGTGTCCGCCGCGCTTTCGGAGGGAGGGGCGGTATGGTGAAGGAATTTATCTCGCAGCTTCCACCGGACAAGCTGTCGCCCTTTGCAAAGCACCCCTATCGGGTGCGGGAGGATGCCGCCATGGACGAGCTGGTGGAGAGCATCCGTGTCCACGGCATTCTATCGCCCTTGTTGGCCCGGCCAAAAGGGGAGGGCTGCGAGCTGGTCAGCGGGCATCGGCGGCGTCTGGCGGCTCAGAAGCTGGACTTGCCCACCGTGCCGGTGCTGGTGAGGGAGATGACCGACGATGAAGCGGTGATTTTGATGGTGGACAGCAATCTTCAGCGGGAAAACCTGCTGCCCAGCGAAAAGGCATTTGCTTACCAAATGAAGCTGGAGGCAATGAAGCATCAAGGAATGACTTGTGGACAAGTTGGCCACAAGTCAAGGGATGCCGTCTCAAACGATGACAGTGGACGTACTATCCAGCGCTACATTCGCCTGACCAACCTCGTCCCACCGCTGCTTCAGATGGTGGACGATGGACGCATCGCCTTTTCTCCCGCCGTGGAGCTGTCCTATCTCACCCGCGACGAGCAGGCGGAGCTGTGGGACTTAATCGGGCGCGAGGACGCCACACCATCGCTGTCACAGGCTCTCCGCATGAAGCAGATCTCCCGCGAGGCAAAGCTGACGCCGGAGGTGCTGTACGCCATTCTTACCGAGGAAAAGCCCAATCAGAAGGAGCAAATCCGCATCAAAACCGAGTCGCTGCGGAAGTATTTCCCACGCAATTATTCCGCGCAGCAAATGGAGCGGGAGATCATCAAGCTGCTGGAGGCCCGTTACCGCGCGAAGGGCAGGGGAGAGCGATGATTTTCGCATACTGGCGCTATACAGATTTCTCCCGTACAATGTTGGCAGAAAGGGGCGAACTATATATGGAACAAAATTTACCGCCATTGCCGCCGGTCATTTTTGAGAATGGTCTTTACTACGAGCTGCGGGGCGAGCAGTATTATCCCCGCCTTTTGCCGCCGGAGTCGGACACCACAGAGGACAAGCTTCTGGAAACCATCATACGCCAAATGGCGGAAGCACAGGGCATCAACGAGGACTTGAAGGCGCGGGATCAAATGGCGTGGGTAGGTGCGATGAACAACATCAAAAGCGCCGCGCTTGAGATCCTGCGAGAGTCCAAATAACGCCCCAAGAAGGAAACAAAAGCAAAAAAACAACGCAAGCGGAGACAGGTCAAATGCCTGCCTCCGCTATTTTTATGCCCCAACGGGCAAGGAGGAACAATATGGATTATTTCTACGAGCATGAATCAGAGCTATTTACATTTTACCGTGTTCCAAAGGTGCTGTTTACGGAGGAACCATTCAAAAATATGAATTGTGAAGCAAAATTACTTTACGGATTATTGTTGGACAAAATGGGACTTTCCCGCAAAAGCGGGTGGTTCGATCAGCAAGGGCGCGCCTTTGTTTACTATGGCATCAACCATATTATGGAGGACTTGGGCTGCGCCCACAGCAAGGCGGAGAAGCTGCTATCCGAACTGGAGCAAGCTGGCCTGCTGCGCCGGAAACGGCAGGGGTTGGGGAAGCCGTCTGCACTGTACCCCCTGAAATTCGAAAACCGAATTTCTTGACTTTCGATTTTCGAATTTCAAGAACGCTGAAAATCAGCGTTCAGGTGCGCTGATTTTCAGCGTCTAATAAGACTGAGTAGAGCGATACTGAGATAAATATATACCAAGCCGAAAAAAGAATAATAGGGAGGATCATCAGATGAAGAACAAAGAGAACTTACGGGAAAAGCAGGTAAATCTCCGCTTGACGCAGGCAGAATATGAGCGGCTCACCCGCACCGCGCAGGACCACGGCATCGGGCGGGCGGCGTATCTCCGCATGGTGCTGCGGGGCGCGTGGCTGCGGGAGGACGGCAGAAAATCAGAATAGCTTTTTCCGCTGGAATTTGATGCAGGCCGTCACACGGTCACGGATATAAGGAACATCCCGCTTGGCGTAAAACTCCAGCGGCTCCGAAAGGGAGGCCATGATCTCTTTTTCGGCAAAGTCGCAGCGAAGCTGCGGCCCGTATAGATTTTGCGCCGCGTGGACCTGTCGGACAAAGCCCGTTTTCATGGGCTGAGCCTTGAGCTGACGCACCAATGCGGCCGGTTCGATTTCCATGGGATAGTCCCGTGTGTTGGACAGCAAACCCGCGCCGAAGTCAAAGATGGGGCAGTAGTCAAAGCCATCACCGCAGCGCAGCACAGCGATGTTGTTCAGATGCCGGTCCTCGTTGCCGAACAGCATATCCACCTCGAACAGCAGCGTCAGATAGGTGCCGAAGCGGTCAAGTCCCGTCAGCCGCTCAACCTGCTCCACCAACCACACAAGGCGGCTCTGAAGATTGGGCAGGCGGTTTACCGCGGTCTGCCAGTCCGGGCCAACGCCTTTTCGCAGCAGTTCCGCAAGGGTCAGGATGGCCTCGCCCTGACGTAGAAAATTGGCACTGGAACAGCCGTTTCGGATGTGTCCGTGGACTTCCATCCGCTCCATGCGGTAGGTCACATAGTGAAAGCCCAGCGCATCTGTATTGGTCTGTGCCAGCAGCGCAGAGGTTACGGTTTCTGCCAGCCCTTCATAGCCGAACAGATCCAGCTTGTACCAGCGGCCATCTGCCAGCCATTTTTCCTGATTGCCCTTAGACGAGGTTTCCGCGATGCGGCTTCCCGTTGTCAGTCTGATCGACATATTCAGCCCTCCACAATTTTGATCCAGCACGAATCCTCTGCCATGCGCCCTTCGGTCTTGCGGATAATCGCCAGCGGGTCATAGCAGTCCAGTCCCAAGTCAGACAGGTAATATTTCAAACCGTCCCGCTCCTGCGGCACACAGCGGTCTTTCAAGAAGGTTTGCAGATCGTCCCATGTGGGCTTGCGGTTCACGCCGAAAGCGGTGGAAAGGGGAGAACTGACCTCGTTTTCGATGGCAAGTTGATGAGTGGTTTGGTCAGCGCAGATCTTCGTACAGAGCTTATTCCCATCGTAGTAGTACAGGATCAGGAGGGCGTGAGCGCTGCTTCGGGCATTGGCCAGAAATACATTGTAATCAGACACGGCAGGGCGGCGGATGGTAATGCTTTCCCCATCGAATTGCAGCGTTACGGTGCGGCTGCCCTCAGAGATGCCCAGGGCCTTCATCCAAGCAGATGGCAGAGCCACGCGGTAGCCATTGGCATCCGGACCGGCGTTTCCCCCCGCCTTGTTGATAAGAATATTTGCAGTTCGTTCCTCGTGTAGCACGGTCATTCACCTCAAAAGTTTCTCGCAATTATTATACCTATTGGACACCAATAAATCAAGAAGTTAATTTTACAACAGCGTTGTCACGAAAATGAAACCGCTATACAGAAGCTGCTTTCGCAAGCATAGCATTTGGCCGTCCAAATGCGCTTGTTAGGGGAAGCAATTCCCCTATAACCCCTTATGAATTGAAAGGAAAAACGATCATGAGAAAACGACCAATCAAAATATCGCTCCGTTTGAATGAGCAGGAGCATGAACATTTGAAACAGCAGGCTATGCTCTCTGGCTTCCCAATGGAAGTATTCCTCCGTGCGCTGATCTCTGGCATGAACCTCCGATCCCGACCACTCGCTGAATACGCCGAAATCCGGCGTCAACTCGCCGGCATTGGAAATAACATCAATCAAATCGCTCATGTTGTCAACACCCGCGGCTTTGCCACGAAGGAAGACATTGCCGCAGTCACGACAGCACAGCGGGTGATCTGGCAGATCGCAAAGCGGCTTTGAGATAGCTTATTCCAAGATATATGCCGTCTGAACAAGGCCAACGACAAAAAGCAGAGCGCGCAGCCTCCTTTCTCAAGGCTGCGCGCCCGTTTTTTGTTATATCGATCAATTCCCGCTTCTGGGACGCAAGCATCGAAATATTGCTTGTGGAGATGGCATTTTGTGGTATAATTATTTTGTGAAATTATAGCCAGAACGGTCAGCGAGCTTGAAGGCTTATCAAAGGAGTTGGTGTGATGACAAAGTACGGAATTGATCCAAAGGTTATTTGCCAGATCATTGATCTGGCAAATAGGCATCACATCCAAACGGTGATTCTCTTTGGTTCCCGCGCACGAGGGGACTTTCGCCGCACAAGCGATATTGATTTAGCTGTGCAGGGAGGCAATGTATGCCGTTTCAGACTGGATGTTGAGGAAGAAACGCATACATTGCTGACCTTTGATGTGATAGATTTATGTTCTGATTTGTCCCCAGAATTGCGGGAAGCCATCAGCAAGGAGGGAGTATTGCTCTATGAAAAAGTTTGATAACTACCGTAAAAATTTAGACGTTCTGCGGCGCTCTGATCAGCAGGATCTCAATAATGAATTTATCATTAGCGGCATCATTGATAAGTTCTCCATTCAGTTTGAATTAGGCTGGAAGGTCTTAAAAGAATTGCTGACGTATGAAGGCATCAATGCAGCTAAGACAGGCTCCCCGCGTGAAATTATCAAGCAGGCGTACCAGTATTACCCTTGCATAGAGGAAGATGTATGGCTGGATATGCTGTCCCAGCGCAACAATATGGCGCATATTTACGATGGAAATGCCGCGAAAGCACTGGCACAGGAGATCATCAGCCGCTTTATTCCGGCCTTTGAAAAGCTGGAAAAAAGCATCTGTGAACGATACGCCGATCTTCTGGATACGCTCTGAGAAACTATTTTACAAACACACATGGAGGCCCACGATGGCACTTGAAAATAAACTTGGTATCACCAACTCCGCCGAGCTCGCCCGCGAGGAGGAGCGCATCAGCAAAAAGAAGGCTGTAGAACTATTTGAGAGCGGCGCTCTGGACAAGCTGGCCCCCGGCAGATTCGCGTCGCTGCAAGCCATTCACAAGGCGCTTTTCGAGGGTATTTATGACTTTGCCGGTGAACTGCGCACGGTGAATCTTGCAAAGGGCAATTTCCGTTTTGCCCCTTTGATGTATCTGGAGGCGGCGCTTGGAAACATCGACAAGATGCCGCAATCTACCTTTGACGAGATCATCGAAAAGTATGTGGAGATGAATATTGCCCACCCGTTCCGAGAGGGCAACGGCCGCAGCACCCGCCTGTGGCTTGACCAGATGCTGAAAGCCGGTATCGGACAGGTTGTGGATTGGAGCAAGGTCGATAAAGAGGACTACCTACTGGCCATGGAGCGCAGCCCCATCAAGGACGTGGAGATCAAGGTGCTGCTGAAAGCGGCCCTGACCGATGACGTGAACAGCCGTGAAGTTTTTATGAAGGGCATCGACCACAGCTACTACTATGAGGGGTATACGACCTTCAAGACGGAAGATCTGAGCAAGGAATGAGGTGCTCATTGATTATGTAGACGAGAGCACTTCCCAAAGTATCAGCCCCAAAGTTTCAAAGTATCAATTTGATACTTTGGACTGTTCGCTGGAGGAGCTGGCTGTTTTGGAGCGGATCGCACAAAACCCGACCATCAAGCAGCAGGAGCTTGTGAGCGCAACTGGCAAGTCCATCGCAACCGTGAAGCGGATCATAACGTCCTTGCAGGATAAAAACTATATCCGCAGAGAGAACGGCAAGAGATACGGCAAGTGGGAAGTGCGGGTTAAATAGAAAGCTTGGCTTAGAGAGAAAGAATTGTAAAACTTTGAGAGGATTGAATTCATGATTACAGGCGAACTGAAAAACAGAATTGACAGTCTCTGGGATATTTTTGCGGCGGGCGGACTGGTGAACCCGCTGGATGTTATTGAGCAGATCACCTATCTGATGTTCATCCATGATCTGGATGACACCGACAATCTCCGGGCCAAGGAAGCTGCCATGCTGGGGCTGCCGTATCAGAGCATTTTTGCGGATGAGGTGCAGGTCGGTGACCGTACCATCGACGGCCAGCAGCTTAAGTGGAGTGTATTCCACGATTTCCCCGCCGGAAAGATGTACAGCGTGATGCAGGAATGGGTGTTTCCGTTCATCAAGAACCTCCACGGGGATAAGAACAGCGCCTATTCCAAGTACATGGACGACGCCATTTTCAAGCTGCCCACGCCGCTGCTGCTGTCCAAAGTAGTGGATGCACTGGACGAGATCTACCGCCTGATGAGTGAATCTCAGGCGGTGGATGTGCGGGGCGATACCTATGAATATCTGCTGAGCAAAATCAGCCAGTCCGGCCTCAACGGTCAGTTCCGTACCCCGCGCCACATTATCCGCATGATGGTGGAGCTGATGGACCCGAAAGCCGACGACGTGATCTGCGACCCGGCCTGCGGCACCTCCGGCTTCCTTGTTTCGGCAGGCGAATACCTGAAGGAGCATCGTAAAGAAGAAATTTTCTTCAACCGCCAGAAGAAAGATCACTACATGAACCACATGTTCTTCGGCTATGACATGGACCGCACCATGCTCCGCATCGGCGCGATGAACATGATGACCCATGGTATCGACAACCCCTTTATCGAGTATCGGGACAGCCTTAGCGACCAGAACCCGGACAAAGAGAAGTATTCCCTGATTTTGGCCAACCCGCCCTTCAAAGGCAGTCTGGATGCCGATACCGTGTCAGCAGATTTACTGAAGGTCTGCAAGACCAAGAAAACCGAGCTGCTGTTTCTGGCGCTGTTCCTGCGGATGCTGCGCATAGGCGGGCGCTGCGCCTGTATCGTGCCGGACGGCGTGCTGTTCGGTTCCTCCACCGCGCACAAGTCCATCCGCAAGGAACTGGTGGACGGCAACCGGCTGGAGGCCGTGATCTCCATGCCCTCCGGCGTGTTCAAGCCCTACGCAGGCGTGTCCACCGCCGTGCTCATCTTCACCAAGACCGGCCACGGCGGCACGGACAATGTGTGGTTCTATGACATGACCGCCGACGGCTTCTCGTTGGACGATAAGCGCAGCCCGGTGGCCGACAACGACATTCCCGACATCATTGCACGGTTCCGCAATCTGGATGCCGAAAAAGACCGCCAGCGCACGGAAAAATCCTTCTTCGTGCCCAAGGCAGAGATCGTAGAAAATGGCTATGACCTGTCCATCAACAAGTACAAGAAAACGGAGTACAAGCCTGTGGAGTATCCGCCCACCAGTGAGATCATGGCAGAGTTGCGGCGGCTGGAGAAGGAAATCGGTACTGCGATGGATGAACTGGAGGAGATGCTGAAATAATATGGGCTTTCAACTAATGCTTGAACAGGCAAACAGCTTTTATGTTTGCGCAAAAATGTGTGGGAATAAAATGAAAAAACTCGAAGGCCGTATTGATATATATGCTACACCAATGATTGTGAACCTGTCATTCGCCTGCGAAGTATATATTAAGACGCTTCTCGATTATTTAGAGAATGGTAGTAAAAAGAGTCATAAATTAAACGAATTGCTTGAGGCTCTTCCAGATGAAAAGAAAAGCAGAATTCTTAAGGAAGTTGAAGAAAAACATGGAGCTTTAGCGGATGCCTTTGGTATACCAGTGATAGATACGGTTGCGGATGCTTTTGCAAAATGGCGCTATAGTTATGAGGTATCGCGTGTGTCTTGTGATATTGGCTACCTGTTTGCATTGACAGAAGCAGTTAGGAATATGTGCTGCGAAACAATATACGGATTATCGTGGGAAAAATATTGTAAAACTGCGCGAATCAATTCGGATTTGTGGGGATGAATGATGAGATATAAACTTGGCGAAATATTCAATCTGCAAATGGGGAAAACCCCGGATCGCCATTCACCAAAATTTTGGAACGAAGGCACCGAGCCTTGGATATCTATTGCCGATCTTACAAAATGCAATAAATACATCGAGAATACTGCTGAGAAGATAACTGCAACAGCAGTTGATGAAAGCGGGATAAAGATCATTCCTAAAAACACTGTCATAATGAGCTTCAAACTTTCCATTGGAAAAGTAGCAATCACTCCAAAGGAAATGTATTCCAACGAAGCGATAATGTCATTCATTGATAAAGGTGTTCTTAAGATTGAGCCGGTATATCTCTACTATTTGTTGATGCACAAAGATTGGGATACCGGTACAAACAAGGCCGTTATGGGAAAGACGCTAAATAAAGCATCGCTTTCTCAAATGGCAGTTAATATACATGGATATTCGGAGCAACTCGAAATAATCAAGGCCTTGGATGCAGCTTCTTCGATAATAGCAGCCAGAAAGCAGCAGCTCACCGAATTGGACAACCTCATTAAAGCCCGATTTGTCGAGATGTTTGGTGATTTGGCAAATCCTAGTTGCCTATGGGAAACAATTAAGCTGGCAGATGCCTGTACTTCTGCTGATGATATAAAATGTGGACCATTTGGCACACAATTAGGTAAGGGGGAGTATGTGGATTCCGGTGTCGCTGTTTGGGAAATTCCTCAGATAAATGCTGCTTTCAAAGCTTGCCCCACACATTTTATAACAGAGGAAAAAGCGACACAGTTGAAGGCTTATTCTCTAGTTCCGGGCGATATTGCCATGTCTCGCAAAGGAAATGTTGGAAGGTGTGCGATTTTTCCAGACGAGTATGTCGATGGAATAATTCATTCTGATGTGTTGAGAATTCGCGTGAATGAACAAAAGGTTAATCCAGTGTTCATGATGTACCAGTTGCATTTTAGTAGTGCCGTCATAAATCAAATTGAAATGGTCAGTTCAGGAGCAATCATGGCAGGAGTGAATGTTACAAAATTGAGGCAAATTTATGTGCATATCCCGCCAAAGAAACTACAAGATCAGTTTGCATCGTTTGTAAAGCAGACCGACAAATCAAAAGTTGCCGTACAGAAGGCGTTGGACGAAGCACAACTGTTGTTTGATAGTTTGATGCAGAAGTATTTTGGATAAAGCTTTTGTAAATTAAGTGATATTTTCTGACTGCTTTTTGACCATTTTGTCAGAAGGATATGTGCTATACTATACGTAACAGGAATAAAAAGTGGAGCTGCCTGAAAGGAGTGAATATTATGTATTTCACAAATGCAATGTTCAATTCTCAGTATGTCAATCCCAATTACTACAATCAGCGGCGAGATTTGATCCGACAGTATAATTCTTGGCAAGATTCGGAAGTAATCAAAGCGGCTCACTCGATGAGCGATCTCTGTAAGGCCGTTAAAAAGATGGATGAGCAGCATCAGCAAGAAGCGTTCTTTGCGTGCTTAGAAGTCATGGCAAAAGAATTTCAGTGGCGGGCTGATTGATGTGAAGGGGATGATGAGTAATGACAACACAGACAATCAACGAAATTTGGAATTACTATCTCACATTAGAGGGTGATATTACTAATACCTCTCGCTTTATTGAACCTTCTGGGCAGGAGAATGTACATTCCTTTGAGTTTGCCAAAATCCTGATTCTTGCGTGTACAGAATTAGAGTCTGTTTTCAAATTGCTCTGCCTTGAAATCACAGGAAAACAGCCGGAAGGAACTATTGGGAAGTATAAGGAAACGATTTTGGCCAGATATCCCCGTATCGTGGATGCAGTTGTATCTGTTAAAAGGTGGGGAAGAACTATCGCCCCTTTCCAAGGATGGGACATCGGAAAACTTTCGTGGTGGAACGCATACCAAGAAGTAAAGCACAACCGTGGAGAATATTTCTCGGGTGCATCATACAGTAATGCTGTATATGCCTTATCAGCACTCTATATTTCAATTCTTTATTTGGCAAGGACAGCAAATGTTGACTTTGCTGATTACACCAGTAATTACATTGAGAGCGACTATAGCAAAACAAGAATAATCTATGGCGCAACAAAAAAGTTGCCTGATTTTGAAAATATTACCACCTAAAAGCGAGGCGATACGCCATGACCAACTTTGACATTTTCGCTGCCGATCCGCAATTCGAGCCCTTTGCCTCCGTTGCGGTTTCCGCTGAACGGATTCTACATATCGACCCCTCCGCCTGCGTGTTGAACTGCCGCAGGGCGATGGAGTTCGCCGTGAAGTGGATGTATTCCGTGGACAAAGCGCTGGTCATGCCTTATCAGGACACGTTGGTCAGTCTGATGAACACCGAGGACTTCCGGGACATTGTGGGCACAGACATCTGGCGGCGGATGGACCTGATCCGTCGCATGGGCAACAATGCCGCCCACACCGGCAAGAAAATCACCGAAGAGCAGGCGGCGCTGTGTCTGGAAAACCTGTATGCCTTTCTGGATTTTGTGGCCTATTGCTACGGTGAGAACTACACCGAAGGGCATTTTGACCCTGCGCTGCTGACGCAAAAAAGCGAAGTTTCCGCCGCTCCGGTGCAGGAAGTGCCGGAGGTGGAGCTCGCCGCGCTGATGGCGGAAAACGCTGCGCTGAAGGAGGAACTCACCGCCCGCCGAACCGAGCAGCAGCAGACCTATGTGCCCAAGCCCCTCGACCTGTCTGAGTACAAGACCCGCAAGCTGTATATCGACACCATGCTCACAGATGCGGGCTGGACAGAGGGCAAGGACTGGCTGAATGAGGTAGAGCTGCCCGGTATGCCAAACAAGTCCGAGGTAGGTTATGCGGACTATGTGCTCTACGGTGATGACGGACGCCCCCTGGCAGTGGTGGAGGCCAAGCGCACCTGCGTGGACGTAGCTAAGGGCCGCCAACAGGCAAAGCTCTACGCCGACCTGTTGGAGAAGAAGTATCACCGCCGCCCGGTCATCTTCCTGACCAATGGCTTTGAGACCCGCATTACGGACAATATCTATCCCGAACGCAAGTGTGCCGCTATCTACTCCAAGCGGGATCTGGAAAAACTGTTCAATCTCCAGACCATGCGGACAAGCCTGAAAAATGTCATGGTGGATCGGAAGATAGCCGGACGCTATTATCAGGAGGGCGCCATCAAAGCTGCCTGCGATGCCTTTGCACGCAACCGGCGCAAGGCGCTGCTGGTCATGGCCACCGGCTCCGGCAAGACACGGACGGTCATTGCTCTGTGTGATGTGCTGCTTCAGCACGGCTGGGTGAAGAATATCCTTTTTCTTGCTGACCGCAACAGTCTGGTGACACAGGCCAAGCGCAGCTTTGTGAATCTGCTGCCTGATCTCTCCGTTACCAATCTCTGCGAGGAGAAGGATAACTACACAGCGCACTGCGTATTTTCTACCTATCAGACCATGTACAATGTCATCGACAGTGTACAGGACGAGGAGGGCAAACTCTTCACCTGCGGGCATTTCGATCTGGTCATCTGCGACGAAGCTCACCGCTCCGTTTATAACAAATACCGGGATATTTTCAACTACTTTGATGCCCCGCTGGTGGGGCTGACAGCCACGCCGAAAGACGAAATTGACAAGAATACCTATGAGATATTTGAGCTGGAAAACGGCGTACCGACCTACGGCTATGAGTTGGCGCAGGCGGTGAAGGACGGGTATCTCGTGGACTTCCTGTCTGTGGAAACGAAGCTGAAATTCATGGAACAGGGTATCGTCTATGATGACCTTTCCGACGCGGACAAACAGGCCTATGAAGATACCTTTGAAGATGAAAACGGCGAGTTGCCGGAGAGCATTGCATCGTCGGCGCTGAATGAGTGGATTTTCAACGAGGACACCATCCGGCAGGTGCTGAACACACTGATGACCCACGGCTTGACCATCGACTACGGCAACAAACTGGGCAAAACCATCATCTTCGCAAAAAATCACACCCATGCAGAGAAGATCCTTTCGGTTTTCAATCAGGAATACCCGCATCTTCCCGGCTTTGCCAAGGTCATCGACAACTACATGACCTATGCCCAAAGCGCCATTGACGAGTTTTCCGACCCGAAGAAACTGCCTCAAATCGCCATTTCCGTGGACATGTTGGACACCGGCATTGACGTGCCGGAAGTGCTGAATCTAGTGTTTTTCAAGAAGGTCATGAGCAAGGCAAAGTTCTGGCAAATGATCGGGCGAGGCACCCGTCTGTGTCCGGGGCTGCTGGACGGTAAGGACAAGGACAAGTTCTACATCTTCGACTTCTGCGGCAACTTTGAGTTCTTTCGCATGAACAAGGGACGGCCCACCGCCAATATGATTGCCCTGCAAGGTGCGATCTTCCATCTGAAGGCCCAAATTGCCTTTAAATTACAGGACTTGGCGTATCAGACGACGGACTTGATTGCCTTCCGCAAGACGCTGGTGGAGGACATGGTGCGCAAGGTGCAGGAGTTGAACAAGGATAATTTTGCGGTTCGACAGCACCTGAAATATGTGGAGCGGTATGCCGAACCGGACAGTTACAATGCCTTGACCTATGAGGACACGCTGCTCATGGGGCAGGAGCTTGCACCGCTCATTACACCGGAAGAGGACGATGCCAAGGCGCTGCGGTTCGACGCGCTGATGTATGGCATCGAGCTTGCCTATCTCGCCGGAAAGAAATACGCTAAAGCCCGCAGCGACCTGTTTAAGAAAGTTTCCACTATTGCATCTGTGGCGAACATCCCGGAAATTATGGTACAGGCTGAGCTGATCGACAAGATTTTGCATACAGACTATGTGGAGACTGCCGGAATCAATGAATTTGAGCACATCCGGGAGAATCTGCGTGACCTCATCAAGTATATTCCGGTCAGTAAAGTGCACTATGATACGAATTTTGATGACGAAATTCTGTCTGTGGACTGGAAAGAATCTGAGCTGGAGAACGACGATCTGAGGAACTACAAGGCCAAGGCGGAGTTCTACGTGCGTCAGCACATGGATGACGCCGTTATTGCCAAGCTAAAAAGTAATGTTCCTTTGACTGCGGAGGATGTGCAGGCGCTGGAGAAAGCACTCTGGAGCGAGGTCGGGACGAAGCAGGATTATGAGGCTGAGTATGGCCAGAAGCCGCTGGGCGAGTTCGTGCGGGAAATTGTCGGGCTTGATATGAATGCGGCAAAAGAGGCTTTTGCTCAGTACCTGAACGATGCCAGTCTCGATAGCCGACAGATCTATTTCGTAAATCAGATCGTGGAGTACATCGTCCACAACGGCATGATGAAAGACCTGTCCGTTTTGCAGGAAGCGCCCTTCACCGACCACGGCAGCATCGTGGAGGTGTTCACAGATCTTACAGTTTGGATGGGAATTCGAAATACCATAGAGAAAATCAATTCAAATGCTGTCGCGTAAGAATAAGCACGGTTACTTCTATTTCCAGTAACCGTGCTTATTTTTACAGTTCCAATAACTTTTGCGCTCTTCGCTGCACCTGCCGCTCCACCATCCGCAACCTATTTTCAGGCATGTTATAGCGGGAGTGCTTCTTGAACTTGAAGTTCAGCAGATGCCGCAGCTTCTCGCGCAGCTCCGGCGTCAGCGCGTCCTTGGCTGTGCCGAGAAAATCGTCGTACACGCTGGGGTACAGCGTTTCGATATATTCCTCCAATGCGGTCTCGTTCGCCCAGGCGTCCGCGCCTGCAAAGTTAAAGAGGGAATTGCCATGGTCGAACAGGGGAGCGGGGGAGACGATGGTATTCGTCCGGTTATCGACCATCACGCCGAAGTTTCCAAAATGCCGGTCCACATTGCAGATCACCGCATCGAACACCAGCATTTCGTTCAGTGCGTTGACAAACTCGACTCCCAGCTTTTCATAGTATGCTTTCACGGCCTCTATACCGCCCTTAGAAACAAGCTGGCTGATAGGGAGGTAGGCATACTCTTTACTGGTAAAAAGCTCACAGGTGGAGCAGAGAACGCCTTTCCAACGGGACAAGCCATAGGGAATCACGTGAATCCCCATCGCGGCGGCGATTTGTGCGGCGTAAAACTCAGAGTATGGTTCGTTGCCGGTATTGGCCGCGCCCTCCGTGCCGCCCTTATAGAGATACACCTTACCGCCGATGCGCCGCCAGCATTTGCGGAGCATTCCGTTGGTGGTAAACTCCGGGCTGGAAAGCAGGGAGGTGCGGACGCTGCTGCCATAACCGGTAAAGGCAAGCTCGGTCAGAACATTGCTGAATGGGTTGTCGTAGAGATTTACTTTGTCGAAAGAAGCGGTGTCACCGTCCTCGACGACCCAATAGCAATCGTTAAGCGATAGTCCTTTACAAACACTGATAATACTGAGCGGTCGGTTGAGGTTTAAGCCGCATTTTGCCAAAAGGCTATGGACATAGGCGCGGTTTTTGGGGATCGTGCGGCGGCGCAGCCAGCGGCTTACTCCGTCTGGTGTCAGCGTCAGATCAAGCGGCGGCAATGCCGCTTTTTCTTCATTCGTCCAAAGGATTTGTATCTCCGGCTCACTGGTATCCGTCGTTGCGGAGAATTTAACGAGCGGTTCATCGAACTGCTTTAAAATATAGTTCATGATAAATCCTCCTCAAAAAGTCACTTCAGACCACACAGAAAATTTTCTACATTCAAATACTGAACACCCTCAGCAAACGTATCTTTTCCGCGATAAAGAACGAATTTACCGCTGATCGGGCCAAAGCGTTTTTCAACGATTTGGCATTTCTCTGCATCACGCAGATGAAGTGTCTGCTTTTCGTTGGTCTCGGTGCTGTGCTTGATTTCATAGATGCGGCAATTTTGACCTGCTTTATCGTAAATCACCATGTCAAACTCGCCGCCGGTATCGAACTTGAATTTGAACGCTTCCATCGTACTGGGCGCGGTTTTGCAGACTTCCAGCAAAACAATGTCCTCCAGCATCCGGCCCTTTACATCGCCCAGAATCTTTCCTGTGATATATGCCTTATCTGCTTCGGAAATCGATGCGAAATAGGCATCCTGCATCAGGGAATAGACCAGAGCCTTTGCGATGGCATAGCGCATACCGGGCTGGGAAAAGACGATATGCTCTGCCTGCTTACCGCTTTCATACCGTTCCGGACAGTTAACGATCAGATCCAGCATAAGCAAATACTTTTTCACTTTGTCGATATGCTCCTGCGTGATCGGGACGGTTGTTTCACTCTTTTCCTTGACCTCAATGATGGCCTTTAATCGCTCCAATATTTGCTTTTCATTGACATCATAGAGAACGGTCGCCCGTTCCGCAGGGAGATCATGCAGAAGCAGATCCTTTGCGGAGCCAAAGTCATGGGACTTAAATTCGTCCTCCACCACGCGCAGCACAAACCGGTGGTTCATGTGCTGCACAATGCGGTTGATGACGTTGGTCAGCTCGCCTTTTTCGTAAAGCTCGCGCAGTTGATTAAAGTATTCGCCGTAATGGTCATTTTTCAGCGTATGCTGAATGTTGCGGCTGATGGCGGTATCAATATACTTCCGGGTACTTTCATCGTCCCGAAATGCGACTTCGTCAAAGGCGGCGTCCGGATCGTCAAAGCTCATATTTTCCATTTTCAGCGTTCCGCCGTATTCAATATAGGAATCGACAGAACGGATGTTCAGGAGCCGCGCATACTCCCGAAAGGGAATAAATGAGGTGTGGATCGTCACGCTTCTGTCGTACAGTTCATCGCGGTTTGCCATAGCGAAGCCAAGAGAGTCCGTACCGGAAACAACGATTTTCATGCCCATCATGCTGAACACATCGGAAAGCACGGCAGCGGTGTCGATGAAGTCATTCAGGAGCGTAATTTCATCAATAAACACATACCGATAGCCCAGTTCAAACAGAACTTTCAAGTCCTTTGTCAGCCGTGACATATCATCGGTGGTCTGCACCTTGATGTAGGCCGTTTTTTCTATGGGCAGTTCGGAAAGCATTTGAAACAGAAGTGTTGTCTTTCCGGTCCGGCGGAGACCGTATAAAATACAGATCTTCCCATCATAGGAGCCGTTCACAAACTTCTGTAAGGTGCTGAAGCAGTCCCGCTTGCCGTATTTTGCCACGCTGTTTGCCAACGCCTGCAAGCCCGCACCCGTGACAATATTCGTATGAAACTCTGTTGTTTGCGAGGGTAAGGAAACCGAGACAACAGGCTGACCATAGCTTTCCATCTTTTGATAAATCGCATGGTATCTGGCTGTGTTTGCTTTCGCAGCATCGTTTTCGTAATTCTGATAGTTGCGCGTGGACATACCGAGGTATTCCGCACATTGGGCCTGATTCAACCCCTTTGAAATACGCAATTCTTTTAAGGTCACGCTCATCACCTCGCCTTTATTATATCACAGTATACGCAAAGGACAAGAAAAATACGCAAATATTTCGTATTTTCTTCGTCTATTATTCGCCTTTCTTCTTTGGGAGCTGTGTGAGGGCGTCCAATTCCTCGTAGGTCAATTCGCCGTTCACATAGCGGTTTCGTGCATTCTCCGCTTGTGCTTTCCAGATTTGAAATGCGGCATCTGTGTAAATGGCCGGAGTACGGCGAACACGCATATCATAGGTTTTGATCCGCTGCCGGATGAGCTTTAAGCCATCATCGGCAGCGATTTTCTTTTCATGCTTCTCTTTGACTGCGAGTTCTTTGCAGCTTTTTCCGGTATCACCGACTGACCGATCACAATAAAGAGCTTTGGAAGAGAAAGGGATAAAGTAACGATGACAATATTCACACTTTTTCAATTCAATTCCTTGCTCGACCATCTCCAGCAGTTCTGTCAGCAGCGTCGCGCCCAAATCGTCCGAGCCCTCGATGCGGGCAAACCGGACGGACTTTGGTGGCGTCGAAATGCGGTCTGCCGCCAACACCGGATCAAAATTCTGCTCATCTACATACAGCTTTCGTTCTGCGCGCATCTTCAGGTCCAAACCGGCGATCGCTGTGGCAGCTTGAAAATCGCGGCTCATATAGAGCGCCAAACGCTGCTTGGCGCTCAACTTAGATCTGTCCGGCACGAGCACGGCATCTGCAAAGGCAGAGAGTTCCTTTTGCAGCTTCTCAAAACCTTCCATGCGTTCATCAAGTACGTCTGCCAGCTTTTCTTCAAAAAAGAGGGACTGCACAAAGCGTTCCCCAAAAGGGTGGATCGTGCTCAGCGCATTTTTGATCTCGGTAATGGCTTGATTTTCCATCATGGGCGTTGTTCGCACCAGTAATTTCGCCCGTAAAGAAGTGAAATCTGTGGACAAAAAGGCAATAAGGGTTGTCCCGAGACGATATTCCACGGGCTTGAAATCCGTTTCTACATATTCCTTTTTGGGGCCAAAACTCAAGCAATACAAGGCTCTCAAGGCTTTTCCTCCATTCGTGGACACAGCTGTGCAATGCGTGTGGTATATCATTTGTAACGCAATTAGTTTACCACATATTGAAATCTCCGTCAACGCTTGCTATCATTTTTGTGGAAGTTGAAATTCGATGCAAACGATCTTCCACAAAATTGAATGACCGCCGGAGCGTTTCTCTTTCGGGGAAGCAGGCCATGACCGTCTGATGACGCGAGCGTGCCAAGAATCAGAAATCGAGTTTCCGTCAGGCAGGAAACCGCTTCCGGGAAAACGGCAGCAAGTTCTGAAGTTTCTCTGCATAATCTCCAAGGAAGGGAGGGGGCAGGATGGCAAGCAAGCCGGAGCTTTTACAATATCAAGCGGCAGACGAGATCGGGCAGGACTTTCTTCTCGCATACCAGCAAGCCGTCCTGTTCGTCTTGCAGCAGCAAGGCTTCCTTAACGAAATGCAGTGTAGGAACTGCGTACAAAAATTAGAAGATCAAAAAAGAAATACAAGAAAATCAAAATCTGTAAAGGAATAGTGCCTTTCAGTATTCGTACAATTGCAAAGACACATTCTGTATCGTATAATGCCACGAAAAGGAGGAGTTTTTATGTTACAAGTAGCAGCGTATTGTCGCGTATCCACGGATAAAGAAGACCAGGCAAATTCCTTTGAAGCGCAGCAGCGGTATTTCCGCGAGTACATCCAGCGCCAGCCGGATTGGGAGTTGCAAGGCATCTATGCTGACGAAGGATTTTCCGGCACATCGACCAACAAGCGCGTGGAGTTCAATAAAATGCTCCATGCGGCGGAGCTGGGACAGATCGACCTGATCGTGACCAAGGAGGTCAGCCGTTTCACCCGCAACACAGTAGACGCGCTGCAAATCACCCGCGAGCTGCGTCGGCGCGGCGTCGGCGTGCTGTTTCTCAATGACAGCCTGGATACCCGAACCAACGATGGGGAGCTGCGGCTGACGATCATGAGTTCCTTCGCACAGGACGAAAGCCGAAGAACCTCTGAACGCTCCAAATGGGGGCAGATGCGCAGCATGGAGAAGGGCGTCGTTTTTGGCGGCTCGCTGCTGGGTTATGACGTGATCGGTGGCAAAATGACCGTCAACCCGGAGGGCGCGGAAGTTGTCCGGCTCATCTTCCATAAGTATCTGCAAGAGCGCAAAGGGTGCAGCACCATCGCGCGGGAGCTGCGAGAGGCCGGTATTCTCAGCAGCAAGGGCAACTGCCTTTGGTCGTCTGCCACCGTGACAAAGATCCTGAAGAATGAAAAATACTGCGGTGACCTGATCCAGAAAAAGACCTACACACCGGACTTCCTGACCCATGAAAAGAAGTACAACCACGGCAAGGAGCCGCTGGTCGAGCTGAAAGACCACCACGAGCCCATCATCGACCGCGAAACGTGGCAGGCGGTGCAGCGGGAGCTGTCCCGCCGCAACCGCGCGACAGGCTGCGGCGGACACGGCAACCGCTATCCGCTCTCCGGCAAAATTCGCTGCGGCGAGTGCGGCAAGAGCTTCTCTCACCGTACCAAAAAGCGGCAGGACGGCAGCTCCTATTACCGCTGGTGCTGCTTCACCGCCACCAACGAAGGCCTGCGGCGCACAGACGGCGCAGGAAATACCATCGGATGCAGTGTCGGTCGGCAGATCCGGGACGACATCGCCATGGATCTCCTGCGGCGCTCCGTGAACGCCGTGACGCTGGATAAGAAAGCGATCATATCGAACCTCACCCGAGTTGTGGAAAGCGTTCTGGCGTCCGGTGAGGACAGCGGCGAGCAGGAACTGCGGCGGCTGGAACTGGAGCTTGAAAAGCTGCAAGCCCGCAATGACACGATCCATGACCGCTTTTTCGACGAGAGCATCACCAAGGCTGACTATCAGCGCGCCAAAGCCCGCTGTGAAAGCGAAATGAACCGGGTGCAGGAGAAAATTGCCGCGATCAAACAGCGGCAGACGCTGAACACCGACACGCAGACCCTAAAGCCGGACATTCGCACTGCCATCACGGGCATCGTCAGCGGGCGCACGGCGGACGACGACTTTTACGGGCATCTCCTCCAGCAAATGACCGTGTACCGTGACGGCAGGGTAGAGGTGGCGCTCAATCTGCTGCCCGCCAAGTGGACATATGTACTGGATGGATTGGAAAAATACCGCGCCAAAATTGGGGGCCATGACGCTTCCTCCGTGCCGATGTCGGTCAGCAGGCCCTTGAGCTCGGGGTAGGGCATGGAGTAGCGCTGGGAGAGGTAGCGCAGCGACGCGCCGAGCTCGCCGTCCGGGCCGCCGTACTGCGAGATGATCGCCGCGGCAAGCCGTGGATTCGGGTTCTTGATCTTGACGGGGTGCTGTAACTTTTTCTCATATACAAACATTACTTTTCTTCCTCCAGATCCCACGGCCACGGATCATTCAGCCACTTGAAGCTGCCGGGCGTCACGTCCGTCTGCAAAATCGGGCCGTACTGCTTTTCATAGGTCTCGCGCCCCTCGCGGCCGAGCTTGATATACGACCAGTAGAGGTTCAGAACCTCGGTGTCCTCCGGGTGTGTGGTGAGATAAAGCCCCAGCTCGTCGATGGCAAAATCGAGCGCCATCAGCTCTGAGAGCGCCGTGTTGACGGCGGGGAACTTCGTCTTCATCTGCGCGTGAAAGGGTAGGTTCAGCCCCGGAAACAGCGTGCCGGCCTTGAGCGCGTCCTGCTGGGAATAGCGCTCGGGGTCGTTTTTCTGCACGGGGACATAGGGAAAAGCCAGCGGCGCGCAGCAGCCGTTCGGCAGTGTACCCACGCCGGACTCGGCGCGTATGGCTCTGTTGTCGTCCAAAGAAGTCTCCTCCTTGCAAAGAAATCGGGCATCCGCCCACACCATCCTATGCAGCGGGAGAAAAAAGGGAAGCGGGGCTTTTCTTTTTGTTCAAAGTCCTGTATAATGAAAAGCACATAAGGCCGCGCCGCGGGGCATACATTGTTCCGGGGTGAGGGGTATTTTGTTTATCGTGTTCGGAAAAAAGGCGTTTTACGCCATATTCGCGCTGCTGCTCGTGCTGACGGCGGCGACCGTCAGCCTGCTTCTGCCGCCGGAGGCGGTGGAGACGAGCGTGTCGGCGCCGACAGGGAAGACCGTCTGGGTCATCGACGCGGGGCACGGCGGGGAGGACGGCGGAGCCGTCGCCGCCGACGGCAGCAAGGAAAGCGACATGAACCTCGCCATCGCGCAGCGGCTCGACGCGCTGCTCGTTTTTCTCGGCGAGGAGACGCGCATGACGCGCACAGAGGATATCTCCATCCACGATGCCAGTGCGTCCACGCTGCGGGAAAAGAAGCGCTCCGACCTCGAAAACCGCGTGGGACTGGTCAACAGCACGCAAGGTGCTATCCTTGTCAGCATCCACCAGAACAGTCTTCCGTCATCCAAGCAGACGCACGGCGCGCAGGTGTTTTACGGCAAAAAAGAGGGGAGTGCCGAGGTCGCGAATGCGGTGCAGCTCGCGCTGAATCAGACTGTCAATGCGGGCAATGAGAAGACAGAGAAGGCCATCGACGCGTCGATCTTCCTGATGAAAAACGTCACCGCGCCTGCAATCCTGATCGAGTGCGGATTTTTGAGCAATGAAAACGAAACGGCGCTTTTGAAAAGTGGCGAATATCAGCAAAGACTGGCCGTTGTGATCGCGTTCGGCCTTTTACAGCAGTAGCAGTAAAGCAAAAGAGGTTTACAATATGGCAAAGGCAAAAAGTGTATTTTTCTGCACGGAGTGCGGCAACGAAACGCCCAAATGGGCGGGCCGCTGCCCGAGCTGCGGCGCATGGAACACGCTCGTCGAGCAGGCCGTCGGCGACGATGCAAAGGCAAAAACGGGTGGCCGCAGCCGCGCGCTGCGCGCCAAGGCGCACCCGATCGCAGAGCTCGACACGGCGCAGGAGATCCGTTTTCCCACCGGCATGGGCGAACTCGACCGCGTGCTCGGCGGCGGCGCTGTGCAGGGTTCGCTCGTGCTCGTCGGCGGTGCACCGGGCATCGGCAAATCGACGCTGATGCTGCAAATCTGCGGAAAACTGAGTGAAACCGCGAAAATTCTGTACGTTTCCGGCGAGGAATCGCCGCGTCAACTCAAGCTGCGCGCCGACCGTCTCGGCGTGCAGTCGGACAACCTGTACGTGCTGTCCGAGACCTGCCTCGGTGATGTGCTGGAATCCGTCGAAGAAGAAAAGCCCGACGTTTTGATCGTCGACTCCATCCAGACGCTCTATCAGGACTCGCTCGAATCGCCCGCGGGCAGCGTGGCGCAGGTGCGCGCCTGCACGCTGGAGCTGATGCAGCTGGCCAAAGGGGAGGGCATCACCGTCTTTGTCATCGGGCACGTCAACAAAGAGGGGTCTATTGCGGGCCCGAAGGTGTTGGAGCACATGGTCGACTGCGTTTTATATTTCGAGGGTGAGGCGCACATGAGCTATCGCATCCTGCGCGCGGCGAAAAACCGCTTCGGCGCGACGAACGAGATCGGCGTATTCGAGATGCGCAGCGAAGGCCTTGTCGAAGTGCCGAACCCGTCGGAAATGCTGCTTTCGGGACGACCTGACGATGCGCCCGGCACGTGCGTGACCTGCGTGATGGAAGGCCAGCGCCCGGTGCTGGCCGAGGTGCAGGCATTGCTTGCGCCCGCGGCGCAGTCAGTCTCGCGGCGGACAAGCAACGGCTTTGACTACAACCGCGCCGCCATGCTGATGGCGGTGCTCGAAAAGCGCGGCGCGCTCAAGGTGTCCGGCTGTGACGCGTTCTTGAACGTCATCGGCGGATTGAGCGTGGACGAGCCCGCAGCAGACCTTGCCGCCGTGCTGGCGCTCGCGTCGAGTTATCTCGACAAGCCCATCGGCAATCACGTCGCCGCCATCGGCGAGGTCGGCCTGACCGGCGAGCTTCGCAGCGTGAACCATTTGAGCGAGCGGCTCAGCGAGGTGCACCGTCTGGGCTTTGAAACATGCATCATCCCGAAGCAGCGCAAGGATCAGATCCGCGCGCCGCAGGGGCTCGCGCTGATCGAAGCGTGCAACATCGCCGAAGCGCTGCGCGCCATTGTGCAGGCGTAAACGCCGACGCGCCGATTGTAAAGCAGTTTCTATAATCTATAATATAGCAGCAAAACCGGCAGCGTTTTCACACTGCCGGACCCATAGAATCCCATGATCCTGACAAAGGAGGTTTTTGTCGCCAGCCACGCCAAAACGCTCATTTCCGCAAAAATACGTTTTTCTGCTCCCCTCAATTGAACAAAATTTTTATTTTGTTCAATTTTGTATAGACTTCAAAATGCCCCCTCTCCATCGGCTCCTTTATTGAAAACCGCCGTACAGCCGATCAACGGCATGTGCGCTGTGCATCTCGTTCAAAGGATCAATCTCTGCGCAGCTTTGCTCTGCGTCGCGTTTGAACTGCCAACAACGCTCACAGATCAGAGCTGCTGAATTTTTTCCGGTATTTTGAAATCCAACACTTCGTAACTTCTCCGTATTTTTTCTTTCTGATTTAGATGAGCTGTTTCTGCGCCTGCACTGGCGCTCATTTACTATGAACGACTACCGCTTGGAATCGCCGCCGATTTTGCGCGATTTTCTATCCTACCACGAGACCATCAAAGCCCACTCGCAGAAAACGGTCGATGAATATTTCCTCGACCTGCGCAACTTTTTCCGCTATTTGAAGCAGTCGCGCGATCCGTCTCTGCGCGGCCTCCCTCTCAATGAAATTTCCATCATGGACGTCGATCTTGACTTTGTGAAAAAAGTAACATTGACCGATATTTACGCCTACATGACCTATCTGAGCCGTGACCGCGTGCTGCATCAAAACAGCGACGTGTCCGACTACGGCTTAAATGCCGCGTCCAGAGCGCGAAAAATCGCAACAATTCGGTCTTTTTACAACTATTTGGTCAATAAAGCGCACCTTTTGGACACGAATCCCTGCAAGGACCTCGATTCCCCCAAGATCAAAAAGTCGCTGCCGAAGTACCTGACGCTCGACGAGAGCGTGCAGCTTTTGCAGTCCGTCGACGGGCAGAACCGCGAGCGCGACTACTGCATTCTGACACTCTTTTTGAACTGCGGGCTGCGCATTTCCGAACTCTGCGGCCTTGACTTACAGGACATTCAGGACGACGCGCTGCGCGTGCTCGGCAAAGGCAACAAGGTGCGCATCGTCTACTTAAACGACGCCTGCAAAGACGCGCTCAAGAGCTACCTCGCCGTCCGCCGCCCCATCTCCGGCCGTGATCACAATGCCCTCTTCCTCTCGTCGCGCAACGAGCGCATCAGCCGCTCGAGCGTCCACGCGATCGTCAAAAAGCACCTGAGCGCCGCGGGGCTCGACGCTTCAGAATACTCCTCGCACAAGCTGCGCCACACGGCGGCAACGCTCATGCTGCAAAATGGCGTGGACGTCAGAGCCGTGCAGGAGGTGCTCGGGCATGAGCATCTGAACACGACGGAGATCTACACACACATTGATAACGACGCGCTGCGCGTGGCTGCAAAGGCAAATCCCTTGTCGCATGTAAAGATGAAAAAGAACGAGGATTAAAATTGACTTTCCCGGCTTCATCCGATATACTTAATAGTTGATGAAATGTATTTTTCAAGGAGGGTTTCCATGAATACAAAAGAGCTTTCCCCCATCTGCCGGCAGGTGCGGCGCGACATCATCACGATGACCGCCAACGCCGGCAGCGGTCATCCCGGCGGCTCGCTGTCCGCTGTGGAACTGATGACCAGCGTCTTCTTCAATCACATGCGCGTTGACCCGCAGAACCCGCACGATCCCGACCGAGACCGCTTCGTGCTCTCCAAGGGTCATGCGGCTCCCTGCTACTACGCGGTGCTCGCCGCTAAGGGCTTTATCTCCCGCGACGAATATGCGAACTTCCGCCAGCTGCACTCCATCCTGCAGGGCCACCCCGACGCCAAGAAGGTCCCCGGCATCGACGCCTCCACCGGTTCTCTCGGTCAGGGCGTGTCCATCGCCGTCGGCATGGCGCTGGGCGCCAAGCATCTCGGCAAGGATACGAAGGTCTTCGCCCTCGTCGGCGACGGCGAGAGCCAGGAGGGTCAGATCTGGGAGGCCTATATGGCCGCCGCGCACTATAAGCTCGACAACCTGACCGTCATCATCGACAACAATGACCTACAGATCGATGGCACGAACGACCAGGTCATGAGCCTTGGCGATCTGCCCGCCAAGCTCCGCGCGTTCGGCTTTGACCTCGTCGAGCTGCCCGACGGCAACGATCTCGACGCCGTCGAGGCCGCACTCTCCAAGCCTACCATGCCCGGCAAGCCCAAGGCCATCCTTGCACACACCGTCAAGGGCAAGGGCGTTTCGTTCATGGAGAATCAGGTCGGCTGGCACGGCAAGGCCCCAAATGCCGAGCAGCGCGAGCAGGCTTTGAAGGAATTGGAGGACTAAGAACATGGCTGATAAAATTGCAACCCGTCAGGCTTACGGCGAAGCGCTGATCGAACTGGTCGAAAAGAATGATAAGGTCGTCGTGCTCGACGCCGACCTCGCCAACGCCACGCAGACCTGCAAGGTCGCCAAGGCGCACCCCGAAAAATTCTACAACTGCGGCATTGCCGAGGCCAACATGGTCGACATCGCCGCCGGTATGTCCACGATGGGCCTCATCCCCTACTGCTCTTCGTTTGCGATGTTTGCGGCCGGCCGCGCCTATGAGCAGATTCGCAACTCCATCGCCTATCCCCACTTCAATGTCAAAATCTGCGCGACCCATGCGGGCGTCAGCGTCGGCGAGGACGGCGGCAGCCACCAGTGCATCGAGGATCTCGCGCTCATGCGCGCCATCCCCGGCATGACGGTCATCTGCCCCGCGGACGCGAACGAGGCCAAGGCCGCCACCATGGCGATCGCCGAGATGAACGGCCCGGTCTATATGCGCCTTGCGCGCCTCGCCACCCCCGTTTTCGAGGGCGACATGGTCAAGCCCTTTGTCATCGGCAAGGCCAACGTCCTGCGCGAGGGCAAGGATGTCGCGATCTTCGCGACCGGCCTGATGGTCAGCGAATCCCTCGCCGCCGCGGAGAAGCTCGCCAAGGAAGGCATCGACGCCGCCGTCATCAACATCCACACCATCAAGCCCATCGACGCTGCGTGCGTCACCGAATGGGCTGAAAAGTGCGGCAAGGTCATCACCGTCGAGGAGCACAGCGTCATCGGCGGTCTGGGCGACGCCGTAGCCGACGTCCTGATGGGTAAGGTCAACTGCAAGTTCCACAAGATCGGCGTGAACGACCGCTTCGGCCAGTCCGGCAAGGCGGCGGACGTGCTGCGCGAATACGGCCTGACGGCCGATCAGATCGCCGAGACCGTCAAGGCGAACATCTGATGAACACCGCGCCCGAGTGCGTCGACATGACGGAATCACTGCGCCGCGGCGCAGGCCGCCTGCTTTATAACGGAGATGAAGGCTCTCTCGTCCTCAGCACGGACGGAACGTTTCTGCTGAGCGACATACAGGACGGCGCGCTTCTGTGCGAAAAGATTCGCACGCTTTGCCCTGCCGCTCCCAAGCTGTTCACCGTCAAAAGTGACGATGCCGCAGCAGCGCTGATGCGGGAATTCTCCCTGCACGATTCCATGCGCTGCACGCAGTGGGTCTATGAAAAGGGCGAGCCGCCCTGCCCCGTCACGGCGGACATCCGCCCGCTGACGCAGGAGCACGCGGCGCTGGCCGCGTCCGTCTATCACGACGGCGACGGTGCGTACATCCGTAACCGCATCGAACACGGCGCACTCTTCGGCGTATTTGAGAGCGATGCCCTCGCAGGCTTCGCCGGTTTTCATGACGACAGCAGCATGGGCATGCTCGAAATTCTACCGCCGTTCCGCCGCCGCGGGTATGCCGCGCAGCTGGAAGCATTTCTGATCGCCGCGGCGCTGAAGGAGGGCCGCACGCCCTACTGCCACGTGGTCGACGGAAACGAAGCGTCGCTGCATTTGCAGCGGAAAATGGGCCTCACCTGCACCCGCCTTCCCGCGATCTGGGTCAATTAAGCAAAGAAAGGAGACAAAGCGAATCGGTTTTGTCTCCTTTTTTCAAAAATATCGCAAATCCTCTTGCAAAATCAAATTTCTGTGTTACAATGTAATTAGTTCCAAACGTACCAAACATTTGAAATAACTTTTTATCAAAGGAGAAGATATTATGCCGCTCGTAACATCTACTGAAATGTTCAAAAAGGCCTATGACGGCGGATACGCCATCGGCGCGTTCAACGTCAACAACATGGAGATCGTGCAGGGTATCACCGAGGCCTGCCAGGAAGAGCACGCGCCCGTGATCCTGCAGGTCAGCAAGGGCGCCCGCGCCTACGCGAACCACACCTACCTCGTCAAGCTCGTGGAAGCTGCTGTCGAGTGCTGCCCCGATATCCCCATCGTGCTGCACCTTGACCACGGCCCGGACTTCGAGACCTGCAAGTCCTGCATCGACGGCGGCTTCACCTCCGTCATGATCGACGCCTCCTCCAAGCCCTTTGCCGAAAATATCGAGATCACGAAGAAGGTCGTCGAGTACGCACATGACCACGGCGTCGTGGTCGAGGCCGAGCTCGGCACCCTCGCCGGTATCGAGGACGAGGTCAAGGTCGCCGCGCACGAGGCGTCCTACACCCATCCCGAAGAAGTCGAGGAATTCGTCTCCAAGACCGGCTGCGACTCCCTTGCCATCGCCATTGGTACCTCTCACGGCGCTTACAAGTTCAAGCCCGAGCAGTGCACCGTCAATGAGCAGGGCATCCTCGTCCCGCCCCCGCTGCGCTTCGATGTGCTGAAGGAAGTCTCCAAGCGTCTGCCCGGCTTCCCCATCGTGCTGCACGGCTCCTCCTCCGTCCCGCAGGAGTATGTCAAGATGATCAACGAGCACGGCGGCAAGATGCCCAACGCTATCGGCGTGCCCGAGGATCAGCTGCGCGAGGCCGCAAAGCTCTCCGTCTGCAAGATCAACATCGACTCCGACCTGCGCCTTGCCATGACCGGCACCGTGCGCGCCTTCCTCGATGAACATCCCGACAAGTTTGACCCGCGCGAGTATCTCAAGCCCGCCCGCGCCAACATCAAGGAGCTCGTCCGCCACAAGCTCGTCGATGTGCTCGGCTGCGCTGGCAAGGCCTAAGTGATAAGGAGAACTGCTATGAGTGAATTGAAAGGCGCGTGCATCATCGGCCAGTCCGGCGGCCCGACCTCCGTCATCAACGCGAGCGCTTACGGCGTCATCCGCACGGCGCTCGATTCCGGCTGCATCACGAATGTCTACGGCGCAGAGCACGGTATCAAGGGCGTGCTCGAAGACCGCCTGTTCGACATGAGTCAGGAAGACTCGAAGGAGCTGGAGCTTTTAAAGTACACCCCCTCCTCCGCCCTCGGCTCCTGCCGCTACAAGATGAAGGACCCCGACGAGGACGACACCGATTACAAGCGCATCCTTGAGGTATTCAAAAAGCACGACGTCCGCTATTTCTTCTACAACGGCGGAAATGACTCGATGGATACCTGCAATAAGATCAGCAAGTACATGCAGAAGGTCGGCTACGAGTGCCGCGTCATGGGCGTGCCCAAGACGATCGACAACGACCTTTATGGCACCGACCACTGCCCCGGCTACGCCAGCGCCGCCAAGTACATCGCGACGAGCCTGATGGAGGTCTATCAGGACGCGCACGTCTACGACACGGGCATGATCTGCATTGTCGAGATCATGGGCCGCCACGCCGGTTGGCTGACTGCCGCCGCCGCGCTCGCGACGAAGTACGGCGCGGGTCCCGACCTCATCTACCTGCCCGAGACTGATTTCGACATGGACACGTTCCTTGCCGACGTCGAGCGCATCTACAAGGAGACCGGCAGCTGTATGGTCGCCGTATCCGAGGGCATCCACTATGCTGACGGCAGCTTTGTCTCCGAGGCCAAGACCAGCGCGACGGACGGCTTTGGCCACGCGCAGCTCGGCGGCCTCGCCGCGCTGCTGGCGAGCATCGTGAAGGAAAAGACCGGCGCGAAGGTGCGCGGCATTGAGCTGTCGTTGCTCCAGCGCTGCGGCGCACACCTCGCAAGCGAGACCGATATCGAAGAGGCCGTCATGGCCGGTCGTGCCGCGGTGGAGAACGCCGTCGCCGGCATCACCGACAAGATGGTCGCCTTTGAGCGTGAGACTGTGGACGGCCACTACGTTTGCAAGACGAAGCTGCTGCCGCTCACCGAGGTCGCAAACTTCGAGAAGAAGATCCCGCTCGAGTGGATCAACGACTCTCACAACGGCGTCAAGCAGGAGTTCATCGACTATGTCCTCCCCCTCATCCAGGGCGAGCCCAAGCTCACGAAGGAGGACTCCCTCCCCCGTTTCGCCAAACTCAAAAAAGTGCTGGCCAAGTAAATTTTTCAGTAAAAAAGGAACCGATTCAAAAGAATCGGTTCCTTTTTATATCATTCCGGTCAGTCATCTGCAAACCACTCACCGAGAACATCTGTGGTAAGCGGCAGCGTCGTTTCCTTCGTGCCGCTTTCCGTGTAGAGCGTCAGCGTAACGGTATTGTCCTGTGCGTGATAGGTCTCCGCCCGCGCGGTCACGCCGAGGGGCGCACTCAGGCGCGCAAGCTGCGCGTCCGCCTTATCCCAGTCGACCTCACTGCGCTGAGAGCCCCCCCTCCGCGGCGTTCCAACGGTAGACAAAACACACGACATGCCGTCGCCAAAGGTGCTGCGCGTAATGAGTTCGCTGCGCCCATCTCCCGTGAGATCAAGCGGCCATGCGCCGTCGCCCTCCGCCGCATCATCAAAGTCATAGCCAAAGGTCCTGCCCGCATAGACGAAGCCCTGCTCCGTCAGCGCATAGAAGTCACAAACTGTCATAACTATGCCTTGGATCGTTTCAAGCTCGAAGCCCGGAAATCCGAGCACATCGTCCCGTGCGGTGAGAGAGACTTTTTCGGCAGCGTTGCCATTCCCGATCCAAGTGCCGCGATTCACGCCGAACGGTATGTCGATCTCCGCACCGTCCGCGCCAAAGAGCGCGTAGCGCGCATAGCCAGCCTCATCCGGCTCATAGACCTTCAGCGTGACAGTCTAACCGCCGGCCTCCTCGGTCTGCGTGAGCAGCGCGGTGGGCGCGTCAGCCTCCTCCGGTGGCAATTCCTCTATGATGGGCTGCGGGGTGCGGCTTGCTAAGATGATGCTGACAAGCGCCGCTGCCACCAGCAGCGGCAGCGCGATTTTTCGGCTCATATCCTCTTCCTCCTGTTATCCTTCTTATAGAACAGCATAACAGCGGGCAGAGGAAATGACAAGTTACAAAGTGATGACATTCCAGTTACAGGAATGTAACAAAGCGAGAGGAACCTCCTCTCGCTTTGTTTCTTTACAGGATGATACAGATGAGACCGCCCGTGCCCTCGTTGATGATGCGCTCAAGCGTCTGGCGGAGCTTGAGGCGCGCGTCGTCCGGCATGTGCTTGAGCTTTGCCTGCAAGTCTTCGTTCACGATCTCGTGGAAGCTGCGGCCGAAGATGTTGGACTGCCAGATCTTCGTCGTGTCGCCCTCGAACTCCTGCAAGAGGTAGTTGACCATGTCTTCGCTCTGCTTTTCATTGCCGACGATGGGCGAAACCGTCGTTTCGATGTCGGCGCGGATGATATGCAGGCTCGGCGCGCTCGCCTTGAGCCTCACACCGTAGCGCCCGCCCTGCTTCATGATCTCCGGCTCCTCCAAGTTCAGCTCGTCGACCGTCGGCACAACGATACCGTAGCCTCTCTCGCGCGCGTCGGACACCGCCTGCGCCACCTTGTCGTACTCCGCCTTGACCGACGAGAGCTCAGTGAGAAGGCTCAGCAGATCGCCGTCATCCTTCACATCGAAGCCCGACTGCTCGCTCAGCGTCCGGTAGAACAGTGCGCGCGGGAGCTGCAATTCCGCCGCGGCGACGCCCGTGCCGAGCTGAATGGACGTGATGCGCGCGCTGCTGACGCTTTCGCAGCCGCCGATGGCGCTGATCGCGCCCTGCACCTCTCGGATACAGTGGAGGCTGCCTGTGTTCTCGCGGATGGCCTGATAGAGGCCGCTTTTGATCGGGTGATCGTCGGCAAGCGCCTCGACCCACGGCGGGATGAAGAGGTCCAGCTCGCAGAGCGGGAACTCGTAAAGGATGGCCTTGAGAATCATTCCCACTGCGTTGTCGTCGAGCGTCAGGCAGTTGACGGGCAGACATGTCACGCCATAGCGTGAAGCGATATCCCTTGCCATTGCCTGCACGCGATCGCTTTCCGGCTCTGTCGCGTTGAGCAGAACGAGAAATGGCTTGCCGATCTCCTGTAATTCGCGGATGACGCGGCCCTCGGCCTCTATGTAGTCCTCGCGCGGGATATCGGTGATACTGCCGTCGGTCGTCACAACGACGCCGATGGTCGAATGCTCGCGGATGACGCGCGTTGTGCCAAGCTCCGCCGCCTCACTCATCGTCACCTCGTGGTCGAGCCACGGCGTCGAGACCATGCGGGGGCTCTCGCCCTCCATCTGCCCCGTCGCGCCGGGGATCATATAGCCCACGCAGTCGATGAGCCGAACCGAGCAGCTGCTTCCCTCGTCGAGCGCGATGTCCACCGCCTCTTCCGGCACGAACTTCGGCTCCGCCGTCATCACCATGCGGCCGCTGCCGCTCTGCGGCAGCTCATCCTTCGCCCGCTCGCGGCGGTAGACATTGTCGATATTCGGGATGACCTGCGTCTCCATAAAGCGCTTGATGAACGTCGACTTGCCCGCGCGCACGGGGCCGACGACGCCGATGTAGATGTCCCCCGCCGTGCGGGTCGAAATATCCTGATAGATCTCCGTATTCATGCTCATACCCTCTTCCTCCGTTCCTCAGCGCCTGCGCGGGATCAGCAGCAGCTTTCCGATCACCGCGGCGGATTCCTCCTTGAGCTCGTTGGCCGCGAGGATGGCCTCGACCGTTGTGCGGTACAGCTTGGCAATATCCCACAGCCGCTCGCCCTGCTTCATCGCGCGGAGCACGAGCGAGGGGACGTTCTCGTCCTTTTTCCCGCACTCCTCGGCCTCAAGCGACTGAAGACAAGGATAACGCGGCGTTTCCGCCACGCTGACGGCAAACGTTACGGGGAAGCGCAGCTCCACGCCGTCCGCGCCGACGGACGCGGCGATCTCGCCCGCGTACATGTCCTGCACCCGCGCCTGTCCGCTGCCCGGAAGGTCGGTCTCGAGCAGCACCTCGCTCCGCCGCTCGGAGAGCAGCGGCACGGCGTTTTCGTCGAGATACAGCACGCGCAGATTCGCCGTCGCGCGCAGCGACGCGCTCTCTCCCCCGCCGCTCACGCCCGCGCTGCTGAAGATCACGTCCGTCGCCAGCACCGTCTGCACCTCGGCCCCGGTCTCGATCTTTTCGCGCACGAGCTGCTCGCGCAGCACCAGCGCCGCGCTGTCGCACAGCTCGACCGTCTCCGTCTTCGCGGTCAGGTCGTAGGCCGTGCTGTAAAGGTCCGCCACACAGCAAACGCTTTTCACCTCGCGCACCGCTGTGAACGCGCTGATGTAGAGCCGCAGCGAGATGGCGCGGTTGTTGTCCGGCTCGCTCTCGCTGCCGACATGGATCTCCGCGCCTGTCAGGCGCAGCGACGCGCGCACCGTCGTCTCGCCCTCCTCTTCGGCAAGGCCGTCGAGAATCTGCGAAAACGGCAATTCACTGCTCATCGACGCAAGATTCCCGCTCTCATCCAAGTAGATGGCATCCAGCCGCGCGACGCCCTTGAGCACGATCTTGTTGCCGATCGACTTGCAGTCAGTCACGCGCAGCGCGCACTTTGTGCGTAAAAGCTCCTGAATGGGCTCCTTCGTGCCCGAAAGCAGCACTTCATCGGAAAATGTGAAGTCCTTTTCCCGAATGGCGCGGATAATACCGATGTCCTTTTTCTCGCACAGCGTTTCGATCTTGTAGGCTTCCTGCTCCTTCACGCCGCTGCACACGCTCAGCGACGCGGGCACGTAGGGCGTAAGCGTCAGCTCCACGTTCACGCGCGTGAACACCTTGCGCGGATTGAGCATGCGCACTTCGCACGAGCAGAGCCGGCCGTCGAGGCAGCTGTCCGCGCTGCCGCTCAGCGCGCGCCCCTCGATCGTCTCGTCGAGCGGCAGCGTGTATTCAAACGACTTCATCCCCTGCGCGTCCTCGGCCACGTACAAAAGCGTCATGCGGACCGTGCCCGACACCTGCGCTCTTCCGTCTGCGATCTCACGGCTGCGCAGGAAAAGGCACCCGCTCGCATCCACGATGCGGGCAATGTCCGGCAGATAGTCCGGCACGATGGTCTCCGTTGTCTCCTCGCGGTTCTCGCTGAGCTGCGGTAACGCCTGATAACAGGCAAACTGCTCCTTTTTCAATTCCAGTTCCATTGCAGTCCCTCTCCTTCGGCTAAGTGGTTACTGCACTCTATGCACTGTGGACGCGCGTTATGCTTCCTCCCTGACGCCAAATACGCGCCGCAGCAGCGACGAGAGGACCTTGGGTGACTTCCAAACGACAATTTTCATGCTTTTCCCTCCCAATATTCATACCCTTTTCAACCGATGTTAGAATCTGCGCAGGCAGCCGATGCCGCAAAAGATGAGAAGAAATGCGACCAGAAACATCAGCGCCCCCACCGGAAAAACAGCCGCGATGAAAATACCGAGCCCCAGCGCCAGCGCGCAAACACCCACGCAGTGCCACGGGCCGAACAGCGGCGGTCCCGGCGGGCGCGGCGGCGGATTCGAATACATGCTTTTCCCCTCCTCTCCCGGCGTTCGCCTGCTCCATTCTATACAAAAGCGGCCGCCGCGTTCCTGCTTTATCGTGACAAAGCGTCGAACTTCGTCATGTTGTCCCTTGTAATACTTGACATTCTCTCATCTTTATGTAATATTAAGAACAACTTCACTTGATCGAGGCTCTGCGAGCGTGTTCCGCACTGACCGCAACGGAAAGGACGGCACACCCATGCAGGAAATGAGCAGAAGAAATCAGCACTTTACCGACTCCGTCATTCGCAGAATGACGCGTATCTCCAACGAATGCGGCGCGATCAACTTAGCGCAGGGCTTCCCCGATTTTGACCCGCCCAAGGAGATGATGGACCGCCTCGAGGTCGTGAGCCACGAAGGCCCCCATCAGTACCCCATCACGATGGGTGCGCCGAATTTCCGCCAGGCCATCGCGCGCAAATGCGGTCACTTCATGGGCCGCACCATCGACCCCGAGACCGAGATCGTCGCGACCATCGGCTCGACCGAAGCGATGGTCGACACGCTCTTCGCCCTGACGAATCCGGGCGACCGCGTCGTGATGTTCTCCCCGTTCTTCGAAAACTACCGCGCACAGGTCATCATGGCCGACTGCGAGCCGGTCTTTGTCCCTCTGAATCCGCCGACGTTCTCCTTTGACCCGAACGTGCTCGAAGATGCGTTCCGCGGCGGTGCGAAGGCCATCATCATCTGCAATCCCTCGAACCCGAGCGGCAAGGTCTTCACCGAGGAAGAGCTCAAGACCATCGCCGACCTCTGCATCCGCTACGACGTTTACGCCATCATGGACGAGGTGTATGAGCACATCATCTACAACGGCCGCAAGCACGTCTACATGAACAACATCCCCGGCATGTGGGAGCGCACGGTCTCCTGCTCGTCGCTCTCCAAGACCTACTCCGTCACCGGCTGGAGACTCGGCTATGCCATCGCGCCGGAGAACATCATGGCGCGCATCCGCCAGTACCACGACTTCAACGCCGTCGGCTGCCCGTCGCCTCTGATGGAGGCCGCCGTCGTCGGCCTCAACATGCCGCTGAGTTACTATGACGAGTTCGGCGCGCACTACGCGCACATGAAAAAGATCTTCACCGAGGGCATGCGCGACATCGGTATCCCCTTCACCGATCCCGAGGGCACGTATTTCGTGCTGGCCGACATCTCCCCGTACCTCAAGAAGGGCCAGAGCGACGTCGACTTCTGCGAGCAGCTGGCGAGAAAAGCCGGCGTCGGCGCCGTGCCGGGCAGCTCGTTCTTCAATGAACCGATCAACAATATTGTGCGTCTGCACTTCGCGAAGAAGGATGAGACGCTGTACGCTGCGCTGGATCGGCTGAATCATATCAAGGATATGATGTGAGTTTTCCGCACTTCATGCGGAAGGAATGTTCCCCACACTGTGTGGGGACGCGACAAAGGGGGGCTATTCTCTTTCCTCGGAAAGAGAATAGCCCCCCTTACACCCCCCAAGAGAAAGGGTTTTGATTGGCAATCTCGGGCTTGCACAAGTCTTTTGCCTCCGGAATGTAATGCCTGCGCGCGGCAGAGCCGCGTCAGCATTGCAAGACGATTTGCCTCTGCTTCTACTATCCGCTGCCGCTCTGCCCATCTTGTAGGAGTACAACTTAATTTCCGTCTACCGTGGCACTCCTCAATGCGGCGAGCGAAGCAATGCCGCATTCCGCAGGCAGTCTGCCGCCGTTCTACCGTCACTCGCGCCTCACGATAGTAAGGCGCGGTTGCTGGATGTGTCGAATCGCAGGGATTCATGGCAAAGCCATGTACACCTCACCTGATTGCGCAGCGCGTGCAGCTCTTCGAGCTACAAACTGCCAATGTAAAATTTCTCTCGGGGGATTTAAAGGGGGATACTCTCTTTTGAAAGAGAGTATCCCCCTTTAGTTGCCCGTTTCCGCACAGTGCGGAAAACCGCCGCTGCACGGTGCAGCAGCAGATCACAGCAGTGTATCAATGCCGATTTGCGCTTCCGCAGAGTCAGCAGATTCGGGACCTCCGAACCGAGAGACAAATTCTTCCTCGGAAAGAATAGGAACCCCCAGTTCCTTTGCCTTTTTCGTCTTCGACGAATTCGATTCCCCGTCGTTGCTGACGAGGTACGTTGTCTTCCCCGAGACGCTGCCGGTCACGGCGCCGCCTTGCTGTTCGACGTAGGCTTTGAACGCGCTGCGGTTTTTGAAGAGGTGCACATCGCCCGTGATGACGAAGCTCAGACCTTTGCAGGTTCCGTCGGCCTCCTGCTTGGGGACGACATCCTCCAGTGTGAGCTCTGCCATCAGGCGGTCGAAGAGGTTTTTGTTTTCATCGTCAGCAAACCAGTTCAGGAGCGCGTTTGAACGCTCGACGCCGATGCCGTCCACGTCCTCGAAGCCCTCGCCGCTCTCGATGCGTGATAAAAAGCCCTTCGTGCCGAGCGCTGCGATGAGCTTCTTGCCCGCGTCCGCGCCGATGTTTGGGATGCAGAGGGCGAAGATCAGGTGGATGGGGTCGACTTTGCGGCTCTTTTCGATGGCCGCCAACAGGTTCGCGCAGGACTTTTCGCCAAAGCCTTCGAGCTTTACGATCTCGTCCGCGTGCGCGTCCAGATGATAGAGGTCGGCAAAATCGCGCAGATAGCCGCGGTTGACGAACTCGTGCAGCGTTTGCACGGAGAGGCCGTCGATATCAAGCCCGCCCTTGCTCGCAAAGCGGACAAAGCGCTTCAAGTGCTTGGCGGGACAGTTCGGATCGGTGCAGCGCAGCGTCTTCACGCCGCTGATGGGACTGATACGTACCTCGGTCGCCGCGCCGCAGACGGGACAGGCCGTCGGGACTTCATAGCTGCCCTCGGCCCTGACGACCGCGATGCACTTCGGGATGATCTTGTTGGCCTTGATGATGCGAAGCTCGGTCTTGCGGTCCTTGCCGATGCCGAGGCGCTCGAGCTCGCTGACGTTGCAGAGGCTTGCGCGCGTGACAGTCGTGCCCTCGAGCTGCACAGGGTCAAAGACTGCGACCGGCGTGATGGTCGAGGCCGCGCACGACCATTCGATGTGGTCGAGCACCGTGTCGGCGGAGACGTCCGCCCATTTGTAGGCAAGGCCCGCGCGCGTGGCGTGATGACCCGTCACGCTGCCGGTCGCTGCGTAGTCCGTGTCGTCGTAGGTGATGACAAGGCCGTCCACGGGAATGCCCATCTCGCCGGAATCGACCTTTTTCGTCCAGCGTGCGATGGCGTCCGGCAGATTTTTCGCATCCGTGTGCTCGCGCTCGACTGTGATGAAGCCGAGCTTTTCCAGATAGTCCATGCGCGCGCCCCAGGAGCGGATCACTTCATCCGTGTGGACGAGCGTAAAGGCGTTGAACGTCACGTTGCGCTCTTTCACCTTGTCGAGATTCGTCTTGTCGAGCGCCAGCGTGCCGGCGGCGAGGTTGCGGGGGTTTGCGTAGCGGTCGTCCGCGTCCTCGAGCGTGTCGTTGATGGCCTCGAAATCTGCGTAGGAGATGGTCGCCTCGCCACGCACGACGAGGTGGCCCTTGTCGCTGATTTTCGCGGGAATACCGCGGATGGCGGAGGCCATATAGGTGATGTTCGTGCCGACGGTGCCGTTGCCGCGCGTCAAAACGCGCGTGAGCGCGCCGCCGTCATACGTCGCCACAAGCGTCGAGCCGTCGAGCTTCCACGAGAGCCAAATGTCGCGCTCGCCCGCCCAGTCCTGCAATTCCTCGACCTTTTTCGTCTTGGCGAGCGAGAGCGCAGGGTACTCGTGCGCTTCCTTCTCCCCCTCGCCGTCCATTTCGTTTCCGGAATGGCTCGTCACCTGCGTGGGACTGTCGGGCCGGACATAGCCGGTCGCTTTTTCCAGAGCGGTCAGCTCGTCAAACAGAGCGTCCCACTCGTAGTTCGTCATCTGCTCCTCCTGCCCGCCGTAGTAAGCGTCGGAGGCGGCATTCAGCCGTGTTACGATCTCGTCGATCCGGATATTTTTGTCCATAGTGCGTTCCCTCTCTCCGGCGGTGCGCAAAAGGCAGTCAGCCGTTGTTCATGATGTAATCTTCCGCGTTCTGCTCCATGTCCTCGCCATTGCTGAAATAGGTGTAATTGTCCGGCACGGAGCCAACGATAACGGTCTCCGCCACGGAATAGGTGTTACTGAATTTTGTCGTTGTGGAAAAGCCAGGCAGCAGGATACTGACGTAGACGTCCACCACAAGATAAATTTGGTGCTTCGTCTGGTTGATGCCCGCCGACGTGAACGCATTTTCAAAATGCGCGCTCGACGAGCCGACCGACTGCATCCGCACGCGGATCAGCGGCCCGCGCCCCGCCAAAAACGGCGAGCCGAGCAGCGTGCCGACCGGCACGGAGAGTTCCTTCGTCGTCACCTCGGAGAGCTTTTCGAGTACCTCGTCGATGATGGCGGACTGCAAACGGTTGAACTCCGCCATGTTGCTCTTGACCGCCGTGATCTTTCCCTCGTTGTCCTTTTCAAAGGAGATGAGCTGGTCGTAATCTACGCCGCCGCTGTAGATCGTCTCGTTCACGGCGGCGGTCACGATGCCGTTGACCGTATTTGACACGCGCGCCGTTGCGAGCGACGTGAGCACGGGTTTTAGGTGCGTCATTGCCACGATGGCGAGCGCCAGCAGCGCCGCGAGCAAAAACAGCACAAGCAGCAGCGCCCGCTTCTTTCCTGAAAGTCTTCTGTGTCTCCATTTCGGCACAGAGCCTCACCCCGATTCCAGTGAAGCCTATGCCGCGCGGGCTTTTCCCTATTCGCCCAGCCCCATGACGAGCTTTTTGAACGCCTTGCCGCGCTCCATGAAGTTCGCGAACTGATCGAACGCCGCGCACGCGGGCGAGAGCGTCACGATGTCGCCGCGCACCGCACGCTTATAGGCGGTCTTTACGCAGTCCTCCAGACTCTCGCAGCGCACGATCTCGGGGCTGCCGTGATAGTCCGGGCACTCGCGCACGGCCTTTTCGATGGCGTCCGCTGTCGCGCCGCACAAAATAAGCAGCTTGACGTGCTTTACCACCTCGGGTGCAAGGGGTGCAAAGGGAATATGCTTGTCATATCCGCCCGCGAGCAGAATGACCTTTTCGTTGAACGCGTTGAGCCCCGCGATGGTGCGCGTCGGGCTCGACGCGATGGAATCGTTGTACCACTGCACGCCACGGATCGTCCGCACCGGCTCGATGCGGTGCTCGACGCCGGCAAAGGTACGCGCAGTCTCGCGCATGACCTCGTAGGGCACCAAACCGTCGAGCGCCGTCACGGCGGCGAGGTAGTTTTCGACATTGTGCATACCCGGCAGGCGGATGTCGGAACGCTGCATGACCGCTTCCTCGCATCCGTCATGGCGCAGGACGATGGTATCCCCGCGCAGGAACGCGCCGTCCGTGACTTCCTCGCGGCGGCTGAAGAGCCGCGTCCACGCTGCCGCCTTTTTCGAGAGCTTGCGCGTGATGTCGTTGTCCTCGTTGAAAATGGCGATGTCGTCCTCGTGCTGATGGAGATAGATATTCTCCTTCGCCGCGATGTACTCGTCCATATCCTTGTGCACATCCAGATGGTTCGGCGCAAGGTTCGTCATCACCGCGATGTGCGGCGAGCGCTTCATATCAAGCAGCTGGAACGACGAGAGCTCGACGACCGCGAAGTCTTCAGGCTGCATCTTCTCCGCGTCGCACAGCAGCGGGTGGCCGATGTTGCCGCCGAGATACACGGTCTGCCCCGCCGCGCGCAGCATTTCGGTGATGATGCTCGTCGTGGTGGTCTTGCCGTCGCTGCCCGTCACGCCGATGATCGTACATGGGCAGACCTCGAAAAAGATCTCCATTTCCGACGTCACGATGCTGCCGCGCGCTTTCGCCCCGAGCAGCGCTGGAACGTCCGGCCGCATGCCCGGCGTGCGGAAAACGACGTCCGCGCGCAGATCATCGAGGTAGCCTTTGCCAAGCTGCAAGTGCGCGCCCAGCGCTTCAAGCTGCTTCGCGCGCTCGCCGAGGTCTTCGCGGCTCTTTTTGTCGCAGGCGATGACCTGCACACCGTTTCGGCACAAAAGCTCGATGAGCGGCGTGTTGCTCACGCCGATGCCGAGCACTGCCGCTGTTTTTCCCCGCAAGGAGGATAGATATTCCTGTATCGTCATAGACGTTCATCCTTTCGTCTGCACATACAAATTCAATATATAGTATAGCGCAGGAACGGCAAAATAGCAATGCATTTTCCGTTGACAAGCCCCGCGCCATGGGCTAAAATAGTTGTGCGAGTATGACAGACAGTCGCGCGGCGAGGCCGAAAGGCCCGCTGTGAGGAAAGTCCGGGCTCCACAGGGCAAGGATAACGGGTAACGCCCGCCCAGAGCGATCTGAGGAAAAGTGCAACAGAAATAGACCGCCCGAGGTATGCAAGTATCTCAGGTAAGGATGGAAAGGTGCGGTAAGAGCGCACCCGTCGGCTCGAGAGTGTCCGATGCTGTAAACTCTATCCGGAGCAACACCGGTATGGGAGCAATAGGTTGGCCCGACCGCTCCCGGGGTGGCTGGAGTACCGCGGCAACGCGGCGCGTAGATAGATGACTGTCAAATACAGAACCCGGCTTACAGTCATGCTCGTGCAAAATATGAGAGGGACGGCGGAAATCGCCGTCCCTCCCGTTTTTTCTTTTCTGACATAGACTGTCCAAAATGCAGAAAAAGCGGCGGGAGCTCCCGCCGCTTTTCTTTTTTATGAATCAAACTTCCTTCTTGCCGATGCGGATGAGACGCACGACCACAGGACTCAGCACCACGTTGAAGAGGAGCTCAAAGATAAAATTCGCGCCGACAAGGCCAACGATCATATACTGGCCGACGTTTGCACCAAAGCCCATCGCATCCGCCCAGCCGCCGATGGTCTCCATAAAGAAGAGCAGGCAGCCGATCAGGAACACGCCGGTATTGACCACCGGACAGACCACTGCGGCCACCGCCACGGCAAGCGTGCGGTTCTTGTTCTCAAGCGCCTTGTAGACAAGGCCGGAGAGAAGGCCCGCCAGCGTGCCCTTGACGAGCACCGTCAGGATCGTGCCAAGCGCGTTGACGCCGAGGAACGCCGCCGCGTCGCCGCTGAGCAGCACGACCACGCCGAACACAAAGCCGAGCCACGCGCCAGCACCTGCGCCGTAGAGCGCCGCACCGATAACGACCGGCACCAGCACCAGCGAAATGCTGAACGTGCCAAACCGGATAAAGCTGCCCATCAGCTGCAGAACGATCACAATAGCGGTGAACAGACCGAGACCAACGATCTTCTGCGTGTTGTTGTTCTTACTCATATGTTTCTCCTTTCACCCGGCCGTCCGTGCAAGGGGGGCTATACAGGTGTTACAGCAGGAGCGCGCCGCGGAAAGAGCTCCTCCTCACAGCGCACCTTGTTTTTCTGCCGAAACTGGACGTCCGACGTGCCGAGATATAATACCAAACAACGGTGACAATTTCAAGTGGAATATTTATATTTTTTTATAGGATATCCATATAAGTCAGGCGGCAAAAAAGAGCTTGAGAAAATCTTCTCAAGCTCTTTTTAATCTCCATGATGTATGCCACAACAGAAGCCGCCGTGTACGCCATAGCAGGACAAAGATATGTCACAACTGCGGGTATCACCCTGCTGAAAAAGTCAGCATTTGCAAGGGGTTTAGTCCTGGTCCCAGTTGTGGTAGGTATTTTGCACGTCCTCGTTGTCGTCGAGCATGTCGAGCAGCTTTTCCATGTTCTTGATGTCCTCGTCGCTCTCGAGCTTCACGTAGGTCTGCGGGACAAGGCTGATGTCCGCGCTGACGAAGGCGTAGTTCTTCTCCTCGAGGGCCTTGACGACGTCGTTGAACGCGTCGGGGTCGGTCGTGATCTCGAAGACGTTATCCTCGGCGTTGAAATCGTCGGCACCGGCGTCGAGCGCATCCATCATGACGGCGTCCTCGTCGTAGTCTCCGTCCTCGTTGTCGATGATGATGACGCCCTTGCGGTCGAACGACCAGCTGACGCAGCCCTGCGCGCCCATGCCCTTGCCGTACTTATCGAAGTAGTGGCGGACCTCCGGCGCGGTGCGCTGGCGGTTGTCGGTCAGTGCCTCGACGATGACGGCCACGCCGCCGGGGCCGTAGCCCTCGTAGGTGACGGACTCGTAGTTGTCGGTGTTGCCCGAGCCGAGCGCCTTGTCGATGGTGCGTTTGATGTTGTCGTTGGGCATGTTGGCAGCCTTCGCCTTGGCGATGACGGTCGCGAGACGGGAGTTGTTATTCGGATCGCCCGAGCCGCCCTGCTTGACGGCGACGATGATCTCCTTGGCGATCTTGGTGAAGGCGGCGCTGCGCTTGGCGTCAGCTGCGCCCTTCGTCTTTTGAATATTGTGCCACTTGGAATGTCCGGACATGATATGATCTCTCCTTACAGATAGTATTGAATGACGTCTCTGTGCGACGTCGATATTACGGTTTTCACCTCGGGGAAATGCTCCTCCAAATACGCCTTGACCGTCGGACAGACGATGTTCTCCGTCGGAAAATGCCCTGCGTCGATCAGGTTGAGTCCCCGCGTATCCAGAAAATCGTTGTAGCGCAGATCGCTCGTCACGAACGTATCGCAGCCCTGCGCAATGGCCTGCGGGATGTATTCGCCGCACGCGCCGCCGCCGACGGCTACGCGGTGCACCCGACCGCTGCCGCGGCAATAGCGCAAGCCGCCGCAGCCGAGTAATTCTATCACATCCCGCAGGAACTCTTCAAGCCCTTTTTCGCAGGAAAGTGTGCCAATACGTCCGATTTTTTCGTCGTTGAGCAAAAAAACATCGTTAAGGCCCAGTTTTTTGGCCAGACAGTCGTTCACGCCGCCGTCCGCAGCATCCAGATTCGTGTGCATGCAGATGGCGGAAATGTCGTTTTTGACGAGTGTGGTCAAAACGCCGCCGAGGCGCGTGTCGGGCCGAAGGGTCTGCATCTCGCGCTCGTGCCAGCGCACGTTCATCACCGGATGGTGGGACACGATGAGCTGCGCGCCGCAGTCGATGGCCTCCTGCACCACGCGCTCGGTGATATCGAGCGCGACTAAAATGCGCTCGACCTCCTGCTCGGGATCGCCGACGAGGTGGCCGACATTGTCCCAGTCCATCGCGCTCTCGCGCGGCGCCCAGGAAAAGAGCCTCTGTTCGATCTCATGTACCGTTGCCATGTTCCCACTCCCCTTTTCTTCTCTCGATCTCTTCGATGAGATTTTCAAGATGCGCGATACGCGCCTCCTTATCTGCGAGCGACGAGACGGCGAGGCCATCTCTCGCCCGATTGAGCTTTATAAGATGCTGCGACAGGTATTCGCCGTACAGCGGGTCGGACCGCAGCAATAAGCCTGTCAGCGCGTCCGCTTCGCTCAGCTCCTGCCCCATCCCCGCTCTCACACGGAAGACGACGTAAAGCTGCTCCTTGTCGCGCACGAGCGTCTCGCTCAAAAAGCGGTAGCCGTGCCCGCAGAGCCAGCAGCGCAGAAGGTCGATCTTTGTCTGCGGCTGCAAAATGAGCGTATGCACGTCCTCATGCGTCCAGGGCGCGGCCTCGAGAATACCGAGGATCGTCTCGCCGCCCATGCCGGCGATAGCGATGGCGTCGCACTCCTCTGCTTTGATCTTCGCAAGGCCCGGGCAGAGGCGAAAATCCATGCGCTCCGTCACGCCGTATTCTCGCGCCGTCGCGCGCGCGTGGTCAAGCGGCAGCGCGTTGATGTCAGACGCAATGGCGCTTTCAATGCGCCCGTGCTGCAAAAGCCACACGGGAAGATACCCATGGTCGGTGCCGACGTCAGCCAGTCTCGCGCCCTGCGGCACAAGGCTTGCGATGCATTGCAGCCGCGGCTGAAGCTGTAATTCCTTTTCCACCGCCGCCCTCCTTTCGCTGAGCGAACAAGACGCATACGGAAGACCCGTATGCGTCCTTTTCTTATTCCTTGACAGGCTTGTTGGCCTCTTCGTTCACGAGAGCCAGCAGCTTCTCCACGTCGATCCCGTGGACCATGCAGGCCTCTTCCACCGTCTCACCGCGGGAGCTGGGGCAGCCCAGGCAGTGCATGCCGATCGACAGGAAGATCGGCGCGGTCTGCGGCGCAACGTCCAGAATGTCACCGATGATAGTGTCGCGCTTAATTTCGATCATGTTTGATTCACCTCCGTGAAAATAGCTGAAAATAGTTTATCCCATTTTTCGCACTTTTTCAATAGGAAATATGAAAAAAGAAGCTGCCATAAAACCAAAAAAAGAAAGACGCCCGCATTAGCGGACGTCTTTCAATCAAAACGTTTACAAGAATTACTGCTCAGCGCGCATCTTGGCAAAGCACTCGCTGCAGTAGACCGGACGGTCGGACTTGGGCTCGAAAGGAACCTTGGCCTCGCCGCCGCAAGCTGCGCAGACTGCGGTGAAGTACTCACGGGGGCCACGAGCGGCGTTCTTGCGAGCGTCGCGGCAGGCCTTGCAGCGCTGGGGCTCGTTCTGGAAGCCGCGCTCCGCGTAGAACTCCTGCTCACCGGCAGTGAACACGAACTCTTTGCCGCACTCTTTGCAAACTAAAGTCTTGTCTTCGTACATGATTTTACCCTCTCTTTGAATCAGAAAAAAATATATGCGTTCAGCGTTTGCTGATATCGCCGGAAAAAATGTGCTGCGCAGCCTTGCGGCGAACGCGCTGCACGGCGTTGTCCACCGACTTCGGAGACTTGCCCACGGCCTTTGCGATCTCGTGACAGGAAAGGCCTTCCAAATAGTACCCTAAGATCTTCGCCTCGAACTCGGACAAGTGCTTGCGGGTACTTTCGAGTAGACTCTCCACGTGGTCCCGCTCCGCGATGAGGAGCTCGGGGTCTGTGTGGCTGGGATCTAAAGTACCGGCGGTGTAAGAAGAACTGTCAAAGGAAGGGGTATCAAGGGATATGGATTCGTTCAGCGGATAATGCTTGCCGCGGGAGGCGGCACGGAGCGCGGAGAACAGGCGGTTGCGAATGCAGATCTCTGCATAGGTGTGAAACGACGCCGCCTTGTCAGCGTCATACTCCCGTATCGCCTGAATGAGACCGAACATGCCCTCCTGAATCAGATCCTCCCCGTCGCCGCCGGCGAGGAAAAGCGGACGCGCACACGCGCGCACCATTCCGTAATAGCGCGTGACAAGAAGCTCTTCTGCTTCCCTGTCGCCCGCGGCGGCCATGGCGCACAGCTGCTCATCCGTGCAGGCTGCAAGCTCTTTATGATGGCTCTCACTCTGATGATACTGCATGTATTATACCTTCTGTGCTCAGGTTTTGTCAAGTATTTACGAAAATTCAGTATTAGCGCTAACGATTTTACAGCATTTTTATCACATTGACCAAATTCTCGGCCGCAAGAAGGGCGATTTGTTCTGTTTTTGCCTCAACCATGACGCGGATGAGCGCTTCCGTGCCGCTCGGGCGGACGAGCACGCGTCCCTCGCCGGAGAGCTTCCCCTCCTCCTCCGCGATGGCCGCGGAGAGTGCATCGGACGCCATGATGGCATCCTTGACGCCGCGCTCATGCGAAACGGCGACGTTGAGCAACACCTGCGGATACTGCGGGCAGACGGACGCAAGCTCAGAGGCCTTCTTCCCGCTGCGCGCGAGCACGTCGAGGAACTGAAGCGCCGTCAGCTGACCGTCGCCGGTCGTGGCGTAGTCGGTGAAGATCGTGTGGCCCGACTGCTCGCCGCCAAGCTTGTAGCCGCACTCATTCATCTTTTCGAGCACGTTGCGGTCGCCCACGCTCGTGCAGACGAGGCCGACACCGTTTTCGCGGCAGAACTCGTGAAGGCCGAGGTTCGACATCACCGTCGCAACGATTGTGCCGCCCGAGAGCTTCCCGCGGCGCTTCATGTCCGAGCCGCAGACGGCAAGCACCTTGTCGCCGTCGATAACGCCGCCCTGCTCGTCGACGAGCAGGCAGCGGTCCGCGTCGCCATCGAACGCGACGCCGATGTCATAGCCGCCCGCGACGACCTTTTGTGCAAGGTCGTCGAGATGCGTCGAACCGCAGTGGTCGTTGATGTTCACGCCGTCCGGCTCGCGGTGGATGAAGTCACAGAAGCAGCGGAAGCGGCCAAAGAGCTCCGGTGCCGTCGCGGACGACGCGCCGTTCGAGCAATCGACCAGCACGCGCAGGCCGGACAGGTCTCCTTCGATCGTGCCAGCTAAATGGTCGATATACGCCTCGCGCGACTGCCGCAGACCGTGGCGCAGGACACCGATCTCGCCGTGCGTCGCGGCGGGATAGATGTCGGTGAGAATTTTTTCTTCGACCTGCTCTTCGATCGCGTCGGGCAGCTTGTAGCCCTTTTCGTTGAAGACCTTAATGCCGTTGTGCTCGTAGGGGTTGTGCGAGGCGGAGATCACGATGCCCGCATCCGCGCCTTTGAGCACGGTCAGGTACGCGACCGCCGGAGTCGGCAGCACACCGAACGGCATCACGTCGCCGCCGACGGAGCAGATACCCGCGATCAGCGCACTTTCGAGCATATCGGACGAAATGCGCGTATCCTTGCCGATGGTGATGACCGGCTTTCTGCCCTTTTCTTCCTTCAAAACGGCCGCGATGGCCTTGCCCGTACGGAACGCAAGATCAGCCGTGAGATTTTCTCCCACAACGCCGCGAATGCCGTCGGTGCCAAACAGTTTTCCCATGATTTTGATTCCTCTTCTCAAAAAGATTTGAAGTTTTGCCGTAAAGTAGTTTGCATTTATAGACTAAGCTGTTCCGGCACTTCGTCCATGCTCTTCGGCACGGAGAGGCCTAAGTGCTCATATGCCTTGCGCGTGACGCAGCGCCCGCGCGGCGTGCGCTGCAAAAAGCCGAGCTGCATGAGATACGGCTCGTAAACATCCAGCAGCGTGACGGCTTCCTCGCCGATGGTCGCCGCCAGCGTCTCGATGCCAACAGGGCCGCCGCCGTAGTTTTCGATGATGGCGTGCATCATCCGGTGGTCGATGGGGTCTAATCCGAGGTCGTCGATCTCGAGCGCGCGGAGCGCTTCGTCCGCGACCTTCTTCGTGATGACGCCGTCGGCCCGCACATCCGCAAAGTCGCGCACGCGGCGCAGCATGCGGTTCGCGATACGCGGCGTGCCGCGCGAGCGGCGCGCGATCTCGAGCGCACCCGTCGGGTCGATGTCGACATTCAGGATGCTCGCCGAGCGCGTGACGATTTTCGAAAGCTCCTGCGGCGTGTAAAGCTCCAGGCGCAGCGTGACGCCGAAGCGGTCACGCAGCGGCGCGGACAGCTGGCCCGCGCGCGTCGTCGCGCCGATGAGCGTGAAGTGCGGCAGATCGAGGCGGATGGAGTTCGCGCTCGGACCCTTGCCGACGATGATGTCGATGGCGTAGTCCTCCATCGCGGGGTACAGGATCTCCTCCACGCTGCGGTTCAGGCGGTGGATCTCGTCGACGAACAGGATGTCCCCCTCGCTTAGATTCGTCAAAAGCGCCGCAAGGTCGCCCGCCTTTTCAATGGCGGGGCCGGACGTGATGCGGATGTTCTCTCCCATTTCCTGGGCAATAATGCCCGCGAGCGTCGTCTTGCCGAGGCCCGGAGGGCCGTGCAGCAGCACGTGGTCGAGCGATTCGCCGCGCTTTTTCGCCGCCGCGATGAAGACGGCAAGGTTGCCCTTCGCCTTCTCCTGCCCGATGTATTCCGAGAGCGTCTTCGGGCGCAGCGAGCCCTCCTGCGCGTCCTCGCTCAGGAAAGTCTTGGCCACGATAGGCTCTTCATAAATGTCGGTTCCAAAATCAATGCTCAAGCGCTCACGCTCCTTTTTGTGCTTTGCGAAGGAATAATCAGTACCTGATCACAAAATAAATCACATACAGCCAGCTCAAAAGGCCGTGTACAATCGCCCAACCCACGCTATGCCAGTTCGCATAAGAGATAACCATTGCAAGGCAGGTTCCAAAGGTAATGCCCTTTTTAGCAGCCTCTTTTGTATTTTCGTTCATTTATCGTTTCTCCTATTTTACCATTTTCTTTAAGCTCTGGCGCACGATCTCTTCAAGCGGTAAGTTTTCCACGTCCACGCCCTTCATCGCGACTGCGATGTCCTGCTGCGTGTAGCCGAGCACCGCGAGCGCGGCGGCGGCCTCGACGGCCTTGCTCTTCTCACCCGCAACGATGCCGGGGGCGGTCGGCATACCGATCTCCTGCTGCTCCTTGGTGAGCTTGTCCTTGAGCTCTAAGATGATGCGCTGGGCGATCTTCTTGCCGATGCCCGGCGCGGCGATGAGCGCCTTTTCATCGCCCGTGATAACGGCCATCGCCAACGCCTGCGGCGTGCAGACCGAAAGTATCGCGAGCGCCGCCTTCGGCCCAACGCCCGAGACGCCGATGAGCTGCTTGAAGCTCCCGAGCTCCCCCTGCGTTGCAAAGCCGTAGAGGTCAAAGATCCCCTCACCCACGTGCAAATAGGTGTAAAGCTTACCCGCTTTACCGATTTGAAGCTGTGAGATCGTCGTGCTGGTGGTCTTGCAGGCGTAGCCCACGCCGCCGCAGTCGATCACGGCGAGGTACGGCTCCACATGCGCGACCGTTCCGCTGACATAATAAAACATAAACTGCCTCTCTCCTGCTTAAATGGTCTGCTTGACGTCGTTCCCGCCCACGCGGCTCAGGAGCGACGTGGCGCTGCGCGCGTGGCAGATGGCAATGGCCAGCGCGTCGGCAGCATCGTCGGGCCGCGGCACAGCCTTGAGCTTTAAGAGGCGCTTGACCATGTCCATGACCTGTCTTTTTTCGGCAAGGCCGTACCCTACGACCGCCTGCTTGACCTGCATGGGCGTATATTCGTAGAGCGGCACGCCGCTCTTTTCCGCGGTACACAGAATGATGCCGCGGCCGTGCGCCACGGCGATGCCGGTCGTGATGTTGTTCGAAAAGAACAGTTCTTCGACCGCGATGGCATCGGGCTTTAACTGCGCGATGAGCGCTTCCATGTCCTGCTCGATCTGCACGAGGCGGCGCGCCAGCGGCAGTCCCGCGGGCGTGGTGATCGCGCCGTAATTCAATAGCTGCGTTCTGCCGCGGTCCGCTTCGATCAGGCCAAAGCCCACGATGGCGATGCCCGGATCGATGCCGAGTATCCGCATGCGCATCACCTCCCACGATACTTATTTAGAAATTATATCAAACAAATGTCCGAAATGCAACGAGAAATCACAGCATAAAAAAGGCCGCTCAAAGAGCGGCCTTCCAATTTTCTTTTCATGCCCGCGGATGCGCCTTCTGATAGACGTCCTTGAGGTGCTTTTTGACGACATGCGTGTAGATCTGCGTCGAGGAAATGTCCGCGTGGCCCAGCATCTCCTGAATCGAGCGCAGGTCCGCACCGTTTTCGAGCAGGTGCACGGCAAACGAGTGGCGCAGCGTATGCGGCGTGATGTCCTTTGAGATGCCGGCGGTCTCCTGATAGTGCTTGACGATCTTCCAGAATCCCTGGCGGCTCATGCGCTCGCCGTTCATGTTGACGAACAGCGCCGTTTCCTCCGGATCAGCCAAAAGCTGCGGACGCACCTCCTTCATGTAGTGCGAAAGTGCCTTGACGGCGGCGGGATAGAGCGGGATGATACGCTCTTTGCCCTTGCTCTGCGCGCGGATGAAGCTCGCGCTCAGGCTCACGTCCTCTTCATTGAGCGAAATGAGCTCGGAGACGCGGATGCCCGTGGCGTACAGCAGTTCGAGCATCGCGTGGTCGCGGTAGCCCTTAGCGTCCACGCACTGGGGCTGGTCAAGGAAGAGCTCGACCTCTTTGCCCGTGAGGATCTCGGGGAACTTGTGCTCCACCTTCACCGCGGCAACGCCCTTGGCCGGGTTCGCGCTGACCTCTCCGGCCATCTGGAGGTAGGTGTAGAGCGACTTGATCGACGCGATGGAGCGCGTGATCGTCGCGGCGGACTTGCCCTTGCCGCCCATCCAGGCGACATAGCCGCTGATGACCTCCTGCGTCACCTGCGGCAGCGGCATGGGGTGGAACTCGTCCAAATACACGGCGAACTGGTGCAGATCGCGCATATAGGAGCTGAGCGTATTCTGGGAGGCGTGCTTTTCCGTGGCCAGATATTCTTCGTATTGCGCCAAAAGGTCGGCCATGATCGCACCCCTCCTTCCTAAAAAACAGCTCAAGACGCCGCCAGCAGCAAAAACTGCGGCACGAGCCACAGCTCCAGCAGAGCGGCAAACAACAAACACACACAACAAATGCCAAAGCGGTACCAGTACGCGCTCCCGTAGCTGACTGCGCGTCCCCGTCCCCCGCCGCCAAGCGAAAGCGACAGCAGCACGCGGGACTTGTCAAGCGACGCGTTTCCGAGCAGCAGCGTGCACGGCAGCACCGCCAGAAGCCGGATGCCGAACAGCGCCAGCAGCAACGGAAAGCTCCCCCGCCCGAGCGAGAGCGCAAAGCAGAACAGCGAGTACGATAGAAGAAACCCCTGGCACGCACACACGAGCGGTACCGCCACAATGCCGATGGACGCAAAGCCCAGCAAAAACACGATACCCGGCGCGCGGAAATAGCACAACAGCGTTTCGCCCAGCGCCCTTACCGAAAACGGCCTGTTCACGCCGCCCGATAAAAACGCGTCGAAATACTGTTTCAGCTCGCCGCCCGCGCTCTGCAGCGACCGGAGCGCAAACACGTACCCAAGGATCACACCCAACACAATAAACGCCAATAACACCAGCATCGGCACAGGCACGCGCTGCGGCAGCGCGCCGCGGCGGTCTCTTCTGTTCGTTCGACTCAGCAAGTATGTCACCCCTCGTGAAGGGAAGCGGCATTCTGCCCGCGGAGCAAAACGATAGAACGCACCTATAAATATAGGCCGTTTGCACTCTTTTCGCAAGCGGAATTGCCAACTTTTCCCATTTTTGTTAATTATGTCAAAATATTATGTAAAGTGTATTATGTAAACTATTGAAACAAATTGAAAAAGCGGCGGCATTTTACCAAGATATGGGGTGGTTTTCGTACCCGTTCCCCATATCTGGAAGCAGTTCTCCGCTTCACCACCCAAGTCAGAAAAAGTCATATTTTCCCGTCGCTCTTGCTCCATTTGTGCAAGTTGTTACAGCTTTTCGCGCCGCATTTCCTCCACCGCTGATCAAAAACGTGTGAATACGCCTATTGCTTTATGTTCACCTGCGCTTGCGGCGAGCGCGCGCCTTGGCGCCTCTCCCCTTTTTCCCGTTTCTTTGTAGCAGGAGCGGCGCCACCGCGCCGACCGCCATCGCCGCCGCCAGCTCGAGCGACCGCTCCGGCGTCAACCCATCATAAACAAAAAAGCCGATCACCTGCATCGTGACCCATGCGCTCGCCGCGCAGCCCGCCGTCATCATCGCACGCTTGCTTGTCTTCCTCGCTCCGATCATGCAGCCCAAAAACGCCGCGACCGCCGCGCAGACCAGCACCGCGCCGTTCGCCATCTCCTCGCTGATCGCACCGCGCAGTATCAGCGCCGATGCCAGCATCAAAAGCACCAGCTCCGTGCCGCAGCACACAAGCGTACCCAGCGCGCATTTTTTCGCGTACCACGCGGTGTTCACTGTCTTTTCCACGCAAAAACCTCCCCTGCATTCGCCTACATGAGCGTATGTCAGGGGAGGTTTGTTTATGCTATGCAGTTGTCGATCTTACTTGATCTCAGGATCGTAAGAGGGCTTATCCTCGGCCTTTTCAGCCTTTTCCGCCTTGTCCTCAATCGGCAGGGCCACAGTCTTGGCCTCTTCCTCGGTCTGAGGCTTTTCCTCAGCCTTCTTCTCCGCCTTGTCAGCCTTCTTGGCCTTGGGCGCAGCCGCCTGCTCCATCGACTCCGCAGACTGGATGCCCCACTTGGCGACCTCGATGCGGACGCGGTCCTCAGAGGTCTCGAACACGACCGTCGCGTCGTTCACCTGAACGATGCGGCCGACCAGACCGCCGATGGTGGTGATGCGCTCGCCCTTCTTGAGGCTGTTGCGCATGTTTTCTGCCTGCTTTTTGCGCTTGTTTTCCGGGCGGATGATCAGGAAGTAGAACACCGCGATCATCGCAACCAGCAAGATAATGCTATCCATAGTACAAGTTCCTTTCCAAAACAAAAGATATTGATATTATAACGGATATTTCACTATTGTGCAAGGGGTTTATCCAAAGAATCAAACTCTTTCCGACAGCTTCGTGCTGTACTCCGCTCGGAAAGCCGCAAACTCTCCCGCGTCGAGCGCGTCACGGATGCGCTGCGTCAGCTTGTTGTAGAAATACAGATTGTGCATCACCGCAAGACGCAGGGCCAGGATCTCCTCCGCCTTAAAGAGGTGGCGCAGGTACGCACGCGAGAAATTCCGACACGTCGGGCAGTCGCACTGCTCGTCGATCGGCTGCTCGTCGAGCTTGTACTTCTCGTTTTTGAGGTTGATCGAGCCGCTCCACGTGAAGAGCTTGCCGTGGCGTGCGTTGCGCGCCGGCATCACACAGTCAAAAAAGTCCACGCCGCGCGCCACGCCCTCGATGATGTTTGACGGCGTACCGACGCCCATGAGATAGCGCGGCTTATCCTGCGGCATATAGGGCTCGACCGCGTCAATGATGTCGTACATTGTCTGCGTCGGCTCGCCGACCGCGAGGCCGCCGATGGCGTAGCCGTCACAGTCGAGCTTTGCGATCTCCTTCATGTGCCAGATGCGAAGATCTTCGAACGTCGCACCCTGATTGATGCCAAATAACATCTGCTGCGGGTTGACCGTATTTGACAAGGTATTCAGCTTGTCATGCTCGATCTTGCAGCGCTCCAGCCAGCGCAGCGTACGCTCACAGGATGCCTTCGCGTACTCGTAGCGTGCCGGGTTTTCCACGCACTCGTCGAAGGCCATCGCAATGTCGCTGCCGAGATTCGACTGAATGCGCATGCTCTCCTCCGGCCCCATGAAAATGCGCCGGCCGTCGAGGTGCGAGGCGAATGTCACACCCTCTTCTTTGATTTTGCGCAGGCCCGCAAGGGAAAATACTTGAAACCCGCCGCTGTCGGTCAGGATAGGGCCGTCCCAGTGCATAAACTTGTGGAGGCCGCCCATTTGGCGCACCACATCGTCGCCGGGGCGCAGATGCAGGTGGTACGTGTTGGAAAGCTCGATCTGACAGCCGAGGTCTTTTAAGTCCAGCGCGCTCACGCCGCCCTTAATGGCCGCCTGCGTGCCGACGTTCATAAAAACCGGCGTCTGCACTTCCCCGCCGTGCGCGCATTTGAACTTACCGCGCCGAGCCTTGCCCTCGTATTTAATCACTTTGAACATAGTCTTCCCCCGTTTCAGGAAACGAACATAGCGTCGCCAAAACTAAAAAATCTATAACGTTCTTTTACCGCCTCTTCGTAGGCATGCAGTACGTGCTCGCGGCCCGCGAGCGCCGAGACCAGCATGATGAGCGTGGACTGCGGCAGGTGGAAATTCGTCACGAGTGCATCCATCACCTTGAAGCGGTAGCCCGGGTAGATGTAGATGCTCGTCCAGCCTGCGGACGGCTCCATGTGTCCGTCCTCCTGTGCCCAGCTCTCGAGCGTGCGGCACGACGTTGTACCGACGCAGATCACGCGTCCGCCGCGCGCCTTCGTCTCGTTGATAAGCGTCGCCGTCTCAGGCGGGATAACGCAGTATTCGCTGTGCATATCGTGCTGCTCGATGTCGTCCTCCTTGACAGGACGGAACGTACCGAGGCCGACATGCAGCGTCACATAGCCAATGTTCACGCCCTTTGCCTGAATTTTTTCCAGCAGCTCCGGCGTGAAGTGCAAGCCCGCCGTCGGCGCGGCGGCGCTGCCGTTAACCTTGGAATAGACGGTCTGGTAGCGCTCCTGATCCTGCAATTCCTCCTTGATGTAAGGCGGCAGCGGCATCTTGCCAAGGTGTTCGAGCACCTCGAGGAAAATACCCTCAAAGTCGAATTTCACCATGCGGTTGCCGTCAGGTAACACGTCCACGACCTCCGCTTTGAGCTCGCCGTTGCCGAACTGCATCTTTGCGCCCTTGCACAGGTGCTTGCCCGGCCGCACGATGCACTCCCATGTTTTGTCGCCGCGGTCGATGAGCAGAAGCACCTCGCACGCGCCGCCGCCCGGTAGGCGCTGGCCCAAAAGGCGCGCCGGCAGCACGCGGGAATTGTTCAAGATCAGGCAGTCGCCGGGGTTCAAAAAGTCCGGCAGCTCATAAAAATGGTGGTGTGAGAGCTCACCCGTCTCCTTGTCAAGGCACATCAGGCGCGATTCGTCGCGCTTTTCGAGCGGCGTCTGCGCGATCAGCTCCTCGGGCAGGTAATAATCAAAATCTTTTGTCTTCATGTTGTTTCTCTTCCCTCATCGGATGCTGACATCCGTGTAGTAAAACTGCAGAATATCGCGGTAGGAATAGCCGAGGTTTGCCATCGAGTACGCCCCCCACTGGCTCATGCCGACATTATGCCCGTAACCGCTGCCGGAGATCACAAAGCTGCCGCTGCCGGACGATGTCGTCGTCCGCTGCTCAAGCTGCGATGTGCCGCTCGACGTGATGACGTACACGTTGCCGGACAGTGCCGAGCTCTTCCCGCTGCTGTCGATCGCGCTCATAGAGCCGAGCGCGACGCTCTCGCCCGTGTCATTCACGCTGTAAGCGTTCTCGCTCCCGCCGCCGCCGATCGTAAAGCGCTGGCTGCGCAGATTCAGCAGCGTCCGGCACGCCTCGCGCGAAACGGTCTTGCTGCCGCTCGTACCGGTAAAGGTGACGGAATAGACATTACCTGTGTCGGTATAGGCCGAGACATAGGCGTTTTTCACCGTGCCGATGCCATAGCCGCGGTTGTTGAGAAGCGTTGTGAGTTCCGACGCGGTAAACGTCGTCGACCAGTTGTACCGTGGGATGATCGAGGCGATCTTGCCCTCATAGGGGTCGATCTTGCCTTTGAGATAGCCGACGTCATTGCCCCAGACGTTCAGGCTGTCCTCGCTCGCGCCGCCGTTGCTTGAATAATACACAGCCTCCTGCACGAGTCTTCCGCTGTAGTAGAGGAACTCCCCCGCCGTCTGGTCGACCGCAGCATCGGAATTTGCACCGCTCGCCGCCGTGCCCTGATAGACCTGACAGTGCGTCGTCGCGCAGATGTCAAAGCCCTGCGCGCGATGCTTCGTCTGACAGACCGCGTAGGTGCGCGCACAGACCGCCTGCGCCTTGAGCGCCTCGACCGGCCAGTCCTTGCTCATTTCCCAGGGAATGACGCATTTGACATAGTCCTCAAGATCCACCACGTTGATGACATTGATGTTCCCGCCGCTCACGCGCTGGTATTCAAAGCCGCCGTAGTAGCGGTAGCCGCGGAACCATGTGACCGTCTTTTCACGCGTCTCGATCGGCAGGATGCCGAGGTTTTCGCTCCCACCGCAGTCGAATTCAAAGAGGATCGTATCCGTTCCCGTCACGATGACCGTCACGCCCGTGCTGCCGCCGCCGACGGCAGTGCCGCCGTATTGGGCTGCCGCGGACCGCGCCGCACTCAGGCTCGTGTAGCTGCCAGCGCGCGCATAGAACGCGCCATCCTCGTAGGCAGCGAAGCCGCCGCTGTACTGCGCCGCTGTGCGCGACGCGTCGTCGTAATCGTAAAACGTGCCGGAAAGCTGCACATGATAGGTCGTGTCCGTCGTCACCGTGATTTTTTCATACAACTGCGGCAGCGTGCCCAGCTCCTCAAAGCTGCCGTCCGCGTCAAAATACCCCAGCGCGTAGCCGCCGAAGGCCGAATAATTCTGAAGGTTCGCCGCGCTCATCGCGTCCGAGCCGTACTTGAGCCCCACGCGAAGCGTCTCACCGTCCGTTGCCTGCGCGAGCGTGCACAGTGAAAGGCACAGCAGACAGGAAAGCAGGAACGTTCTGCACCATTTTTTCATAGTATCCTCCACAGCCAGTTTTGCAGAAGCGATCGCTCTGCGCCCGGCTGAACATATCCATATGAATCGTATTTTACATTATACGACAGTTTCCCTCTGCTTTCAAGCAAAACCGTATCTCTTTTTGGCCGCCGCTCCCCCTCTACCGTTTTGGCGGTCAAGCGTCATGGAAAGGAGTCCTTTATGAAACCCTGTGTCTTTACCGGCAGCGCCGTCGCTATCGTCACACCGTTTTGCGGCGACGGTGTCGATCTCGAAGCCTTCGACCGTCTCATCGAGCGCCAGATTCAAGGCGGCACCGACGCCATCGTCGTCTGCGGCACAACCGGCGAGGCCGCGACGCTGAGCTACAATGAGCGCATGGCGCTCATTGAGCGCTGCGTGCGCACCGTCGACCGCCGCGTGCCCGTCATCGCGGGCAGCGGCACAAACAGCACCGCGTCCTCCATCGCGCTCTCCAAAGCCGCGCAAAGCGCGGGCGTCGACGCGCTGCTCACCGTCACGCCGTACTACAACAAGGCCTCGCAGAGCGGTCTTGTGCAGCATTTCTCCGCCATTGCGGACGCGGTCGATGTTCCCGTCATCCTCTACAACGTTCCCTCCCGCACAGGCGTCGGCTGCACGGCGCAGACCTATCAAGCGCTTGCCAAGCATCCGAACATTGCCGGTGTCAAGGAGGCGAGCGACGACTTCGACCTCATTCAGGACACCCTCAACCTCTGCCCGCCGGGCTTCACCGTCTGGAGCGGCAACGACGGCTCCACCGCCGCCATCATGGCTCTTGGCGGCAAGGGCGTCATCTCCGTCGCCGCGAATGTCGTCCCACGCGAAATGCACGAGCTGACGCAGCTCTGCCTGAAAAACCGTTTCTTAGAGGCAGGTGCGCTCCAACTCAAGCTGCACGAGCTGATCCGTGCGCTGTTTTGCGAGGTCAACCCCATCCCCGTCAAGGCCGCCATGGAGCTTTTAGGCCTGTGCGGCGGCGAATTACGGCTGCCGCTGTGCCGCATGTCTGAGCGTCATTTGGAACAGCTCTCGCATGCACTGGAACCGTTCCGTCCCGCCGTATAAGCTGATCTTATCTCTCGTTTGTGCAACATTCATCGTGTATTCACTTTGCATCCGCATAATATTCATCGCGATATTCAGCGAATATTCGCCGTATTCATTTCACCGTTTTCCACCTTGTATATTCAGTCAAAAAGCAGGACTCTGCGCTGAAAACGCGCAGAGCCCTGTTTCACTTTTTCGTTTACGTTTTGTAATCAGCCTTGCTTACGCCTTCACGCGGTGGAAAACCTTCTTACCCTTGCGGACGATGACGCCCTCGCCCTCAAAACGCTCGCGCGCAAGGCTCTCGTCGATGGAGGCGACCTTCACATCGTCGATCGTCACACCACCCTGCTGCACAAGGCGGCGCGCCTCGCCGCGGGACGGGCACAGGCCGGTCGTGACCAGCATGGAGAGCACGTTGATGCTGCCGTTTTCAAAGTCAGCATCCGTGAGCACGCTCGTCGGCATGTTGGCAGAATCGCCGCCCGCGCCAAAGAGCGCCTTGGCAGATTCCTCCGCCTTCTTCGCCTCCTCTTCCCCGTGGACGAGCGCGGTGAGCTCGTAGGCGAGGATCTCCTTGGCGCGGTTGAGCTGGCTGCCCTCCCACTTGTCCATCTCATCGATCTGCTCAAGCGGCAGGAAGGTGAGCATACGGATGCACTTCAAAACATCCTGATCGCCCACGTTGCGCCAGTACTGGTAGAAGTCGTAGGGCGTGGTCTTGTTCGGGTCGAGCCACACCGCGCCGCTCGCGGTCTTGCCCATCTTCTTGCCCTCGGAATTAAGAAGCAGCGTGATCGTCATCGCCTGCGCGTCCTTGCCGAGCTTGCGGCGAATGAGCTCCGTGCCGCCGAGCATGTTGGACCACTGGTCGTCGCCGCCGAACTGCATGTTGCAGCCGTACTCCTGGAACATGTGGTAGAAGTCGTAGGACTGCATGATCATGTAGTTGAATTCCAGGAACGAAAGGCCCTTTTCCATGCGCTGCTCATAGCACTTGGCGCGCAGCATGTTGTTCACAGAGAAGCACGCGCCCACCTCGCGCAGCAGCTCGATGTAGTTGAGCTTCATCAGCCAGTCGGCGTTGTTGAGCATCATGGCCTTGCCCTCGCCGAAGTCAATGAAGCGCTCCATCTGGCGCTTGAAACATTCGGCATTGTGGTCGATGTCGGCCTTGGTGAGCATCTTGCGCATATCGTTGCGACCCGAGGGGTCTCCGATCATGGTCGTGCCGCCGCCGATGAGCGCAATGGGCTTGTTGCCCGCCATCTGGAGTCTTTTCATCAGGCACAGTGCCATGAAGTGGCCGACGTGCAGGCTGTCCGCCGTGCAGTCGAAGCCGATATAGAACGTCGCCTTACCGTTGTTGACAAGGTCGCGGATCTGCTCCTCGTCCGTCACCTGCGCGATCAGGCCGCGCGCTTTGAGCTCTTCATAAATTCCCATTTGTTGATTCCTCCTGTATTTCTATTTTACTTCATTTCGGACATTTTGGGACGCTTTCGGATAGCAAAAAAACGCCCTCTGTCCGTTTGGACAGAGGGCGAACAAATTCGCGGTACCACCTCTGGTTCGCCGCCTTTTCGCAAAGGCAGCCTCACGGAGTGCTGACACACTCCCGCGCGATAACGGGCGCTCCCGGGGCGCGCCTACTGGAAAACTTTCGTTCGGGCGCCGGCTCCGCGGTGTATTTCGGCACGTTTCCTCTCCTTCTTGCACCGGCCGAAGGCTCTCTGCGCAGGAAATCGCTGCTTACTTCTCCGCTTCATCACCGTAAACGCGGATATTGTAACGTAAAGAATCGGTCTTGTCAAGTATCAAGTATTCTGCGGATTGTAATACATCACGAGCTTGCACAGCCCGTCGCACAGAAGCGACAGATTTTCCTCGTCGATCTCCTCTGTTTTCCGCGGCAGGATACAGCGGCCAAAGCCCTTGACCTTTTTGCACGCACAGATGACCGTGCCGCCCATGAACGCGCGGTTGTCCGAGGGATAGTGAACAAGTCCGTCGGTCTTCAAAAAGCAGGTCTTTCTCTCGCTGTTGCTGAACTGCTCAAGGATCGTATCGAGCAGCTTGTCGTTCCAGCGGCTCGCCTTGCCCGGCAAAATCAGCAGCTCATCGCCCTCACCCACGCAGTCAAGCACGACGACACTCTTCTTTTTGAGCTCGGGATGCGCATGAATCAGGCGCTTGGCGCCCTTGCTCCCCTGTGTGCCACCGTCGAGGAACAAGAAGCACACCTCGCCGCGGTAGCGCGGCGTCAGCGCCTTTGCGACCTCGAGCAGTGCGATGACGCCGGAGGTGTTGGCATTTTTGTTGTTCGTCTCACTCTTGCCATATTTGGGGTAAAAGAGCGTCACGGCCAGCAGCAACAAAAAGAGCGGCAGCGTCATATTCGGCATGTTGAGCGCGAACGTCACGCCGAACGAAATAAGGAAGCTCACCGCCAGCGCCAGCAGCGGTATCAGCGCCTCGTAGAGCATATACGTCGCCGGTCGCGTCGGGCAAATGAGCGGCGGCAGGACCTCGCGCACGCCGGTGTCGTAGTGCGCCGCGAGAACGATCTTTGCCTTCTCGATGTCGCCGACGACCACATTCGTCACATTGCCGCCCGCCGAGAGCGCCGACGTCCCGCTCTCGAGCTTCGGCGAATAGCCGAGCTCCTTGAGTGTGTAGACAAGCCAGGTGCGGAAGTCCACTTTTTCTTTTTCCTTGCGCCGCACCGGAAAATCCCGCTCGATGCGCTCAGCAAATTCGTTCATCTAATGTTCCTTTCTTCGAAAAAGCGCCGCATCGCGGCGCTTTTCTCTGACATGTGATTTTGCTTTACAGTAGTTGATTTTTAAAGTTCTCCGCCGCGCAGAGCAGTTCCTCAGCTCCTAAGAGCATCGTCTCGCTCGGGTGGTCTCCCCCGCTTAGGCGGGCGATCTCGCCGCGGCGCGCCGCGCGGTCGAGCGCGACGACCTTTGTGAGCGTGCGGCCGTTTTCCTCTCCCTTTTCCACGCCGAAGTGCGTGTCGGCCATCGCCGCGAGCTGCGGCAGATGCGTCACGCACAGCACTTGCCGTGTGCGCGAGAGCTTGGCGAGCTTTTCCGCCACGCGCTGGGCAGCCCTGCCCGAAACGCCGGTGTCGACCTCGTCGAACACCATCGTCATCACGCTGTCCTGCTCGGCCAGCACGTTTTTGAGTGCCAGCATGATGCGCGACAGCTCGCCGCCGGACGCGATCTTCTGGATGGGGCGCAGCGCCTCGCCCACATTGGCGGACATCAAAAACGCCACGGCGTCCACACCGTCCTCGCCCATGTCCTTTTCCTGAAAGTGGATGGCAAAGCGGAGCTTCGGCATATCGAGCTCGCGCAGTTCCCGGGAAATACGCTCCTCAAGCTCCTTTGCCGCCGTGTGACGGCGGTCGGAGAGGGCCTGCGCCGCTTCGCGCGCAGCCTTTTCCTGCTTTTTGAGCGTCTGCTCGAGCTGCTGCGCACGGTCGTCTGCATACTCGATGCGGTCCAATTCCTCACGCGATTTTTCAAGATATGCAAGCATCTCCTCGACGCTTGAGCCGTACTTCTTTTTCAGCCGGTAAAGCTGGTCGCAGCGCGACTCCACGGCGTCGAGCTCCTGCGGAGAAAAGTCGTATTCATCCTTCTTATCGCGGATCGTTTCGGCAAGGTCATACGCTTCACAGCGCAGCGCTTCCAAGCGCTCCGAGAGCGTGATGAATTCATCGCCGAGGCTGCGGAGCGAACGCAGCGCATCCTCCGCCTCCTTGATAGCGGACACCGCGCCAAGGCCCTCGTCCCCACCGTTCAGACAGGCGTCCGCCTCGGAGATGGCGGAAATGAACTTTTCGCCGTTGCGCAGAATATTGCGGCGGGCAAGGAGCGTCTCCTCCTCCCCCTCCTGCAAGTCCGCGCGCTCGAGCTCGCCAATCTGATGGTGCAGCATGTCGACACGGCGCGCTTTTTCGGCCTCGTCCATCTTGAGCGCGTCGATCGCGCGGCGCGTCTCTTTCATCACGTCATAGCGCGTACAGTACGCTGCCAGCTCATTTTCCACGCGGCCAAAGCGGTCGAGGTAGACAAGGTGCTGCTCTTCGTCAAGTAACTGCTGTCCGTCGTGCTGGCCGTGGATATTGAGCAAGCTCGCGCCGATACGCTTGAGCTGCGCGACCATCACTGGCCGTCCGCCCACGCGGCAGACGTTTTTGCCGTCACCGTACAGCTCGCGCTGCAATAAAAGCGTTCCGTCCTCCTCCGGCGTAAAGCCGTTTTCGGCGAGTCCCGGCAAATCTGCCGGGACCGCGCTGAACGTCGCGCTGACAAACGCCTTCTCCGCGCCCGTGCGGATGAGCTCGCGCGACGTGCGCTGGCCGAGCACCGCACCGAGCGCATCGATCACGATGGATTTGCCCGCGCCGGTCTCGCCGGTGAGCGCGTTGAACCCGCGGCCGAACAGAATGTCCGCCCGCTCAATGATGGCGATATTTTCAATGTGCAAAAGCTCAAGCATCGCTCATTCTCCTGCAAGATTTTGTGCTTACTTGGTCTGGCGCTGTCTCTGCATGTCCTCGATCTCCGAGCAGAACTCGGCGGCGGACTCGTTTTCGCGCATCACGATCAGCACGGTGTCGTCACCCGCGACGGTGCCGACCTTGGCGGAGATATCCATCCCGTCAAACGCCGCGCCGGCCGCGGGGCCGAGGCCCGCCATCGTCTTGATGAGCACCAGATTCTGCGCGCAGTCGACCGAAACGATGCTCTCGCGCAGGATGGTCTGCAGGCGGTCAGCCAGATTCAGGCGCATCTTCTGCGTCGAAACGGCGTAGCGGTAGGTGCCGTTGCCGGTCGGCTCCTTAATTAAGTGGAGCTGCTTGATATCGCGGGAGATGGTCGCCTGCGTGCAGGAGATCCCCTCCTTGCGCAGGCTGTCGATCAACTGCTCCTGCGTTTCGATCGCCGAAGCGGCAATGATCGCAAGGATCTTTTCCTGTCTTTCATTCTTCATTGCTGGTTCCTCCCATCAACATTTTCTTTTGTAAGATCTCGCAGAAACTGCGTTTGCTCAGTCGAACGAGCTTGGTGTCGAATTTCGAGCGGCGCACTTCAATACTGTCGCCGCTGCGCAGTGAGAATGCGCGCCCGCCGTCCACGCTCAAAAGGACGGGCTTGTAGCTGTTTTTTTCCGTCTGCACAGTGATGACCCGCTCGGGCGAGAGCACGTAGGCGTTGGCGTGCACGCTATGCGCGCAGATGGGCGAAACGATGAAGTTCCGCGCCGTCGGCTCGACCACAGGGCCACCCGCCGAGAGCGAGTAGGCCGTCGAGCCCGTCGGGCTCGCGACGATGACGCCGTCGCCCGCCACGTCCACGAGCTTCCCCTGCTCGGTGAAGATTTGCAGCCGGATCACGCGCGAGATATTGCCGCGCGCGATCAGTGCCTCGTTGAGCGCAAGGTTCGAGTAGATGACCCGCCCGTCGCGCTGGACGCTCACATCGAGCATCATGTGGCTCTCGATCTCATACTTTCCGTCACACAGGTCGCGCAAGCGCAAAAGGTCTTTGCTCTCAAGCTCGGCCATGAAGCCGAGGCTGCCGAGGTTGACGCCCAGCACTGGAATATCGCGGTGCGCAGCGGTTTTGGAAAGGTGCAGGATCGTACCGTCGCCGCCAAACGCGATGATCATGTCCGCACCGCGGATCTCCTGCTGAAGCGGCTCAATGTTGAGCCCGTAGCCCTCCGGCGGCTCCTGATTGCGAAACGGCAGGCACACGACATTCGGGCAGCCAACCTCGTCGAGCACGCGCTTGGCCTCCTTCGCGACGCGAAGCTGCGCGTCGCGGTAGGGATTCGGGCATAAGATGACTTTTCTCAGCATCCCGCGCCCTCCTTCCCGTGGTCGAGCGCCGCGTGTGACTGCTCCACAAGGCCCTGGAGGTCAAACGTCTTCTCCACCCAATCACCGCTTTCGAGATACCCGAGGTATTCGATGTTTCCCTCGGGTCCGCGAATAGGAGAGAATGTGATATCAAGCACTGTAAAGCCAGAATCCTTTGCATGTGTCAGGAAATTTTCCAGCACCTCAAGGTGTACGTCCGGGTCGCGGACGACGCCCTTTTTCCCCACCTTTTCGCGTCCCGCCTCAAACTGGGGCTTGATGAGGCAGGCGACATGTCCGCCCTCTTTTAAGACGCGGTGCACCGCAGGCAGGATCAATTTCAGCGAAATAAACGACACGTCGATGCTGGCAAAATCCAGCTCGTCAGGAATCTGGTCGCGGTCGAGATAGCGCGCGTTCGTGCGTTCCATGCACACAACGCGCTCGTCGGAGCGGAGCTTCCAATCGAGCTGTCCGTAGCCGACGTCGACGGCGTAGACCTTTGTCGCGCCGTTTTGCAGCATACAGTCGGTAAAGCCGCCGGTCGAAGCGCCGATATCGGCGCAGATACAGCCGTCCAGCTTGAGGCCAAACGTCGTCATCGCCTTTTCGAGCTTGAGGCCGCCGCGGCTCACATATCGGAGCGTGTTGCCGCGTACCTCGATCTGCGCGTCGTTCGGCACGGCAGTACCCGCCTTATCCACGCGCTGCCCGTCCACAAAGACGAGCCCGCTCATGATCATCGCCTGCGCGCGCTGGCGGGTCTGTTCCAGCCCGCGTTCAACGAGCAGCAAGTCCAGTCTTGTTTTATTGCTCATTGCAGCACCTCCGCAGCCTTTTTTGCCAGCGATTCCGCGTCCAGCCCGAACTCACGGTGCAGCTCCTCCACCGTTCCCTGCGCAGGAAACGCCTTGCCGAGGTTGCACAGCTCCAGCCGCTCGGGCGAAATTTTGTTCCAGCCCAGAATGGCCGCCATGCGCTGGCCCATGCAGCCGACGCCCGCGCACTCCTCGGCGACCAGCATCGCCTTTGTTTTGCCGATGACCTCGCGCATGTCGCGGTCATAGAGCGGCGAGATGGCGTTGATCTTCACAACGCGTGCCTCGATGCCCTGCTCGTGCAGGATCTCCGCCGCGTCGAGCACATTGTTGATCATCGTGCCGTAGGCGCAGAGGGTGATGTCCTCTCCCTCGCGCAGCACGACAAGGTTCTGCCGCCCGCTGTCTTCCTTATAATTTCCCTCGCCGCCGCGCGGATAGCGGATGGCGACGGGGCCCTTGATCTCGTTCACCGCACGGTCAAGCATCGTGCGCAGCTCTGCAAAGTTCGACGGACACAGCACCGTCATATTCGGAATTTCCGAGAGGAATGTCGCATCGAAAATGCCGTGATGCGTCTCTCCGTCCGCGCCGACCATGCCCGCGCGGTCGACCGCGAAGACAACATGCAGGTCGGAGAGCGCCGTGTCGTGGATGAGCTGGTCGTAGGCGCGCTGCAAAAAGCTCGAATAGATCGCCACGACCGGCGTGAGCCCCTGCTTGGCCATGCCCGCGGCCATCGCCACGGCATGTCCCTCGGCGATGCCGACGTCAAAAAAGCGCACGGGATACTGCTCGGAAAAATCGTGCAGGCCCGTACCGTCGCGCATTGCGGCGGTGATAGCGCAGATCGTTTCGTCATTTTTTGCGAGCCTACAGAGTTCGTCGCCGAACACCGCGGAAAAATCTCGCTTATGCTCGCGCGGCACGCCCATCCGCGGGTCGAATTTGCCGACACCGTGATAGCGCTCCGGCTCGCGCTCGGCGGGCGGGTAGCCCTTGCCCTTTTTCGTGTGCACATGCACCAGCACCGGACAGTTCAAGTCCTTCGCCCATTTGAGCGTGTTGGTGAGCTGCCCCACGTCGTGTCCGTTCACGGGGCCGAGGTAGGTAAAGCCCATGTCCTCGAACATCGTCGAATTCGGCAGCAGCGCCTTTTTGACATTCGTTTTCAGATGATGGTTAAAATCATACACTGCGCGGCCGACCGCGTTGCGGTCGAGCAGGTCGCGATAGGCTTTTTTGAATTCATAGTACGCAGGCTTCGAGCGCAAAAGTCCCAGATGCTCGCTCACCGCGCCGACATTGCCGTCAATCGACATACCGTTGTCGTTCAGAATCACGATGAGCGGCTCGCCGGACGAACCCGCATTGTTGAGTCCCTCATAGGCGAGGCCGCCGGAGAGCGCGCCGTCGCCGATCAGCGCCAGTACGGAATAATCCTGATGCTGCAGCGTCCGCGCCCGCGCCATGCCGAGCGCGACGGAGACGGAGTTGGAGGCATGTCCCGCGATAAAGGCGTCATGCCCGCTCTCGCGCGGCTTGGGAAAGCCCGAGAGGCCGCCGTACTGGCGCAGAGACGAAAACTGCTCGCGCCGGCCGGTCAAAATTTTATGGGTGTAGCACTGATGCCCCACGTCGAACACCAGCCGGTCTCGCGACGTGTCGAACACGCGGTGGATGGCCACCGTCAGCTCAACCGCGCCGAGGTTCGAGGCCAGATGCCCGCCCGTTTTCGACACATTTTTCAGCAAAAATTCACGCAGCTCCGTACATAAAAGCTGCGTTTGCGAGTCGTTCAGGGCCTTGATGTCCCGGGGATCATGGATGGTTTCAAGAATCAATACGGTTTCCTTCTTTATCTGACAAGATGCAGCACCGACAGCACCTTCGCCGTCAGGTAGATGACATCCTTGCTCTTTTTCATGGCGACCTTTTTGCCGATGGCCTTGCCGCCGATCGTCAATCCGGAAATGAGCGCCGTGACCACGGTGGATACGACGATACTGCGCCAGCCGAAGCTGTTTTGCAGCAGCACGACGATGACCGTCGCGGTCGAGCCGCTGACGATGCCGCAGATGTCACCGACCACATCGTTGCAGAACGAGGCGACCTTTTCCGCGTTGCGGATAAGGTACAGCGCCTCCTTCGCGCCCTTGACACGGTGCGCGGCCATCGAATTGAACGGCTTGGGATTCGCCGCCGTCACGGCGACGCCGATGATATCGAACATGATGCCCAGCGCAATGAACAGCAGCAGGATCAGCGTTGCAGTCACATAGCCCGCATCCTCAAGCACCGCGCCCGAGCACAGGCTCATCGAGGCGGAAAGCGCCACAGCGATCAAAAACACACGGATGACCCAGCGCGCGTGGCTGGGCGTCTTTTCCGTTTTCTTCTGCTTTCGGTCTTCTTCGTTTTCCAAGGCTTTCTTCTCCACAGTTAATTCATAATCATGCTAATCAGCGGCAGCAGCAAAAGGTAATCCTGCGGCATAGGTCGGGTTGGCTTTCCCCGCAGCGCACCTCTCGTTGCCGATGGAGGCGGTTCCCCCTTAGGCGCTGCACCCCGTTGTCACCAGACGAGGTACCCGATTGCCACTTAGTCCGCACTGTAACCCTTTCGCTGCCCTTGCGACAGCCTAGGTGATTTCCACCCCGGAGTCACGCCGTTTCTTATCCTCTTTTGCAGGAAAAATTTCAAGGAGCGATCGTACCTCGCTCTTGGCCGGAGTCTGTACGTTGTTCTCCTATCCGAATTCCCCACGCAAGGCAGGCTACGCTGCACACAGCGTTCGCGGCACAAAGGCCGGGTAGCACCGCAATGCAGGTTCATATCCCGTCCCGTACCGAAGTCGATACCCGAAACCGGGAGTCCGCTCCGGCACAGCAACGAGTCTCCGCAGAAACAGGGTCGGTTCCCCCATGCCATTAGGGGTCGCCCGGAGTCCGCAGGCGCAGCTTTCGCTTTCGCCTCCCTTCAGCACCCACCCCAAACTGGGCGTAAGAAGCAGGCACCAAAGGCTTCACAGTTGTGCCCTTTAAAGGATTTTTAGGCCCTTCTTAGGAAACGGCAGCTCCGACTAGGATACTGCGCCGCTGCTTAGCATTGCCTATTATACACCAGTCAAACTGAATATGCAAGATATACACAATAATATTCACCTTAGGAAATTGTAAATTTTTTATTTCGCAGAAAATTCTGTCTGCCGCGCGGAAACAAAAAAGAGGTCCGGCCTTCGCCGAACCTCTTTTCATCATATTTTGTAATTTGGAAATTACTTGTTGCCGTTGACCATGGAAGCGATCTCAGCCGCAAAGTTCTCCTGCTTCTTCTCGATGCCCTCGCCCTTCTCGAAGCGAACGGCGGTGTTGAAGCTGACCTTGCCGCCCAGCGCCTTGGCAGCGTTGTTCATATACTGCTCGACAGAGACGTCGCCGTCCTTGACGAAGGCCTGCTGAAGCAGGCAGTTCTCGGCATAGAACTTGTTGAGCTTGCCCATGACGATCTTTTCCTTGACCTGATCGGGCTTGTTCGCCATCTTCGGGTCGTTGGCCATCTGGCCGAGCATGACTTCCTTCTCCTCGTCCAGAACGTCCTGCGTGACCTGGCTCTTGTCCCAGAAGCGGGGGTTGAGCGCGGCGATCTGCATGGCGATGTCCTTGCCGATCTCGGTGGCGTCGCAGCCCTCGACGGTCAGGTTGACGATAACGCCGATCTTGCCTTTCATGTGGACATAGGGGACGGAGAAGCCGTCAGCGATGCGGGCGAAGCGACGGATGCTCATGTTCTCGCGGATGGCGAGGAACAGCTCGTCCTTCGCATCCTTGACGGTGCCGTTGCCGGTGACCCAGGGGCAGCCCATGAGCGCGTCGACGTCAGCGGGGTTCTCCTTGGCGACGACAGCAGCCACGCCCTTGACAAAGTTGTTGAACGGCTCGCCGTTGGCGACGAAGTCGGTCTCGCAGTTGACCTCGACCACAACACCGACACCGTCGATGACGGTGGCGTAAGCCATGCCCTCAGCAGCCACGCGGCTGGCCTTCTTCGCCTGAGAGGCGAGGCCCTTTTCGCGCAGATACATGACGGCCTTTTCCATATCGCCCTCGCACTCGATGAGGGCCTTCTTGCAGTCCATCAGGCCGCAGCCGGTGGCCTGGCGGAGCTCGTTAACAACAGCAGCAGTGATAGCCATTCTGATATCCTCCTGAAAAATAGTGTGGTAAAAATGAGACGGGGCGAGGCTTTGCCTCGCCCCGTAAGGTTCTTTTCTCGCTTGATTGGGAAAATCAGGCCTGAGCCTCGCCCTCGGCCTTCTCCTCGGTCTCTTCGCCCTGCTTGCCCTCGATCATGGCGTTGGCCATCACGGAGGAGATGAGCTTGATGGCGCGGATGGCGTCATCGTTGCCGGGGATGGGGTAGTCGATCTCGTCGGGATCGCAGTTGGTATCGGCGATAGCGACGACGGGGATGCCGAGCTTGTGCGCCTCGGCGATGGCGTTGCGCTCCTTGCGGGTGTCGACGATGAACAGCGCGCCGGGGAGCTTCTTCATTTCCTTCACGCCGCCGAGGTACTTCTCGAGCTTCTCGATCTCGGCGAGGTGCTTCATGACTTCCTTCTTGGGAAGCATATCGAACGTGCCGTCAGCCTGCATGGTCTTGAGCTGGTTGAGACGATCCACGCGGGTACGCATGGTCTTGAAGTTGGTCATCATACCGCCGAGCCAGCGAGCGTTGACATAGTAGCCGCCGCAGCGGGAAGCCTCTTCCTTGATAGCCTCCTGCGCCTGCTTCTTTGTGCCGACGAACAGGATGTTCTGGCCGCTCTCAGAGACGGAACGGACGAAGTTGTAGGCTTCCTCGAGCTTCTTGACGGTCTTCTGCAGGTCGATGATGTAGATGCCGTTGCGCTCGGTGTAGATGTAGGGAGCCATTTTGGGGTTCCAGCGACGGGTCTGATGGCCGAAGTGGACGCCTGCTTCGAGCAGGGCTTTCATGGATACGACGTTTGCCATTGCTTGTAGTTTCTCCTTCAAATTTAGTTTTACCTCTGGAGCCTTCATCCCTCCTGCCAACCTGATGGCACAGACAAGAAGTCCGGTCTCCATGCGGAATACCCGGGTATTATACCCCGCTATTTTCAAAATTGCAAGCACTTTTTGAAAAATCCTGTGTTTTTCCCGCTTTCTTTTCCTTTTGCCGCCTTTCCCGCGTCGTTTTCCCGCGATTTTGCACCCAGAAGTTGTCATTTTCCTTTTTTAATAATGTCTTTCTAAAATTTAGGCTTAGCATAGTAGCGATAGGGATACCCAAAGAGCGGAAGGTAAGTCGGCTGTATTTCACGCCGACTTTTTCCTTTTCCGGCTCTCACGCAGCGGCAATTCGATAGGTTCTTCCGCTGTTTCCTGATATGCTTCTTCCGGCAGTTCCACACTGCCGATGAAATTGTAGATGATTTCGATTTTCTGACTTCTCTTTCCCTCAGCGTCAACCTCTATTTCGTGAACAAGAATTTTTTCAATGAAGGTGTTGAGAAGGGTTGGTGTCAGTTCCTCGAATGAGGTGTTTTGCTTGACCAGCTTCATAAAGCGGTCGATGTTGATGGTTTTGTCTGTCTTTTGGGCGATCTGCTCGGAAAGCTCCTGGATGGTTTTCTCCAAGCCCTTTTGCTCTGCTTCATAACCAGCAGACAACTTTGTAAAGCGTTCCTCAGTCAACTGGCCTTTGATTTTATCTTCGTAAAGGTGCTGGATGATATTATCCAGTTCGTCGTACCTGCTTTGGCTGTTTTCCAATTCCCGCTGCATTTCTGCCAGCGCCCGTTTCTGTTCCCGCATGGAACAGGATACCAGCATCGAGATAAATTCCCGCTCATGTTCAGCAGCAAAGTGCGTTACCCTGCGAAGATCCTCCGTTACCAGCTTTTTCAGGTTCTTTATGCTGATATGGTGGGTAGTGCAGGGATTCACCCGCTTACTATATCCGGCGCAGGTGTAATACTCATAGCTTTCCTTGAGGCCGGAGCCGCGATGATGGTACATTTTGGAGCCGCAGTCTGCACAGAACAGTAATCCGGAAAACAGTCCCACAGTGCCGATCTTTGTATGCCGGCATTTGCCTTGACGGATAACCTGTACGCGATCAAACGTATCCTGGTCAATCAGGGCCGGATGAGTGTCCTTGAAAATCATCCGTTTATCGTCACCATTGATAATGACCTTTTTGCTTTTGTACGACTTCTTTGTAGTCTTAAAGTTGACCGTATGCCCCAGGTATTCCACTCGCTCCAGAATGTTGCTGACAGTTTGATAAAGCCATTTGCAGGGAGCCTGTGGGCAATAGCCCTGCTTATTGCCATATCTCCGGTAATTGACTGTGCCAGGTGTTGGAATATTTCTTGTGGTAAGGATATTTGCAATCTTTGTCGGGCCTAAGCCTGACAAGCATAGCGCAAAAATCTCCTTTACTACCGGGCCGGTTTCTTCGTCAATCACCCAGTTATCATCTTCTCCCATGATATAACCGTAAGGCGGGAGGTGGGATAGACGTTTTCCGGACATTCCCTTTGCTTTTACCACTGCACGGATCTTCTTACTGGTGTCGCGGGCATACCACTCATTGAAAAGGTTTCTCAGAGGGGTAAAATCATTATCGCCCTTCTCGCTGTCCACTCCGTCATTGATAGCAACGAAATGTATATCCTTCTCAGGAAACAGCACTTCCGTGTACATCCCGACCTGCAGGTAGTCACGCCCAAAGCGGGACATATCTTTTACGACAACCATATAGACATATCCGGCTTCAATATCTGCCAGCATTTCCTGGAACCCAGGGCGATTAAAAGTCGTACCGCTGATTCCGTCGTCTACATAGAATTTGTACCTGGTAATGCCATGATCTTTGGCATAACGCTCTAATATCTGCTTTTGATGTTGGATGCTGTTCGATTCACCATCCAGACCATCATCCTGGCTCAACCGGCAGTAGAAAGCCGCCCAGGGTTCCGTATCGAATGAACGGCGGGAAGAAATACTCAGTGCGTTTGCCATACCTGGCATTTGAAATTGCGTGGCTGTCTGTCTCATAAAAATCCTCCATTCCGACAGCCCCGCGGAATTGTAGGGTTTTCCGAGTCCTATTATACACCAGACAGGCCGCCTCGAAAAGTAGTTTAGCACATTAAAGTGATAAATTTTTTATGAACACTTTTTCTCACCACGCAATTCATTTTTTAAGACCTTTGCCATCTTTGACACCGCAGTTTCGGTGCAGCCTTCCTTAAAGCTGGAATGGACAATATAGGTCACGCCATTGATTTTTGTTTTCGTAATCATGGCGGGCTTCTTGTGTTCCGCCATAGCTGTATCACACCTCTCTATCAAAGAAGTGCTGCGCCGGTTATCCCGACGCAGCACCGCTTATCTCTTATTTTTTGTATCGTATTCTCTGGACAGCAGGACTGCCCATCAGCACACCCCCGATACAGGGAATATTCAAGCCGGTTCAGGGTTGGTCAGCCGGATGGCTGCTGAAGCCGCCGCATACCGCCGATAGGTGGTTGGCACCATATTCGCAGTAAGTTTCGGTGAGTGGCACGGTTCCTTGTGCTGCGCGTCCTGGCACTTTCCAGCCCACCACAGGCTGGTCATCAGCCACCAAATAACCGCTCGGCCCCTTTGATGTTATCGTGTTGACGGATGCTCTGACCATCCGCAGGGGGTTATCGCGTTTGTGCTATGCGATGCTCGACGCAGCACTCAAAAACTTGAATACTGAATATGAACGGATTGCCCGCTGTTTTTCAAGGTACATAGTCAAAAGGGTTCTCTAAAATCCCTTTCACTATATAGGAGGGAAAACGGGCAATCGTTGATAGTTACGCCACAACTTTTTTTCGGATTTTCTTCAAAGCGGAATGCACGGAACGCATGACCGCCGATTTATTGCAGTCCTGCATTTTGGCAATCTCTGAATAGGAGTATCCGTAGAAAAAATGGAGAATGAAACGCCACCGCTGCAACGGGGGAAGTTTCTCCAGCACCTGCCCAATTTCCAGCAAGGTTTCCAGGCGCTCGACGGTTTCTTCCAGCGGCTCCGTAGCCAGATCATACAGCAGGCAATCATCAAAAGATTTCCCTTCGATATGTTTCCGGCGCTCATACCGCTGCCGTTCCTCCTGCTTTCGGCTTTCCTCGTAAACGCGGTAGATTTCAAGGGATACTTCCACATCGACAGGGCGGTGATCAGCATTTAAGATTTTGACAAGATACATAGTGCGCCCTCCCTTATGCAACTCGAACCAGAGCGATGATTTTATCATCGTCCTGTGGATCAATAAGGAACGGGCTGGGCTGGGCATTCGCAGCGCCAGGCGGCACAGGGTTCGGCGCAGGCTCTGTCAGGATGAGAAGCGATTCACCAGGGGCCAAATGGATTACTTTAATGGTTTTCAACATATTGCAACACCTCCGATTATTTTCTGAGGGCTTGTCCCTCTACATATCGGAGATTTCAGCGCCCCTCAATTAAGGGGGCGTACAAATTTCTTGAACGGAATAGGCAAAGGCAAGGACAGCATCACAAGAATGCTGTCCTTGCTTTCACTTATTCAGCTAAGAAGCTGCGGAGCCGGTGAAAGGCCCTTTGAAGCAGAAGTGTGACCGCTGCCGGTGAGCAGCCAAAGATGACTGCAATCTCCTTGTACTGATACCCTTCCCAAAAGGCCAGCTCGATGGCGTACCGCTGCCGGTCTGTAAGGCGGCGCAAACCATAAGCCAGCTTTTCGTTTCGGACGGTATCAATAAAATCCTCCACCATCAGTTGCTCCGTAAAATCATCCTGGATATAGATAGACCGCTCCTTGTATGTAAGTTCCTCGCTCATACTCTCCAGGGAGTAGCAGTGATACCGGAACCGGCGGTCAGAGTTTGCAATAATACGATCCTCGTTTTTAAGGATCGCAGCCCAATCTTTTTCGGCCATAAGTCTGTTCTCCTTTCTGATGTTTGTCTGCGTGGGCGGGTAGACAAACGGGGGAGAACGGCAACCGATAGAAACGCATAGTAGGCAATAAAAAGCGTCTGGCTGTTCATCAATCAGCCAGACGCCATCTAATGTATTTTGGTGTTTTCTTTCAAATAGTGCTTTACACTTGTTTCCCGGTCCAGGGGAAATACTTTTTTTGACAGGTCAATTCCTGCCGAATTATGTCGAAGCAGTTTTTGTTTCACGGCGACTCCCTCCTAAAGCCGCCGTAATCTTTAGCGTGTGGTTGTTATCATTCTCTTGAGCGACAAAAAGGTGGCGGCCTTGAAATGTATTTCAAAACCGCCACCGAAAATATAAATTGAGCGCACAAAACCAACTGTCTCAATGGCGGTTTTTTTATTTACCGCCGCCGGACAGTTACACTTGCCTAATGAAATTGACTTAGGTCGTACTTGCCCGCTTTTTGAAAGTAATAGTTCCAGAGATGCCAGCGGCGACACTGGCCACCACATGACTGACCAGAACCGCAACCCAAATTCCATTTAGGCCAAAGCCAAGATAGGAAAGTAAGTAGGCAAGAGGCATCCGAACTACAATGTAATAAAAGATCATCAGGAACATACTTTTTGAGGGTTTTCCCATACCGTTAAGGGCACCAAGAAAGCAGTTTGTAACCGTATTCAGAATGTACCCGATGCTGACAATCAGAAAATAAGTTCCGACAATAGCCGCCACAGCATCGCTCTTGACGAATAGGCCGGAAAGCTGTTTTGAAAACCCAACCACCAAAACAGAGAGAATTACAAGCAGGCCACAGCCGTACCCCAATGCACACTTCAAATAATCTTTGGCCCGGTCATAACGTGCGCCACCGACACATTGTCCGATAATGGTAGTCAAGACCATGTTCAATGCCATTGCCGGATAAAACAGGATGGTTTCCAATTTTCCCGTTACCCCATAAGCTGCTATTGCAGTGACGCTATATATACTCACAAGTGCGGTAAGGAAAGTCGTACTGATGGCCGGAATACTCTGCTGAATAACCGAGGGAATTGCCTTCTGAATCAGTGGCAACACTTCGCTCTTATCAAATGCAGAGATTTTGAACGAGAATAGCTTTTTCTTTTTCAGATAAATCAGCATAAACAGCAGACAGATCACCTGAGAAAGCAGGGTGGCAATCGCCGCACCGTGAAATCCGATGAAGTGAATAAAAATAGGATCGAGGATCGCGTTCAAAATTGTTGACACCAGCATGGCTACTGCTTGAAACATAGAATTGCCAAAGCTCCGCAAAACGGCGGTGAAATAAAGATAGAGATAGACCGCCAAATATCCAAGGATATAGATTGCCAAGTAGCTGTATGCCATATCATAAGTTTCAGCCGGGGTGTTCAGAGCTTTCAAAATTCCCGGAAGAAAAGCCTCAAGCAGAATAGTTACAAGGAGGGAGAAAACTACCGCCACGCAGAACGATGTAGAAATCAAACTCTCTGTTTTTTCCTTGTCCTTTGCGCCAATCGCCTGAGAGATCAAAATTGATACACCATTAGTTGCCCCCATCGCAACAGAGGTTAAGATCAGAATGATAGGAGTGGAATTTGTCAAGGCGGCATAAGCCGTTTCTCCGAGCAAATTTCCGATCCACAGGCTGTCTACAAGGTTATACATCATATTGAGGAACATGGCGGCAATCATCGGAAGCGCCATCGCCATAAGGCAACGCTTCGTATTCCCGCCTATAAAATCAATTTTTGTTGGCATGATAAAAACTTCCTTTCTTTATTGAATGAATAACATTCATAAACGAGCTATAATGTAGGGCTACCAGAGCGGTAGCCAATTACCATATTAGTGGGAACAATCTCCACGAACGGAAACAATAATTCTTAAATTCTTCTCCAAAGCGTTCATATAATGCTTTTTCTTCCACCTTAATTCTTATTCCATAACAGATCGCCAAAATGAGCAAGACCAATAGCGGAGAAAAAACAGAGCGAAAGCAAAAGGCATTTCCGAGCATACTTAACATTGTTCCGGCATAAGCAGGATTTCTAATATATCGGTAAACGCCAGTTGTGACTAACCGTTGATTGCCGCCCGTTTTGACGGAAAGTGTGAAAGAATGTCTTAGGCTCCAGACAGCAACAGCGCGCAGAGTTGTACCTACAAGAATAAAAGCTATACCCACATAGTAAAAAATATGGGGTAAAAGTATTTCTCCGGCTAACTGTATAAACTGTTGGCTTCTGAAATAGGTGCTGAAATAAAAACTCCCCCAACACCCCAGCATTACAATCAGAATTGTTCCATAATCATTGTTTTTCTTGTCCGGCCTTTTCAGCCAACCTTTGAAATTGTAGATCCATATACCAAGCTCTACTAACATCATGTAGCTTATGGCATAAATGAAAGTGTAATACTCATTTATGCTTGTAAAACGTGATGGGTCATCCATTGTACGCCTCCGTTATTGAATGAAAACTATTCATTATTAGGCCCTTGAAAATCCCCCGCCCCAAAGCGGGGGATCAGTTTCAAAGGTGCAGTGCGAATATAAGAAATTCACGAATCCTTTTCGACTTATCTTCTTGTGTCAGATCGTCTGCCAGCAGGATACCAAGCTGCCCATATACGCAAAACATCGCAGCGGCCTGAATATCGTCAAACTGGACTTCGCCTTTTTGCCGAGCTCGTAGCAATAATTTTTCTACAAGCGGAACCAGTTTCTCGCACACTTTGAGAGAAAGCTGATCGTGGAATTTCTTGTTTTCTGCGCCGTGAAAAACTGAATAATATTTTGTGTCCCGTTCTTCCATAGTGGCAGGCATATCTTCAATGATCTGCCGCAAGGTCTTGTGATCGTCCTTTTCAGCGCCTGCAAATTGCTCCACCAGGACATCCGCATATTGTTCAATCGCACTGTCAAACAGCGCCTCTTTAGACGGAAAGTAGCGATAGCATAGACCTTGTGCCACGCCAATTGCTTTTGCTATATCTGTAATCGAGGTTTTTTCATAACCATTTTCCCCGAACAATTTGAGGGCAGTATCTAAAATCTCTTGCTTGCGTACTTCCGGCTCTTTTGTAACCCGCATAGTCTGAGCCTCCTTTCTTTCTATAATAGCACGCCCACTCTAAAAAATCAATGAGTGAATATCAATCACTTTTCGCCCATAGCAATACACGCCGTGTTACCAACCTGCTCCCATGATACATTATGAAAATATGCTGAAAGCATGGAAACGAGTTCTGCTTCAGAGTAAATCTTCACGTCCCCCTCTTTGCTATGACGCATATAAAAATTCATGATCACGCGCCCTACAAAGGGTTGCCAGCAATCTCCCATCAGGAAAGTGCCGCCCGGCTTCAATACTCGGTTTACTTCTCTTAATACATTTTGCGGTGCAGGATAATGATGAAAAGAGTCGTTGCAGTACACAAGATCAAAAGAGTTGTCTGGGAAAGGGAGTGCCTCGCTGTCCCCCAACAATAGCTTGACTTGTTCCGGGAGTTTCGATTTCGCAACAGCAAGCATTTCCTCCGATAAATCGATGCCGCACAATTCTTTATGGGTATCTTTCTGCAAAATGAGCTTTAGCATTTCACCAGTCCCGCATCCCAAATCGAGAGCAGATTGAAATGGAATGTGTGACAGCTTTTCCAGCAGGACAGGATAAAGAGAGCGGGCGTGCTGGCCCTTAATATCTTTATCATAAGTAGCGGCCTGCTGATTAAATGCAGCTTTCGAGTTTTCTTTTATGGTGTTCATGGTTTGACCTCCTTTCCACCAATTAGTATAGCACTCTTTTTTGAAATGTCAATGAATAATGTTCATTCAATTACCAAGAGTTGATAATATGCCACTTTTGAATAGGCAAAGGCAAGGACAGCATCACGAGAATGCTGCCCTTGCTTTCACTTATTCAGCTAAGAAGTTGCGAAGCCGGTGAAAGGCCCTTTGAAGCAGAAGCGTGACCGCTGCCGGTGAGCAGTCAAGGATAACTGCAATTTCCTTGTACTGATACCCTTCCCAAAAGGCCAGCTCGATGGCGTACCGCTGCCGGTCTGTAAGGCGGCGCAAACCATAAGCCAGCTTTTCGTTTCGGACGGTATCAATAAAATCCTCCACCATCAGTTGCTCCGTAAAATCATCCTGGATATAGATAGACCGCTCCTTGTATGTAAGTTCCTCGCTCATACTCTCCAGAGAGTAGCAGTGATACCGGAACCGGCGGTCAGAGTTTGCAATGATACGATCCTCGTCTTTGAGGATCGCAGCCCAATCTTTTTCGGCCATAAGCCTGTTCTCCTTTCTGATGCTTGTCTGCGTGGACGGGCAGACAAACGGGGGAGAACGGCAACCGATAGAAACGCATAGTAGGCAATAAAAAGCGTCTGGCTGTTCATCAATCAGCCAGACGCCATCTAATGTATTTTGGTGTTTTCTTTCAAATAGTGCTTTACACTTGTTTCCCGGTCCAGGGGAAATACTTTTTTTGACAGGTCAATTCCTGCCGAATTATGTCGAAGCAGTTTTTGTTTCACGGCGACTCCCTCCTAAAGCCGCCGTAATCTTTAGCGTATGGTCGTCATTCCTTCGAAGGGTACAAAAGAGCGGCGGCCCTGAATTTCTTCAAAGCCGCCGGTACATGATAAAGGCATGGTAATTGCCTGCTGAACGACGGCTTTTTTTCTTTTGCCGTCGCCCGGCAGATAGGTGAACACTATTCAAATAGCTCTACAACGTGGGTCATTACAACTCGTTGATCGTTTCTGTGATCGCCATATTGCGTATCCGTTTCGATGGTGCGTAAGCAGCCAAGAACGCTGCCGCAAAATCGAACAGAACGATGATACAGAGCAGCGGTACTGGTAAGCTCCAAGCTGTACCGAAATACCTTGTAAGCAACATGATGTGCAAATATCGGCTCAAAAGCAATCCAGCCACGCAACCCACTACAAGGCCAGAAATGGCATAGGTGAAAGATTCCGCTGTAATCATGCGCGAAAGCTGACCGCCATCCATTCCAACTGCTCGCATTGCGCCATATTGTTTGATGCGGGCTGTCACACTCATCGAAATGCTGTTGATGATATTGAACAGTGTAATCATAGCGATAATTGCAAGGAAACTGTATAGCACAAACTGTGCAGCCAGGTAAGTTGCCGCATCTTCCTGATTGCCTTGCCGCAAATCATCAAAAATGACATCGCTGCCAACCAGATTGTTGATTTGCCGGATCGTCTCATCGTCTGCATCGGCATCCAACTGTATGCCAATTAGGCTGTAATTTGTTTCTCCTGTCAGCCATTCAAAGGTTTCGGTAGAGCAGATTACACTGTATTCACTGGAATATACGCCATCGGAAACAGCGCAGGTAATGGTAACTTCCTTTCCGCCAATCTGAATTGTATCCCCAACCTGTAAGGGATTGTCTTTGTTACTGATCGTCATAACCTGTCCGTTGTTGCCGTAGATGGCAGACAAATCACCTTCAACTACGCTATCTGCTGCGCTATCCAGCAAATAGTCTGTATAAGACATGAGATTAACATGGTCGATCCCTTCTCTGGAGGATGTGGCAGGGACATTTTCGAGGTATGCAGTACCATAGGCATCTTCCACATGGGGAATTTCCTGAATTTCATCCAGCAGGTCAGGCTCCAGCAAAAGGGCATTTGCATACCCGTTCAAAGTAATATCCGGCTGCCAGGACCGTAGGGACGGCACCAATTCACGCGCAAAATCAAGTCCCACAGAGAAGCAAAGAAACAGGATGATGCTCAGAGAAAAGCTGGCCGTCATAAGGAACCAGTTTTTCTTAGAAGCGGTTGCATGATGAACGCCTAATGTCCATTCGACTTTTCCAAAAATCAATCTCGCCGTGTGACGTGTCGTGGGGAGCGTCTCGCTGTTGCCGGAAACGGCCGCCATTGGAGAAACCTTTGCTGCACGTTTTGCGGGAGCCTGCGCCGCCAGCAGAACTGTTACAAGGCCCACCACTGCGCCGCTTATCAGTCCAATCGGGCTGAGTGCAAAGACCGGAGTACCCGCAAATTCACCGCCAATCCCGTAGCGAAGCAACGCACAGACGGCCCATGTGATGACTGTACCTACGATAAGGCCAATCGGGATTGCTGTTTTGCACCAGTTAAGCGCCTCCAGCCTTACAAATCGAATCACCTGTTTGCGGCTCGCACCGATGCAGCGCATCATGCCAAAGAACTTCGTTCGCTGCGCCACCTGGCTGTTCATGCTGCCGGAAATCATCAACACCCCGGCCAACAGAACCATGATAAACAGAATGGCCGCTAACCCGTAAACGTTTTGCATGGACTCGTTGCTGCTCTGTCCGGCAAGTCCCATAATAGCGGTATTTTCACGGATGCTTCCTTCTGGTAGGTTATACTGTGTTTGAATTTCAGCAATGGCGTCGGCAGCTTTTGCCGCACTCTGAAACTGCACATAGCAGGCAGGGGCATAGTCCGAAACGCCATTTTCGTTCATCAGTGATACGAAGGCATCCTTTGTCATATAAACAGCAACCAAATATGTCTGCCCTTCGTAATACTCCTGATCGTCTGAACCAAAGCCGGAGATAGTAAGATCCACATTTCCTGCCGGTGTTTGAACTGTCACAGAATCACCCAACTGCACATCCAATGCAAGTTTGGCATTTGAACTAAGTACCACTTCCTGGTCACTCTGAGGGAAAGCGCCTTCCTCCATGCCATCGGCCAACTGCGCCAGATAGGTTTCATCTGTGCCATATAGTGTTGCTTTTCGCTCACCTATGGTATAAGGCTGGTCGGCATCCTCATTGAACACCGCTGACCATCCAACGGCAGTGACATCGGGGCGGTTGCTGATTTCTTCGACAATCTCATCCGAAATATTGTTCACCTGGATATGCCAGTTGCCATGTTTAGCCTGCATGGTAACCGTTTCGCCTCGGATAATCATATCTGCGGCACTAAAGATTGTGGTCACAAGCAAGACGGAAATGATGATGCAAAGAATCATCATTCGATTCTGACGTTTCCGCACCTTTGCAGAAATCGGGATCAGGCTCAGATAACTTTTCATTCCTTGCACCTCCCAAAATCAGTCACCACACCGTCCGACACCCGCAAAATGCGGTCAGCGGTTTGGGCGATGCTCTGGCTGTGCGTAATCATTACGATGGTCTGTTCATATAGGTGAGAAGCCTCTTTCAGCAGAGCAATCACCTCGCTGGTGTTTTGAGTATCCAGGTTGCCGGTCGGCTCATCAGCCAAAATCAGAGCCGGGCGGGTAATCAGTGCGCGGCCTATTGCTACTCGCTGCTGCTGACCGCCGGAAAGCTGGCTGGGCAGATGGTGGCGGCGTTCTTTCAACCCAAGCACCGTCAGCAGTTCTTCCAGATACTTCTTGTTTGGCTTCTGGTAGTCCAGCAACACCGGGAAAATGATGTTCTGTTCTACCGTCAGTTCCGGGATCAGATTGAAGCTCTGGAAGATGAAGCCGATGTTTCGGCGGCGGAACACCGTCAGGTTACGCTCTTTCATCGAAAAAATATCTTTGCCGTCAATGAACACCTTCCCCGAAGTGGGAGTGTCCAGTGCGCCGATCATATTCAGCAGCGTACTTTTGCCGGAACCAGACTCACCGACAACTGCAACAAACTCACCTTTGGGGACGGAGAAGGTGGCGTCTTTCAAAGCATGAACCGTAGCCTCGCCGGTCCCGTATGTTTTTGAGATATTCTTAACTTCTAACAAATCCATATCGTGTAACACCTCTTTCTGTTTTGATGTAGAAAGAGTAACACGTCAATCCTACTGCATTATGACAAGAACCCTACAATTTTGTAGGAATTGCAGAAATAAAAGCAACGGCCTTGATGGTTATCTCAAAGCCGTTGCTTTTATGTATGACGCTATTTATTTTGTAATTGTCTTTGCCTGATCTTCGGTAATATAGTCGTACTTTACCATCTGTTTGACCACATATTTCTGCCGCTGCTCCGCCAAAGCGGGATTTTCTGTCAAGGAGTACACGGAGGGCGCATTGGGAATCCCCGCCATGAGGGTACACTCATAATCCGTCATCTCAATGGGAGATTCATTCAAATAACCTTCGCAGGCGTCACCAATGCCGTAATAGCCATCCCCAAAATAGATGGAATTGACATACAACTCCAGAATTTCATCTTTCGTGTAAGTGCGTTCCAGCCGGAATGCCATAAACATTTCTGCTACCTTGCGAATGAAGCTCTTTTCCTGCGTGAAATACATATTTTTGGCAAGCTGCTGCGTAATTGTGCTGCCGCCTTCCCGCAGGCTCCAGGTGGTTAGATTGTTCCATGCGGCCCGGCCTATGGCAATCAGGTCAATTCCAAAATGCTGCTCAAAACGATGATCCTCAACGGCTACAACGGCATTCAGATACATTTCAGGAAGTTCTGATAATTCCGTATAGCTCGAATCTGACTGAAGTTCCTCTACTTTGCTTTCAAGACTTTGCTGGGTCAGCGCCGCCTGATACATCTGGTAGCCACGGCCAATCAACACACAACCTGCCATAACCGCAGCGGCTACTGCAAGGAGCAACAGCCGCAAAATGGTTTTTCTCAATGTCCTCATGGCACGCTTTTTCCTATGTTTGTATCGGCTCATAACTGCCGTTACAGTTCGTTGATGGTTTCCGTCACCGAGATGGTTCTCATCCGTTTTGCCGGAGAATAGGCAGCAAGCACTGCCGCAACAATGACAAACAGAACGATGACGGCCAGCGACCCGACAGGCAGGCTCCAGGACGCATAAGGAAAGTGATCCGTAATCAGGAAGTCGTATATTACTTTACTGAAGGGCAGGCCAATCGCGCAGCCAACGATGCAGCCCCAAAAGGCATAGGTAAATGCTTCTGCCAGAATCATTTTGGAAAGCTGGCGGCCATCCATACCCACTGCCCGCATGGAACCATACTGCTTGATGCGGGCCGATACGCTCATGGAGATGCTGTTCACGATGTTCAACACAGTAACCAGCGTAATAATTCCAAGGAAAGCATAGACGCAGGCAACAAAGGCAAAATAAGTGCCGGATGTGCGTTGATCCCGCTTATCGCTCATGGTATAACCGTTTTCCTCCACAATCTGGCGAATTGCAGCTACGTCCTCATCCGTTGCGCCGGAAGTTGTCTGAATCATAATCAGTGAATAGTCGGTGATACCAGTCAACCGGGTGAATGTCTCGCCAGATGTAATCAGCGTGATCTTCCCGCCAGTAAGGCCATCTCCGCTGAACGGGTCATATTTCAACAGCCCGGCAATCGTGAGCTGCTCGTTCCCTACAAGGATGGTATCACCTACGGCCCAGGAACTGTTCTGATCCCAGGTTGCAAGGACATACCCGCTGTCGCCATAGACCTTTGATAAGTCACTGCCCCAACGAAGCGTACCGTCTTTTTGGAGAGCCTTCAGGTCAAAATCGTCAAAGGAAACCAAATCCACAGTGCTGGAAAGGGTCGTGTCTCCGTCCAGGCCAGCAGCCACGTCGAAGCTGCTTCTGCGTCCGTAAACCTGTTTGACACCTTCCATATTTGTAAGTGTCTGCACCAGATCGCTGTCAATAGAATTAGCCCCATCGCTGCTTGAAATGTCAATATCAGAGGTGGCAGCCGATTGCGGCATCAGGTGATCGACAAAATCAATCAGGACAGAAAAGCTCAAAAACAGAATAATACTCAGGGCAAAGGAGCCAGTCATCAAAAACAGGTTTTTCTTTGCGGCCACAGCATGATGAACCCCCAGCGCCGTTTCAATCCTGAGAAAGCCTGTATGGACAGCGTGGCGACCCGTTTTTATCTTTTCGGAATTTCCAGAAACCGCTGCAACGGGAGACACCTTTGCCGCGTGTTTGGCTGGGGTCCTCGCCGCCAGCAGGACAGTAATCACGCCCACCAGAATACCACTGACAATTCCAATGCCGCTGATACCAAACAGTGGAATGTTTGAAAATTCTTCTCCGACAAGGAATCGCAGGGCAGCGCATAATACCCAGGAAGCCAAAATTCCGAGGACAAGGCCAATGGGAACGGCGGTTTTGCACCAATTCAGGGCTTCCAGACGGACAAAGCGGATAATCTGCTGCTTACTCATACCGATGCAGCGCATCATGCCAAAGAACTGAGTGCGCTGTGCCACGCTGCTGTTCATACTGCTGGAGATCATCAGTACCCCGGCAATCAAAACCAGCAGAAACATTCCAACCGCCGTAACCATCAGCGTCTGTCCCATTGCAGTGTCCATCAGACTGTCAAGGAGCGAAAAATCACCATGCTTATCTGACAGCCTGGATTGTTCCATCCGGGCGCCCATTTCCGCCATGCTGAAAATGGCTGTGACCATAAACACGGCAAAAATGATGCAGAGCAGCGTCATGCGGTTTTGCCGCCGGTGAACCTTTGCAGAGATGGGGATCAGGCTCAAATAACTTCTCATTCCCGGCACCTCCCAAAATCCGTCACCACACCATCTGATACCTGCAAAATGCGGTCAGCGGTCTGGGCGATACTCTGACTATGGGTAATCATAACGATGGTCTGCTCATACAGCCTGGAGGCTTCTTTTAGCAGAGCGATGACCTCACTGGTGTTTTGGGTGTCCAGGTTGCCGGTCGGCTCGTCGGCCAGAATCAGGGCCGGGCGGGTAATCAGAGCGCGGCCTATCGCCACACGCTGTTGCTGACCGCCGGAAAGCTGGCTGGGCAGATGATTGCGCCGCTCTTTCAGGCCCAGCACCGTCAGCAGTTCTTCCAGATACTTTTTGTTGGGCTTCTGGTAGTCCAGCAGCACTGGGAAGATGATGTTTTGTTCTACCGTCAGCTCTGGGATCAGGTTGAAGCTCTGGAAGATGAAGCCGATGTTTCGGCGGCGGAACACCGTCAGGTTACGCTCTTTCATCGAAAAAATATCTTTGCCGTCAATGAACACCTTCCCCGAAGTGGGAGTGTCCAGTGCGCCGATCATATTCAGCAGCGTACTTTTGCCGGAACCAGACTCACCGACAACTGCAACAAACTCACCTTTGGGGACGGAGAAGGTGGCGTCTTTCAAAGCATGAACCGTAGCCTCGCCGGTCCCGTATGTTTTTGAGATATTCTTAACTTCTAACAAATCCATATCGTGTAACACCTCTTTCTGTTTTGATGTAGAAAGAGTAGCACGTCAACCCTACTGCATTATGACTGGAATCCTACAATTTTGTAGGATTCAGAAAATTGATGGTAAAGGTTGTCCCTACACCTAACGTACTATTCACCTCAATCGTTCCATTATGATCCTCTATAATCGCTTTCGCCAATGGCAATCCCAGACCAATTCCCTGCGTTTCTTTTGAAAAACGGCTGCGGTAAAACCGCTTGAAAATATGGGGCAGATCCTCCGGGTGGATACCGCTGCCATTATCGCTTACGATAATCTGCACCATAGAAGCAAAAGCACGCCATGTAAGACGGATGGTGGCTCCCGCCTTTGTATGATCGAAAGCATTTTTCACGATATTGCTGATTGCCTCGATCAGCCAAGTCTGGTCGCAGACGAGGGTAACTTCTTCATTCCCGGAGAGAATGAGCGTTTTTTCCTGCTGTTGTGCCTGATAGGCAAAATGCCTTTCGATATATCCCATCATATCTGCAACATTTTGGGGCTGCTTTTCCAGTGTAATGGTTCCCGCGTCCAATTTTGTGATTTTCAAAAGGTTTTGGACAAGGTTTTCAATCCGATCTAATTCCTGCTCGGAGAGAGAGGTGAACTCTTTCAGTTCTGGGCTATCGTTGACTTCCTGCTGCATCAAGCCATTGTAAATATTGAGTGCAGCTAACGGCGTTTTCAACTGATGGGAAATGTCTGAAATGGTATCCTTCATAAAGGTTTTGGCGCGCCCTTCGTTCTCGGCATGAGCGTTCAAAATTGTTACCAGGGAATTGACCTCATGGAACAGCTTGTACAGATCGCCCTCATCATCGCATTCGATACGGGCATTTCGGTTCCCGGCTATGTATTCCCGGATTTGTTCGATGGCTTCATTCATGGTTTTGCTTTGATCCCGAAAATACCAATACAGGGCAGCGAAAATGATGAGCGTCATCAACACAGCGGCTATTGCCACATAAATGGCCGCATTTTTCAGCCCCAGGCAAATAATGAGAACAGAAGCTGCGGTGAAAGCTACCACCGCTAATAGCACATATAGAAAAAGTTGTTTGATTTTTCGATTGACCAGTATTTTCATGGCTCACCTCACCCCGCCGTATTCCATTTATATCCCATGCGTCGGACGGTCACAATCTTTTGGGGACTGGCAGGGTTATCTTCTACTTTTGTACGGAGCCGCCGGATATACACAGTCAGAGTATTGTTGTCGATGTATTTCTCGTCACAATCCCAGAGCTTGCTCAGAATTTGCTCTGGAGAAAGAACGATGTTCGGGTTTTCCATAAATAGGCACAGCAGTTTATATTCGCTGGCCGTCAAGTCAAGAGGAACCCCATTTTTGGTAACTTCCTGTTTGAGAAGTTGAACCCGTATGCCATTGGATTGCAGTTCTGGCTCGGCCTGCTCCTGGTTAAAGTTTTCGCTGCGGCGCAGCAGGGCATTGATTCTGGAAAGGAACACAGCCAGCTTGAATGGTTTTGTCATATAATCATCGCCGCCAATATCAAGCCCCATAATCATATCCGTTTCCTCATCGGCAGCCGTCAAAAACATGATCGGTACTTTGGAGGATGCCCGGATTTTTCGGCACAGGTCGAAGCCCGAACCGTCCGGCAATGTCACGTCCAAAATCACCAGATCATAGCTTCCGTTTGCCCATAGCTGTTCAGCCTCCACACTGGTGCGGGCAATCGTCAATTCGTAGCCCTGTTTCTTGATTGCAAAAGATAGACCGTTGATTAAACTCAAATCATCCTCCACAAAGAAAATGTGCTTCATTTGTTTTCACCATCCTTACTGCGTGTGCTTTTGAATCTTTGGTCGGCAGGCTTTTGAGAATTTTTTGGTATCAGCCAGACGGTTCCCATTTTTACTGCGCCGGGAATCCGTCCAGAAGAACAATAATAGTTTATCCAGCGTGGGGTTACTCCCCATATTTCGCTTGCTTCCTTCAGTGTCATATAGTCCATAGCTGCACCTCCAAATCCATTATAATTCGTTTTCTCGAATAGTACAAGCCGCATAGATGCTTTTGTTTGACTACTATGAGTAGCCGACAAAAAGCTACTCAGAAATCATTTTGAATACCTCATAATCCAAGTACAATACTATTATGTGAGGTGACGGAGCGTGGCTAAGAAAAAGCAACAGACCGTTTATTCCTTTGGCTCCTCGTACCGATGTGCAAGAGAAAAGCGAGAATATACCCGTGAGCAGGTTGCAGAACGTGCAAATATCAGCCCTCGTTTTCTCTCAGCAATAGAAAATGACCGGCGAAAACCAAGTTTGAATGTTTTGATCCGGTTGGTTCTTGCCATTGGAGCGTCTTTTGACGAGATACTGGCTCCGAGTGCAGTTTCGGATGAAGAAGTAACAGACAGGATTAAACGGCTTATTACACAATGCAGCCGACGAGATCAGGAGCTTATCCTGGGTCTTATCGACAAGATGCTGGATAACAAAGAAGAAAAGCAGTAACACGGATGGGTGGAAATCCAACCGCGTTACTGCTTTTTCCATGAACGGGTGCTCTCCCCTTCATTCTTCTTTATGTGTGTTGTAGGCATCCTTCAGATGCTCAAAGGATTCCTGACTGATGACGTGTTCAATCCGGCAGGCGTCCCGTTCCGCCGTTTCCGGGTCTACGCCGACTTCAATCAGTCGGTCGGTAAAGAAGCGGTGTTTTTCGTAGATCTGCTCCGCTACTTCCCGGCCCACATCGGTCAGATGGAGAAAGTGATCTTCGTCCATCGTGAGAAAGCCGCCGTCCCGCAAGGTAGCCACTGCATGGCACACGCTGGGCTTTGACACCTCCATGTGCCGGGCCACATCTACGGAGCGTACCATACCGAGTTTCTTTTGGAGAACAAGGATGGTTTCCAGGTAGTCCTCCCCGGACGCATGAAGTTTCATTGTTACCTCCAATCAGGCAGATATTTTTTGTTCGGCGTTCCACATGGCCGCATACTTTCCGCCTTTAGCCAGCAATTCATCGTGAGTACCGGCTTCAGCAATCTTTCCATCAGATACCACAAGGATTTGATCTGCATTTTTGACGATGGAAAGGGTATGAGCAATCATTACCACAGTCTTTTTCTCTTTCAGCAGATTGGCGATGGCCTGCTTTACTGCCAGCTCGTTCTCGATGTCAAGGGACGCTGTTGCTTCATCCAAAAGCAGGATCGGGCTGTTTTTCAGGATAGCGCGGGCGATGGAAATTCGCTGACGCTCACCGCCAGAGAGAAGGTTTCCGTTCTCGCCGGTCGGCGTATCGTATCCCTTTTCCATCTTGCGGATGAAGCCGTCACAATTAGCCTCCCGGCAGGCAGCCTCGATTTCCTCGTCCGTGGCATTGGGACGAGCGTGCCGGATGTTCTCACGAATGGTATCATCAAAGAGAAATACATCCTGATCTACCATAGAGATTTGTTCCAGTACACGCTCTGCGGCCACATGGTTGATCGGTCTGCCGCCGATTGAAATGGTTCCTCCATTTGCCTCGTAGTATTTTGCAATCAGGTTCAGAATGGTAGATTTGCCGGAACCGGAGTCCCCGACAATGGCCGTGAGCTTCTGGTCTGGCACTGTAAAGGTGGCGTGTTTCAGCACCGGCTCTCCGGGTACATAGGAAAAGTCCACACTATCGAAGGTAATCTCATGGGTAGCTGTCTGAAGCGGCTCCATACTGCCAGTTTCCTCCGGCTCGTTCATTACACCCAGGATTTTGTTTTTAGAGATCATCAGGTTTTTATAACTTGTCAGGTCTACAAAAATAGAGTTTGCCAGCTTTGCACAGAACAACGGCAGCATACAGATCAGAAGATAAGATACTGTATCCAGTGTTCCGGCAGCCCAGGGCGCATAAGCTGTCCAGATAACAAGCGGGCAGGACAGCCAGCTTAAAATGCCAAATCCAGCGCCGATGGGAAGAACTTTCGCTTCGTACACAAAGCTAATCCGGCAAAACTCCCGCATGGCGTTGATAACGGTTTTATTCTTCAATCCGCCTACGCCATAGGCCCGGAAAGTCTGAATACCAGACACATACTCCACAATGCTGCTGACATTCTCCGCGCAAATATCATTCTTTTCTTTCCCATATTTCCGAACCATACGGAAGGAAAGCCACAGTCCAGGGATCAAAAGCAAGTCGGCAATCAGCAGGATCATTCCGGCAGGCGCATAAATGGTCATCACGAAAACAATCAGCATGAGCGAAAGCGCAAAACTCTTTGCCAGGTCGCCAATCTTATGGGTCAGGATTTTTTCGTAGTTGTTTACATCGCTTGTGATGGTATTGATATAATCGCCGGTCTGTCCCTGGGTAAACCGGGAAAGCGGGATACGCTTCAAATGGTCGCCCATAAAGAGGCGGATATTCTTGCTGACCTCTGCACCGCCAATCTGCGCTTTGGTATAGCCATAGCTGTAAATCAGGATACGAAGAAGAAAAACCACCGCAATCACACAGGTCAGAACCAGGACACGGTTCATGTCAAATTGTCCCGACCACAAAAACTGCATGACAGAGTAAAGCAACATAAACAGGCTGCCGGAGAGAAGCCCTTCCAGAACAGTGCCGCCGACGCCGATATAAAAATTGCGGTTCTTTTTCAATACATCATGCTCACTCATGCTGCTCGCCTCCTTCCAACTGATAAGTGATATTCCGGGCTGCTTCGTAGTCCTCCCACGCTTTTCGGTAATAGGCGTTGCTCTTCCTGACTTCCTCATGAGTGCCAACGCTGGTAATCGTATGATTTTCCACCACAGCCACCCGGTTACACATTTTCAAGGCACTCAAACGATGGGCTACCACAATGACCGTCTTTCCCTTGCAGAGATTTTGAATGGCTTTGTCAATCTCCATCTGATTTTCCGGGTCAGAGGCGCTTGTGGCTTCGTCTAAAATCAAAATGGGGGCGTTCTTCAGGATAGCGCGGGCAATGGCAATCCGCTGTTTTTCACCGCCGGAGAAGCGGGAGCCGAAGCTGCCCACTTTCGTGTCATATCCATCTGGCAAGGACATGATAAAATCGTCAATCTGCGCCTCTTTTGCAGCAGCCCGCACTTCTTCCAGAGTGGCGTTGCTGCCCATTCGGATATTTTCTAAAACGCTGTCACGGGTCAGGAATGTCTTTTGAAATACGATGGCTACATTTTTCAGAATGGTATCGTAGTCAAGCTCCTTGACATTTTTTCCGCCAATCAGCACTTCACCCTCCTGCACATCATAGAACCGGGAGATCAGTTCAATCACAGTGCTTTTACCGGCACCAGACTGTCCCACAAGAGCCATGCGTTCCCCGTCATTGATTTTGAGGTTGACGCCTTGCAGTACATCGATCTTGCCATCATAGGAAAATCGGACATTGCGAAGTTCAATATCGTGATTTTGGGGGAAGTCTGTTCCTCCCTCATAAATCGGAATATCCAGTATCTCTTTGGTCTTAGTAACAGCGTTCAGTACATTAGCAAAATTCGTCCCCAGTTCTTGCAGAGGGCGGATTTCCGTCAGATACATGGAACCTACATAGACGAACAGCAGAAAGGCACTGGCCGCCAGTGAACCTCTCAGGAAAAACATCCCGCCGATTGGAACCATAAGCAGCATTCCACACTCAATAATAACGACAAACGCCGCATACGGCGGTCCCATACGCCGGGAGGTTTCATTCCACATGGCGTTTTCCTCCTGGATTGCGCCGGAAAACTTCTGGAATGACTTGCTCCCCATGTTATAGGCTTTAATCAATTTCATGCCACTGATGTACTCAATCATAACCGAGTTCAGTGTTGTAATGGAGCGGTTGGCCCGTTCCATCAAGTCATCTGTATTGCGGAACATCATCCCCATTACCACTACGGCCAGAACCAGAGGGACAAGGGAGATCAATGCCAACGGAATATTAACTGTCATCAGATAAACGAAGATGACTACCGGCCCAACCAGATAGCACACAAGGTCAGGAAGGTTATGAGCCAGGAACAGCTCCAATTTTTCAATATCCTCATTCAGAACCGTTTTTATATCCCCGGTGCGCCGTTCGTTCAAGGCTCCCAAAGGCGCTCTGGCCATGTGTTCCGCAACCATGCAGCGTACTTTGAACAGTGCGCCGTATGCGCCTTTATGGGCTGCAACGCCGGAACAGCCGAATAGTGCAAAACGCAGGGTGACAGCGGCAGCAATCATTGCTACAGTCTGTACCACAAGTTCTTTTGTGCAGGCATTGTTAAATGTGGCGTCCATCAGCCTGTAAATCCCAATATACGGAACAATAATGCAAAGTCCACTGCACATGGACAGCAGGATTGCCAGGAACAGCCAGATTTTCTGGCCTCCGGCCCAATGGAGCAGCAGTGCTACTCTGTTTTCTTTTTTCTGCTTCATAGACTACCTCTCCTTTCCATCTGAAACAGAGAACAGCTCTCTCAATTTCGGGAGGGCATCCATTGTAACTGGTACATCATCGGGCATTTCGCCCTCGTCAAAATGCAGGACACGGGAGCAGGTACGGCAGACAAATTCAAAATCGTGGGTGACAATGAAAATAACCTTTCCCATATTGGACAACCGGCGGATCAGTCCTGCCACCTGCGTCATACTGTCAAAATCAAGGCCGCTGGTCGGTTCATCGAATACCAGCAGATCTTTCCCACAAATCATACTGACGGCTACCGCCACCCGTTGTTTTTGACCGCCGGAAAGTGTGTTTGGATGGCGTTCCCGGTATGGGGCAAGCCCCAGTTCCTCCAAAGTCGCATTTACCAGCGTTTGATCTGGATTGCGGATGCCAAAGGAGCACTCTGCTTCCACACTGTCAGCAAAAAGTTCATAATTTACATCCTGCATAACCATATAGGAGCGTTTCAGCCTTGCCTTACGCTCCATCGGCTTGCTTTCCCACAGGAATTGTCCCTCGCAGTCTTTGTGAAGCCCACAGAGGGCGCGGGAAAATGTAGTCTTCCCGGCTCCGTTATGGCCGACCACGCCAATCACTTCACCCTTTCCTGCGGATAAGCCAATATCATGCAAAATGGTTCGCTTCTTGTAACGGAGTGTCACATTCCGCAACTCCAATACCGGGATAGGGGCAATCGAGTGGGGTTTAGGTGGGAACACCGCCCGAAGATCGACTGCCCGCAGGCCCATGCGTTCACGCTCCTGTTCCGATAGCTGTCGAAATTCTTCCGGGGTATAAATCCCTTTGATTTCTCCTTTTTCCAGATAAACAATTCGGTCAGCCAGTTCCATCAGGTAGTACAGCCGGTGTTCTGCTATCAAAACCGTTTTGCCCTGCTTTTTTATCAGCCGCAAATGCTCCCCCAACTCCTGAATGGAAGTCATATCCAAATTTGAGGACGGTTCATCCAGCAAATAAATCTGCGGGTTCATGGCATAAACAGAAGCGAAGGCGATTTTCTGCTTTTCACCGCCGGACAGCTCAAAAATATTCCTGTTCCGCAGCTTTTGAATACGCAGATCGTCGGCTGTCTGTTCCACTCGCTCTATCAGCTCTTGTGGAGGACGGGCCTCGTTCTCAATACCAAAGGCAATCTCGCTGTCTGTGTCCACATTGAAAAACTGTGTCCGTGGATTTTGGAAAACGGAGCCGACCTTAGCGGCAATCTGGTACATGGGGAGGCTGCTGATTTCCTGACCGTCTACCAGCACACGGCCTTGAAGCTCTCCCTGGTAAAACTGAGGAATCAGCCCGTTCACCAGCCTTGTTATCGTTGTTTTTCCGCACCCGCTACGGCCGCAGAACAGGACGCATTCTCCGTCCGAAATTTTCAGATTGATGTCGCGTAGCCCATCATGTTCCTGCCCGGTATAGGCAAACGATACATTTTCAAACTCGATCACCCAATCACACCTCCCCGCACACACAATTCGAAAATCAGAAAAGCTACGGCAACAGCCATAACGCCCCAATCAGCAGTTCCGCATTTTATCTGGACAAGACAGGTGCGGGGATGGGGATTTTCAATTCCACGAGTGACAGAGGCGATGGAAAGTTCATCCGCCGCTTTTGAGGCCGCCATCATCAAAGGCACATAGATGCACTCAACCGTCATACCCGGATGAGCCAGAAAGCCCGTCAGAGAAGGGGAAACATCTCTCATCCGCATAGCGTCCTTGATATAACGCCAGTCCTCTTGAATGGTTGGGATATACCGTAGCATGACTGCCAGGGGGATAACTAACTTTTTCGGCGCATGGACACGGTTCATCGCTGACAGGAACTCATTGACTTTTGTGGTAGTCAGAACAATTCCGGCCAGGGTTCCGCACGCATAGACCTTATGGAACAAACCTAAAAAGGCGATGAACATAGTTCGCAGCGTTCCTGTCAGTTCAGCCATAATCCAGACTGTCAGGACACAGATAACCGCATAAAAGCATACTGCCTTAATGACATATTTCCATTTTCCGAAGAATGTTCCCAATATCGCAATCAGCACAACAAGCGCAAACTGATATGCGAGAAAAGGGGCGAACATGGACGCCAAAACACAGATCAGGATAAGAAAGAGTTTGGCCCGTGGGTCGAGCCGAAACCCTTTCTTATGGCGTTCGCTGCTCATGCCGTGATACCCGCCTTTTCAAACTGCTTTTTTAGCATTTTGCATCCTACATAGGCGCTGATTGCAGATGTAATGATAGCGGCGGCAAACATGGCAATCAGGATGCCAGTATTTGCGGTTGCCTGCATGGTGTCAATGTAACTCTGTTCGGTTCCGTTACCCAGCATGGTCTGCGCCCAGCCGTTGGGGTCGGCAAAGAAAACGATATACGATCCAGTACCGCCGAGGGAGAACAGGATGTATGCAAGGCTGTTCAGCTTTTTGTTCTTGTATTGTCCCGCACCGGCAACAAAGTCAGCAACAATCGCCATAATCAGATAGCCCAGCGCAAAGGCCCAGTGCATACCGGTCACGAACCAGATAATGCAAATCACAACGCCCATGATGGAGAGACTCCACCGTTTCTGAACCTTTGCGATCATCAATAAAAAGACTGGCCCGGTAAGCAGGCCGCTACCGGCTGGCATGAAAAATGTAAGCACTGGGTTAGGGGCAAAAAAGATACCGCCCACTAAGACGAACACGAATACCAGCGCAGTAAAAATACCTGTCGTTACCAAGTCTTTCACTGTCAGACCCTTGTTCATAGAATTTGCTTGATTATTCATTTTGATCCTCCTACCTTTCGTTGTCTTGACTCGACAAGTGGTTTGTGATATTCTTTGGTTAGATGCTGCTAACCGTCATCTAATACAGTACGCTTGTGTCGAATAACATTCAATAGGTTCCGGCGATGTTCGTCCGTTCCTTTCAAAAGTTCGTCCAATCGTTGCAAAAAGGAGGCGGTCTATTTTCATGTCCGAAATTATCGACAAATTTTACACACCTCTGCTGACTGGTCATGGCTTTATCCGCGATCCTGACAATCAGCAGTATGGCGATTTGGGGATATGCTGGAAACTTTCTCCTGAAGTTGGAGAAGGCACTTACTGGACTTATGGACAGAAAGACCTTTATGACATTAAGATACACAACTTTTCATTCCATGAGGATTTCATGCTGGAATTTTCTTTGCCGGAATGTTTGAGCATTACACGCTATGACTCGATTTCCGGTGAAGAACTATCTCCATACCGCAGATTGTCTGCTGGTTGTATCAAAACCTTTATTGGAGGCTACACACCCTATAAAGCATTGATCCACAAGAATATTCCAATCCGTTCGATTGGGATTGAGATTGCACCGGCGTATTATGAGGATTACCTGAAAAAGCTGTATCCGGAGGCACAGATCAATCCGGTTGACGCTTTTCGCAAAATTGACCAGACCTCGGATTTCCCAGAGATGTCACGGCTTCTCACAGAGATTAAGAATTATCGTGGGGAAGGGATTGCCGCAAAACTTTTTTATGAGGGTAAGGTCGCAGAAGCTGTTTCAATGGTGGTGGAATATCAGAAGAAACATCCTGATAAACCAGCCCATAAACTTTCGCAGCAAGATATAGAAAGTATCCAGACTGTTGCTGCTTATCTTAGCGACCACTATGCTTCTGATATTTCTCTGGAGCGACTGACACAGATCGCCTGCATGGGGACAACAAAGCTGAAAAACTGTTTTAAGAAATACTACGACTGCACCATCACAGAATATGTTCAGCAACGGCGGATGAGCCAGGCAGAGTATCTACTGACATATACAGAGTTGACCGTAGGACAAGTAGCCCAAACAGTAGGTTATTCCACTTCAAGCCGTTTTGCAGAATTATTCCGTAAAAGCACCGGGCTATTACCTCTTGAATACAGAAAAATGGCACAAAAGAATGATAATTAGTCAGTTCTGGTATTTTATTATCCTGATTTCAGGATATTTTTTGCAAGCAATGGAAAGGAATATCCTTTCCCGCTTGTTGGGGAGTTCCCCAAACCCCCGGCCCGACAAAAATGTGCGGGCCGAACACCATGCGGAGCATGGTGGCTTGCGCGTCCAGCAGGACGCTTCTCTGCCGGAGGCATAGCAAAAGCCGGAGGCCGCGTCAAGGGTAAATAAATGCGCTTCGCGCACCCCTGACACAGCCCCCGGCTTTTCCTTTTGGGCAGACAAGGCGGCAAACCCGCAAAGCGGTTTTACCGGCCCTGTTCCTGATTGTTTTCTTTCTCCTGCTGGTACTCCTGCACCTGCTCGATCCTTAACAGCGCGTCCACATTGGCTTTCACCGTCTGCAATTCCTGGTTCTCTTTCCGGAGCCGCCTATAATCTTCATAGGCGGCCTTTTTCTTCGCCAGCAGGTCGCTGTATTCCGCCTGTAAGGTCTTGACCGTCGGCAGCTTCTTTTCTCCAAATTCATCAAAGGCTCGTTTGGCAGCTTCGTGTAAAAGCAGTTCCGCTTCATGGGCTGACCGGAATCGTGCTTTCTCCCTGGGACTGGCTTTCCGGTAGGCAACATAGGTGTCGCGAGTTTTCGCATAGTTGATGATGTGCTTTTTCAGCTCGGCGATCTGCTCCATCCGGTGTTCATACTGCTTGATAGCCGTTGCCGTTTTTTCAAAGTTCTCTGATACAGAAACGGCCCGCGCTGCCAGCAAATCATATTCCGTGATGTTATGCTCGGTCAGATAGTTCAGCGTTTTCGCCGCTTCCTTCAGGTTGTGGATTTTCAACCAGCGTTCATAGCCCGGCCCGCGTCCCTGCAAGCGGCTTTGAATGTCCAAAAGCAGATTGACCCGGCCATTCTTTTGAAGCAGTGCAGCCTTCCGGCGCGGGCGCTTCACCGGCTGCCCAATGCGTTCTTTTATGGCCTCTAGTGTGTAGTCGGCCCCCAGCGTTTTCGCACGGGTAAACCGTTCCTGTCCCTCGCTGGCCAGACGAAAACTCAATACTTTCCGGGTAGTCTGGATCTCGTACCCTTCCTGCCGCATCGCTGCCAGAAATTCCTCATAGCTGGATACGGCAGGCAGCACGCGATCAATCGTCCGGCGCAGCTTATCCTTCCAGCTTGTGCCGCGCTTCCCGTTGGCCCACTCCGCATAATGCTTACCTTTTTCTTTCGGCTTTTCAATGACAGACAGGCCGTGTTCCCGACATAATCGGTCATTGATTTTCCGGATCGTCTGGTAGGTATTTCGGTAGTTGTTGAATTTATGGGTGCAGTCCAGGGTGGTGCTATTAAATTCGATATGACAGTGGATATGGCGCTTATCCACATGGGTAGCAACAAGGAATTGGTGTTGCCCGCCGGTGAACTCCAAAGCAAGTTGATACCCCAGCTTGTTCGCGTCCTCTGGTGAGATTTCACCAGGCTTAAAGGACTGGATGATCAGGTAGGAAATCACATCTTTTTCCGGGTCGCGTTTCCGGCCGGTTTCCGCTTCATAGATCTGCTTGCTGAGAGCAAATTCCTGCCATGCGGTATCTGCGCTGCACTGATAGGAGGATACCAGCAGCCCGCCTTTCGTCTTATCCGGATTTTTATCATAGTCAATCCGGTCTTTCAAAACTGCTGCAATACTTCTGCCTTCGCTGGCGTGGCGCGGTCTGATTTTGGAAATTGCCATTCGCTGGCCCTCCTTTCTGAAAAATGGCATAAGAAAAGCAGGAAACCTTTCAAAGATTTCCTGCTGGGTGGTGCCGCCGGTGGGCGGCGGTTATTCAGCTTTGTAAGTTCAGGTCAGGTTGGCCCGACAAATTAGGATTTGTCACTCTGTTCAACTCCACGGTAAATGGAAAGCTGTCTTAGAGTTTTAATACAGCAATCTGTTCTTCTCCGTCTTTTTCTCCAGTCTCTATAAATCCAAAAGAGGCATACAGTGATTTGGCAACCGCATTTTCTGGCTCATATGACAGCCAACAGAAATCGGCATTACCACAGGGAAATGTTCTGATAAATCTTAAAGCAAGTTCTACTGCCTGTTTCCCATATCCTCTGTTTTGATAGTTCTTATCTATCATCAATCTCCACAGGTTATAGTTCCCCTCTGCTATGGCAGGTGCATCCTTCCAATAGTCATCTTTGTCATAACCAATCATCACAAAGCCGACTGGATTATTGCCTTCAAAAATTCCAAATGGAAAAGCATATCCGTTGGATGTAATAGCGATATACGCTTCAATAATACTAATATTATTGCTGGCGACAAAATTTTTCTGACTATCTGAAACATTTAACTTTAGAATATCCCAGATATTTTCGCCATTTATTTTTTCCAGATGAATCATTCTATCCCTCCCCCACAAATTCCAATTTCTGTTGCGTCCATTTCTTCATAACAAAAGAGTTACATCAGAGTTTTTATTAAACGTATTCCAAATGTTAAATACGGCTCACCCAAATATTCGTTTTTATCGATCACATAACCATTCTTTTGATAAAATGAGATGGCGGTCGTATTTTCCTGAAATGCCCATATAACAATTTCTTGATAACCTTGTCTTTTAGCTTCTTGTTCAGCAAATAAAATACATTTGCTACCGATATTATGTCCTTGTGCTTCTGGCCTTACATAAATACGCCAAATCTCAAAAGCTCCTTTTTTATCTATATCTGCTGTATCACCTATTGATAATAGAGCTAATATCTGTCCTTGTTCTTCCCAAACATATTCCGACAACCGTTTTGATTGAAAGTCATGCCTTAGTTCTTCTGCACGTTCTTTACAGCCAATTTCATTTAGCAAAAGTGGATTTACATAATTTGAATATGTCCTTTTCCAATTCGTATTTACTATATCAATCGCTATATTATAATCTTTTTCTGATAAAGGACGTAACATAAATTTGTTCCTCCAACTTGACTTGACTTCTAATTTATTGCAAGAATGATTATACCTCATTCATCAAGATAAGCATAGCAGAGTTTTGTAAATATTTGATGAATAACGACAGGGGTTTGCTACATTACTTTGTTTACTCCATTGTTGTCCCTCCTCTGAAAAAATAAGGGCGCAGCTCTCACAAAAAAGAGCTACGCCCATTGGTCATTGATTAGATTGATTTTAACATCCGGTTAAAGTCGGCCACCCGCTCCGTCAGCCAGGAAGCTGCCATCGGCAAGCCGTAGGGACTGACCAGCCATGCCAGTATCATAAACCCGATAAAGCCATCCACCCGACCGGCGAACAGCACCAGCAGCCCGATCAGGAACAACAGCACCGCCAGGATACCGAGTATCATACCGGAGAACAGGCAGATGAAGCGGCAGAAAGCCACCAAAACTGTCAGCACCAGAACAACGGGGAACAATAAAACTTTCAAAATTATTCTCATAGGGTGCGACCTCCTTTGAAGCTGTTTACAGGTTCACTATATCACATTAAAGCGCGAAAGTAAAGCTGCTATTTATAAATCATTCAGTTTCTCCAAAAGGGTGCTGATTGCGCCCCAAAGTTCCCGGTATCGCTCCTGCAGGTCGGCAACGTCCTCCTGATAAAGATTGCCGGTGCTGTTCACCCGTTTGGCGATTTGGTTCAGGTTATTGGAACAGAGCCGCAGCAGGGACACCAGAGCTTTGAAGTCGGACATATCCACCTGCACCGCATACCCGTCTACTGCCATTTTCCGTAAGTAGGCCCGCTGGTTGTGAATACCAAGCTGCGCCATCTTTTTTTCAATGATTTCTTTTTCCTCCGGCGACACCTTGAAATAAAGCGGAATGGTGCGCCCGCTGCATGGTTTCATCAGATTGCCACCTCCATATCTTTGCCTTTTTGCGGGGTGGAAGCGGTCGCCGCAGACTCAACCCCCAGGCGTTTTAACATCCCTTTGATAGAGGGCTTTCCTCCATCCAGTTCCTCATTGTCCCGTTCTCGCTTGCCGGAGGACTTTCCATCCATATTCAGGGCAATCCGCAGCACATTCAAACGGGATGTCTTTTCAGCCAATTCCTGCTCCTGGGGGAAAGGCCGCTTCACTTCCTGCTTTGCTTCTTCCATTTGTGCGTTCAGGTTTTCCAGCTTACCACGGTTCTGCTCCAGGTTTTCCGCGATGGCTGCCAGAGCATTTTCCAGGCGGGCAATATTGCCTACCGGATCGCTGCCCAATTCAATCGTATGTGAAAGGCTTTGCTTCATCGTCACCTGGAATTTCTGTGTGGCAGTATCGGCCCATAGGGTCATGGGAAAGCCCCGATACTCGCCCAGGGGCACCCGCTCCGAAACGTCAGTCATTCTGGTGCAAGCATCAATGATAGCCTGACCAGCAGCCTTACGTTCTGTGTAGGTCTGGCCTGCCACTGTAATGTTGAAATGCTCCTTATCCGGCAGAGGATGGGCCTGCAATACGGCCAAATCCTTTTCCAATCCCGTGATTTGTTCCTGTGTGCGGTTGATTGCTTTCGGGAAAAACTGAATGAGCTGATCTTCCAGCAGATACCGCTGGCTCTCATGGTTGGCTTTCAGAAGTTTCAGCTTCGTCACCTGGCTATCCAGATCGGTCATCTCGATAATGCGCGGGTCGCCGGAAGCCAGGGCCTTAACTTCGGCATAGCTTAAAGCAGCTTCGTCCACATCCTCGCAGGAACGGGATGGATTTTTACCACTCATCAACTGGCCAATAAATTTCTGCTTGTTCTCTAAAATGCTCCAGTTATACGCGTCAAAGGTATTTTCCGTGACGTACTTATATATCTTGACAGTTTTATTGATATTCCCTTGCCGCAGGATACGGCCTTCGCGCTGCTCAATATCGGCAGGCCGCCAGGGGCAATCCAGATGGTGCAGCGCGGCAAGGCGGGTCTGGACGTTGGTTCCCGCGCCCATTTTGGCCGTGGAGCCAAGCAGCACACGCACCTGGCCTTTCCGCACCTTTGCAAAAAGCTCCGCTTTCTGAACCTCCGTCTTTGCATCGTGAATAAAGGCGATTTCCTCCGGCGGTACGCCCTGGGCCATCAGCTTTTGCTTCATATCGTCGTAGACGTTGAAGGAACCGTCCCCCTTTGGGGTGGACAGGTCGCAGAATACAAGCTGCGTCCCCTTGATTTCCTCCGTGTCCCGCCAGACCTGCAACACATTCCGGACGCAGGCATTGACCTTGCTTTCCGGATCGTCCGGCAGCGTCGGGTCAGACAGCCGCTGATCCAGAGCAAGTTTACGGCCATCCGAGGTGATTTTTAACATATTGTCCTCGCGTGGCTCCACCTCGCGATTGCGTACCGCTTCGGCCCGTTCTCCCAGGTCGGCCACCAAATCCCGCTGGAAGTCGCTGGGGGTGGTGACTTCGGTGATTTTCTCAGCCTCCGGAACCGGCAGGCGCAGCATATCCGCCGTTTGAATGTCAGCGGCCTCCCGCCACATGGCCATGAGTTCCGGGAGATTGAAAAACTTTGCAAACCGGGTTTTACTGCGAAAGCCGGTTCCCTCCGGAGCCAACTCAAGGCACGCGGTGGTTTCGCCAAAGTTTGCCGCCCAGCTATCGAAATGCTCCAGGCCGCTGGACTTTAACAGGTCATATTGCAGGTAGCGCATCATGGTATAGAGTTCCACCATTGAATTACTGACAGGGGTGCCGGTGGCAAAGACTACGCCGCGCCCGCCGGTGATTTCATCCAGATACCTGCACTTCGCAAACATATCAGAGGACTTCTGTGCTTCAGACTGACCGATACCTGCCACATTCCGCATTTTCGTTGCCAGGAACAAATTTTTGAATCCGTGTGCCTCGTCCACAAACAGCTTATCGACGCCTAATTCCTCAAAGGTAATCACATCATCCTTACGGCTCTGGTCGTTCAGTTTTACCATCCGCGCTTCCAGGTTCTTTCTGGATTTCTCCAACTGCTTGATTGTGTAGCGTTCTCCGTCCTGGGCTTTTGCTTCCTGAATACCGTCGATTACCTGGTCAATCTGCTCCTGAAGGATGGCTTTCTGACGCTCCGGTGAAAGCGGAATTTTTTCAAACTGGCTATGCCCAATTACGACCGCGTCGTAGTCGCCGGTGGCAATCCGGCTGCAAAACTTTTTCCGGTTCGCCGGTTCAAAATCCTTTTTGGTGGCCACCAGCACATTGGCTCCGGGATAGAGCCGCAGAAAATCCGCACCCCATTGTTCGGTCAGGTGGTTCGGAACCACCACTAGGCTTTTCTTTGCCAGCCCCAGGCGTTTGGACTCCATTGCGGCCGCCACAATCTCAAAGGTTTTGCCTGCGCCCACACAATGGGCCAGCAGGCTGTTCCCTCCGTAGAGCATCCGGGCCACCGCATTGCGCTGGTGGGGACGCAGGGAAATTTCCGGGTTCATACCGGAAAAACGGATATGCTCCCCGTTATAGCTGCGGGGCCGGATGGCGTTAAAAAGTTCATTGTATTTCTGGCACAGGTCGGCTCGGCGGGCCGGGTCTTTCCAGATCCAATCCTTGAATGCCTCCCGGATCTGCTCCTGCTTTTGCTGGGCCAGCATGGTTTCTTTGGCGTTAAATACGCGGGTGGTGCTGCCATCCGGCTCATGGATGGTATCATAAATCCGGGTGTCCCGCAGGTTCAAGCTGTCCTCGATGATCGCGTAGGCATTTCGCCGTTTGGTTCCATAGGTCACATAGGCCAGGGAATTATTCAAGCTGTCCCGTGATTTCCCGCTCACATTCCACTCGCCGGTGGCCGGGGAATAGCGTACCTGTATGTCCTTCTTGTAGCTGAATGGGGTTTTTAAGAGTTCATGGACAAATTGGGTGTAATACTTCGGGTCAATCCAGGTAACGCCGATCCGCACATCAATCTCCGCTGCGGAGAGGTCTTTGGGCTGGGCCTGCTCCAGTGCGGCCACATTCTCTGCAAATGCAGGGTCAATCTCTGCCGCCGCCCGTGCAGCGGCCAGCTTCTTCCGGACGTTGCCGGATAAATACTCGTCTGCCGTTTCCCATCCATCTAACGGGCCGCCACCGGCTTCCGGATTTTTGTAGATGACCCCTTTCAGGTCGCGGATGATACTGTCGGTTTCGCCTGGGGTGCCAAGAAGGGAGGACATATACCCCAAATCCACACGGGCACGTTCTCCAATAGAAACGGCCAGGGCTTCACTGGCGGTGTCCACATGGTCAATCGTCACCTGTTGGTTGATGGTGCGCTTTGTGAACATATCCGCCTTGCGCTCCAGGTTTCCGTCCTCGTCCAATACTTCCAAGGAACACAGCAGGCAGTAGGATGAATCCTGTTCAAAGGCCCGCTTGTTTCCAGTGCTGTTTAAGAGGCCGTACTCTGCGGTATAAGCGTCGTAGGCTTGATTCAGTTTTTCCTGGGCGGCCTTGATGTTCTCATCAGTGCCACCGTGAAGCTGCAACTCAATGAGATTTCGGGTCAGTTCCCGGAGGCCAATCATCCCCCGGATACGCTTTTCGGTGGTGGCGGGAACCTCTACCGGAATCCGTTCGCCGTTCTCCACAAAGTACAGCTTGCCGCTGACCTCCGTGTAGCTGAAATTCCGGGCTTCCAGATCGGCGGTTTCCATCCGTTCTAACAGCTCAGGGACTTCCACCGCGCCTTTTTGGGAAAGAAGCTGCTGATCCGGCGGGGAGAGTTTTAACAGGGCTTCCCCAAGCTGGTCGGACAGCACAGCCCCCGGCAGCGGGGCGCAGGTAGTTTCCCGTTCGTTGCCGTACATACTCTTATCCCAGGCCATCGTGCCCAGCACCATATCCGGATGGGTTTCAAAATAGCGGTTGATGGGGATGCCGTCTGCGGTCTGCCCCAAATGCACCCAATCCGGCACCTGCTCCGGCGGCTGCGCCCGTTTTTGCAGGAACAAAATATCCGTTGTCACATCCGTACCGGCGTTCCGGGAGAAGGCGTTGTTCGGTAGACGTACCGCGCCCAAAAGGTCGGCCCGCTGCGCCAGATATTCCCGCACGGTGGAATCCTGCTTATCCAGCGTTCCCTTTGATGTGATAAAAGCCACAATCCCACCGGGCCGCACTTTATCCAGCGTTTTCACAAAAAAGTAGTCGTGAATAAGAAGGTTTTGCTTATCGTACCGGGGATCGGCCAGCTTATAGCTGCCAAAGGGCACGTTCCCCACGGCCAGGTCAATGGAATTGTCCGGAAGATTGACACGCTCAAAGCCATCCACGGTGATATTCGCCTGGGGATAAAGCTGCTTTGCCAACCGTCCGGTAATGCTGTCCAGTTCCACGCCCATCAGGGTCGCGCTCTGCATAGACTCCGGTAGAAGCCCAAAGAAGTTGCCCACGCCCATAGCAGGCTCCAGAACGGTATCCGGATGAACGCCCATTTTCTCCAATGCCTGATACATTCCCTCAATCACGGTGGGGCTGGTAAAATGCGCGTTCAGGGTGGAACCACGGGCCGAAGCGTATTCCTCCGGGGTCAGCAGCGTTTTTAACTCTGCATACTCCGAAGCCCATTTCTCATTGGTTTCATCAAACGCCTGGGAAATGCCGCCCCATCCCACATAGCGGGATAAGATTTCCTGTTCCTCCGGCATCGCGCTGCGGCCCTGGGCCTCCAGGTCTTTTAAGAGCCGGATTGCAGCCACGTTGTTCTGGTACTTTGTCTTTTGCCCGCCTGCACCCAGGTCAGGGTCGGTGATGTGGAAGTTTTGGGAGGCAGGGGCTTTCCCGGTCTGGTCTGGGATAGCTTCTTTGATACGTTCCCATTCTTCATCAGATACGGTAATATCAACTTCATGGGTAGCGGGGCCATTCCCAACCGTCAGGGTGTCGCCCTCGCGGGTAATCGGCTGCCCGGTCAGGTCAAACTGCTGCTTTTCGGCATCCGCTTTCTCCAGTTCCTTTATAAATTGAGCGGCGGATTCTGCGTCGGGAAAAACCTTTGCCCAACTGTTCTCGTCATAATAGTAGTCCCATGTTTCCTCATCGAAAATAGCAAAACGGCCTCCATCCGGGACATAGGAATCCGTGCTGCTGGCTTCTATCACAGAGTAGCGATGATACGGTTTTACATCCTCCTGAATGGCGGCCGGTTCTCTCTGCGCCGCGTCAAGGCCCGTGCGGATGAGGTAATCAAAGTCAAGCGTGACAAGTTCCTTGATAATCAGTTCCGAGAGATTTTGGTACTTATCTCGATGTACCAATTCGCCGTCCAGCAGGTAACTGATGGACGGCTCTACGAGATCTGTTTCCACCTGAAGGATGTGCTGTTCGTTGTCCGTGGTGGTACAGGCCAACCCGATATGCCGCAGGTCGGTAAAATCCACCTCGGAACCATATTCATACTCACAAAATTCTGTAATCAGCCTTTTGGCTGTATCAAGTTGGGATTGTTCGTAGGCTTCCGAGAGCATTTCCTCTGTGCGTGCAGCCGCAGCCAGGTCTTTTTCCTGCTGGCGTTCCACCCATTCCCGCACGATGGACACCGGCTCATCCCGGAAGATGGGAAATCCAGTTCTGACCCCAAAGGTATCGTCCCGCAGGCTGACACGCCCCGCAGCGTAATCGACCTGATCAATGGTATAGATACGGTTTTCCTGCTCCAGCTTCATACGCAGGGGAATAAAATCAGCCACATCCAGGTTTTTGACAATTCGATACTGACCGTTCTCCCATTCGCCAATGGTGACATTGTGGCCGTGAAGCTGTAACTGCTTTGCCAGATGGGGCCAGCCCAGGTTTGTGCCGGTGACAGTGGTTTCCCCAAGTCCGGGAATCTCCTGAACCACGGTCTTTAGGCCCAGGTCGGCGGCAGCCTGCTTTGCGTCCTCCCCATAGAGCAAAAAATAATCGCCCACCTTGACGCTCACAAAAGAGCCGAGGTGATCGGCCTTTAATTTCATGTACTCTGGCACATCCGGCACAAAGGAAGGAGGAACAGGGGCTTCTGTGGACGGTTTGACCGCTTCGGACACGCCCGCGCCGGTGGGTTCTGGGGAGGGAACCGGCGGGGGTGGGGTTGTACCCTGACTGTCCCCGTTTTGGGGTTCTATCTGTCCACGCTCGGCTTCGGTCAGGTCAAAGGATAGCTGCTCATTGGCCGCTGTGCCGGACTGCTCGAACAGTTTCCGGCTGGCTGTTTCCAGCTTGTTATCCTTTGGCTGCTCCGGCTTTCTGCGCCGGGAACGGGAAGAAGCAGCCTCCGCTTCCTGGTGAGAAATCTTCTGTACCTGCATTTCCGGCAGGTCAAAAAGAGTAAGCTGTCGGTAGTCCGGCTTTGCAGAAAACGGCGCGTCTATCTCCACAGACGCAGAAACGGCAGGCTGTTCACCTGCCGTTCCCTTCGTGTTTAACTGTAAATCAGGTTGCTTCGGACGATTTCCTCCGCTGACTGCCGGATGTTGTTCATCCGCTGCACCCATTCCATCTGATTGCTGGCTTTCAGGGCTTCGGTCACGCCCTGTTCCTTGGCCATCTCTGCCACCAGACTGTCCATCTGTTCCTGGGCTGTCCGGTCGATCTCGGTCAGATGTGCCCACAGCCTGCCGGTCAGCAGCATCGAGTTGTAAAGTCCCCTGCGGTGTTCCATCAGATATTGTTCCCTGGCCCTTCCGAACCGGCCCAGGGTCTGCGGTTCGTTCTCCCTCTCGTCCATCCGGAGATTGGGAACCTGATACCCGTTCTGTTTGGTGTATGTCAATGTCGCCATGCTCGTTGCTCCTTTCACGCTTTAATGTGTTAAAGTTTCTGCTATCATTATACGGCTCCCTGTCAGACTTTGCAAGAGGATTTTTGGCCTTTTCCCGTTCGATTTTCCGGATGGTGTCGCCAATCTCCAAAAGCAGTTCCCGGCTTCCCTGAGATACTGCCGTCCCCAGGCAGGCCAGGGCAGCGGTGGTGTTAAAGTTGGTGATCTCCCGAAAATCCTCTGTGTCCAGGTAACGGTTCACATCCAGGCCGCAGCGGGAAAGGACAGCGTACTGGACGCTTGCCCGCAGGGTGTTGCGAAACAGCACCTCCACATTGAAATCGTCAAGCCCCTCTAAAAAGCTGTTCTCCCGCTCATAGAGCAGGTCGGGAAGATATTCGCCGTAGCTTTCCTGTACCAGCTTATCCGCTGCCTCCATCAAGAGGTCGCCCAAATCACCCGCACCGTCAATTCCAAAGGCATCTCGCAGCCGCTCCATGACCGGCTCGCGGTTTTCTTCTGTCAACTTCCACAGCCACGGGTCTTTGCCGCCCCGTACCGGATGGGTGTCTGCCACATCATGCACATAG